>Ga0131853_10001534_pt1 | contig 41264 bp, 36 predicted proteins | sample TergutLab28metaG_FD_92764 | JGI IMG/M metagenome (GOLD analysis project Ga0131853, IMG submission 92764) | Labiotermes labralis P1 segment gut microbial communities from Petit-Saut dam, French Guiana - Lab288 P1 (version 2) (version 2) | ecosystem: Host-associated > Arthropoda: Insects >...
ACTTGCAACGATGGTTCTTCATATGGCAACAAAACACCTGCAGGTAACAAAACATTGCCTACGGAGCCAATAATGGAACGCAACCCACTGGTTTCTGCAAATAAAACAGAAAGGGTTGTACCAAAAAGCAAAACCACAACCAAAGACAATGCAATAATCTTATTGACAGACTTTTTTGTTAGCAACACAGGCAACACCTCCCCCAGTTAATACGTCGTAAGCATGTATATGTGTCCTGTTATATGTATAACGATACCTCTAGCCTATGTACTCTATCACAAGTCTTAGGTATTGTCAAATACTTAAGTTACGGCAACTACGGAAATATACAGCCTTACAGCTAACATTTCCGTAGCGCTATAACCGATGATTAACTATACTCGCCCTAGTCTTCCCATGCAGTAACAACATACCCGCCTCTGTTACTTGTAGATATATTAAACGGCAAATCTAGTGGTACATATAAATGGCCGCCCACAAGTTGTTGGTACATTATATGATATGTTACGCCGTTTAACCTTACGGCAAAGCTACCCTGCGCTTCTAAATGAGCCAAGTATTCTTCCAATACCATGTTATTTACAGTCATATACCAAGCATGAACCAGCCCAACATAACGAAAATGCCATGGCTCATACGCAACGCCTGTAATGTGTGTAGTACCATAAGGGTAGCGGAGTATCATACCGTGCCGCCATGCATTTTGCGCAAGCCAACGGGCCTCTGGTGTACCGCTCATTTGGCTCATTGGTACATCCATTACTAAAATATCTACGGCCAAACCAATATTGTGCTCGCTATGGCCCGGAGGCATTACGTACATACGGTCTTCTGCATTTTCGTATATTTCATGTTGGCGGTATACATTTCTATAACCACTGGTTACAAAAAACGGAATATCATCTGCCTCCGCAAAAAGTGCAGCCACTGCACCAAGCAGCGTTTGATGCACTGTTATATCTGTTGCTCTAACGGGAACTGTAGGCCATGCGTCAACTATATTCGAATAGTCTACGGGCCGGCTCATTGCTAAATCTCTGTTCACAAGTTTTAAATAGCCTGTGTCTGCAAGAAAAGAAACAGGCATAGATACTAACTCCAGGCTGTGCTCTACTTCATGCAAATATTCCACGGGGGCAAGTACGGGGGTGTATTCTTCCGAAGTGCGCCGCCATATTAGAGTAACCGTAACTACTATAATTATCAGACATGCTAATATAATTGGCTGCATACTTAGGGTTTGCTTGTGGCGTCTTCTTTGTGGGGGGCGGCGGTTGGAAGGACGGCGGCGTGGAGGAGGTTCGTACTCTCTCATATGTAAGTACTCCCTTTCGAAATATATGGTAATGGGCAGAACGACATTATATACTTTTTTTCGCTATTGGCATAGTGGTTTTGTTTGAGATTTGCATAGCATGACTGTAAAAATAAGTACATATAATTTACCAGAGAAATGTTACATAGATGTGACTAAGGGAATGGAGTGTGAACAAAATTAACCGAAAGCGAATTTTAACTGGAGCATTAATACTTACACTTGCAGGGGTAATAACCCGTATTTTGGGTTTTGTGTATCGTATATATATGTCCAACTTAATGGGGGCAGAAGGCATGGGGCTGTACCAGCTTATTATGCCTGTATATGCATTAGCCTGGAGTATTTCCTGCGCAGGGTTTAACACAACAGTATCAAAATTAACAGCCCAGGAACGTGCAAAAGGCGAATATGGAAATATGGCACGAATGCTACGGCAGTCTGTTGCAATTACAACTGTACTTGGCTTAGTATTATCTGCCGGGCTTTATTTTGGGGCAGAGCCGTTAGCAGAATACTTTTTTAACGATATGCGAACAATGATGCCACTACGAATACTGTCTTTTGCGTTCCCATTTATGGCGGCGGGCACGTGTATGCGCGGGTATTTTATTGGGCTGCAAGAAGCAAAGATACCCGCAATAAACCAGGTCCTTGAACAAGTTGTACGTATGATTGTAGTATACCTCTTAGCTGCACGGTTCGTTCCAAGAGGGCTAGAGTACGCAGCAGCCGTTGCACTTATTGCAATTGTTGCGGAAGAAGTATTTTCTTGCGGGTTTGTATTTGTGGCTTACAACCTGCGCAATGCAAGAAATCGGAAAAAAAATAAAACACTACAAGCTTTTAAAATGCAACCGCCACACAATTCCGGTAGCAGTCCTAAACCCACACTTTCCAACCTACAGATCTTCACGTTAATTATGTGCATGGCTCTTCCATTAACGGGCAACCGTGTTGCAGGTTCGTTACTTTCCGCATGGGAAAATGTTCTTATTCCGGGGCGGTTGCAAATGTTTGGCCTTTCTGCAACAGAAGCAATTAGCGAATTTGGGCGAATAACAGGTATGGCAATGCCGCTGATATTTTTTCCTACCGCAGTGCTTACAGCATTAAGTGTAACATTAGTTCCGGCTGTTTCGGAAGCTGTAACGTCTAAAGATTTGCGTGGGGTGTCTACAATTGCATCCAAATCATTACTTTTTGCAGCTATAACCGGGATGGGTGCGGCGGCGTTATTTATGTTTTTTTCTCATGAGCTAGGCTTGGCAATTTACAACCAACCTATTGGAATAATGCTGCAGCTGCTGGGGATTATGTGTCCATTTATTTACATGCAAATAGTAATTTCCGGCGTGTTAAACGGCTTGGGGTGCCAGATGTTTATTTTCCGCAATAGCTTACTATCGTCTGCTATAAGTATTGGTTTTATATATGTATTTGTGCCGCAATTTGGTTTAACAGGCTACATTTTTGGCTGGCTTGTTAGCTTGCTAGTGGTTATTGCACTTGGGCTTTATAAAGTGCGGCAATATATGCCGCTGGAAATGGAATACACAAAATGGCTAATAAAGCCCTTGCTAGCCGCACTGGCCGCAGGCTTGGTTGCACGGCTTATTGCAACTCGCTGGTTATTGGAAGGATTGGGGCTACGCATGGGGCTTGTACTTAGCATTGGAATATTAATGGGAATATATTTGTGCGGGGTGCTACTTACCGGATGCATTACAAGAGAAGAGCTGCAGCGGCTTCACTCCAGGAAAAAATAATTATTGTGAAAACCTCCAATTTATTGTATAATATTTTTACGAAATTTGACATGAAATAGAATTGTGGTAACAGGGGGTAAATGCAATTTAACAAAACAACTACTAAAAAAATCAAGGCAAAAGCACAAAATATTAAAAAAACTACCAAACTTAACATTGGTAGTTTTTTTAATGTGCTAAGAAATTGCTCCGCAATTTCGCTGCAGCCACGTGTTTGAATAAAATTCAAACACGTGAAGAAAGCGGCAGAGCCGCTTTCTTGTGTTCTGCAAGTCTTATCTACGGCATAAACCGCCCAGCTTCCAAAATGGGCAAATTCGCTTCTGTTGGGACGTATATTACAGTTGCATCCCTAAAATTAGCCTGCCGCACCCATAAGTAGCGGATGTACATATCCGTCAGCTTTTCTTGCACAATTTCCATAGCCTCTGCAGCACCCCTTGCCCTTGCTACTTCTGCCAAGGCATTTAACTCTTCTGCCTGCAGGTTCATTTCAGCTTCTATAAGCATTATTTGGCGGCTATACTCGGCTTCGGCTAATCTTGCCCGGCCTGCCATGTTTTGCTGCCACACACGGTATGTTGGTATCCCAATCATTAACCCTGCAATTATGCCTGCAATAACAAGGACAGAAACTATTATCTGTATTGCCAATGTTCTTGTGTTGGTTGTATTCATTTTACTACCCCTTAATTTGTCACAAGTATGCCCATTCGGCTCAACCTGCCAAGAGAATGCCCAAAGTGTATCCCCTTAATAGCTTCACCAATCATAGGCGCAATGGAAAGAATTTTTATTTTTTCATGCCTGCTTGCCTCTGGCACCTCAATTGTATCAAGCACAACAACTTCCGTAAGCACAGATTCTGCAATAAGCTGTGTCGCATTTTTTGCAAGCACAGGGTGGGTTATGCACGCCGTTACAGACTTTGCGCCCTGCTCCATAACTTTAGCAGCTGCATTGCATAGCGAACTACCTGTGGAAAGCACATCATCTATTATAATTGCGTGCTTACCCTTTACATCTCCAATAAAGTTAGCAATCTCCGGTGCTCCTGTAATTTCGGAGCGGCGCTTGTCCGCAATGGCAAGTGGAACATCGAGCTGCGTAGCAAAAATATTACAACGGGCAACACTGCCAAAATCCGGCGAAACAACAACAACGTCAGATAAATCCCCAAACCCGTCTTTACAATATTGGGCAAAAGTATAAATGCCTTGCAAATGGTCAAACGGAATATTAAAAAACCCTTGAATTTGCGGGCAATGCAAATCTACAGAAAGAACACGGTCTGCACCTGCAGTGGTGATGATATCTGCAACAAGCTTAGCGGATATAGGGTCGTGAGAACGAGCCCGGCGGTCTTGCCTTGCATAACCAAAATACGGTACAACTGCAGTAATCCTACCCGCAGAAGAACGCCGCAGCGCATCTATCATAATAAGAAGCTCCATAAGATGGTCGTTAACCGGCGGGGACGTTGACTGGATTACAAAAACGTCTGCGCCACGCACGGTTTCGTTTATGCGCATGTTAATTTCCCCATCATCAAAACGCTCTACACTCGACTTGCCCATTTCCATTTCCAAGTGCTGAACTACGGCCTGCGTAAGTTTTTGGTTAGCGTTTGCCGCAAAAACTTTTATCTCACCAATTGCACTATGCATTTTGTTCTTATGCATATTACTCCGCCCCTTCTATAATCTCGTCTAGTTCCGCATCAAGAATTTCTATTTCCAAGGTGTCATCAAAATCGTCAGATGCAAGAGATTCCACATCTATGGCCTTGAAATTATCTGGCTCGGTCAGGGCTTCCAGGGGCTTCATTCCGTAATGCTCGCGTGCTTTGCTTTCAATTTCGTATGTTAACTCTGGGGTGTCTTTTAAGTACAACTTTGCATTTTCCCGGCCTTGGCCCAGACGTATTTCCCCATAGGAGTACCAACTGCCACTTTTTTTCACCAGGTCAAGGTCTGCGCCAATGTCCAACAAGTCCCCCAGTTTAGATATACCTTCTCCGTACATAATGTCTACTTCACAATTTCTAAATGGGGGGGCAACTTTATTTTTGGTTATTTTAATTTTTGTGCGGTTGCCCATTGTTGTTTCTCCAACTTTTATAGCTTCTGCACGGCGGATATCTACACGAACGGAAGCGTAGAACTTAAGAGCCCTACCACCGGTTGTAGTTTCCGGGCTGCCGTATGTTACCCCAATTTTGTCACGCAATTGGTTAATAAATATCACAATACAATTTGTCTTATGAGTAATACCGGTAAGCTTACGCAATGCCTGAGACATAAGCCTTGCCTGCACACCAACAGAGCTTTGCCCCATTTCACCTTCAATTTCTGACCTTGGAACAAGTGCAGCTACCGAGTCCACAACTACAATATCTATTGCGGCAGAGCGTACCATCGCCTCGCAAATTTCCAGTGCTTGTTCGCCGTCATCTGGCTGGGAAATGTATAATTCATCTATGTTTACACCAAGTTTTTTTGCGTAAACGGGGTCAAGTGCGTGCTCTGCGTCTACATAACCGGCTATTCCACCCAATTTTTGCAATTCCGCAACTATGTGAAGGGCAAGGGTTGTTTTACCGGAAGACTCCGGCCCGTAAATTTCTATAATGCGCCCCTTGGGTACCCCCCCTACGCCAAGGGCAAGGTCTATACTTAAAATTCCTGTTGTAACAACCGGGATGGTGGTGTCGCCCATCTTTTCGCCCATTTTCATAACCGCACCTTTTCCGAACTGCTTTTCAATGGCGGACAGTGCGTTGGTTAACGCCTCTTCCTTGGCGGCGGCCGTATCTAGGATTACGGGGTCTTTAGTTTTTCTGTCTGACTTTGCCGTTTTTTTTGGCATTTTTGTGGCTCCCTTCGGGATTTTGTTTTTATATGTCTATTGTATTACATATTTGGGCTTTGGGGAAGGAGAAATTTGTTTGATTGTCATGGTCATTTCAAGGAATATGACAAACATTTGCTATAGGAAAACCGGGGAATGGTATAGCAAGGTGCTTCGTAATTATAAAAATGGCAAATAAAATATTTTTACCCATTACAAATAACCTGCTATACTAAACTCAACAAAAAACCAGAAAGGTTGTGAAGTAATGCCTCAAGTAAAAAAAATCAAGGCTGCACTTATCGGCAGCGGTGCAATTAGCGGAATTTATCTAAAAAACAGCATCAACACATTCAACATTATAGATTTGGTAGGTTGCTCAGACATTATTCCGGAACGTTCTGCCGCACGAGCAGCAGAATTTAACATCCGAGACATGACCAACCAAGAAATTTTTGACGACAAGGAAATTGAAATTGTAATTAACACCACCTACCCACTTGCACATTACGAAGTAACAAAAGCAGCGTTAATGGCAGGCAAACACGTGTATTGTGAAAAAATGATGGCCGTTACGCTAGAAGAGGGCAAAGAGCTTATTGCACTTGCAAAGTCCAAAAACCTAAACTTGACCATGGCGCCAGACACATTTTTGGGCGCAGGCTGGCAAGCGGCCAGGCATACTTTAGACGCCGGGCTAATTGGGGACCCAATTACAGCCACAGGCATATGCATACGCGCATATCACGACACTGGGGAAACTTTGCCGGACAGGAAAAGTTTTGTGTTTAGCCCGGGCGGCGGTATACCTTTTGACATGGGCGGGTACTACCTTCACAATTTTATTAACCTATTCGGCTCTATAAAGCGGGCTTCTGGTTTTTCCCAGACACGCAACCCTGTTAGGAAATATGTTAACCCCAACCACCCTTGTTATGGGGAAACTTATACAATTGACACCCCAAACACAATTGTTGGCGCACTGGAATTTGCTAACGGCACATATGTAACCTTAACCATTACGTCGGAAGCATCTCTTTTCACAAAACCGACTTTCGAAATTCATGGCACCGAAGGAGTTTTAACCTGTTTCGACCCTAACGATTTTAATGGCGAGCTGCACCTGCAGCGCATATATAACGAGCCTAAACCCGTTACCTTGCTTCACGGGTATTTAGACGACACAAGGGGTATTGGTGTGGCAGATATGGCATATGCAATCAAAAATAACCGCAGGCCAAGGGCGCATTTCGATATGGGTTTCCATGCTTTTGAGGCAATTCACGGGATTATTAGCAGCTGCGAAACAGGCAAGGTGTATGTAATGGAATCCTCCTGCCCACGCCCAGAACCAATTAAAGTTGGGCAATATTACGGCACAGCACAAGAAATGCATTTAGACGACTAGAAGGGGAGAATGCCATATGAAAGCAGGATGGGTAGGGTTCCCCAGAGAAGTTGATAATTTTTGGGAAGCGGTGGCCTCATATGCAAAAATGGGCTACAAAGGCATGGAAGGCGGAGAAGCATTGCTGGGCAAAGGAAACGATAACGAGAATATCCATCGTTTCCAAGAGCTTGGGCTGGAAGTTTTAACAATTTCAACATCCATTTATGAAATAAAAGAAAGCCTAGAGCCCATAATAGAACGTGCCAAACTGCTAAAAACAAACCGTGCAACTATGTGGTTTGGCTCCATGATGTTCGACACACAACCTACAAAGGCAGATTTTTATGCAGAGTTAGAATCTATGGAAAAGGCCGCAGCAGAATTGGCCAAAGAAAACATACAACTCTGCTACCATAACCATGACAAAGAATTTGTCCGTTGCTACGATAATGTTACGGCTATAGACCATATGCTGCTAAACACCCAGCACCTGAAACTGGAGCTAGACGTAGCGTGGACAGCCTGGGCCGGGCTAGATCCGGTTACAATAATCAAGCGCTGCAACAGCCGAATTGCAGCTATACACATGAAAGATTACACAGATGCCGCACCCCGCAGCGGAGAAACACCGGTGTTTACCTCGTTAGGAACCGGCACTGTAGATATTGTGGGCATATTGCAGTGTTTGCACGAGCTTGGACATGAATGGGCTATTTACGAGCAAGATAATTTGCGCAATTTGTCCGGTTATGAATCTATGATGCTTAGTTGTTTGTATATGAAGGAGACCGGGTTGTTTTAGGGCACTTGGCTGCAGCGAAACTGCGGAGCAGTTTCCTAGCATATAAAGAAACACCCCCAACCAAAGGTTAATTGGCTGGGGGTGTTTTTCATAATTATTTTCGAGTTATTTAAAAACCGGCCCGTAAGCTGCACAAGCTCTGTAATCCTGCCCTTCCTTATCCATGCCAAAGGCATTCCATGCAGCAGGGCGGAAGATATCTTCGTCCGGTAAGTTGTGCATAGATACCGGTATGCGCAACATAGAGCACAGCGTGATAATATCCGCACCAATATGCCCATAGCTTATTGCGCCGTGGTTAGCTCCCCAGTTGTTCATAACGTCATATGCAGACTTGAATGGGAATTTTTCGCCAACACGAGGGGCAAACCATGTGCATGGCCATGTGTAGTCTGTGCGTTTCCACAGTGCGTCGGTTACTTCGTCTGGGAGTTTTACGGTGTAACCTTCTACTAGTTGCATTACGGGACCAATGCCTTTAACAAGGTTTAGGCGCATCATGGTAACGGGCATTTCGCAGTTGGTTACAAAACGGGATGAATAACCGCCGCCACGGAAGTAGCCGTTATCGGCCGGGCACCATTCGGTTGCTGCCAAAATGGCGTTTTGGTCTGCTTCGGTTATTTCGTACCATGGTTTTATTATATTGTTGCCGTTTGCGTCTTTGGCTGCACCATTGCCATCCATACAGGCTGCGCCGGAGTTAATTAAATGAATTAGCCCGTCGGCCTCTTTTACTTTGCCTGCCACATCATATCCGGTGGCCTTTTTTATTGCGTCGGGGCTCCAGTATGTGCGTACGTCTGCAAAAATTTGGGCTGTGTTGGTTAGCAGTTTGCCAAAAAGCATGCTTACACCGTTTAGTACGTCGTTTTCTGTGGCTAGGATGTATGGCTCACGTATGCCGTTGTGGTCGAAGGATGTGTTTAGCAGGCTTTCTGCAAAGTCCCCATTTGGGTAAAAGTCTGTCCATTGGCGTTGGCCTTGGAAGCCTGCGGCAATGGCGTTGTGGCCTAGTTGTTCTTCTTCGCAGCCTTTTGGTAGGTTGGGGTTGCCGTTCATTAGGTCTTTAATTATGCACATCATTTTTACGGAGAATTCCCAGTCCCGGTCTTTTTGTTCTCTTGTTTTTTGTACGTGTTCCGGATTTTTGTCAAAGCCTTCTTTGCAGCGGGCCTTTGTCCAGGCCAGGGCTTTTTCGTATTCGGTTTTGTCGTAAATTTCTTCTGTCATGCGGCGGATTAGTTCTGTTTCGTCTACGGATTCTACGCGCATTCCCAGGTATTCTTCCATGAAAGCGGAATCTATTATGCTACCGCCTATTCCCATACATATGGAGCCTATTTGTAGGTACGACTTGCCACGCATTGTGGCTACGGCAACAGCTGCGCGGCCAAAGCGGAGTAACTTTTCTACCACATCTTCCGGGATGCTGGTTGCGTCTGGTTCTTGCACGTCCCGGCCGTAGATGCCAAAGGCCGGGAAGCCTTTTTGTGCATGGCTTGCCAGAACGGATGCCAAGTAAACAGCACCTGGGCGTTGGGTGCCGTTAAAGCCCCATACGCCTTTTATAGTTAGCTGGTCTTGGTCCATGGTTTCTGAGCCGTAACACCAGCATGGGGTTACGGTTAGGGTAATGTCTACGCCGGCTTTACGGAACTTGTCTGCACAGGCCGCGGCTTCTGGTACCCGGCCTATTGTTGTGTCTGATATTATTACTTTTACCGGTTCGCCATTGGAGTAGCGTAGGTTGGATTCGAAAAGTGCGGCGGCGGCTTTTGCCATGTTCATTGTTTGTTCTTCTAATGAGCCACGTACGTCTGGTATGCCACGGCGGGCGTCTATTGTTGGGCGGATACCTATTACTGGGTAGCTGCCTATTAGGCGGTTTGGTTGCATATTATCATCTCCTTTAGTTGTTAATACTTAGCCGATTTCCAATTATATAATGATGAAGAAAAGCCGATACTTGCGAAGAATACTCGACGTGCAAATTTTCTCAAACCCGCACTGACAACTTTGGAAACAAATATGTGCCACTTTTTAAGCAGTTTTGGTTTTCCAAGATTGAACAGTTTGCGACTTTTGGGGTGAAAGTTATTCAAAAATTTCCTAAAACGTGTGGATTATACTTTGCTTTTCAGCCAAAAAATCGCTTTTTGTAATCGACATATCTCCATTTCTATATTAAAGCTAAAAATTTTCACCTAAAAACAATCCAAGGCAAAATCCAATTATTGCCATTGCTACTGCGACTGCAAGTGGCTCGCCAAAAAAAAGACCAATTATTGCGCCAACAACGCCCATGGATAATCCCCCACCAATTGCAGACCCTATGTTCTCCTTCAAATGCTTAAAAATGAAGCCTAAAATTCCTACGACAATGAAACTTATGATTGCGTTAAAAATCGCTTCTCCCATAAAATCATCCTCCTTGCTATTTGTAAACACTAATACTAGTAGGCGACATTGTAGCTGCCTCGGCTTACCACAATACACTTGTCCAAATATAATTGTACGCCGCTGCATCTGCATTTTGCCATTGGCTGCGTACTAAGTCTACATCTCCGCAAAGGTTTTTATACTCGCTGCTTTCCGTTTCCCATGACCTGCACACAAGGGGTGGACGCATTCCAGCAGGGATATCATGAACATTTTTAGGGGCTTCTATCGCATTACCAGGCGTGGAGCGGCTGTAAGCACCATGCTCTAAGGTGTAGTCTATTACGGCTTTTACGTTTTCTGGCTTAATATCGCTTAACATCAGGGCTGTGGCATCTAGAATATAGCCGCCGTCTTGTTTGACAGCGTCAAGCAATTTCTTTGCATGTTGGCGTGCGTCTGCTTCTGTACCACGTGCAAGTGCGTCGTAATTCAGGCCGCCGCTTATGGCAAATTTTCGCTTAAGCTTCTTTGCGGCATATGCCGGGTCGCCTTTATCTATATGATAAATAATACCCTGCGCCGGAAGCTCTAGCAAATTGTCGTAATGTGCTTCCCAGTTTCCTTCGCCATAAAATAAAATTTGGTGTCCTTGCCGGATAATTTCCTCGAAAATAGGCTTTAGTGTTGGCCAGAAAATGCCGTCGAACATTTCTTGCGAGATAAATGGCACACAGCCCCTATGCGCCCATATTGTTATGGGAACATTTTTGTCTGGGTCTGCACCGCTTAAAGCATTTGCCAAGATATGTGGCATAAGAGCCTCGCAGGCACGCAGCAGCTTTTTCGGGTTTTCTTTCCCGTCGATACATACATTAATATACCCACGCAGCTTGTCTGCCATGATATCTAGCGGGGCTTTTATCATTCCGGCGTTGGCGGATACAACACCTGCTTCGTATTTTAGCTTGTTTGCTGCCGGGGCAAAGGCGTTCATATAGTTCCCGTATGCTAGGGCACCGCTGATAAGGCTTAGGTTATGGTCGAAATCTACGGGTTGGCCTGGCATGCGTACCCTTTGCATGGCGCGTGGGAACCACTTGTTTAGCAAAAATGCTGTGGGGTCTTGGGTGAATTCTTCATACTCCGAAAATTGTACGAACATATCCTCTTCATCATGTGGCTCGTAGAATTGGTTTACTGTTTCTGGGCTGCAATCTACGCCTGGAATTGCTAAATAACGCCACCCAGCAGCTTTTGCTACACTATAGGTTGACCAAATGGCATTTAGCATAACTGCGTCGTTACCCATGTCTGCTGCCATTTTTCTTGTGACGTCAAATGCCAATTCATAATCGCAAGCTACTTGTTGGTTACTTACGCCACAATACCGTGCCGCTGCTTCTTGGTACAAAAAGCGAATCGGTACCCGGTCGGGGGTGCCGCCACGCATAGCGGTTACGTAACGGGTTAGTCGCTCGTTATATAATTGTTCTGTTGCTTGGTTGATAAACATCTTGAATTCCTCCTGTATCTATTACACTACAACCCCTTTGGTTAAAATGACATTTGCATACAACGCCTCCTCCGAAGTTGCAACTACTGCAAATGCATTTTTCGCCCGTTCATAAAAAGCAAACCGTTCTATATTAGTAACTTTCGCCTGCGGTTCGTGCTTTGCAACTATTTGGCGGTAAGTATCCCATATCGGGGTGGCAACATTATCTCCGGGAACAATTTGCATTAAGGCAACCGGATATTCCACATAACTGTCTAGCGGGAAAAGTGAAAGAATGTCGTCCAATAACGGCGGAACGTACAGCCCATCTGCCCGCACAAGCCGTTTTGCAATTGCCGCTGCCGGGAAATTGCCGTCTGAAATAACAATTTCGTCGCCATGCCCCATTTCCACTAGAATTTTTAGCAGCTCTGGGGATAGGTTTTTTGGGATGTTTTTTAGCATTGGCTTTCTCCTGTCTGTGTTTATGTTAACCTCAAACGGTTACTCTCAGTAACCGTTTGAGGTTTGGTTTTAGGTATGTGTTCGCATTGTGACAGCAGTAAAAAATTAGTAAAAATCTCAAACATTCGCCTACAACACCATTGCAATCATTAGTATAAGTCACAACAATATAGGTGTCAACACTTGCGGTTGCTATGCAAACTGGCGTATAATCAATAAAAATTCATATGTAACGGAGGCGATTATGAGAATAAAACCCACCCCTCATTACTACACTTCCCTAGACAGAATGTGCAGCATTTTTGACAAAGAAGCCCGCCAAATGCCATGCCAAACCGAAAGTGTGGAAGCATACAACACATGGAAGGCAGCAGCAAGGGCCAAACTGCGTGAAATAACCGGTATTTCCCTAATGGAAAGCTGCGACCTGCAGCCTAAACTCCTAGGCACTACCCAGCTTGATGGCATAAAACGAGAAAAGTGGCTAATTCAAACAGAACCGGATGTATGGATGCCTTTTTATGCACTTATTCCGGACAGCGCAAACGGGAAATCTCCCGTTATAATAGCTGCGCATGGGCATGTAATGTGCGGTAAGCTTGGCACAAGCGGCAGGAGAGAATTTTCAAAAACAGCGGAACAAATTGATGTGTATAACGCAGACTATGGGCTAAAATATGCCAAGGAAGGCTACATCGTATTCTGCCCAGACGCCCGTGCCTTTGGGGAACGCCGGGAATCCCCCCGTCAAGGCGAGCGGGAAGACTTTTTTATCTGCTGCACCTGCGAATACCTTAACAACATAGCCATTTGTCTTGGCCGCTCTTTAACAGGTATGTGGGCATGGGATTTAATGCGGCTTATCGACTATATAGAAACAAGGGAAGACTGCGACCCAGCAAGAGTTGCCTGCGCCGGCCTTTCTGGCGGTGGAGCGCAAACGCTGTGGCTTATGGCAATGGACGATAGGGTTAAATGCGGCATAACCAGCGGGTATTTTTATGGAATAAAAGATGCACTGCTTAAGTTGCCAAATTGTTCGTGCAACTATATTCCGGGGTTGTGGAAAGTTGTTGACATGGGGGATATTGGCGCACTTGTTGCACCAAGGCCATTTCTGGTAGAGACTGGGGATGAAGACCCGTTAAATGGCGAAAGTGGGTTAGAAAATGTTTATAGCCAGATAGAGATTGCCCGCAGCGCCTATAGCATATTAGGTGCCACAGACAATTTATTGCATGTTGTAGAACATGGCCAGCATAAATGGTTTGGCAATAAGGCTAGTTGGTTTATGAAAAAGTATTTATAAACATATTAACAACAAAAAAACTGGAGGTTTTATGTATGAAAAACTTTAAATTATCCGAAATATATTCGGACGGAATGATCTTCCAACGCAACCGCCCAATTTGCATAGAAGGCGAAGCCTTCACCAATTGCGAAATAACCGCAACATTAGGCACAGACACAGTAACAAACACAATTATACCGGGCAAATTCTGCCTACAGCTCTCCGCCCGTACAGCAGACCGTGGCCTAACCCTATCAGTTTCCGCAGGCGAACAAAAAGTCACAATCAATAACGTATACGTAGGCGAAGTTTGGCTTGCCGCCGGGCAATCTAACATGGAATGGTATTTAAACATCTGCGACCCAGCAGAGAGTTACCCAATAAAAACCAACGAAGACCTGCGTTTCTACACAGTAGGTCGCACCCTTCTAACAGAATACGAGCCCGGATACGAATGGGCAGTAGTAAAAGATTCCGGCTGGGCAGGGTGTAACGAAGAAACAGCCCCCCACTTCTCTGCAGTGGCATACCATTTTGCACATAAATTACATGAAAAGCTTCAAGTACCAATTGGAATAATCAACTGCAATGTAGGAGGCTCAAGTATTTTCAGTTGGCTTCCAAACGAAGAGTTCCAAAAAAACGAAAACATACGTGAAGTGTGGGACAGATTCCAAGATATTTTTGCAAAAACTGATATGGCTCAAGCAAAAGAAAAGTTCTACAAAGGGCTAGACACAGCAAAACCCGACTGGGCAGATAAACACGAAAATAAATCCGGCACGCCGTACCAAGGCGTTATCGTTTACACGGTGGAAGAATATGGCCCATACCATTACCACGCCCCCGGAATGTTGTATTATTCCATGCTGGAAAAAATCGCAAGCTTCCCGGTTAAAGGTATGATTTGGTACCAAGGGGAAACGGAGGCACACCCGGACGGTGTTCGCCTGTACCCACATGCACTAAAAAGCCTTATTGGCAATTGTAAAACACAACAGGCAGACGGCGCAAAGGAATACGCATTCCACATGGTGCAATTAGCCCCTTGGGACGACCCCGGGGCAACAAATTGGGCCCCGTTTTGCAACATGCAAAGGCAGTACCACCTAGACAACCCGCAATACGGTATTGCCACAATTGGCGACCTTGGCGGCGGTACAGATATTCACCCACCACGCAAAAAAGGTGTTGGGGAAAGGCTTGCCTACGCCGCAATGGAGCTAAATTATAACTTGCCGCATGAATTTTGCGGCCCGTTGGCAACCAATGCTAAAGTAGAAGGTGATGAAATTGCTATCTATTTCTCCCACAACGATGGTATGTATGCCAATGAAGCTATTGGAGCGTTTGAAGTTTTGTCTGCCGAAGGAAAAGCAGCGGAAGTTACTGCACAAGTAAGAGATGGTAAGGTGTATGCATCCCTTAAAGGTGTAGACTTTAAGCCGGTGGAAATACGTTACGAGTTTAAGTCCGACCCTAAAATTGGGTTGTTTAACAGTAGCAACATACCTGCGTCGGTGTTTAGTTTGGAAATTTAGTGTAGACAAAATAATTAAAATCGTTTTTTATCTTGCTCCATATTTCTTCTTTAAAGTAAAATAAATTCATACAAGAACAAAAAGGGGGAACATGACTGTATGACTACACCTGCAACCAGCGCATAGCAAAGGCTATTGCGTATAAATAAAAAATAAATAGCCTTTGCTCATTCCTAAGGAAATATTATTAGGAGGAGCACTATGCGCTATATAAACGCACAAGACATTTTCCCGGATGATGTCCTGGCGGTAATACAGCAATATATAGACGGGGCATATATTTATATCCCTAAAAAACCTGATAAACATAAAAAATGGGGAGATAACACTCGTTCAAAAATTGAAACACAAGAGCGAAATAAAAAAATATATGCTAAATACAAATCCGGTGTTGGTGTAAATGAATTGGCTTTAGAATATTATTTGTCTGACAAAAGTATTCAAAGAATAGTAACGCAAGGAAATAAACAAGAACAGCAAAACGAATAAACGCAGCTATGTTTAATTGCTAAAATAGCTGCGTTTTCTATTTCCTTAATCTCATTTCTTAATCGTCTTTTAGGTGGTGGCATGCATAATCTCTAATTATAGTTTATTAGGGTGATAAACATGCATGAAAACCATAATGAAGTGACATGGTGTGTCGTACCAAAAAACATGCCATTAATAATACGGCACTGCAGTAAATGCAACCAGAAAATGAAATATTACTGTAGCGAAAAATTTCGAATGAATGGCAACCATACACGAATTGATATATGGCTGATATATAACTGCTCTAAATGTGATACAACATTAAAGCTAACAATTGATAAAGGAATTAAGCCACATGATATAACAAAAGAGCTGTTTGACCAGTTTACACATAATGACATAAAATTGGCATGGGATTATGCATTTGACCGAACTTTTTTAAAGAAAAATGATTGTGTAATACAATACACAGATGTAATGTATTCTATCGAAGGCTTTGTGCCACAAAGTTGGAGCAACTATTTAACCATACATTTAAAAAGCCAATACTTCTTTGATTTAAAACTTAGTGTTTTGTTGGCTGGGGCTTTCGGCATTTCTATTAGTAGGTTAAGAAGAATAGTTGATGGCGGGTTAATAACCGTTAACCCGTTATGCGATATTATGAAGTACCGAATCAAGTCAGATTTAGTTATTTCAATACAACCGTTAGATGAAATATTAATCTGAACTATGAAAATACACATTCGCCGAAAGGCGTTTTTTTATTTAAAACACCAATAATCCTTTTGACATTTCCCAACTATCATGTCACAATCAACACAAATACAAATAAATAAACCCATGCTGGGGACACCCCGCAAAGGAGGAAAAATACATGCAAATCAAATCCTGCAAAACCAACCATATGAAAAACCCGCTAGGCTTTCATATGACAGAAGCAACCGTATCTTGGGTAACTGCCAACACCCTAGCCAAACGGCAACTAGTAGCAAGGGTAAAAGTGGCCCTAGACCCAGACATGAATTACCAAATTTACGACACAGACATGGACGCCTACCTAGACAGCCGTGGCGTAACCCTGCCAATTAAACTGGAACCACGCACCCGCTACTACTGGACAGTAACCGTAGAAGGCGACAATGGCGACACTGCAACGTCCGAAGTTAACTACTTCGAAACCGCAAAAATGGACGAGCCATGGCAAGCCAAATGGCTAAGCCCCCCATGGGAGCAAAAAGGCGACGATTGCGACCACCCCTATGTAAGAAAACAATTTGCACTTAGCAAAAAAGTAACGGAAGCCCGTATTTACATGACAGGAATGGGCATTTACGAACTATTCCTAAACGGCAACCGTGTTGGGGACGAAGTACTGGCCCCATGCTGTAATGCTTACGACGCATGGGTGCAATACCAAACCTACGACGTAACTAATGCCCTAACCCAAGGCGAAAACGCAATTGGCGTAATGCTGGCAAACGGCTGGGCAAAAGGCCGCTTTGGCCTTGGAGATGCCCATGCCCCATATACAAATCGCTTCTCTGTAATTTGTGAAATGCATGTTACCTATGAAGACGGTACATCTGAAATAATTTGTACAGACGATAGCTGGCTATGCAAGCCATCTCCAATTCTATTCGACAACATCTATGACGGCGTAATATACGATGCCAACAAAGAAATACCAAACTGGTGTAACACCTCCTTCGCCGAAACCGACTGGCAGCCAATGCAAATAATAAACCCACAAGAACTAGGCCCACTTACGGCAAGGCTATCTTTACCAGTAAAATGCATGGAAGAAATCACGCCAATTGAACTAATTAAAACCCCGGCGGGCGAAACCGTAATTGACCTAGGGCAAAACATGGTTGGCTGGCTAAGAATGCGTATAAATGCACCAAAAGGTACAGAAATTAAAATAAGCCACGGCGAAATTATGCAAAACGATAATTTCTACAGAGACAACTTACGCTCTGCAATAGCAACTTACACCTATATCGCAGACGGCACAGAAAAAATTGTAGAGCCTCGCTTCTCATTCTACGGCTTCCGCTATGCCAAAATCGAAGGCATAGACAACGTCCGCTTAGAAGACTTTACAGGCTGTGTGCTATATTCCGAACTAGAAACAACCGGAAACATAACAACAAGCGACCAGCGTGTAAACCAGTTATTCAAAAACGCACTATGGGGCCACAAGGGCAACTTCCTAGATGTGCCAACAGACTGCCCGCAACGGGACGAGCGCATGGGCTGGACAGGCGACACCCAAGTTTTTACCGGAACCGCAATGTTTAACATGAACGCCTACGCATTTTATGTAAAATTCCTACACGACTTATACGAAGACCAACGCCGTTGCGACGGAATGGTTCCTAGTGTTGTACCGTTATTCTCTCATAACCGCCCGCAAGAACCCGGTGGAATGGTTGGTTGCTGCGCATGGGCAGACTGTGCAACTATCGTACCAATGGAAGTTTACCAACACACTGGCGACGACACCGTTCTAAGGAAGCAATACCAAAGCATGAAGGACTGGGTAGATTGGATTACCCGCAAATGTGCCAAAGACAAAACCGGCTACCTATGGACAGAAGGCTTCCACTTTGGGGACTGGCTTGCGCTGGATGGCGACAAAGATGAACACGGCCGCCCCGGTGTGTTTGGCGGCACCCCTACAAGCTACTTGGCAAGCGCATTTTATAGGCATTCTTCATTGTTAGTAGCAGAAGCTGCAGAAATTTTGGGGTATAAAGCTGACGCAGAAAAATATGCAGAGCTATCTGCAAATGTACGTGAAGCTATTCAGGGCGAATATTTTACCGCCGATGGCAAACTAAAAATAGACACCCAAACCGCATATATAATAGCCGTTCATTTCAACCTGACAGACTTTAAAGCAGATATGGTGGCAGGGCTCAAAAAACTCCTTGAAGCAAATAACATGCATCTAACCACAGGTTTTATTGGCACACCATACCTATGCCGCGTGCTTTCCAATAACGGAGAATCTGAAAGTGCGTACGAACTGTTTTTCCAAGAAGACTACCCAAGCTGGCTATACCCTGTAAGCATGGGTGCAACCACCATTTGGGAGCGTTGGAACAGCGTACTGCCAGACGGCAGCATCTCCGACACTGGAATGAACTCTTTGAACCATTATGCCTACGGCAGTATTGCAGAGTGGATGTACCGGGATATGTGCGGCATTAACCCGGATGAACCGGGCTTTAAACGGATTTTGTTAAAACCAGAACCAAACGAGCGTTTACAATTTGCCAATGCAGAAGTTAACACCGCTATGGGCTTGGTAAAATGCGGTTGGAAATATAACGAAGACGGCACTGTTACAATTGAAGTAGAGGTTCCGTTTAATACTGAAGCAGAACTCGTGCTTCCTTGTGGCGACCGAAAGATGTTAGAAGCCGGAAGCTATAGCTTTACAGCATAAATTGCTACACTGTGAACAAATAACAAAAAGGAGGCTATAAAATGAACCCCATAAAAGTAATAACAATAGGCGCAGGCAGCCGTGGAAACACTTACTCCAACTATTGCAAAGAAAACCTTCACCAATTTCAAATAGTAGGCGTAGCAGAACCACACACCATTCGCAGAGAAACATTCTGCAAAGAACACAACATAGCGCAAGAAAACTGCCTACACACATGGGAACACGTCTTCGACCGCCCAAAATGGGCAGACGCAGTGTTAATCTGCACCCAAGACAATATGCACTACGGCCCGGCAATGGCAGCAATTGCCCAAGGGTATCACATACTACTGGAAAAACCAGTCTCACCATCGGAAGCGGAGTGCTTTGAAATTGCAAGTGCCGCAGAAGCCGCAGGCGTAAAAGTAGTGGTCTGCCACACAATGCGCTATTCCCCATTTTTCCAAAAATTAAAGGAACTGTTGGACGGCGGTATAATTGGCGATATTGTGTCTTTTGCACATTTAGAAAACGTAGGCAATATCCATTACTCACACAGCTTTGTACGCGGCCACTGGCGCAACTCTGTAGAAAGTAGCCCTATGATTTTAGCAAAATCCTGCCACGATATGGATATGCTGCAATGGCTGATAGGCAAAAAATGCATAGCTGTTTCGTCTTTTGGCTCACAAAAATATTTTAACAGTAAAAACTGCCCACCATCTGCCCCACCACGCTGTACAGACGGCTGCGGTGTAGACTGCCCATACGACGCCCGCAAAATATACTTGCAGCAACCAGAACATGCATGGATGCGCACCCCCGCTGTTGGCCACGCAAACCCAACCGACGAAGACGTAGAAGCCGCTTTAAAAACCGGCCCATACGGCAAATGTGTCTTCCAAACAGATAACAACGTTGTAGACAATCAGGTAACCAACATGCTTTTTGAAGACGATGTTACTGTAATGTTTTCCATGTGCGGGCACACTCGTGAAATTAGCCGCTCGCTTAAAATTATGGGAACAAAAGGCCAGCTAAGAGCCCATACTGCCTATGGTTCAATTTATGTATACGACTTTCTCACTTGTACAGAAACTGAAATTTTTCCAGACGAAAAAGAAGGCGGCCATGGCGGTGGCGATGTAGGGATAATGGAAACATTCTACCAATACCTGCATGATGAAATAGGCAAAGACCAAGTGTCTGAAGCAGGTATTTCTGCCCAAAACCACAGGCTGTGTTTTGCTGCAGAAGAATCTAGGGTTAATGGCGGTAAGCTAATAACCTTGTAGCATATAGTACACACAAGCGGCTCCTGCCGCTTCCCGCAGGCGCAGCCGAGGAAGCGGAGCAGGGCTTTGCCCTGCGCAGCGGCGGGGTTTGGGGCAGAGCCCCATTCAAATAGAAAGAGAAAGATTAAATGACAAATAGAGAATTTTTTGCCGCAAACAGATACGGCATGATGTGCCACTGGGGGCTATACTCCCTACTTGGCGGCGAATGGAATAACAAAGTTGTAAACAACTATGCCGAATGGATACAAGCCCATTTTGCCATACCAAATGCCGAATATCACAAACTTGCAAGTGCATTTAACCCGGTATTTTTTAACCCAGATGAATGGATGAAACTTGCCAAGGACTGCGGAATGACCTACTTCGTGGTTACCTCAAAACATCACGACGGTTTTGCCATGTTCCACTCTAAAGTAGATAAATTTAATGTAGTAGATGCTACCCCATACAAGCGAGACATAGTTGCACAGCTTGCAGAATCTTGCTACAAATACGGCATAAAGTTAGGGCTGTACTACTCTCAAGAGTTGGACTGGGCCCACCCACATGGTGGCGGCTACACAAATAGCCAACCCTGCGACGGCGTAACATGGGAAAACTCATGGGACTTCCCAGACAAATCTAAAAAAGACTTTAGCATTTGTTTTGAAGAAAAAATTAAACCCCAAGTAAAAGAAATTTTAACAAACTACGGGGACATATTCCTTGCATGGTTTGATACGCCATATACAATAAGTCCCGCACAAACACTTGAACTTAACCAGTTAGTTAAGGAATACCAGCCAAATGCCTTAATAAATTCCCGCATAGGCAATGGCGATTACGACTATGTAACACTAAACGACAATGAAATTCCGGCAGATGGCCCGCCAGAAGGGTTAAAAGAAAAAGAGGGCGATATGAATACCCTTAGCGGGTACAAATATTCACCATACGGCCTATACGAAACACCGGCCACACTAAACCATTCATGGGGCATAAAATATGCAGACCAAGATTGGAAAACGCCGGAGCAGGTACTGGAGCTCAAACGCCACCTTAATAGCAAAGGGGTTAACTATTTGCTAAATATAGGCCCGGATAGCATGGGGCGAATACCGGCAAAATCTGTAGAAGCCCTGTTGGGTGCAGCCAAGCTTGAAGGCAAATAAAAATGAAAAAAGATGCCGCAAATGGAATTGACATTCCTTTGCAGCATCTTTTTTTATGCTAGAAAATTGCTCTGCAGTTTCGCCTACACCTTATATTCCTTCGCCATATAGGCAAATCGGTTCGCCTCTTCTATATTACGTACAGAACAATTATACTCCACACCACCCGGTAGGGTTTTATTTTTTACCCCGTCAAGAAATTCCTGTGGGCTTATGTGGGTACTTAACGGGATATCCCCCGTTTGCTTTCTTATATTCGCCAAATGATCAAACTCCAGCCATTCTCCGCTATACAAGTCCCGCCCAATTTGCATTACGCCAAGCCCTTTAAGTTGCGAGATATGCGGCAATAAACGAAGTAGCCCTGTACCATGAGTATGAAGCATTCCGCCCCCTACTTTGTTTATCAGTTCTTGCTGATATTCCATACCGAATGCCTTGTACATTTCCGGGTCGCAAATGTCATAGGCATCTATGCTATACCATGTTTTGTCGTATAGGTCGTACAGCTCGTCGTCTGCAAGGGCAATGCGGTTGTTTTTTTCGTATATGCCTTTTTGCAATAAGTAAAACCAATTGTTAAAATCAATACCAAACTCCATTATGCTTTTTACCAATTCTATATCTTCGTATAGCATATAGTACGCTTCGGTAGAGCCTAAAAGCTCTACCGCCAAATTAAGTGCATCAATTGTTATTAAATACTGTAGCCAAAAGCCGCCATTTGTTTCTTTGGCAAAATGCTTAGCGGAATCTGAAAAAACCTTAACCCAACGGTTATTTTTGTAGTCTTTTAAATTTTCCAAATCTTCCATAGTACAAACCAGAGGTTTTGCGCCAGAGCAAGTGTTGTATCCGTTCCCAACAAACTGAATTTCCCCGCCCAAGATTGCAGAATAAAAAGCCTCCCCAAAGTGGCAGGTGGGATAAGCCCATGGTATGGTGTCGTCGTTTACGTCTTGGTATATTTTTGTGTTTTGGCGGCAGCTTTTAAGCACATAGGCAGGGTCGGCCAAAGAAAGGCATTCCCTATCCCCCCATGAAGCATCTCGTTCTTCATGTATGTAATAGGGGTTTTCTTGTATGCTTGCTTTAAATAAAATGCCGTCCATAAGCTGTCTTTTTAGGAAACGCTTATTTCTTTCCACAGTTTCCGCACAGTTGTTTTTTTGCATCACAAGCCTCCTTTTTGTATGAAGGTATTATAGTCGTGAATAGGGTTTATGTATATAGTTGCATAGAACCAAAACCCAACTGGTCGGATTTTAAAACCAGTTGAGTTTTGTAAATTTAACCCTACCAACTATGCCGAATACACGGCGACGACGGGCTTAAAACAGAAAATTCATACCCAAGCTCCTGATAATACTCAATAACACTTGGCAAGTACTCTACCGTAATTTTTTCCGTATCATGCATAAGCACAATTACAATATTGCCGGACTGCTCTGTTGCAGCTTTAATTTTTTCAAGTGCGCCAGAAGCTGTTTTTACACCCATTTTGTCTCGGCTATCGCAGTTCCAGTCAAAGAATTGGTACCCTTTTTCCACAATTTCTTCGCTTAGCTGCTTCATAATTGCCTTGGCTCCGCCTTTTGTCACACTGCTGCCACCAGGGAAGCGGGTAATTTTACTACGCACTCCGGTTTGCTCGAATACGATATCATCAATTTTTTGCAAATCTTTAAAAAATGCGTCTGTTGAGCTGTAAATTTCTTTGAACTTATGGTTGTAGCTATGCAGCCCAATGGCATGGCCGTTTTCCACAATATCACGCATGTAATGTGTGTATTCTGTATTTCCTACTACAAAAAATGTTGCCAGGACCTCGTATTTCGCAAGTATTTCTATAATTTCCGGTGTGTATTTTGTTGGGCCGTCATCAAATGTAAGGTATACGGTTTTTGTGTTTTCGGATGGTTCGTAACCGTCTGGGTATACTGTGGTGTATGAGTACATTTGGCGTTCGCTGTTATTACTTTCTGCAGTTACAAGCTGTGGAGCAAGCAAAAACGCAACTAAAGACATGAATGTTGACAGGATGATTAATTTTTTCATAAAAAAGCTCCTTCATATTTCTCTGTACATAAGAATTATTTGATGAAGATATAAATATTATTCAAGTTCTTATGCCTTACTTGACGAAACAATCAATTTCATGTAAATTTATATTAACAAAAACAAAGGAGATTCCACCATGTACCTAACCCTCGTTTTTGCTCTGTACATTCCAATTAAAATGGCGGAACGTTGTACAGGGCGTAATATAGGTTTCGTCGGTTGAAAGAAGTTAGTTGCGTCTATTACGTGACTGGCTTTATTTGGTGTTCAACCGGCTACATGGGAAATCTATTTTATATCACATAAGCTTCAAACCTTTTTAACAAAAATGGGGTTTGACTGACTGATATAAGCTGTGAGCGTTTTGCTCACAGCTTTTTTGTATGCTAGGAATTGTGTGCTGGCAATAAATTTAAGGAGAAAAACATCATGAGTTTACTAAAAGTAACAAACCTAACACATTCATATGGAGACAACACATTACTAAAAGACCTAACCTTCGACTTGTTTGAAGGAGAAAAGATGGGCTTGGTAGGCCTAAACGGCTCGGGCAAAAGTACATTGCTTAAAATACTAACCGGCGAATTAATTCACGAATCCGGAGGCATTACATGGCGGCCTAAAATATCTGTAGGCTATCTAGACCAATACCTGGAGCTGCCCCCCGGCATTTCCATAAGGCAATACCTGCAAACCGCATTTACAGAACTGTATACCATAGAGGCCAAATACAACGCCTTAAACGAGCAACTTGCCCATTCTACAGACACAAAGTTAATGGAGCAATCTGCCACATGCTTAGAGCAGTTACTAACAAAAGGCTTTTATGAGTTAGACAGCTATATAGACCGTGTGGCTACAGGCCTTGGCATAACCACACTTGGTATGGATAAGGAGGTAGCAATACTAAGCGGCGGCCAACGTGCCAAAGTTATTTTAGCAAAACTACTGCTAGAGCAGCCGGATGTACTAATCATGGACGAACCCACTAACTTCCTGGACAAAACCCATATAGAATGGTTAACACAATTCCTACGAGATTTTAAGGGCGCATTCATTTTAGTAAGCCACCACTTCGGCTTTTTAGATGCAATAACTAATTGCATATGCGAAATTGAGTTTTGCTCAATTGTAAAATACAAAGGCAATCTTACTGCATACCTTAGCAGCAAGGACATACGCCGCCAACAATATATTAAAAATTACATGGCTCAACAAAAGTGGATAGAAAAAACCGAAGACTATATCTCCCGCAACAAGGCTCGTGCGTCCACAGCCAATATGGCAAAAAGCCGCCAGAAAATGTTAAACAGGGTAGACAGGCTTACACCCCCTAAAGAAAATGTACGCCCCAATTTTAAGTTCAAAAGTTCAACCCTAGGTAGTGGATATGTAGTGGAAGCTAGCAATTTACTAATTGGGTACGACCACCCGCTTCTGCCAAAAATGAGTTTTAACCTTGAATGGGGAGAAAAAATGGCCATTACAGGGTTTAACGGCATTGGCAAAACCACTCTTGTTAAAACTTTGCTGGGTGAAATCCCCGCTTTGCAAGGAACGTTTCACTTTCATGAAAAAGTTCTTGTAGGCTACTTTCAACAACAGTATGCCTGGGCGAATGATGCACTAACACCGTACAGTTACATCGCATCTTTATTCCCCAAAATGGCAAGAAAAGAAATATACACGGCTCTGGCACAAGCAGGAATTGCCGCAAAGCATATTCTGCAGCGGCTAACAACCCTGTCTGGTGGAGAGCAGGCAAAGGTAAGAATTTGCCGCTTAACACTGTCGCAACATAATTTCCTTGTGCTGGATGAACCTACTAACCACCTGGATATAACCGCAAAAGAAGTTTTGCAAAATGCTATTTTAGAGTACAATGGCAGCGTAATAATAATTTCTCACGAAAAAAGTTTTAGCGATGGTTTGGTAAGTAAAACCTTGAAGCTATAGCAATTTGATTTTACGTTGTCCGAAAATGAGACCGAAATGCACGGCTTTAGGTGCGTTCTCGGGCGAAGTTTGAGGCTACGAAAAACCAAATTGCTGTAGACATATTGACTTTACCCCCATTGTTAACTATAGTAATTCCAGTCGAAAATTAATACTATTATAAACAACAGGAGTGGTTATGAAAAATCCTTTAGTTATTTTCCTCGTAGGCATAGCAATGCTTGCGGCGGGCTTATTTTGGCTTACAACAATAGTTCAAGTTACAACTTTATGGGGCGCGGGTTTCCGTGTTGGTGGTGCAAACATACCAAGCGGCCTAACTCTTGTGCCACTTATAGCAGGCATTTTATGGGTATTTTTTAACCCCAAAGCTATGGGTGCAAAAATTTTGTGTGTTATAGGCATAGTTATACTTATTGCAAGCATTATTATGAGCGTCAGGTTCCATGTGTCCCGTACCACATTGTTTGAATTTATTCTTATTTTTGTATGCATAGCCGGTGGAGCAGGGCTTATTGCCCGTGTACTTTTTGCGGACAATAGCTCTAAATAAACTAACCACTTTAAAGGAGGGACCGGATTTGAACCCAAAATACAACAAGCTGCTAACCTGGGCAAAGTCAGACTTAGAAAACAATCTTATTAAATGGTGGGCAAGCCATACAATAGACGAAAAATACGGTGGCTTTTACGGCGTAGTAAAAAACGATAACACCCCCAATCACACTGCAGACAAATTTATTGTACTTAACGCCCGCCTAATCTGGACATTCTCCGCCTGTTACGAAACTACAAAGAACGAAAAATATAAAGAACTCGCAACTCGGGCATATGAATATGTAAAAAACCATTTTTACGATAAGGACCATGGCGGCTTTTTCACATGGCTTAATTACAAGGGTGAACCAAACGCACCCCACAAGTTCACCTATGGCAATGCCTTCGCAATTTACGGCCTGTCGGAATACGCAAGAGTCTTTAATTGCGAAGCCGCAAAAAAAATGGCGCAGGAAACGGTAACGCTGCTGGACACTCATATGTGGGACGTACAATACGGCGGCTATTACGAAACAGCTTCCCAAGAGTGGCAATACACTCCTTACGTGACCATGCTAATCTCTGACACCAGAGTTCAAAAAACTATGAACACCCACCTTCATATATTAGAGGCCTATACCAACCTGCTTCGTATAGACAACTCAAAGGCCTTGCGCTCTAGGGTGCGTGAGTTGCTGTACCTTATTACAAACAAAATCCTAAACAAGGACAATTGGCATTTTTACTTGTTTCAAGAAAGAGACTGGACGCCAACAACGCCAGACCTAACTCTTGGCCACGATATAGAAGGCAGCTGGCTTTTGTACGAAACAGCAGAAATTTTGCATGAGCCAGAAGCGCTAGCTCACATTCGCACAGTAACCGTAAACATGGCAAGAGCCGCTTACGACGACGGCCTTGCAGAAAACGGAGCAATGCACACAGAATACCACCCGCAGGAAAAAAAATACTCTTCCAATTTTTCTTGGTGGGAACAAAACGAGGCTATTGTTGGCTTCCTAAACGCCTACCAGCTTACGGGGGAAGAAAAATTCCTAGATGCATCTCTTGCCACGCTTGATTTTATCGACAAGCATTTTATCGACAGAAAACTTGGCGGCTGGTATTCGTTTCTTAACAGCGACGGTACGCCGCAAGTAGGGCGTGACAAAAGCAACGGCTACACTTGCCCGTACCACAATGCCCGTATGAGTATCGAAGTTATTAAGCGACTTTCGCCATTAATGTAAGTAACCTGTAGACGCCACATTCTTTTAATGTTATACTTTGCCAAATCAAAAGGAGGCAACCAATGATTAATCATATAATTATAGACAGCAGCTGCGATATCAACTCCGACTTGATAAACAGCGAATCTTGCACACTAACTCGTGTACCGCTTAACATGCAAATAGAAGACAAAGTTTACTTAGACGACGAAAATTTCGACCAAGATGCATACCTTGCCCATATGGACGCCAGTACCATTGCGGTAAAAACATCTGCGCCGTCGCCAAGTCTTTTTGCAGAGCAGTTCAAAAAAGGGGAAAATGTTTTTGGCGTAACACTGTCCAACAAATTAAGTGCCACGTATCAAAGTGCCATGACGGCAAAGGATATGTATATAGAAGAATACGGCAAAAAATTTATCCATATTTTCGATAGTTTGTCTGCATCTGTTGGCGGGGGAATAGTTGCGTTAAAAATTTCCGAGTTATTAAAAAACGGCTTGGGCGCAACTGAAGTTGTGGAGCAAGTTAACCAATTCATTAAAGGCATGAACACTTTCTTTATACTAGATAAATTCGATAACCTGGTAAAAACAGGCCGCATAAAACCCTACATTGCCAAAATTGCATCAATACTTAACATAAAACCCGTTTGCGGTTCAGATAATGGGGAAATTAAAATGATTGACAAGGCCCGTGGGTTTCCAAAGGCCTTGAACCGTCTTATTTCTATTATAAAGGAAACAACCCCGGATATAGAAAGCCGCATAATTAGCATAACCCATGTAAAAGCATACGAAAAAGCACTGCAAATTAAGGAAGAATGCCTGAAACATTTAACTGCGAAGGATGTAATAATACAAGACTGTGGTGGCATTACCACAACATATGCCCAAAAAGGCGGGGTTGTAATTGCATTGTAGCAACCAAATAGAACATGCTATAAAAAATAATGGACGCTTGTATGGTTGGAGACCAACTATACAAGCGTCCAATATATTTGCTCAAAAATAAGCCCTGCCGCCGCCCATGCGGGAGCATAATCGAAACGTATAACACCCCGCACATGGTAGCGGGTGTGGCTATAATCCCACGGGCAGATGTCTGCACGCTTTAACAACGTACCCGTTATAAATTCTCCTAACAAAATAAAAGATGCATAAATTACCCCACGTAGTAAAAAATTAAGGGGTGAAACAAATCTAAATAAAGGTTCTAAAACAACTACCATGCCATATATAAAAAACATCCACAAACTGGTTTTGGAACTTAGGCGGAAATTTTTGGTGCGCAACTCGCTAAGCCCGGTCCAGAACACTTCAATAAGGCAGCCTATTGCGCCGTAAATAATAAATCGTGTAATCATGGTTGTAGTATGCCCGGAAATGTTGTTGTTACTCTATAAAAAATTATGTCTGTCTTTTAATACCACTATATTCCCATATCCAACTCATAAGCTATGCGTAAATTTTCATTTATATCTTCAAACAATTTAAGAATCAGTGGGTCAAAATGGCCCGGGTTAGTACAGCCGTTGCCTCTTAATATCGCACCTACGGCCTCTTTATGGGTTAACCCGGGCTTATATGGGCGGTTGGTTCGCAGATAAAAATAAATGTCTACCAACATTACAATTCTTGCAGAAAGTGGAATAGTATCACCAGCAAGCCCAAGTGGGTAGCCAGAGCCATCATATCTTTCATGGTGTCCTTCAACAATTTCGATTGCTGTTTTTATATCATCTTGGTCGTGCTTAGGTAACATTGCTGCTACCTGGCGCAATAAATCGCCGCCGTATAACGTGTGGGCTTTCATTTGTTCAAATTCTTCTTTTGTTAGCCCACCCTGTTTTTTCAGTACATAATCCGGAATGCTAATATTTCCAACATCATGCAATGGCGAGTAATTGGCAATTGCAGAAGCACATTGCCAAGACAGTAGCTCCGGATACTGCAGTGCAAATTGCTCTGCCATTAGTTTTACAAGCGATTTAAAACGAATTATGCGAGAACCGCTAATTTGGCTGCGGCTTCCGGCTAATAAGGACATACCTAAAACAAATGCAGAGTTAGATGCAACAAGTTCCTCTGCATGGAACTCTACGGGGTTTACAGGGCTTGCCCCTGTTGGCTCAAAATCGTTACGTGAGGCTTTGATATCTAGCTGGTTGCTTATTTTTCTTGTTATAACCCCCGGCAAGTATGGTTTTTTAATATAGTCCACCGCACCCATAGACAGACCTTTTTCTTCTGAATATGCATCCTTTTCTCCAGTTAAAAAAATTACAGGTACATTTATATTATTATTTTTCATATGCTCAAATAGTTCAAAACCGTCCATTTCCGGCATAGATATATCTAATAATGCCAGTGAAGGATATGGCGGTACAGACATTATTTCTAACGCTTCCGCTCCACTTGTTGCGGTAATTATGTCGTAGTCACTTTCAAGAATAGACTGCAAGATCATAATATTAACAGGAACATCGTCCACAATAATTAACGAATATCTCATAATTACCTCCTTTTTCTGATTTATAGCGGTTCCTACAATGTTCACGATAATAATATCATAAATAAACGACATTATCTACAATAATGTGGGGCAGCACCTAGTCAATACTCATATTAGTAAATGCATTTATCAAAAATGGCCTATCTTCTTCGCATCTAGTAAAAATCCTATAAAAAGGTACAGCGTGATATGGGCCGGGCTGGTCGCTAAAATATTCTAGGAAATATACCAGGTCCATGTGCTCTATAAACATTGGCCTGTCTTGAGTAATGTGGCTTACCCGCTGTGTAAAGGCAAGCAATGCCTCGTATGGGGAAAAAATAACACGGGGCGAGCCAGTATGCCCCAACACTTGCCCAAACTCCATTTCAATTTCTTGTATACCAATTGGGGTAACTAAAAATTCTATAAAGTTGGAATGGATAAGCATCCCCCGGTATTCTTGCCGGTAAATTATCCTAATGCCAACAAGAATATCATCGCTATCTAATAACGGAGCAAAGCTGTCTGGTACAAAGTCCGGGAAATGGGTGTGTATAAACATGTCTGTTAATAGGCTTGCATTGTTTATGCTCAATTCCCGATATACTGCATCCATTGCGGCATTGTCGTAATTTTGGCGGAAACCGTTTAGGGTTTGGAATGAAATAAAGCCATTAATTATTTCCATACGGCTGTCATTATACAAAAAAATTTGGCCGCCAAAACGTTCTTCGCGCTCTACAGCTTCTGGGGTTGGGAAAAAGATTTGCAGTAGTACTTCTTCGTCATAGTAAGAGCCTGTTACATTTAAAGGCCGCATTGGCGGAAAATGCCGCATTGGCATTCTATAAATACTTATATTATTTTGGCTTAATACCCTGCGAATTAGCCGCTCCTGCTCTCCGGCCATTGTATAGCGGCGGTTTTCTGCAAACAACAAAAAGCCCAGTGCAATATTAAGCAACAGGAAAAATACAATAAGATAATTTTTTGCACGTTCCCATTCCATAATACTTATCTCCTTCTGGCTTGTAACATGATATGTTGCTCTGTATTAATATAGCTCCCTATTGCAAAGGCCAATGGCTCGGCGCCAACGGATAAATCTAATGCTACATTGGCGTCTGTGTCGGTAATAAAAGAGTACGCAATTTTACGGTAACGCGTTACACGCCCCCGGTCTACCACTACTTCTATAGGATATAGCAAAGGGTTGTTGCAATCTTCACTTGAATACCAATACTCTGTTAACACCAGTGGGAAATTGTTTACTACATAATTGAACCAAAAAACATGTTCTCTGTTGCGGGCTTCGTACCCTGCAAGGAAGATTTCATTTGTCACATTTGGGTCTCTTGTTACAAACGCAAGAGCAGCAGAAAAATCTGCCACAAAACCCGCATGTGCTGCGTTGCCAATAGTACGGAAGCTTGTGTACTCTACAACATCGCCTGGCAAATAGCGCACGACGGTATTAAAATTCCTAAATGTATAAATACCGCCGGGTATTTCGCTGTTTATTGTGGCGGGGTTATCGAAAAAATGCTCTATCTGGCGGCCAATAAAAACTTGGTGCAAAAAGCCCGACGGGTTTACATACGGGTTTGCCGGATATATAGGGTGATATGTGAAGTTTTCATGGAACCGTTGAACAAATACAGCGTTTTCAGATAAGGCAAAACGGCGGTACTGCTCGTATGCAGGGGTTACTTCTATACCCCGAAATGGAATATGCGCCTGCCGCCCTGTGGGTGTGTGAGAAAAATGCCATGCGTAGTTGTCGCATATAAAAGAAACACGTAGCATATTTGAATCTGAGGGAGATGGCGGGTAAATTACAACCGTCCTAAAATTTTGCATTCCCACTTCAACAAGAGCAGCCCCGGCACGGCTGCCAAATGCTTGAGCAAATATTGCAGGGTTCATATAAAATGCGTACTGGAAAATAATAACCGGTGCATTTTCAATATCCACTGTATCTGCTTGTGCCTGCCCGGTAAAGCTACTGTTTTGCAAAATTTCTGCTATTGCATCTTCGCCATATTCCCAAAAGGGGGAGCCTGTAATATTACTGTACGTGATATTAAAGTAGCCATCGCCCACACCGTAAATAATACGAAACGGGTGAACCAGATTAGACAAGCCATCTGGCGGAGTTGGCGTAAAACGTGCCTGCATATATGGGAAAAAACTGCGGTTTGGAATATTAACTAACCACAACTGGACGGTCAGAACCACAGATAATGCCGCAAGCCCAATAATAAAAAAAGTCTTTGCTATTGGCAGATAGCGGTTTTTTTTTGTCTCTAGCATGATTGACCTCCTTTGCAACAGACATTACAGCTCAGGCCTGTTAAACCGAAGTACAATTGTTGTACCTTCTCCTAGCCTGCTGGAGATATCTACCTGCCCGCCATGTTCTACCATAATTTCTTTCACTATTGCAAGGCCAAGGCCTGTGCCCCCCATTGCACGGGCACGAGCTTTGTCTACACGGTAAAACCGCTCAAAAATACGGGGTAAATTTTCCTCTGGTATGCCCATGCCTTGGTCTTTTACAAAAATGTTAAAATATTTATCTGCAATTTCCATTGTTACGCTAATTGTTGTATTTTCCGGGCTGTATTTTATGGCGTTGGTTAAAATGTTTGTTACAACTTGGTTTATGCGCGATGCATTTGCTTCAATAAAACATGGTGTGCCACATGCTTCAATTTCAATAGTTTGAGATTTTGTGCTTGCTAGCACCTGGCTCTGACGCACAGCTAGCCGCAGCAATGCTACAAGGTCTATAACATCCATTTCCAGGGCAGATTGTTTGCTGTCTATACGGGAAAGTTCCAATAAGTCGGAAACAAGAAGGGTCATACGCTGGGCTTCTTCGTCTATAACTTTTAAGAAGTTAGTGGCTGTTTCCCGGTCATCTAATGCGCCTTCTATCAATGTTTCTGCATAGGTGCGAATAGAGGTAAGCGGGGTGCGCAATTCATGAGATACGTTGGCCACAAATTCCTTACGCATATTTTCAAGTTTCATTTGGCGGGATACATCTTGCAAAACAATTATATAACCATCTACAGAACCTGGGCCACTGGCGTAAGATGTTACACAGGCCAGTATAAAATAGTCGTTATCTTGAAAAGTAATTTCTCGTATTTCCTCTGGCTTTAAGCTATATACTTCTTGCGGGTCTAGCCCTAAAAAGGTTAGTATATCCTGCAAGCCAAGCTTTTTTATTTCTACTTTTGGCAATAGCTCTATACTTGCGTTGTTCGCATGTGTAAGACTGCCTGCAGCGTCGTATGCAAGTACCCCATGAGATGTATTTTGCAAAATTGCTTCACGCTTATTTCTTTCGCTTGTTATGTTAATAAGTGAACCGCTGAGCTCTTGTTGCATGTGGTTAAAGTCAACAATTAACTGACCTATTTCGTCATTGCTTTTTGCGCTTATTTTGCCAGAAAAGTCCCCAGAGGCTATTGCTTTGGCGTGGCGTGTAAGACTTACAATTGGCGAAGTTATTGTATTGGCAAGGAAAAACCACATTATTAAAGTTACAACAATTGAAATAAGCACCATAATTACAAGAGTGAAAGCAACGCGAGACAGGCTCTCATTCATAAACATGGTGCTGATGCGGGTGTATACTATAAAATTTTCCCCATTATGGCTTACGGGCATGGCAAAGCTGATCCATTGCTGGTCTATCCCATCCAAGTCCGGCCCGGGGCGCCCTACAGAAAACCCAATTTCTGACGCCCAGGCCGCCATTACAGCCTGGTTATTAATGTGCATACCAACAAAAGGCTCCGGCGCAATAGGAATGCCGCGCTCTGTCATTATCATACCCTGAATTTCGTACTCTCTATGGCCAAGCAATGTCCATGCCGCGGCACGGCTAAAATCTTCCCTGTCGTACAATTGCACAATTTGTACATAAATTGCACGGGCTCGTTCGGAAAGCTGTTCCCTTGTGCGCTCTATTTCCATATTGCGCATGTCTACAAGCATTACTGTACCACTTACAATCATTACAATTAGTATTACAGCTGCGTATATTACAATCAGCTTAATTTTGATGCTGTTCATACCAATCCGTTACCAAATTCCTGGGTAAAATGGTAGCCTACGCCCCGTTTGGTTAAAATGTAAACAGGGGTATCTGGGGTTGCCTCTAACTTGGTTCTTAGGCGGCGGATGGTAACGTCTACGGTTCGAACGTCCCCAAAATATTCATACCCCCACACTTTTTCCAAAAGGGCTTCCCGGGTAAAAACTTGGTTGTTTTGGGTGGCAAGAAATTTTACTAGCTCAAACTCTCTGCGTGTGAGATCTATCACTTCATCACCACGTTTTACCTCATATAAATCTAAATCCATAGCCAGTTCCCCAAAAACCAGACGGTTAGAGCTGTCTGGTGTAGCTGTTTGTGGCATGTGTACACGGCGCAAGTTTGCCATAACACGAGCCATAGTTTCTTTTATACCAAATGGTTTTGTTATATAATCGTCTGCGCCAAGTTCAAAACTCATTACTTTGTCTATTTCTTCCGCCTTTGCGGTTATCATCATAATTGGTACCTGAGAAACTTTGCGCAAGCGTGTACATACTTCGTACCCGTCTAAGCCGGGCATCATAATGTCTAAAAGCACCAAGTCCGGGTTTTCTGCAAGGGCTAGGCTCAAGCCTGTTTCGCCATCATATGCGCAAATTGTTTCGTAACCTTCTTTTCGCAAGTTGTAGTTTAGGATATCTACAATTCTTGTTTCATCATCTACAATAAGAATTTTTGCTGGCATAAATTTAGCCTCCTATTATCAAATGGTTACTCTCAGTAACCATTTGGGTTTGTTTTATCTTCTTACATATGCGCCGGTGCCCACCTCTACAATGCGAGCGATTGGGTCTCGTGTAACTTCGGCCTCTAGGGTTTCTCTTCTTATTTCTACACCATTTATGGATTCTATTAGTAAAGATATGCGTTGTTCGCCTTGGCTGCCTTCCTGTACAACGTAGGTTGTAGCCTCTGCTCGGTTTGCAGATTCATTTTCTATTACCGGTATTTCTATTGGCTCATAGGTATCTAGCCTGTCTATTGTCTTAACAGAAAGAAGTGGGCGCCTGGTGCGTACTAATAAAACATCGCCCGGCCATATTGTTGAAGATAGAGTAATATTATTTACAGTAGCAAGGTCGTTAGCGGTGGTCTCGTAAAGCCTGGCTATTATTGTCTTATTTTCCCCTTCTTGCACAACATGCTCGGAATATATTATTTCCAGGCGGTCCATATGGCCTATAGCCTGGCCGGGGGTGCGCAAGTATTCGTTGTTTGGGTGTGTGATATACGTTTCTACACGCCAATCTGCTGTAAATTCGACATGTACCGTGCTTTCATTTACCCAATTGTTTTGCAGTATATGGACAATTTGGTCTACATAGGATTGACTGCGCACAATGGCTTCCATACGGTCATTTACATAAATAGCCCGCGCTACAATTTGAAGGTCTGCCTGCATAAGCTGGGCAAGCTGGCTTATCATGCTACCTCTGTCTCTTGTAATATTCCTACCTGCAACCCAGCGGGCAGGCTCTACCGTAATCCGTTGGGAAGTTATAACACTTGTGAGATGGTGAGCCTCCAGGTGAGCAATAACATCTCCATGAAAGCTTTCGCTGGTAGTTTCGCCACTTATTGTTATATACCCAACATGCAAATTATCTAAAAAAACTGCCATAGCATTGTAGTTAAATACCCGCAAGGCAAGCATAGCAACAAGACCGCCAATAATTACAATTGTTATGCCAACGTTTAGCAATGCTCTAACTCTGGGAGGGAGCTTGCGCTTGTTGGTTCTGCGCCTCATCCCCGGGCTTTGTCCGCCTCCCGAGCTTAACCTGGGGCGTTCGTCTAATTTAGGGAGTGGTCTGGTTTGGCGGCGTAACTCCTCTTGGGAAAGTTGCGGCCTGCGGGAGCGGCCAATAAATTCGGGGTTGTGGTTATTGGGTTGCTCATACCTGTTGCGAGGCCTTTGTTGGGGGGACCTATCGTCCCGCAACTCCGGCAAGGAATTTAATTTGCGCCCCTGCTGCGGGGCTGTTCTAGGCTTTGCCCTTGGGGGAGACAGCTCTACCAACCTAGGCGTACGTTTTGAACCATTTTGATGTTCACGATCTCTTGCCATGCTGCCACCTCCTGCCAATGCAATTTATATTTCTGTATGGCAAAATTTTGTATTAGTATGGGTTTTCTCTAATATTTCACAAACCATTTTTGCCTTATTTTCATTTTCGAAATATGCAAAAACCGTAGAGCCGGTACCTGTCATTGCCGCATTGTATGCGCCGTGGTTCTGCAAGTCTGAAATTAAGGATGAAATTTGTGGGTGTATTTTAGATGTAATTGGTGTAAACGTATTGTAAAAATTTTTTGATATCTGCAAAATGTCTTTTGAATTATATGCTGCCATAAAATTATCTAGTTTAGCTTGAATGTTAATGCCTGTTAAGCCACATAGAGTTAGTACTTTAAAAATTTCACCTGTTGAAACGTGTATTTTAGGGCAGGCTAGCACAACGTGACATTTGGGGTGTGGCGGTAGTGGCGTTAGCTTTTCGCCTATGCCTTGGGCTAAAGCCGTAGTGTTACAGCTATTTGCCATTACGCAAAACGGAACATCTGCCCCAAGAGTTGCCCCAAGTTCCATAAGCTTGTCTAATGGAACTTGCAAGCCCAAAAGCTGATTTATACCAAGTAGAGTTGCAGCGCAATCGCTACTGCCGCCCCCTAGGCCTGCGCCTGTTGGTATGCGTTTTGTCAGATTTATTGCAAGTGGAGTTGCGATGCCATACTCCTTTATTAGCAAGTTAGCGGCTTTTACCACAAGGTTTGTGTCGTTAGTTGGCAGATTTGGGGCATCTGTTTTAAGTGTAACCAAAGTGCCGCTTGTATTATGCTGCGCTTTAGCAATAGTTAAACGGTCCCGCAACCCAATTTTTTGCATAACAGAAACCAGCTCGTGATACCCGTCTTCTCTTTTGCCTATCACAGCCAAAAAAAGGTTGATTTTAGCAAATGCGTCCACTTCCACAAAACCCCCAGCGGTTGTGTTTTTATTGAAACACGTATGCTGGGGGTTTAAAAACTCCTTGTGGAGTGAATTGGTTGTATTAGCGTTTAGAGAATTGTGGCGCACGTCTTGCACCTTTAAGACCGTATTTTTTACGCTCTTTCATACGTGGGTCACGAGTTAAGAAACCTGCACGCTTTAAAGGCTGGCGGAAGTCGCTATCTGCAACTAGAAGCGCACGGGAAATACCGTGACGGATTGCACCCGCTTGGCCTGTATAGCCGCCGCCAAACACATTAACTTTAATATCAAATTTTGCTAATGTTCCTGTAAGTTCTAAAGGTTGGCGTACGATTAATTTTAATGTTTCCAACCCAAAATAATCGTCTATGCCGCGCTTGTTAATTGTAATATTGCCTTTACCCGGCAAAAGATAAACACGAGCAACGGCGCTTTTTCTTCTGCCTGTTCCGTAATATGAAACTGATGCCATATGCTAGCGCCTCCTATTCTAAATTAAGCACAAGTGCTTCAGGTTGTTGAGCTTGGTGTTTGTGTTCCGGCCCTGCGTAAACATGCAACTTTGTAAACATTTGGCGACCCAAATTGTTTTTTGGAAGCATACCTTTTATAGCGTGGGTAATAATGTATTCAGGCTTCTTGTTTTGCATGTCGCGCATTTTTACTTCTTTTCTTCCGCCAAAATAACCGGAATGACGCACATATATTTTTTGGTCTAGTTTGCGGCCTGTAACTTTAATTTTGTCTGCATTAACTATAATCACATAGTCGCCAGCGTCTACATTTGGGGCAAAAATTGGTTTGTGCTTGCCCCGTAAAATACGTGCCACTTCAGACGATAAACGGCCTAAGTTAAGGTCTGTTGCATCTACAACATACCACTTACGCTCTACATCCGCAGGCTTTGTAATGTGGGTGGTGCGCATGGTTGAACCTCCATTAAACTATCGTTTTTATATTGTTTTGCGGCATTGCCTAAACAGGGTTTGCCAAAAAAATAATTTGATATCTCAATCGGGGTAGAGATTCTCAACAATCTTAGAATATTTCTAAGAAATTGTCAAGACAAAATTGGATTTATGGTATACAATAGTGTCGAATGTACAAGCGTTACCCAACTGGTCCGAAAATCGGACCAGTTGAGTCTGGTATGCGGGTCAAATTTATAATTAGAATACGGAACTAAAGTGTCAGAAACTAACGTTCAGAAAGGAACGACAAAAGACATGAGTAAAAAGAAAATTGCAGTCCTAACAGGTGGCGGGGACGCCCCAGGGCTTAACGCAGTAATTCACACATTGGTACGTGCTTGCCACGGCATGATGGATTGTGAGCTTATCGGCTACAAATTTGGCTACAGGGGCCTTTACAACAACGACTTTGTTCCTCTTACCAAGGAGTCTACATCTGGTATTTTGCACAGGGGCGGTTCTATTTTGTACAACTCGAATAAGGACAACCTGTTCGACTACACAGTAGAAGAAAATGGCGTACAAGTTAAAAAAGACGTTTCCGACGTTGCTATCGAAAACATGAAAAAAGAAGGCGTGTACGCATTGGTTGTGCTTGGCGGAGACGGCACACTTACCAGCGCACGGGATTTTGCCCGCAAAGGCATTAACGTTGTAGGCGTCCCAAAAACTATTGATAACGACCTTACTTCTACAGACACAACCTACGGTTTTGATACGGCTGTAAACATTGTTACAGAAAACCTTGGCCGCTTGCACACAACAGCAGAAAGCCACCATAGGGTACTTGTAGTAGAAGTTATGGGACGCAGTGCAGGTTGGATTTGTTTGCACTCTGGCATTGCAGGCAGTGCAGACGTTATTCTTATACCGGAAATACCATATTCAATGGAAAATGTAGCAAAGAAGATAAATGAGCGCAATGCAGCAGGCGACCCATTCACAATTATTGCTGTTTGTGAAGGCGCAATGGAAAAAGGTGGCGAAGCCATAGTTGGTAAAGTTGTAGCAGACAGTGCAGACTCTATCCGCTTTGGCGGCGTTGCAGATTATATTGCTAAAAGGTTAGAATCTATGGTGCAAAACGAAGTGCGGCATTGCGTGCTTGGCCATATCCAACGTGGTGGCGATATTTCCCCTGCAGACAGGCTACTTTCCGCAAGGTATGGCGTAAAAGCTGCAGAACTTGTACGTGATGGCAAATTTGGCAACATGGTTGCTCTGCAAAATGGAGAAATGACGCAAGTACCGTTTAATGTAGTACTTGGCGACGGCGCAATGGGTGAAACAAGTAAAGGCGGCGCAAAAGTAGTTGACCCTAATGGGGAGCTTGTAAAAGTGGCAAAAGCCATGGGAATTTCTTTTGGGGATGAGTAAGATTAAAGTATGGGGGATACTGTTGCTTGCGACAATAGTTATGGTGGCATTGGATTTGCTGCTAAAATACTGGTCTGTCGCAAACCTAGAAGGGCAGCCCGAACGTGTGCTTATACCCGGTGTTTTAGGGCTCCGCTATACCATTAATACAGGTGCAGCATTTGGGCTTTTAGGAAATACGGGGTGGGGGCGCTGGGTGCTTTCAGTTGTAAACCTTTTGCTCATGGGCGGCCTGCTGTGGTATTATAGCCGCATCCCGCTAGAAAGACGGTTTTGGCTATTGCGTATTCCAATAATCATGATTTTTGCAGGTGGTTTTGGCAATTTGTACGACAGGTTTACACTTGGCTACGTGCGAGACATGCTGGAATTTTTATTCATGAACTTTGCAATTTTTAACCTTGCAGACGTGTTTGTTACAGTAGGAGTTTTTTTGGGTGCGTTTGTTTTGCTTTTTACGGTAAAAGACGCCCCTTACTTGGAGAGAAAATAATGATTATCTATTGCACGGATTTTTCCGAAAAAGACATAAACTTCGCAAGAAGCAACAAAATGGGGTTGGAAATATTAAAATATTCCAACCCTAATTTTGCTGACAATTTTGATATAAACCACCCGCAAGTTTCTGCTGCTTTGGACGGAATGAATGGGCGTGCTATGCATGGCGCAATGCATGACACATTTCATGCTTCTGTAGACCCGCTAATACGGGAAGTTGCTAAAAAGCGTTTTGTTCAGTCTATGGAAATTGCAGCATTTCATGGTATTGGCCGGGTGGTATTTCATTCATCTTATAGAAAGCATTTGAACGGGACATCCACCGCCGCTATTGATGGTTTTTTAAACCGTTCTGTAGATTTTTGGAGGGATTTGGAAGAGTACATCCCGGGCGGTATGACAGTTTTTATAGAAAACGTTGAAGATGAAGACCCGGAAGTATTTGTACAAATTTTTAGGGGCATAAACAGCTCCAAAATACGCTGTTGTTTTGATATTGGTCATGCATATTGCAGCCGTGCGGTGTCTCTTAACAGGTGGATTGACGTGCTTAGCGAATATATCGGCCACATTCACATGCATGATAATAATGGGAATTTCGACGAGCATCTTCCACTTGGCCATGGTGGGATTCCACTGGCTGGGGCCATAAACAAAATTTTATTTTCTGTAGGGCAAGATGTTCCGTTTGTGTTAGAATGCGACATAGAAGAGTCTGCTAAATGGCTTACGAATATTGGGTTTGACATTGGTCATGGTGCTTGAAATTATTGTGCCGCCGGAGAAAACCGGGGAACGTATTGATGTTTTTTTAACAGGCCTGGAAGGAATACCGACCCGCAGCATTGCGCAAAAATTGCTGGCTGGTGGAAATGTTTTTTGCTTGAGTAAACAGCTACAGAAAAACTACAAAGTTGCCGCCGGGGATGTAATAGTTTGTACTTTGCCTGCCCCGGAACCTTGCGAAACTGTGGCAGAAGATATTACGCTAGATATTATGTATGAAGACGACCATCTGCTCGTGGTAAATAAACCACGGGGGCTGGTGGTTCACCCGGCAGCGGGCAATTGGCAGGGTACGCTTGTTAATGCGTTGCTGCACCACTGCAAGGGGAAGTTATCCGGCATTGGTGGAGTTTTGCGCCCCGGAATTGTTCACAGGTTAGATAAAGATACATCCGGCGCAATGGTGGTTGCCAAAGATGATGTTACGCACCAAGGGCTGGCGGCACAAATAGCGGACCGCTCCATGGTGCGGATTTATAATGCCGTTTGTTTTGGCGTGCTAAAGCAGGATAAGTTCAAAATAGATGCAGCTATTGGGCGGCACCCGGTAGACAGGAAAAAGATGATGGTTTTTGCGGCAAATGCAAAGGCAGCAAGCTA
>Ga0131853_10001535_pt1 | contig 41263 bp, 42 predicted proteins | sample TergutLab28metaG_FD_92764 | JGI IMG/M metagenome (GOLD analysis project Ga0131853, IMG submission 92764) | Labiotermes labralis P1 segment gut microbial communities from Petit-Saut dam, French Guiana - Lab288 P1 (version 2) (version 2) | ecosystem: Host-associated > Arthropoda: Insects >...
GTGGTTGTTTTAAGTCCATTACCAATACTGCATAAGGCATATATTCGTTAACATCTGTTCCGTTAATAGTGATCTTGCCTTTTCCTGCAAACATTCTGACTTGTGCACTGGAGCGTTTTCTACGTCCTGTGGCACTCCAAACTTGTTTTGGTTTTTCTGCCTTTGGTTTTGGAGCTTTTTCTACTTTAGCTTTTTCTACTTTTTCAGTTTTTGGTTTTGTTGTTTTAGTTTCTGCCATAATTCCTCCTAATCAACTTCCATTGGAATTGGTTTTTGAGCTTGTTGTTCGTGGTTTTCGTTTGCATAAACAAAAAGTTTTTTATACATTGCTCTCCCCAATCTTCCTTTAGGAAGCATTCCTTTAACTGCTCTTTCAACCATTTCTTCTGGATATTTTTCTTTCATTACCTTAGCTGTTCTTTCTCTTAATCCTCCAGGATAACCACTATGGTTATAATACATCTTATTTGCTTCTTTGTTACCAGTTAGGTTTACTTTAGAAGCATTGATGATTATTACATGGTCTCCACCATCAATATGAGGAGTAAAAGTTGCTTTATGTTTCCCTCTTAAAAGATGAGCGGCTTTTGTTGCAACACGTCCAAGAGAAATCCCTTGGGCATCAATTATATACCACTTGCGTTCAACAGCTTCTTTTTTTTGCATAAATGTTTTCATATGTTTTCCTTCTATTATTTTATTCTTTTAAATTTTCCCACAAATTAAGAGAATAAAATAAAAAATGTACCAGTTAAAATTATATGTGAGGACGGAGTTTTTGTCAATGAAAATAAGAGGATTCATAATATTTTATGCTATTTAAATGTCTTATGTAATTAAATATTAAGCTCTTCTTTTTGTTTTTGAAATTAATTCTGTATCTACTTCATGTAGTTTTTCTATTAATTTCATTTCTTCTTCACTTTTTGCAATATAGCTTTTAACTCTTTCGTTTTCTTTTAATTTTGTTAAGTCAGCCCTTATATTTTTTAGTGCAAAAGTTATCACTTGTCTTTCATATAAATTTGTTAGCGTTTCTAATTTTTTCATATTAAACCTCCCTGCTTATGAATAAAATCTATTTTAACATTTTTTTGAGAAATGTCTATTATTTATTCATTACTAATATTTTCTTTTCTCTTTTATATTTAGGAATTAAAATTGTTTCATTTCTTTTAAGACTTTTTTTAACATCGACAATCCTTTGGTTTTTTGAACCTTTAAATTTTAAGTTAAGGCTTTTTTCAGCTAGAATAAATTTTCCGTCGACTAAAACATCGATAAGTTGTAATATTTCCATATACATAGGCTCTGTTTTACTGAGTTCTGCTAGGTATTCAAAAACATATCCAGTATAACACCAAATGCTTAAGTTTAATTTTTTTATTTCTTTAGCTATTTCAAGAATTGCTTCTGGTTGAAGAAAAGGTTCTCCACCAGAGAAAGTAAAGCCGTCTTGATGCTGTAAATCATTTATTTGTTCTTTTATTTCGAATAGATTGACGAGAATTCCGCCGTTGACGTCAATAGCATTAACGTTATGACAACCTTGACAGTTATGTTCACAACCTTGAAACCAGATAACAGTTCTAAGGCCTTCGCCATTAATAATACTATCAGTTTGCATTGGTCCCGCTAGGCGGACTTGAATTTGTTTTTTCATTCGTGTTTAACGCGGTCTTGTTCTTCAGCACGTTTACTATTATTAAATCTTTCGACCGTTCCTACTAAATATCCAGTAATTCTTCTTATTCTATCGAAAGGAATTCCATCAACTTCAAGTCTTCCGCAGGCAGGACATTGATCGCCGATTACACCGTTAAATCCACAGATTGGATCTCTATCAACTGGGTGATTAATAGCGCCGAAACCAATTCCAGCTTCTTTCATTTTACGAATTATTTTTTCAAATACTTCTATATTATCAGCTGGATCTCCATCTAATTCAACATAAGTAATATGTCCAGCATTTGTTAATGCATGATATGGAGCTTCTATTTTTATTTTTTTATCGATACCTATCTCATGATAAACTGGAATATGATATGAATTAGTATAGTAATCACGGTCAGTTATCCTTGGAATAACGCCATAAATTGATTTATCGATACCAGTAAATCTTCCTGCTAAGCCTTCAGCAGGCGTTGCAAGTAAAGTAAAGTTTAATTTATATTCTTCAGCATATTTATCAACACGTTTGCGCATATAACTGATAATTTCAAGTCCTAAGTCTTGTGCTTTTTTAGATTCTCCGTGATGCTCGCCAATAAGAGCGATTAGAGTTTCGGCAAGGCCAATAAATCCCATAGTTAAGGTTCCATGATGTAATACTTTTTTTATTTTATCATTAGGTTTTAATTTATCGGAATCCATCCAGACTCCTTGTCCCATTAAGAAAGGAAAATTATTAACTCGTTTTTGACCTTGAAATTTCATTCGATCTAGCATTTGATGTTTAACAAGGTCCATACATTCGTCAAGTTCTTTATAAAAGCCTTTCATATCTGCGGTTTTATTATTGTTTACAATACCGTATTTTATTCCTAAGCGAGGAAGATTAATAGATGTAAATGAAAGATTTCCTCGACCAGGAGTTATGGCTTTTTCTGGGTCAGCTACATTAGAAAGAACTCTAGTTCTACAGCCCATATACCCTACTTCGGTACGATAATCACCTTTTTTATAAGTTTTTACATTAAATGGCGCATCAAGAAACGAGAAGTTAGGGAATAATCTTTTAGCAGATACTTTGCAAGCAAGTTTAAATAAATCATAGTTAGGATCTTTTTCGTTATAATTTATACCTTCTTTTACTTTAAAAACAGAAATAGGAAAGATTGGTGTTTCTCCTTTACCTAACCCTTCACTTAAAGAAAGGAGAAAGTTTTTGGTAACCATGCGTCCTTCTGGTGAAGTGTCAGTACCCATATTAACAGAAGAAAACGGCACCTGTGCTCCAGCTCTAGAATGCATTGTATTTAAGTTGTGAATAAATGCTTCCATTGCTTGATGAGTTTGTTTTTCGGTTTTTTTAAGAGCCTTTTCATAAGCAGAACGAAATATTCTTAGAACTTGTGACGATTCTTTGGCATAAACATCAAAAGATGCAATATCAAAATCAATTGTTGTAATTTTTTTAATTTCTTTTTCCATTTTGGAAAAATTAACAAATTTTAGAAACCCAGAGATATCAAGTAAATCGTATAAAAGATTTTTAAATTCTTTTTTGAATGTTGTTACAACTCCAGGTGCTAACATATAATCGAAAGCAGGGATACTTTGACCTCCGTGTTGATCGTTTTGATTTGATTGAACAGCAATAGCTGCGAGGGAAGCATAACTCATAATACTTTTTGGTGGTCTAAGATATCCATGACCAGTAGAAAAACCTTTTTTGAATAAATTAAATAAATCTATTTGGCAACAAGTTGTTGTTCCCATAGGAAGAAAATCCATATCATGAATATGTATTCGTCCATTTTCATGAGCTTCAGTATATTCTGGTTTTAGTAAATATGATTTGGCAAATTCTTTAGATATTGTTGATCCAAATTGAAGCATGGTTCCCATTGCTGTATTACCATCAACATTACTGTTTTCTCTTTTTGTATCAACTTCCTTGGCTTCTTTTAAACTCAACTCTTCAATAGCTTTGGCAAATTTATGTTGTCTTTTTTCAAAGGTTTCACGAGAAACTCTTCTCCTTTCACGATATTCGGAAAAAGATTCATAAACATCAACAAATTTAAACTTTTTTAAAGAAGCTTCAATCATATTTTGAACGTCTTCAATATGAATATTATCTTTCTTTTTATAAGTATCAGTTATTTTTTCTAAAACTTCTAGATAAATTTTATTAGCATCTGCTTCATAATCATCATCTTTTTCTAAGCTATCAAAGCTTTTTTTAATTGCTATAGCAATCTTAGTTCCGTTGAAAGGAACTTTCTTTCCATCTCTTTTGACAATAATTAGAGAGTCAAAAAAAACCGCATTTTTTTCCATATCCATTACCTCCCACAGCTTGGATTCTTATTAAAAAAGGCACTGTTACTATTTATTAGTACTATGCTAATTTAATAGTACAACTTAAAGCCCCCTCTGTGCAATTAAAAAATAATATTTTTTAATTTTATCTATTCGGCAGACGAATTATTATTTCATCTGGAAGCGAATATAAATACCTTTCTCTTGCGTATCTAGCAAGATAGTTAGGGTCACGAAATTTTGTTACTTCAGCTCTTAGAGCATCTTCTTTGTTAAGAAGGTTTGTGTATTTTGAAGAAAGGAATTTACTTTCTTTACGGTTTTTATAAATTTGTTGCCAATCGGAAATAGTGCTGCCAAAAATAACCCCTATTAGTCCTAGGAGCAGGATAAATGCGAATAACATTCTTCTTTTTGCCTTTTTAGAACTGGTTTTCACACGCAACACCCTATTCTAAAATGATTATATCAAGTATTTGTCTTGTTTTTCACTTTTTTTAAATAATTTGACACTTTCTTTACGGTTTTTGTTAACACTTTTGGTTTATAGGACCTCGCTACGTATCCTAAAACAACAAAAAGTAAAAAATATAAGTGAATTACTCCCTCGTTTATTCTATACATCAAAAATAAATATAATAAAGATATATTAACGATAAAAAGAATAGTTGCCGCTATTTTAAAGCCTTTCTTTCCCTTAGCGATTAGTTTGTTATTTAAATCATTTAGAAAAGCAAAGAAAATACCAAATATAAAAGAAGCAAAAAATGATAATAATTGAATTTCGTTTTGCATTATTTAAATAATTTAGTTAAAAAGGAGTCTTCCTTTATTTTTTCCTTATCATCTAAGTATGTTAATTGATTTACATGGCCTTTAATAGCAACATTTCCATCATGGGTATCTAATTTTATTATTTCGAGACCTGTTCCTTTTAAAAGAAGCATTCCTTGAGATGATTCCATAAGAAATTCTTCGTTATCAAAGCTAACTATCTTTTTTATACCACTCATATTTATTTGTTTTCGTTCACTTATATTTAAATTGTGCATTGCGCTGATAATACTACCTTCAATCTTGTCCATAAAATCCTCCTGATTAAATTTATGCTTGGACACTAGATAATATTATTACATATTAAAACTCCATTTCTGGAGTTGTTTTTATAATTATTCTTCGTCTTCGCTATCTGTGGTTTCTTCTTTGTCTTTTGAGTCTTCTGAAACATACTCTTCTTCAGGTTCAGATTCAATAACTTTTTTGTACTCAGCAACGATTGTTTCGTCGAACATTTTACGTACTTCTTGGTTGATTGGGTGAGCTATATCTCTATAACCGCCAGTAGCTGTTTTTCTGCTTGGCATAGCTGTGAATAGACCGTTATCACCATCAATTATTCTAATGTCATGAACTGCAAACGAATCATCGATTAGAATTGAAGCTATTCCTTTCATACGAGAACCTTCTTTTTCAATTTTGCGTACGGTAACTGATGTTATTTCCATAATTGTGCTCCTTCTAAAGTTTTTTAACTTACTTATATTTTAATGCAAAATTTAAGCAATAGCAAGCGTTATTGGTAATTTATTTCTACTTCTCCTGTTATAACATCGGCATAGGAAAAACTTTTATTCTCATTTTCCACTAAAACAGTGAAAATATAAGGATATGTAGCAGTTATTCGACCAACATAAATATGGGTTTTATTTCTAAGACCATTTACTTTAATTCGGACATTACTACCTACTTTTGATTCGATTTCATTTTTTATTAGTTCTATATTCATTTTTCTTCTCCTATCTTGGATATCCGACATACATAAGACCACTTCCCATAATGCCTCCCATGCCATCTTTACCGTATTTGGTTTTTTCTAAAAGATTAATGAGGTCAACTTCTTTGTTTCTTTCTGTTAAGGCGATTGTTACGGCGATTATTGCAGGATCTAGTGCATGTATATTTACTCTTTTGGGACTGGAAGCGAAATTGGCTCCTGATTTGATTAATTCTTCATAATAGCTTTGACAAGCACCAGCGATAATAACTAATTTTTCATGACTTTTTTCAAATTTTCTTGCTTCTCTAACTGCTTTAACAAAATTTTCGGTATTTTTATAATTTTTTATATCTTCAACATTACCTTTTTTTCGATAATAAGCGTCATGGCCAGTGATAATAACGATATCTGGTTTATATTCTTCAAGCATAGGTTTTAGGTTACTAGCTAAATCTATTTCATGAACTCTTTTTCCTATAGCCATTACTCCTGCTTCTTTATAGAATTTAAGACAGCGACTTAAATAATCTTCATCGCCATCAAAATGGAGAATTCTAGCAGGCAGATAAAAAAAATCACTTCGATCAAGTATAAGTTCATCTTTTACTTTTTCAATAAAGTTTTCTTCTTCCTCAACTTGCTTTACTTTAACTAAGTCTTTTCCAGGGGCATCAGCTAATAATCTGACATCTAGCCCTTTTAAAAAATAAATATTACTTTTAATATTTATGATTTTAAAAACAGTGTCATTATCATAACTTTTTCTGGTTACATAATCGCCTTTTTTGAATTTCATGAATAAGTCACCAATGTATTATATGCAAATGACCTATTATATTTGACTATATAAACTATTTGAAATAGCGACAAAAACTGCGATATCAATTTGTTCTGCACGAGAACTTAAAGATAAATTATTCTTTTTTAAAACTTTCTCGATAATTGTTAAATCATAATCTTTTAGATTATTTTTTATCGTTTTTCTTTTTTGCTGAAAAGAATCTTTAACTAGTTTGAAAAATAAAGGTTCATTAAGAACTTTAAATGCTTCTTTTCTTTTTTCCATTTTAATTACAGTGCTATCAACGTTAGGAATTGGATAAAAGTTTTCTTTTTTAACATCAAAAAGTTTAGTAATTTCAAAATAATAATTTAAATAAACAGTTAAAGAGCCATATGTCCTATTTCCTGGTTTTGCCGCTAGACGTTCGGCGACTTCTTTTTGCATCATAAGAATCATGGTATGGACAGGAACACTCAGATTAATTGTTTTTTCGATAATAGGTGTCGTTATATAGTAAGGTAAGTTTGCGATTACAAATAAATTTTCATAATTTATATTTTTAACATCATTTAAAATATCGGCATTTAAAAAATCTTTATATACAATTCTAGTTTTATTATCAACAACTAAATCAAGTTTTGGTTTTAGAGTTCCATCAATTTCATAAGCAATAATATTTGCGTTAAAATTTTTTAACGCTTTTGTTAAAATTCCATCGCCAGGACCTATCTCAATTATTAAATCGTTGTCAGAAATTGAAACATTTTCAATTATTTGATTAATAATTTTATTGTTTTGCAGAAAGTTTTGTCCTAAATTCTTTTTATGTTTAAATTTATCCATCTTTCAAGTTCTCCAAAAAGAATTTTTGGAATAAGTCAAATGAAGTACTATAAAAACGATCGTTATTTATTAAATTCATAATTTCTTTAAAATCGACAAACATTGTTTGTTTTACTTCTTCGACTTGAGGAATAAACATTTCTTTACTATCAACTATAGCAACAAAAGCATTAACAAGGTATCTGCCACAAGTTTTTGTGCCGATTAAGATTAATCTGTTTTTTGGGTAATCTCTACCAATTTCTTCTTTTATCTCACGTATTGCGGCATTGAATATATCTTCTCCAGCCATCACTCCGCCACCGACGGCTTCCCAAAGATTAGGATTTTCTTCTTTAATTTCAGACCTTTGTTGAATATATATTTCTTTTTCCCTGGTAATTAAATAAATATGAACTGTTCTAATATATTCATTTTCATTTAAAATTTCATCTCTACATTGTGTTCTTAAATAATCGCCTTTTTCGTTTACTATATCTACTTTTTCCATATTACATCATTTTAATTATACCTTTTATTCATAAAAAAAGGAAAGAATTTATCTTTCCCAACCTATTCTTAATACATCATAAGTTACTTTTGATCTTCCGACGGTTCTAAAAGCATATTCAACAGTAGGAGCAAGGATATCTATATCTGTGCCAAGAACTCCTCTATCTAATACAATAGCAAATATTGGCTCTTCTGATATTCTACTTGAGTTGAATCTTACAATACTTCCACATGGTAGGTTTCTAGAAGATGCAACGATATTAACTGTTCCATACATTTCATCATCAAATGTAGTTGTTCCATCTCTAATGTTATAATTAGGACGACATGCTAGAGTTCCTCCACATAAAGGGCAGTTGAATACATAAGCAGTTAATTCTCCTGTATAAGTTTTAAATGACTCAAAAACATTGTTATTAATATTATCTTGAACTTTTTCAGCCATGCTAGTTAAATCTAGGGTTTTATGTAAATTTTCATTAACAATCACATTTCCAGTTTTAACACTGGAATTACCAAGAAAGAAAACGAAAGACACGATTAAAAAAACACGCAAAATTTTCGGTATTTTTCTTGTAATTTTCATGATTTTTGTTTTCATAAGTCACCTCAAGTTACGAATCAAAATTATAGCATAATTGGGATTAAATGTCAAAGAAATCTGCTAAATTTTTACTTGTTATTGACGCAATTTCGTTGATATCCGCTTTTTTTATTTTGCTTAAGAAAGTAGTAATTTCGGCGATATATTTTGGTTCGTTCTTTTTTCCTCGAAAAGGATCTGGCGTAAGATATGGACAATCCGTTTCTAATACAATATATTCTAAAGGGACTTGCTTTATTACTTCAGCTAGTTTAGAGTTTTTAAAAGTTAGGACTCCGTTGATTCCTAAGAGAAATCCTAAATCAATGTATTTATTCGCAATTTCTAAGTTTTCGGCGAAAGAATGAATTATGCCTTTTACTTTGTAATCTTTTAATATATTGATTGTATCTTCTACTGCGTCTCTGCTATGGATAATTACTGGAATTTGATGGTTTTCAGCTATTTTTAGTTGATGTTTAAACCAAGTTATTTGACTCTCTTTATCGGTATTTGGATAATGATAATCTAAACCTATTTCGCCGATAGCAATAATTTTTTTGTTTTTTAGATTATCTTCAATAAATTTTAAGTCTTCTTCTGTTGCTTTACTTGTTTGGCTAGGGTGAATACCGATAGCGCCATACATTTTAGGGTATTTATCTATTAAAGAAAGTATTTCTTTATTTTCTTTGGTATTTGTACCAATATTAAAGAAAGTGGTGACATTACATTCTTTTGCTCTAGCAATTATTTCGTCGATATTATCATAGTATTCTTTAACTAAGTGGCAATGGGAATCGATAAGCATCTCATTATTCCTTTGTTTCAATTCTGATAAAGAGTGGTTCTGGATTATTTAGTTTAATGTTAGGGGCAAGGTTACCGAATTCGTTTAGAGAGCCAAAGTCTTTTTTATCAGTATTTAATTGATAGAATATTTTTTCTGCAGTTTCAGGGAGGAAAGGTTGGAGAAGAACTGCGCAGAAACGGATAGATTCAAGTAAGTTATAAAGAACTGCTCCTAATCTTTCTTTTTTAGTTTCATCTTTTCCTAAAATCCAAGGTGTTGTATCGTCGATGTATTTATTACATTTTCTTAAAATGATAAATATTTCTTCTAAGGCGGCGCCGACTTCTAAGTTGTTCATTTTATTGATTAAATTTTCTTTTAAAGCTAAAACTTCATTTATAAGTTGTTCATCAATTGGTTCGAATCCTGTCTTTCCGATCGTTTGAGGTATGATTCCTTCAAAATACTTGTGTGCCATGCTTATAGTTCGATTAACTAAATTACCAAGGGTATTAGCTAAATCAGAATTGGTTCTTTCAATTATTAAATCTTCGTTTATAATACCATCATTGGAATATGGTGTTTCATGTAGAACAAAATATCTAATAGCATCAGCACCAAATTTAGATACTAATTCATCAGCATAGAGAACGTTTCCAGTACTTTTTCCCATTTTGCCGCCATCCATAAGCAGCCAAGGGTGCCCAAAAATTGTTTTAGGTAGTGTTAAATCAAGAGCCATTAGAAGAATTGGCCAATAAATTGAATGAAATCTAAAAACATCTTTACCATTAATATGAACATCTGCAGGCCAAAATTGATTAAATTTTTCGTTATGATTTCCATTAGCGTCATATCCTAGAAAAGTAATGTAATTAGGTAGGGCATCAATCCAAACATATATTATATGTTTTTCGTCAAAAGGAACTGGAACTCCCCAAGTTATAGAACTTCTTGTAACACATAAATCTTGTAATCCTGGAAGAAGAAAGTTTTTTAACATTTCATTTTTACGAGAGTTTGGGAGAAGAAAATTAGGATTTTTATTTATATGTTCAATTAATTTATCGGCATATTTACTTAGTTTTAAGAAATATGCTTCTTCAGTGTTTTTGTTAACTTCTCTCTCACAATCTGGACACATTCCTTTTTCAACTTGAGTATCGGTATAAAATGATTCACAAGGAGTACAATACCAGCCTTCATATGTGCTTTTATAAATGTCTCCTTTGTCATATAATTTCTGAAATATATCTTGAACAAGTTTTTTATGTTTTGGGTCAGTAGTTCTAACGAACGCATCATATGAAGTGTTAACAATATCCCACTCACTCATCATAATTTGAGCCATTTCATCAACAAATGCCTGTGGAGATATTCCTTTTTCTTTGCTTTTTTCTCCTACCTTTTGGCCATGTTCATCAATACCTGTTTGAAAATAAACATTGTATCCTTCAAGGCGTTTGAAACGAGCAATTGCATCAGTTAAAATGATTTCATAAGTATTACCTATATGAGGTTTTGCTGAGGCATATGGTATTGTTGTTGTAATATAATAGTTTTCTTTCATTGTAATCTTTTTCCTTTAAGCTATTTATATTATATATTGTTCTAATTATTTTGTCATTAATAAAGGAAAAAGAGTTTTAGATAACTTCTATTTGCATACTTATAAGGCTGGAAATAAATTGTGCTAAAATTTTCGCTTCTTTTGTTGCGCTTGTTTGACTTTTTATAATTACTAGTCCAATGCTATCTGCAGAGACAATAATGGGAACTGTAGAAATAAATCCTTTAATTTTTTGATTGTTTGTTATATTAATTTCGGTTTCTTCGGCGGAGAAGTGATTTTCACGATTATCAATAATATTTGTCATTTCTTTGCTAAGAATTTCATTTTCTAACTCTTTTAAAGTTTCTCCTTCAGATGAAATAATCCGTTCTCTATCAGTAATAATAATTTCGTTATTAGTAAGGGTATGTAATATGATGCATAGTTTTTTTGTATAATTGATTGAATCTTCAATACGAGAGTGTTTTTTTAAAATAATAGAATCCAGGTCAATAAAAATTTCCATAGACTCACCATCTCTTATTTTTAAATTTTTTCTTATTTCTTTGGGAATAACAATTCGTCCAAGTTCATCTATTCTTCTTATTACTCCAGTCGACTTCAACAACAACACTTCCACTTCTATTGTTATTGTGGACTTATTGAACTCTAAATATACTAATGTTAATTTACTTGTTCATCAATTATGTTGAGTAATTCAACGAGATAAAATATAAAATGTTTTGGTAGTTTTGATGTGGGGAGTGTAATGCTGATTCTTCTTCTGACATATTTAATTTTAAATTTAGGGTGAATTTTATAAACTTGGAGAAATAGTTTGTCTCCTTGAATTTTACTAGAAATTTCTTCGTTTAGTTCTATTTCAACACTTCGCTCTAATTGATTTATTTTTGTTATATTTAGTTTCTTTGCTAGTTTTTCAAAGAATTCTTGATACATATAAATATAAAGATTATTAGGAATTTTACCAAAGCGGTCTTCTAATTCTTTTTTGATTTCTTTTAATTTTTTATGAGAATCAATTTCGTTGATTTTTTTATGAATCTCTATTTTAACGGATTCTTCGTCAACATATTTATCACTGATATGAGTTTCAACGTTTAAAAGAGAGTTGTTCTCAAGGGTTTCTTCTATCACTTCTTCGCCGTTTTGTCTTTTGATTTCGTCTTCAATCATTTTCATATACAATTCTATACCAACACTACTAACAAAGCCTGCTTGTTCGGAACCTAAGATATCTCCAGCTCCACGGATAGAAAGGTCTCGCATTGCTATTTTGTAACCACTTCCTAATTCGGTAAAGTCTTTTATAGCATGAAGTCTTTTTACAGCCGTTTCGTTTAACATTTTATTTTTCTTATAAAGTAAGTAGGCAGAAGCGATTTTGTTACTACGTCCAACTCTTCCTCTAATTTGATATAGTTGACTTAGACCGAAGTTATCAGCATCAAAAATAATTAAGGTGTTAACATTAGGAATATCGATTCCTGTTTCAATAATTGTTGTACAAACAAGAATATCACTTTCATGGTTAACAAAGGACATCATAACATTATCGAGTTCATTTTTAGACATTCTGCCATGAGCATGAACAATTCTAGCCTCTGGAACAAGCATGCTGATTTGTCTAGTTTTTTCTTCTAATTTTTCAACAGAATTATAAAGAATAAATATTTGGCCGTTTCTTGATAATTCTTTATAAATGGCATCTTTGATAATAAAGTCATTTTCAACCATAACGTAAGTTTGGACAGGATATCTATCAATTGGAGCTGTATCTATTAGTGATAAATCGCGAAGTCCAGACATAGCCATTTTCATCGTTCTTGGAATTGGTGTTGCAGATAAAGTAAGAACATTAACATCTTTTTTTAAGTCTTTAATTTTTTCTTTATGGGTAACTCCGAACCTTTGCTCTTCATCGACGATAAGAAGTCCTAATTTTTTTGATTTTATATCAGAAGATAGAAGCCTATGAGTCCCAAAAAGGATATCAATTTTACCTTCGGTTAAATCTCTGATAATCTTTGTTGTTTCTTTTTTTGTAGTAAATCTATTTAAAAGAGCAATATTTATAGGGTGGTTTTTAAAACGTTCTTTGGCAGATATATATTGTTGTTTTGAAAGGATTGTTGTTGGACAAAGATATAGAACTTGAAATCCGTTCATAATAGTTTTGAACATTGCTCTAAAGGCAACTTCGGTTTTACCAAAGCCAACATCCCCGCAGAGAAGACGGTCCATTGGAACAGAAGAGGCAAGATCTTTATCAATTTCTCTAATAGCTTTTTTCTGATCATCAGTTAATTCATAAATAAAATCGCTAGCAAATAGTTCTTCTTCAATAAAAGGTTTAAATGCTACTGCTTTTTTAGTCTCTCTTTCGGCATAGAGCTTTAGGAGTTGGGCTGATATATCACTGATTTTTTTCTTGAGAGCTCTTTTTGTTTTCTCCCAGGCAATGCTACCTAATTTATTTATTTTTGGCTTAGTTCCATCTTTATCAGAATATTTATAAATGGTATCAATTTTTTCCACTGGTATATAAACTTTATCATTTCCAGCATAGTCAATTTGCAGATAATCTTTTTTTACGCCGTTTTTTGTTAGCGTAATAACTCCTTTGTATACTCCGATGCCATGGATAGTGTGAACAACATAGTCATCTTTTTGTAAATCTTCAAATCCCTTTAATTTACGTCCAATGCGATAGGTATTTTTATATTTTATTTGAGTTGTTTTTATGGATTCAATATCAAATTCTGATATTACAATATAATTATCAATGATAAAGCCTTTATTTATTTTTTGATTAATTATATTTATCGTTTTTTCTTTAATAGAGTTCTTCACAATATGAGCTTCAGGGAAAAGTTCTTTGATTGTTTTAATTTGATTTGGTAGTGATAAAAAGAAAATAATCGTTTTATTGTTTTTAATGTTTTTGTAAACAAAAGTTTTTAAAAGTTCAAAATCAGAATTAAAATTTTCTAGTTCTTTACTTCTTACATCTTCAGAACCAGTTATTAAAGTTTCAATATAAATTTGCTTAGTAATATTGATATCTTTTAAGTTAAACATATATTTTTCTGGTTTGGTTTCGTTTTCGGAAGAATAATTCATTATTTCTTCGTTTAATTTTTTAAATCCGACTTCAATTTGATGGTAATCAATATAAAAAACTGTTGGGTTATTCATATAATCGAATAAAGAACTTTGTTTTGAAGTGCTAATTTCTTTATAAGGTCGACATTCTATTTTGTTAATTGTTTTAAAAGAGGTTTGTGTGGATTCATCGAAGTATCTAATTGATTCAATTGTGTTATCAAAAAATTCAATTCTGATTGGATGTTGTTCTTGAATTAAAAATATATCAATAACGAAGCCGCGGATAGAGTATTCTCCAGTGGATGTTGTAATAGATTCTCTTACATATCCGAATTGGTCTAAAATTTTATTTAATTTATTTCTTTCGATTGTTTGGTTTTTTTCTAATGTGAAAGTTAATTTATCAGCGGTTTTTAAGTCTGGTAAAAACTTTAAAAAACCCATTAAGTTTGTTACTACAATACTTTTCTTTTGTTTTTTTATTTTTTCTAGCGTTTCTAGTCTTTTAATTTGAAGTTCTGGCGATACTGCTAGAATCATTGAGGTTAAAAAATCATCCATTGGAAAAAGATAGACGTTAGCAGTGTATGTTCTTAGGTTTTCATAAACTTTATTAGCTTCGAATAGTGAATTTGTTAAAACAATAACATTTTCTTTTTCTTTTTGAAAAAATTTATAGATTAAAATATTATTTAATTCATTTGTTAACCCATTTATGCGATCATTGTTTTTGACAATTAAGTATTTATCAAGAAAGTTCATTGCTGTCCTCTAAGGCGATTTTATTCATTACAGCATTAATATCACTTTCACAAAAAGTTTCAATTAGTTCTTTAGTTTTTTCTAATATGTTTGGTAATTCTTTTTCTTCGGTTTTAGTAAATTTTCCCAAAACATAATCTTTAGTTTCAATGTTTTTATTGTTGCCGATTCCTATTTTTAAGCGATTAATCTGCTTAGTTTTTAAGGCGGATATAATAGAGTCTATACCGTTATGTCCTCCTGCTCCACTATCGGTTTTTATTTTTATTTTACCGAAAGCTAAATCTAGGTCATCTTGGATAATTAGAATGTTTTCGGTTTTTATTTTATAAAATTTTACAAATTTTGCTACTGAATAGCCAGATAGATTCATATAAGTTTGAGGTTTAACAAATAAAATCTTTTCATTGTTGATTTCCACAGGCAAAAACAAGGAATTGAATTTCTTTTTCCATTTTATGCCACTTAATAAGTTATCAAGTGCGATAAATCCAATGTTATGGCGAGTATTATCGTATTCTTTTCCTGGATTTCCAAGACCAACAATCATTTTCATTTTATTCACCTATTATGTTCTGGTTTTAATTCTACTGTTATTTTCTCTCCTTCAACATCAACGGTGTACTTTCGATTTAGAATATCAACACTTATAACTGTTCCTTCGCCAGATTTAGTTTTAATACTTTGACCGATATAAGGCATTCCTTTTTGACAACGAGAATATTCATCGTTTTCATATGTTAAACAACAAAGTAGCCTGCCACATTGACCATTAATTCTTGAAGGGTTTAGTGCGATTGCTTGATTTTTTGCCATGTTCATTGTCACAGAATCTATTTTGCCAAGGAAAGAATTACAGCACAACCCTCTACCGCATTGACCAAGACCTCCAGTTTCTTTTGCCTTATCTCTAGCGCCGATTTGACGGAGTTCTATTCTAGTTCGATAAATACCTGCCAATCTTTTTGCAAGTTCGCGAAAATCAATGCGTCCATCGGCGGAAAAGTTGAAAAGTAATTGTTTTTTATCAAAAGTGAACGTTGCATCTATAATTAACATTTCTAATTTTAATTCTTCAGCTATTTTTCGAGCATTTGTTAGTGCCTGGGTAGCATCACGTTGGTTTCTTAAGTATTGATTATAATCTTCTTTGGTTGATTTTCTTAATATTTCTTTTAATTCGCCAGATTTTATATCATGATCTTTTATTTCAGAAATTATTTTGCCGAATTGTTGACCTTTTTCGGTTTCAACAATAACATTATCATCTTTTTCAAGATCAAAATTCTCTCCAGCACTGAAATAATACACTTTGCCATTTTCTTTAAAATTTATTCCGAAAATTTTAGCCATTTAATTCCCTCATTTCTATTACGAAGTTATCAAGCAATAACTCTAAGTTGGGGTTATATTGAAGTTTATCTATTGTTTTGTTAATGATTTGAAGTTTTTTGATTAACATTTGAAATGAATTTTTATTTAAAAATTCAAACTCAATATATTCTTTTGATGTTTTAAAAGTAGCTTGATTTAAAAAATTATTATATATTTTAAAGATAAGTTTTAAAAACATTTCCAATTCAACGCGCTCTTTTAAAGTGTTTAATACTAATTTTCTGTTATTAAGTAAACACGTATCAGGATTTGTCTCCAATAGTTTAACATAGTTTTTTAATAAATCTAAGTATTTTTCATATTCTTCTTCAGAAAGATGAAGTTCTTCACTTAAACTGTCTGCTTCATATAAAGCGTTGTAAGTTTGACAACGACTTCTAATGGTTTCTGGTATTTTTTCTTTATTTTCGGTAATAAAAAATCCAATAACTTGTCCATCTGGCTCTTCTAAAAATTTCAGCATTGTATTTGCTGATGATTTAGTAAGTTTTTCGGCATTTTTAATAATATAAATATTAAAGTCAGTATAAAGTGATTTACTTTGAAAGCTTTTCTTTAAATCGGCGATTTGCTCTTTTTTAATACTAGCATTATCTGTTTCTATAATACGTAGGCTGGGAAGATTTCCAGTGATTACTAAGTTGCAAAGGTTACATTCTTTATTACAATTGATATCATACTGCTCTTTACAAAGAATATTTTTTATTACTTCTTTAATATCTTTTAAACATTTAGCGATATTATTTGTTTCAATTAAAAAAGCATGAGAAAGCTGATTCTCTTGATATTTCGAAATAAGCGTTTTTAAATTTTCGTTAACAACCAAATTACTTCACCTACTATTATCTTGTTAAGAAAAATATTGCTACTAAGGAGAATAATCCAGGAAACCCTAATCCTCCTACTGTTCCAACCGTTACCGCATTTATGGGAATGGAAATTTCAACTGATGAAAGGATAAAATTGAAACCATACAGGATTAAAAAGGCAAATGTTATTTTTCTTACAACCATTAAAACTTTTTTTAACATCTTTTCCACCTCATCAAATATATATGATAGTGGACAATCTATTATGATATTTTCTTTCTGTCGTTAATTGCTCTATCTAAGGTTACGGAATCTAAATAGTCTATCTCTGCTCCCATTGGGATTCCGTATGAGAGGCGACTTATCTCGATTGGATTACTCTCAAATATTTTTTTTATATATAGAGTTGTTGTTTCTCCTTCTATTGTTGACTTTAAAGCGATAATGAGTTCACAATCTTCAAGTTCTTTAACTCTTTTAACGAGGGAGTTAAAATTTATATCTTCTGGTTTTATATCATCGATAGGAGATATTAATCCCCCAAGTATATGATAAACTCCTTTGTAATTGCCTGCTTTTTCGAAGGAAAAAACGCTTTTATAATCTTCGAGAACACAAATTAAGTTCTTTTTTCTGCCTTCGTCACTACAAATACTGCAAATTTCTTTATCAGTTATATGTCCACATACAACGCAATTGGACAAATTACTTTTTGAGGCGATTAAGGTGCTTGAAAAATTTTCAATATCTTCTTCGGAAAAATCAAGTACTGCTAACGCTAGTCTTTCGGCATTTTTCTCACCGATTCCAGGAAGTTTTTGAAAATAGTCAATAGCTTTTGCAAGTGTTTCAGGATATATCATGCTACATCAATCCGCCTAAAGATCCGTAAGCGCCCATTTCTGATTCGGTTTCCTCATCAACTTTATTTAATGCATCTTTTACAGCTATTTTAATCATATCCTCTAAAACCTCTACATCTTCTTCCGAAGTTATTTCTTTATTCTTGTCAATTGTTATTGACACTAGTTCTTTTTTACCATTAAAAACTAGCTCTACCCATTCAGATTTCCCGGGAAATAATTTTTTATCAATTTCTTCTTTTTTCTTTGCTATATCGCGTTGCATTTTTTGTGCTTGAGCCATTAGGTTTTGCATATTCATTTTTTTCACCTTTTTCTATTTTATTTCTAATTTATCACCAAAGATATCTTTACCTAATATCTCTGTTTGATTTTCGTTTGTTTTTGTTGGTTCTGCTTTTTCTTTTAAGACTTTATATTTGTGACCTTTTTTTATGTTTTCAATGTATTTCTTTTTTTCTTCTGTCCAAGCCTCTTGATGAAGAGCCACAAATTTATATTTTGTATTAAATACATCGTTAAATAGTTTTTCTACATCATCAATCATGTTGTTAAGAAGGCCTGCGGCACTTTCTTGTTCGTTAACTAATATAGCATATGAGTCTGAGGCAGCGATAATATCGCTTTCAGTTGCAAGATTAAAAATTCTTTTATTAGAAACTTTAATTTTTTTCAAAAAAGCTTGCCATTTCTCTTTTGTTTCTTCTAAAAATTCTTTTTTTGCGTTAACAAAGCAATTATTTGTTCTGATTTGAATAAAATCAACAGTAATAATTTTGTTTTTATCTTCAATAGACGAAATTTCTTTTTTGGAGTCGCTTTTCTTTTCTTTTATTTCTTGTTTTTTATCCTTATTATCATTTTTAATATTTGCAATCTCTGTTTTTTCCTTTATTTCAGGGGCTTTTGAAGTTTCTGTTGCGATATTTTTTATCGTTATTTTATCAGAGTTGATATCAATATAATCTAAAATTATAAGTTCAACCACCCCGAACGAATTTACGCTCACTTTACTAATCTGTTGACAATTATTTAACTCTATAATCAAATCTTTGATTTCTTTGTAGGTTAAGCGGCTTTGTTCTTTGAGAGTTTTTATATTTATCGCTTTGTCTTTTAACTCTTTAATTAATTTTTCAAGAAAAACTTTAAAATTCACTCCTGATTCAAAAACTTTATTAATATAGCTTATTATATTATGAGCATCGCTGTTTTCGATGTAATCTATGAGTTCTTGAACGCTTTTCGTTGATATAGTTCCAAAAGAATTTACAACATCGTCCAGAGTAATGTTCTTTTTATCTTTATCTATCAATTGATCAAGCATGCTTAGAGCATCTCTCATTCCTCCTTCAGCAATATAAGCTATTTCATCTAAAGCTTCCTCCGTAATTTTGATTTTCTCTTTTTTTGAAATGTTTTCTAGTTGATTTTTTAATTCTTCGGCGGTAAAGCGTTTGAAGTCATATCTTTGACACCTTGATAGAACGGTTATAGGGACGTTTTGAATCTCTGTTGTAGCTAAAATGAATATTACATGAGGTGGAGGTTCTTCAAGAGTTAGCAATAAAGCATTAAATGCACTTCCAGAAAGCATATGCACTTCATCAATAATATAAACTTTATATTTAGAATAAGAAGGTGTTAAGCGAATATTATTAATAATTTCGCGAATTTCATCTACACCATTATTAGATGCGGCATCTATTTCAATAATATCGGCATTAGCCTCAATGTTTAGGCAGGTGCTACATTTATCGCAAGAATTGCCTTCAACAGAACTTTCGCAGTTTATAGATTTAGAGAATATTTTCGCTACACTAGTTTTACCAGTACCTCTCGGTCCCGTAAAAATGTAGGCATGAGAAATTTTATCGGCTAAAATAGCGTTTCTTAAGGTTTTAATTGTATATTCTTGACCGACGACATCATCGAATGTTTTTGGACGATATTTTCGGTATAATACCTTATAATTCATAAGTCCTCCTGCTCTTTAATTATAGCATACACTTGTTATTTTTCTATATTCTTTTATTTAATGTTCCACGTGGAACATTGTGGAAAATATATTTATCATTTTAACTTTCTTTTGTTTTCAAAGAAACTTGTTAATGTTCTTAGGTAGTTTTTTATTTCATTTGATTGAATGTCGTTTATTTTAAGAAAATTTGTTTTTGAGTAAGTTTTTTTATCTTCTTTTTTTTCTATTAAGTAGTAAACTTTAGATATACGTGATTCTTTAATAGCAATTTCGCAAAGTTCGCAGGGCTTTAAAGTTACATACAGTTCGCAATCAAATAGACGCCAATCTTTAAGTTTGCGACTTGCTTTTAATAAAGCAATTATTTCGGCATGTCCTAGCACATTGCTTTTAGACTGTCTTTTGTTATAAGCTTTAGCAATAATTTTGTTATCCTTAACAATTACTGCGCCAATTGGGATTTCATTTCTTCTGTAGGCTTTATTCGCTTGTGAAATTGCTTCTTTAATATATATATTCATACTAAACTCCTTTTTAATAAAAAAAGTGCACACAAACAGGAAGTTTAATGGCTGCTATCTTCCGATTCTGACCAGGTTCAACTATGTTTGTTGCACGAAAAGTATTGTAACATCTATTTATAATTAAAACAATCTATAATTATGTTCCACGTGGAACATAAAAAACTGTGGACAATGTTCCACGTGGAACATTGTCTTTATTCTGATTCTTCTATTTCAGGTCCCGTCGTTTCTTCAGCTTCGCTTTTATCTACAACGCTTACCGTTCCAACGAATTGGTTATCTTTTAAATTTATTAAGCGAACTCCTTGAGTTACTCGACCAAGTGTAGAAATCTGATTAACAGGCATTCTAATCATCATTCCAGAATCAGTTATAATCATTACGTCTTTATCTTCAGTTACAATTTTAAATGTTGTTAAGTTTCCGTTCTTTTCGGTTACATTTAAAGCTTTGACTCCTTTGCTTCCGCGTTTAGTTTGTCTAAATTCTGCTACTTTGGTTTTCTTTCCGTAACCTTTTTCTGTAACAATTAAAACTATTTGGTCATTAGAAGCTATTTCAACACCAATACAAGTTTCTTCGCCTAAATTTATTCCTCTAACTCCTGAAGCGGTTCTGCCCATTACGCGAATTTCTTCTTCAATGAATTTCACCATACGTCCACCACTCGAGCCGAGAAGGACAAAGTTTTCCCCATCTGTTTTTCTTACGCCTATTAATTCGTCGTTCTCTCTAAGGTTAATACAAATCTTTCCAGTTGCTCGAATACTATTGAATTCTTCAAGTCGTGTTCGTTTAGCTAATCCTTTTTTTGTAACGAATAGTAAATGTTTAACATTTTCGTCTTCAGAAACTTTAATTATTGAGTTTATCATTTCATCTTTATCGATTTGAAGAAGATTAACGATTGGTAATCCTTTTGCTTGTCTGCTATATACTGGAATTTCATAACCTTTTAATCGATATACTTTACCTTTATTTGAGAAGAATAGGACGTGGTCATGCGTTGACATGTTTAACAAATGCTCGACAATATCTTCTTCGTTAGTCGACATACCTTTTACTCCAACACCACCTCTATTTTGAGATTTATATGTTTCTATAACGCTTCGTTTGATATATCCTTTATTAGTTAAAGTTACCATAATGTTTTCCACAGGTATTAAAGATTCGTCTTCTATATATTCAATAGCTGTCATATCAATTTCGGTTCTTCTTGGATCGCTATATTTTTCTTTAATTTCTATTAATTCTGTTTTAATGATATTTAGAATTTTTTCGTTACTTGCAAGTATAGATTTTAATTCTTCTATTAATTCTAGTAAGCTAACTAGTTCTTCTTCAATCTTTTCTTTTTCTAAGCCAGTGAGTCTTCTTAGTTTCATTTCTAGAATTGCTTCAGCTTGAAGATCTGAAAGATTGAATTTTTCGATTAAACCTTTTTTGGCTTCTCCATCTGTTTTTGCTGCTTTAATCAGTTTTATTACTTCATCTATATGATTTAGTGCTTTCTTATATCCCTCTAGTATATGAGCTCTTTTTTCGCTTTTATCGAGGTCAAACTGAGTTCTTCTGATAATTACTGTTTGTTGATAGTTTACATAATATTCTAATATCTCTCTTAATCCTAGAGTTCTTGGAGTGCCGTCGACCAACATCAAGAAATTAATTCCAAATGAAGTTTGTAATTGAGTATTTTTATATAAATTATTAAGCAAGACATTAGCGTTGTAATCTTTTTTTACTTCAATAACGATTCTGATTCCCTCTAAAGCTGATTCATCTGTTAAGTTTGCTATACCCTCTATTTGTTTATCGCGAACTAGTTCAGCAATTTTAGTAATTATATTTGTATAGTTAACCTGATACGGAATTTCAGTAATGATTAATTTTTGTTTTCCTTTGTTTTCTTCTATTTCAATTTTAGCACGGACTGCTACTGTTCCTTTACCTGTTTCAAAGGCTTTTTTAATGCCGCTGTTACCTAAAATAATTCCGCCAGTAGGAAAATCAGGACCTTTTATATGTTCCATTAAATCTAAGGCTGATATTTCTGGATTATCAATGTATGCAATTGTGGCATCAATTGTTTCTCCTAAATTATGAGGAGGTAAGTTAGTAGCCATTCCTACTGCGATTCCCATATTTCCGTTAACTAAGATATTTGGAAATCTTGATGGTAATACTACTGGCTCAGTAGTTTCCTGGTCATAGTTTGGAACAAAATCAACAGCGTTTTTATTGATATCTCTTAATAATTCACTACTAATTTTTGATAATCTTGCTTCTGTATATCTTGCTGCAGCAGGACTCGAGCCATCTGGAGCCCCAAAAGCTCCTTTACCATCAATTAGGGGATATCTATAGGTGAAATCTTGAGCCATTCTTGCCATTGTATCATATATTGCGGTATCTCCGTGCGGATGATAAGCCATTACTTTCCCACAAGTTGTGGCACTTTTTTTATGAGGTTTGTCATGAGTGATTCCTTCGGTATGGAAAGTATATAAAAGTCTTCTATGAACAGGTTTTAATCCATCTCTTACATCTGGGATAGCTCTTGAGATAATAACACTCATTGAGTATTCTAAAAAAGAATCTTTTATTTCAAGGTCAATATTTTTTTCAATAAATTTATCTAATATCATTTCGTCTGTCATAATTTTATCCTCCTAAACATCCAAATAACGTACATTGAGAGCGTTTTCTTCAATGAACTTTCGTCTTGGTTCCACTTCTTCGCCCATTAAGACTGTGAACATTTCATCAGCCATAATTGCGTCTTCAATAGTTATTTTCTTTAATATTCGTTTACTTGCGTCCATGGTTGTTACTCTTAAATCAATAGCGTCCATTTCGCCCAGTCCTTTTTGACGATTAACATTTGCTTTTAATTTTGATTCTTCAGGTAATGTTGCAAGATATTCATCTTTTTCTTTTTCGGTTAAGACATATTGAACGTTTTTGCCATGAGTTATTTTAAATAAAGGTGGTTGAGCAGCATAAACATGTCCTTCTTCTATTAACGGTCTAAAGAATCTATATAAGAAAGTCAATAATAAAGTTCTAATATGAGCCCCATCTACATCAGCATCGGTCATTAGAATGATTTTGTTGTATCTAAGTTTTGTGATATCAAACTCGTCTCCGATACCTGTTCCAAATGATGTTATTAAACTTCTTATTTCTTCGTTGCCTAGAATTTTATCTAATCTTGATTTTTCAACATTTATAATTTTACCTTTAATAGGTAGTATTGCTTGGGTTCTTGGGTCTCTTCCCAGTTTTGATGACCCCATCGCCGAGTCTCCCTCGACAATAAATATTTCTCTTTCTAAAGGGTCTTTACTGGAACAATCAGCTAATTTCCCCCACTGATTTGTTAAATCTAACCCACCTTTTGTTCTAGTTAGTTCTCTAGCTTTTTTTGCCGCTTGTCTTGCTCGTGCTGCTAATAAAGACTTTTCCACTATCTTTTTTGCGGTATTAGGATTTTCCATTAAAAATCTATCTAAGCCTTCACCAAAAATATCGCTGGCAATCTTTCTTACTTCGGCATTACCAAGGCGTCCTTTTGTCTGGCCTTCAAATTGAGGGTTAGGATGTTTACAAGATACAATTAGTGCAAGTCCTTCTCTTACGTCGTCTCCTGTTAATGATTCGTCGCCATCTTTTAACATTTTATTTTTTTTCGCATAATTATTTATAATTCTTGTTAAAGCGTTTCGGACTCCTTCTTCGTGAGTTCCTCCGTCGGCGGTGTTTATATTATTAACAAAAGAAAGTAAGTTTGAATTGTAGCTTTCGTTATATTGGGCAGCTACTTCAATTGAAATATTATCAATTTCGTTTTCTACATGAACTATTTCTTCATGAATAATATGTTTGTTCTTATTTAAATAAGATATATACTCCTTAAGCCCACCTTCATAAACAAATTCTTCTTTTTTGCCTACTCTATCATCAACTAAAATTAATCTTAAGCCTTTATTTAAGAATGCAAGTTCTCTAGTTCTTGTTTTTAATATCTCATAATCAAACTCTGTTGTTTCTTTAAAAACTTCTGGATCCGGTTTAAAAGTCACCGTTGTTCCTGTGCGTTCAAGAGAGCAGTCTTCAATAATTTTTAAAGGTTCTACAGTTTCTCCGCCATTTTCAAAACGAATATAATGAACTTTACCATTTTGATAAATTTTCACTTCTACCCATTTACTTAAAGCGTTAACAACACTGGCTCCAACGCCGTGAAGACCTCCAGAGACTTTATATAAACCTCCGCCGAATTTTCCTCCAGCATGTAATACGGTGTAAACAGTTTCTACTTTTGAAAGGCCTGTTTTCTTGTGAATGTCAGTCGGTATTCCTCTACCGTCATCTTTGACTGTTATTGAATTATCCTTGTTGATGATTATTTCGATATCATCGCAAAAACCTGCCATCGCTTCATCAATAGCATTATCAACAATTTCCCAAACTAAGTGATGTAATCCTTTACTACTAGTTGTCCCAATATACATTCCTGGTCTTTTACGGACCGCTTCTAAGCCTTCTAATACTTGAATGTCAGTGTCAACATGTTCATTTTTTTTCATTTTTTGTCTCCTTAATTTTTGTTCCTTTTGCTTCGAAAATTTTACTTTTCTTTTTAATTTGTTCTGATACCTTATTAATATCTGTAGTAGTAATAAAGGTTTGAACATTTTTATCAATCATTTTAAGAATGTTTTTTATTTTTTCGTTATCTAATTCGCTAAATAAATCATCTAAAATCAAAATCGGATTGGTTTTCTTTTTTTGAAAAAATATTTCAATTTCTGATAATTTGTAAGAAATAATGGCATTTTTTCGCTGTCCTTCAGATCCATAATCTTTCAAAGAATCACCATTTAAGTAGAACGCGTAATCATCTCGATGAATGCCAATGCTTGTCTTTCCTAAGATTATATCTTTGTTTTCTGATGATTTGTATTTTTTTAATATTTTTTCTTTATGAAAGTTTTTAAAATCGGATAAATATTTTATTTCTAAAATATTTTGTCCTGCAATTTTAGAATATTTATCAGCGATAATTCCATTTAGATAAGAAAAGTATTCTGTTCTTTCTTCATAAATTTTTTCACCATATTCAATAAGTTCACTAGTTAAAATATCTAAAAAATCTTTTGAAGCATTATGATTTACATACATTGTTTTTAAATATGCGTTTCGTTGTTTTAACACTTTATTATAATTATTTAAATGTTTTAAATAATTATTATTTAGTTGAGAAAGTTGCATATTTAAGACTTTTCTTCTGTCTTGAGGTGTAGATTTGATTATGCGTAAATCATCAGGACTAAAAATTATTACACTTAATTTAGAGATATAATCACTTAATCTTGGAATTGGGGTGTTGTTTACTTCAACTTTTTTTCCTTCTTCGTTAAGAGTGATTTTATAATTGTTCTCAGTTGTGTCAATAATTGTTCCTTCAATCTTAAAAAGTTCTTCTTCTTTAGAAATTAACAATTTATCATTATTTGTTCGAAATGATTTGGTTAAAGCTAAAACATAAACCGCTTCAACTAAATTGGTTTTTCCCATTCCGTTTTTACCATAGATGATATTTAATGTGTCAGAAAAATCAATTTTTAAATTTTTGTAATTTCTAAAATTGAATAGCTTTAAAGACTTTATTCGCATCCTGAAGCCTCTTTCGTAAGAAATAAATAAAATAATAGGTATATATGTACTCCTATACCTATTATTAATTATAACACAAAAACGTGTCTTTTTGTTATTTTTTTTGTTTTCTATCGCGTAATACAGACTCTAATCTAGTAGCTCTTAAAATTTGATTGTCAATAACGCCATATGAAACATTCATCGCTACTTTTTGTTTGTTCTTAAATTCGATAAAAATCTTGTTTTTCTCGGAATAATATTTATGTATTCCTTTTAATGAAATCCAAGCACATTTAGTAACTCTCGGTGATGTTGTTGGAAAAAATATTAATTCTTTTGTTTCCTCAACTATAATTGGAGCTTTATGAGTTACACCAATTAAATTGTGAGTTCCTCTTTGTCTTCCAAGAAGTGAACTACCAAAATATTCACAACTTTCTTCCATTATTTTGTTTGAATTTTTATCAACCATAAATGATTTTCCTGTTTCATATACTCTACTTTTGTTTCTTACTGGAACAATTGCTAAAGTATTTTCATTTATTTCATAGTCAACCATACAAATTCCCCCTTTCAAATAAATTTGCTTGCTATTAAAACATATTTATTTGCCGAAATTTGTAGAATTTTGTCGAATGGATTAATTTTTTTAATAAAATTTGAATTTTAGTATGTTTTTATTGGTAAAATTAACTGAATTAATGATTCATCTTTTACAGATTTAATAATTATAGGTTTAATATCTGAATTTAAAAGTATTAATATTTCTTCATCTTTTATTGTTCTTAATGCTTCTAACATATATTTTGCACTAAAAGATATTTCAATAGATGATGATTTTGAAAGTTCTACTGGAATTTTTTCTTCTACTTTTCCTATTTCAGAAGCAAATGATTCTATAAACATGATATTTTTCTCTAAACGAAGTTTTACTATATTTTTATCTTTACTTTGAGTAAGGAGAGCTGCACGATCTATTGCATCATAAAAAGTAGTATTATTATTTTTGATAATAATTTCAAATTCATTCGGAATTAGATTATTTGTATCCGGATATGTTCCACTTAATAAATTAGTTTGAAACAATACATTTTGATATTTAAATAAAATTTTGTTATTAAAACTATGAATTTCAATATCTTCTTCATTACTTTCAATAATTTTTTCTAATTCTATTAAATTTTTTCCAGGAATTACTATATCAATTTCATCTTTTATAGTTTCTTTTAAAGAGATTGTTTTTTTTGCTAAACGATAAGAATCTGTAGCGATACAATCTAATATATTACCACTAATTTTAATATTTACTCCTGTAAGTAATGGCCTTAATTCTTGAGTTGAAATAGCAAAACAAGTTTGATTTATAATTGTTTTTAAAATTTCACTTTTTAAAATAATTGGATTTTTATTAAATTCTAATTTTACTGACGGATATTCTTTTGGATCTAAGCAATTTAAATTATATTGATTATTTTCTGAATAAATATTAATTTTTAAACCATCCATTATTTCAAAATTAATAATATCAGTTGGCATTTTTCTAATAATATCAATTAGAAATTTACTTTGAAGAATAATTGTTCCTTCAGTTTCTATTTGTTTTATTTGTTTCTTTTCAATAAAAGTTTTTATAGTTAGTTCAGAATCACTAGCAGTTAAACTGAGTCCTTCCTTTGTTAATTCAAATTTTATTCCATTTAAAATAGGAATAATTGTTTTTGTTGAAATAGCTTTTGATACATTTATTAAATTTTCTAATAAAATATTTTTTTCAATTGAGAATTTCATTTTTTATTTCCTTCTTTCTTTAAATAATTTTAATAACAATGTGAATTTTGTTAATAATTTTGTTATATATTGATTTTATAAGGGTGTTTTTATTTTTAAATTGTAGATAAAATTTCATTTTTGAATGAATTTATCCACAATAATTTAAATTTTGTTTTTTATTTGTTCAATTATTTCTTTTAATTGATTATTGTTTTTTAAATCTGTTTGAATTTTTTCGCAAGCATGAATAATTGTTGAGTGATCTCTACCTCCAAATTCTAAACCAATTCTCGGAAAAGATTCATCGGTTAATATTCTACATAAATACATTGCAATATGTCTAGGATAAGTAATATTAGCACTTCTTTTTTTACTTTTGAGTATATCTGTAGTTAATCCGTAATAATTTGCCACCGCATTTTGAATTCCATAAATAGTATTAGAACTATATATTTGTTTTGATATAAAATCTTTTAATGCAGAATTAGCAAATTCTATGTCTATTTTTTTAGGTAAAGTCATTGCCGCATATGCAACTAACCTTGTTATTGCACCTTCTAAATATCTTACATCATTTTCGCAAGAATTAGCAATAAATTCTATAACTTCATCTTCAATAAGAGGAGCAATTTCTAGTTTACTTATTTTATTTTTCAGAATTCGACATCTTAAATCAAAATCTGGTGGGAAGATATCTACAGGAAGTCCCCAAGTAAAACGTGAACGTAGTCTTTCTTCAAACGTTTTTAACTCATCAGGAGAACGATCAGAGCTAATAATTATTTGCTTGTTTGTTTGATGTAGAGCGTTAAAAGTATGAAAAAATTCTTGTTGAGTTTTTTCTGCTCCAGCAATTGATTGAATATCATCTATAATAAGAACATCAACATTTCGATATTTATTTTTAAAGTAATCCGCATAATCGAGTCCATTTTTTTCTTTAGAAATACCAGTAAATTCAGTCATAAACTTATCGCTAGTTGTATATAAAACTTTTTTATCACTATTATTAAGAATAAAATTCCCAATAGCATGCATTAAATGAGTTTTACCAAGACCGCTTTTGCCATAAATAAATAATGGATTATAAATTTTCCCTGGTTGTTCAGCAACAGCTAATGCTGCAGTTTTAGCAAAACGATTTGAGTCGCCGACAATAAAATTTTCAAAAGTGTATTTATCAATTAGATTTGATTCAAAATAAGTTAAATCTGTTTCATCAGTGGTAATTAAATCAATATTTTCATCTTTTTTAACATCTTCAAGAACAAATTCGACATCATAATTTATTCCAGTAAGAGAAAATAGAGTGTCTTCTATTAAAGAGTAATAAGTATCGCCAAGAATTTTTTTATGCATTGGCATAGGAACTTCAATAATTATTTTATTGTTTAAAATATCCAAAAGATTAATGTTTGTAAACCAAGTACTAAAAGATACTGGGTTTGTTTTTTGTGATATTTCTTTAATAAAATTGTCCCAAAAATCAGCGTTACTCATGTTACCACCTATCCTGTTAGAATTGTTAAAATAATTGTAACTTAAGTTGAAATAAAACGAAAGAATAAAAGATTTTCCTCAAGTTTATCAACAAGTTTATCAACAGAGTAATGACTATAATAACGTAGAAAAGTATAATTATCAACAAATTTTCAAAAAAACAATTCACAATTATGGAAAAGTTATCAACATACCTTGTGAATATGTGAATAATACTTTAATTTCTTGACTTTATCCTTATGCATATAATATAATGAAAGGGCTTATTTAATGGAGGTAATCATGTCGAAGAAAACTTATCAACCAACAAAAAGAAAAAGAAGTAAGAAACATGGTTTTTTTGCTAGAAAAGGAACAAAAATTTTAAAAGCCCGAAGAGCAAAAGGCCGTAAAGAACTTTCAAAATAAGCCACAACTGTGGTTTTTTTAATATTTAATAAGGAGGCTTAGTAAAATGAAAAAAAAAGATATTGTCAGAGATAAAAATACTTTTAATTTAATTTTAAAAAGCAACCAATATTGGAAAAGTAAATATTTTGTCATATATATGATGAGAGGTGAAACGCCTAACTCTAGATTCGGAATAGCTGTCGGAAAAAAAGTTGGAAACGCAGTTATAAGAAACAGATTGAAAAGAGTATATCGGAGTCTGATAGATAATAATAAATTAAGGTTTCCAAAAGCATTTGATTATATTATAATAGTTAGGAACGAAAGTTTAAATGCCAGTTTTGATGATCTAAATAAGAGCATCCAAAAATTTCTAGATGAAAGAGTGGAAAAATGAAAAAAATATTAATATTAATTGGCGTAGTTATATTTTTGACTGCATGTACTCAACATGTAAGAGATGAAGATAATAGGGTAGTTAGGGTTGAAGAAACAGGACAGAACCTAACAGCAAATATATTATGTAGACCTGAGTCAGAAGAAATGCTTAAATTGTATGAAGAACATAGCGAAAATCTTCCAAATCAAATAGAAGACTTACCGTCATGTAAAGAATTTAGAATTAATTCTTCAGGTTATAGCGGTTTGTGGGAAACAATTTTTGTTAGACCATTAGCATGGTTGATATTAACTATTGGTCAATTAGTCCGTAATTACGGCTTATCAGTTATGATTGTTGGTTTGTTAATTAGATTAGCTATGTTGCCACTTTCTTTAAAAACAGCAAGACAATCAGAAGTAATGAAAAAGGTACAACCGGAAATGGCAAAAATTGAAAAGAAATATAAAGATAAAAAAGATAGTGCATCGATGATGGCTAAGAGTCAAGAAACGATGATGATTTACAAAAAATATAAAGTTAGTCCATTATCTGGCTGTTTAATGGCTTTTGTCCAATTGCCAATTTTCTTCGCTTTCCTCGAGGCGATAAATAGAGTGCCAGCTATTTTTGAAGATAATTTCTTAACCTTAAATTTAGGAACAACACCTTGGATAGGTATAGGAAATGGTCAATATTTATATATAGTATTAATTGCTCTTATAATAGGAACAACGTACTTTGCGTTTAAAAACACAATGAGTTCAGGAGCAGCTGGAACAGGGAAAATGGGCGCTCAAATGCAATTTATGGGCAAATTTATGATAATATTTATTTCGATAATATCTTTAAGTTTACCAACAGCTATTGCTTTATATTGGACAGTAACTAATGGTTTCGCTGTTGTTCAAAACTTAATTGTGAAAAGAGGTATGGAAAAATGAAGTTGATTTTAAAAGAAGGAAAAGTTTTAGAAGAGCTACTGGAAGAAATAAAAAAAGAGCATAAAATAGAAGAAACAGAGTTTCTATATAAAACAGAATCAAAAAAAGGTGGGTTATTTAAAGGAGAAATCGTAGTCGTTAAGGGCGCCCTTATTTCTGATATTCAAGAATACATTAAAGAATTTCTTGGGGAAATATTAAAAAATATGGGTTTAGATGTAACTTTTGAAATCCGCTTAAGGGATGAGCAAATTATAGTTAAAATGTATTCTGATAAAAATAGTATTTTAATTGGAAGAAATGGTCAAACACTGTCGGCTTTACAAACTATTTTACGTCAAGCGATTTTTAATAAGATAGAAACTTATCCTTATATAGTATTAGATGTAGAAAACTATAAAGATAAAAAAGTTATGCATTTAGAGAGATTAGCAAAAAATATTGCTAGAGAAGTCGCACAAACAGGGAAAGAAGTAAAGTTAGAAAAGATGACTTCATACGAAAGAAGAATAGTTCATAATATATTGTCTCAAAATAAAAAAGTGTACACGATAAGTGAAGGTGAAGAACCAAATCGTCATATAGTTGTAAAGTTAAAAGAGGAATAAACCTCTTTTTTTCATTTCCCGGGAAATAATTATGTTATAATACCTTCGCAAGGAGCAGTTCTTATGCAAGATACAATTTGTGCTATTTCTACTGCTTTAGGTGTTGGAGCAATTTCGATTATTAGAGTAAGTGGAACGAAAGCTATAGAAGTTGTAAATTCTATTTTTGAAACCAAAAATCTTGAAAAAGTAAAATCGCATACTATTCATCATGGTTTTATTATGTCTAAAAAAAAGAAAGTTGATGAAGTTCTAGTTTCGATAATGAAAAAACCAAAAACTTTTACTAAAGAGGATGTAATAGAAATAAATTGTCATGGTGGGATAGCAACTACAAATAAAGTGTTAGAATTACTTTTAGAATCTGGATGTAGATTAGCTGAACCAGGCGAATTTACAAAAAGAGCTTTTCTAAACGGTCGAATAGATTTAGCCCAAGCTGAAGCAATAGGAGATATAATTCAATCGAAAACAAATACTGCCAGGAAACTTGCTATGGCGCAAATAGAAGGAAAACTTTCTAAAATGATTAAAGACATTCGTCAAGATCTTTTAGAAATATTAGCCAATATTGAAGTTAATATTGATTATCCCGAATATGAAGATGCGCCATTTATAACTATGGAAATTATAAGAGAAAAACTAAAAACAACTAAAGTTGATTTAACTAAACTTTTAAATGAATCAGAAAATGGTCGTTTGATTAAAGAAGGAATAAAAGTAGCGTTAGCAGGAAAGCCAAATGTTGGGAAAAGTAGTATTTTAAATTTTTTATTGGATGAAGAAAAAGCTATTGTCACTGATATTGCAGGAACAACACGAGATGCCATAGAAGGACAAATTTCTTTAGATGGAATAGCTTTGAATATTATTGATACGGCAGGAATAAGAGAAACTGCTGATTATGTGGAACAGCTAGGTGTCAAAAAAAGCGAAGAAATCATTGTTGATGCAGATTTAGTTATATACATTTTATCTGCTGATGAAAAAGTAAATGAACAAGATTTTGAATCGCTTGAAAAAATTGCAAAAGAAAAACTAGTTGTATTTATTAATAAAACGGATTTAGAAACTAATACAGATTTTAAAGAGATAGAAAAATACTCATTAGTATATGGAAACACCGTTAGAGAAAACGGTCTTGATAATTTGAAACAAAAAATTCGTCAAAAATTTAATTTAGAAGAAATTGCTTCCCAAGATTTCACTTATGTTTCTAATGTAAGACAAATTAGTTTAATAAAAAAAGCAATTTTACAAATTTCGGAAGTTTTAGACCAAAAAGATAACGAAATTCCTATTGATATAATTTCGATTGATATTAAATCTTGTTGGGAAACACTTGGAGAAATTATCGGCGAAACATATAAAGAAGAATTACTTGATGAATTATTCAGTAAGTTCTGCTTAGGAAAGTAGGGGGGGTATATGATTTATGATGTAATTGTAGTTGGTGCTGGACACGCTGGTTGTGAAGCTGCCTATGCTACTAGCAAATTAAAATTAAAAACATTACTGATAACATCCAATATTAAAAATATTGCTGATATGCCTTGCAACCCTTCCGTTGGTGGCTCCGCAAAGGGAATTGTTGTAAGAGAAATAGATGCTTTAGGTGGCTTAATGGGAAAAATTGCAGATAAATCTCATTTTCAAATTAAAACGCTTAATACAAAAAGAGGCTTTGCAGTTAGAGCACTTCGAGCTCAAGTTGATAAAAAAATATACCCTAAAGAAATGTTGAAAGCATTAAGAACAAATAAAGCTTTAAATATAGAAGAAGGAACAGTAGCAAACTTAATTATAAAAGATAAAACTGTAGAAGGAGTAGTTTTAGAAAACGGAAAAGAAATAAAAGGAAAAGCAGTTATTTTAACTACTGGTACATATTTAAAATCGCAAATTTTAATCGGCTCAGAAAAAACTTCTAGTGGACCTCATGGCGAGAAGACTTCTTCTGAACTTAGTACAAATCTTAAAAAACATGGTTTTGAAATATTACGTTTGAAAACAGGAACTCCAGCACGAATAAAAAAAGAATCAATCGATTTTTCTAAAATGCAAATAGAAGCAGGAGATGATAAATTAACAACGTTTAGCTTTGATAATAAACATTATTATAAAGTAGATGAACAAGAAGATTGCTATTTATTATATACAAATGAAAATACACATCAAGTTATTAGAGATAATCTTTCAAAATCAAGTATGTATGGAGGTCATACTACAGGGGTAGGAGCACGTTATTGTCCTTCAATTGAAGATAAAGTAGTAAGGTTCAGCGATAAAAAGCGTCATCAACTTTTTTTGGAACCAGAAAGCAAATTTTATGATGAATGGTATCTGCAAGGATTTTCAACAAGTATGCCTAGAGAGACTCAAATAAAAATGGTAAGAAGTCTTTCTGGTTTAGAAAATGCCGAAATTTCTAAATATGCTTATGCAATTGAATATGATGCTATAAATCCTTTTCAATTAAAACCGACTTTGGAGACAAAAATAATAAATAATTTATTTTGTGCAGGACAGATTAATGGTACTAGTGGTTATGAGGAAGCTGCTGCTCAAGGTTTAATGGCAGGAATTAATGCTGTTTTAAAATTAAAAAATAAAGGAGAACTTGTTTTAAAAAGAAACGAAGCTTATATTGGAGTTATGATAGATGATTTAGTTACAAAAGGAACAACAGAGCCTTATCGTCTTTTAACATCAAGAGCAGAGTTTCGTTTATTACTTCGTCATGACAATGCCGATTTACGTCTTCGAGAGAAAGGTTATCAAGTAGGTTTAATCAGCGAAAAAAAATACAAAGAATTATTAACAAAAAAAGCTGATATTGAGAAATTAAAAACAGAATTAAAAAAGACAAAATTAAATATGGATAAAAAAAGTGAATTTTATGGAAAAAGTGTTTTTGAATTGCTTAAAAGACCAGAGATAACTTTTGAATATTTGAAAGAAAAATATAATTATGAACCAAAATATAATTTAGATATTACTCTCCAAGTAGAATTAGAAATTAAATATGAAGGATATATTAAAAAGGTTTATAAAGAAGTTGAAAAGATGTTAAAAGACGAAGAAAAATTAATTCCAGTTGATATTAATTATAATGAAGTTAAAAATTTAGCATCAGAAGCAAGAGAAAAATTAATAAAAATTCGACCAACATCTATTGGTCAGGCAATAAGAATAAGTGGAGTTAACCCTGCCGATATCGCAGTTTTAAGTATATATTTAAAAAAGGAGTATCAAAAATGAAAACAGATGAGTTGTTTTTAGAACTCCAAAAGTTAGGATTAAACTTAGATGATAATAAAAAGGGTCAAATTGAAAAATTCTGTGATTTTTTGATTGAAGCAAATAACAAAACAAATTTAACGGCCATAAAAAATAAGGAAAAAATATATTTAAAACATGTTTATGATAGTCTAACTTTGGCTAAAGCGATCGATTTTAAAGCAATTGAAACTTTTTTAGATGTTGGAACAGGAGCTGGGGTTCCTGGAATGGTTATAAAAATTTGTTTTCCTGATATAGAAGTAACTCTTATTGAAGCGAATAATAAAAAATGTGAATTTTTAAAAATAGCAGTTGAAAAATTAAAATTAAAAAAAATAAATATTATCCAAGAAAGAGCGGAGGATTATGTTAAAGAAAATAGAGAAATCTTTGATGTAGTTACGGCAAGAGCGGTTGCAAATATGAGCGTTCTTTCCGAGTTATGTCTTCCTTTTGTTAAAATTGGCGGTAATTTTATTGCGATGAAAAGTCATATCGACGAAGAATTAGAAGGAGCAAAGGAAGCGATAGAGCTTTTAGGAGGAGATACAAAAGAAGTTATTACTTTAAAATTGCCTGTTGAAAAAAGCATAAGGACACTAATTAATATAAAAAAAATAAAGAAAACACCTCTAAAGTTTCCACGAAGATATGACAGAATTCTTAAATATCCGTTGAAAAAAAACTAAAGCTGAGGTAAAATAAAAAGAGAATAAAATAAGAAGGGGCTGGAGTGATTTGAACATGAACATGAAAATTGTTGAAATTAGCTTGGAAGATATAATTCCGAATCGTTTTCAACCGCGTTTAACTTTTGATGAAAAAGCATTAAATGAACTAGCAGAGTCAATTAAACAACACGGCATAATTCAGCCACTAGTATTAAGAAAAGATGGCGAAAAATACGAAATCATTGCTGGAGAGAGAAGATTTAAGGCAGCGGGAATGGCAGGACTTACAAAAGTTCCAGCAGTAATAACTAATATTGATGATAATTCAAGTGCAGAAATAGCGTTGGTAGAAAATATTCAAAGAAAAAATTTAACAGCAATAGAAGAAGCGAGATCTTTTAGAAATTTATTAGATAAAGGGTATGTAACTCAAGATGAATTAGCCAAGAAAATGGGTCTTTCACAATCAGCAATTTCAAATAAATTACGTTTGTTAAATCTTGATGAGGAAGTTCAAGAGGCTCTTTTAGTTGAAAGAATATCAGAAAGACATGCGAGAGCTTTACTCCAACTTGAAGATAAAGAAGCGCAAAAAAATTGGCTACATAAAGTTATTAAAGAAAGAATGACGGTTAGACAGTTAGATATGGAGTTGAAAAGTATTTTGAAGCCTGAAGAAGTTGAGACTCCAACTGAGCCTATAGTTAATTTTACTGCTAAAACTCCAACAATTGAAAATAATATACCTAGCGTTGAAGAAAGCGAACCTGTAGCAGAAGAGGCAGTTACACAAAGTGAATTTAATATTAATAATGTTATCGAAGATACTCCAGTACCAACGACTAGCATGATTCAAGAAGAGCCTGAAATAGTAGTTCCAGAAGCACCAAGAAAATTCTTTTCGTTTGTCGAAGAAAAAGAGGAAAGCATAAATATGAATACAGAGGAGGCTCCTCAATCAGCTTTTACCATACCTAGTGTTGAAGTAAGTGAGTCTAAAGTTGAAGAACCAGAATCAGAACCAATTATACAACCAATAGAAGAAAGTGTTGAAATTTTAGATATGCCAATGCCAACTTTAGTAACTCAATCGGAGATAAATACTATTGAAACAGAAGAGCCTTCAAGCGGAATGTTATCTCCATTTGAAATGGCAGAAAGAGATATGAATGAACAACCAGCACCAAAAACTTACGAACCTAAAGTTGAAAACATAGTTGACCCTGTATCGATGATTGATAAACTAGATCCTCAATATGGCAACAAAATATTAGAAGCGGCTGGACTAGATTTAAAATCAGCAATAAATGCCATAAGGCAATATTTAAAACTAGTTGAAGAAAAGGGATTTGCTATTGATACAGAAGAAATAGATTTGGCAGATGTTTATCAAATAATAATTAATATAAATAAAAATGATATTTAAAAATTTCCGTAAAAGCGGATTTTTTTATTATCTTCTTTGATTAGATACTGCGGCAGCCCTAGGCTCTGTTCCTTTGAGATAATAAAAAACATAAGCTCTTCTATTGTCTGCTGTTAACTCTCCAGTTATACTATTTTGAATAACGCCGACAACATTTTCTGGTTTTTCATACCAATTATTTCCAGAATCTTTTAAAATAGCTTCCATTGTTTCTAACCATATAGTTCTTGAGACATCAGCAGCTCTAGGGTTTAATGGAGAGTTATCATCACTACCATTCCAAACCAACATTAATAAATCAGGATTATAACCTACTAACCAACGGTCTGAAGGAGTAGTACCAGTTTTAATAGCGTATTTTCTTCCAAGCCTGCTACCAAAGTTTAAGAATGTAGGTGTCGAGTAATCAGAAAAAGCAGAATTATAAGGAGTTGTCATTAACTCATTTAAAATATAAACGTAATTTTGATTTAAAACTAAGTTAGTTTTTGACTTTTTTTCGTATAAAATTTTTCCTTGCAAATCTTCAACACGACTTATAAAATGTAACTCGTTTTTAAAACCGTTGCTGGCTAGAGTAGAATAAGCTCTGGCAAGATCTATCATACTTATTTCATTACTTCCAAGAGCAAGAGACGGAATAGGTTGTAGTTTAGTTCTAATTCCCATTCTTCTTGCAACATCAACTAAAACATCTTCACCAAGAAAAAGATGTGTTTTAACAGCATAAATATTATCAGAAACAGCCATAGCTGTTGCCATTGTAATATTTCTATTAGCATATCTGTCACTGGCATTTGAAGGAGAGTAAGTTTTATTGTTAGAAAAAACAAATGTAGTAGGTTCACTTAAAAAAGTAGAAGAAGAAACAAGATTATTTTCTAAGGCAGCGTAATAAAGAAGGGGCTTCATAGTTGAACCTACCATTCTAGAAGCTTGGGTTGCTCTGTTAAATTGACTAACAGCATAATCATAACCACCAGTGAGTGCCTTTATTTTCCCTGTTTTTGGTTCGATAATAATACTTGCTACTTGAAAATCTGTACCACTCATATTTCGTTGTATAGAATTTTCCAATTCAGTTTGAGCTTCTATGCTTAAATTAGTATAGATTTTTATTCCTCCAGAAGCCAATAGAGATGCAGGAATGTCAGTGATTGTTCTAAGTTCTGAAATAACAGAATTTTGATAATACATTAAAGTTCGAAGGTTATTAACGTTTCTTTGACCATAAATTTCTAATTCGGAATTAAATAGATTACTAGCTTTTTCTTCAGTTAATTTGTTGTTAGTTACCATTGCTTCAGTAACAATCCTTGCTCGATTCATTGCTCTATCCATATTGGAAACTGGATTATAATTATTTGGACTTTTTGGAATACCTGCCAGAATAATCGCTTCTTCTAAAGTCAATTCGCCAACATTTTTATTAAAGTAAAAACGACTAGCATTACCAATACCATAATTTCCATTACCATAATCAATTGTATTAAGATAACCTTCTAAGATTTGGTCTTTAGTATAATGAACTTCCATTCTTAAAGTTAAAAAAGCTTCTTCAATTTTTCTACTCCAAGTTTGATCGAATGTTAAAAACATATTTTTAATATATTGCTGAGATATAGTTGATGCTCCTTGAACAATACCATCAGCTCTAAAATTAACAATAAAAGCAGTTATAATACGAAGATAATCAAAACCATTATGACGATAAAAATTTCTATCTTCTGTACTGATTACTGCATCAATAATATAGGGAGATATATCTTCAATACTTACCCATTCTTGAGAACCAGAACCTTGAAAAACAAGTTGTTCCTCGTCATCATAAATACTAAATTGGTTAGCACTTTTCAATTCAATCTTAGGGCTAAAGAAAGCGAAAGTGTATAAGCCGATAATGCATATAATAAAAGTAATACCAACAAAGGTTAAAATTTTAAAGAAAAGATTCATACTTACACCCTATTTTAGTATGAAAAAAAAGAGGAAAAATAAACCCTCAAATAAAAAAATCTTATGCTATAATGTTTATGAAATCAAAGCAAAGGAAAAGTTGTTATGATAAATATAAAAAAATATATTGTTGAAAGAGTTAAAGAAGCATTAAATATTTCGAAAGAAATTATCGTCGAAACTCCGCCAAAAGAGAATATGGGAGATTATAGTGTTCCTTGTTTTGAATTTTGTACAGATTCTTTAAAGAGTCCTAATGATGTAGCAAACTATATTAAAGATAATTTTAATGATAGTGATAATTATTTTAATAATATTAGTGTTATTGGACCTTATGTTAATTTTGAAATCAACTATGATTTACTTGCCCCAGAGCTTATCAAAAGAATAGAAGATAAGAAAAATAGCTATGGCTCATTGAATCAAGGAAAGGGTGAAGAGCTTCTTATTGAGCACACATCAATAAATCCCAATGCCGAACCACATATGGGGAGATGTAGAAACTCACTTATCGGTGATTTTATGAGTAATCTTTATAAATTTTTAGGATTTAATGTAGAAAGACACTATTTTATAAATGATTTAGGAAAGAAGATAGCGTTACTTGTTATTGGTATTGAAAATTATGGTTTAAGAACTGATGACTTTTCAGAAATTTTAGATGTTTATGTAAAAATTGTTAAAGATGCAGAGAGTGATGAATCCTTAGAACAAAAAGCTTTTGATTATTTAGAGTTAGTTGAAAACGGCGATAAAGAAATGACTCAAAAATTTAAAACTATTACTGATAAATGCGTTCAAGGCCAAATGAAAATATTTGCTGAACTAGATATTCATTTTGATGTTTTTACTCATGAATCAGATTATGTCCATAATAATAACTTGGAATCAATTTTAGAAAAAATAAGAACTAAAGGTAAGTTAAAAGAAGATGAAGAAGGAAGATACTATGTTGATTTATCTGGGTTTGATATTCCAACAAAATCTCCTGTTCTTGTCTTAACTCGTTCCAACAAAACATCTTTGTATCCAATAAAAGATATTGCATATACGATTTATAAGATGGAATTAAATAATAAGCATAATTTTATTGTTTTAGGTGAAGATCAAATGGTTTATATGCAACAGATTAGTGCAGTTATGGATATACTAGGATATAAGTCTCCAGAGTTAATAAGTTACGGCTATGTTCTTTTGGACGGAAATAAAATGGGAGCTAGTAAAGGCAATTATGTTTTAGTTTCAGACTTTTTAAATGAAATAAAAAAAGAGTTAAAGAAAAATTTTGAAGAAAGAAATTTAACAATTGATGAAGAAGCCCTGCGAATATTATGTAATGCTTGTATAAAATTTCCGATGTTAAATGTCGCAAAACAAAAAGGCGTTAATTTCAATATGGAAGCAGCAACAAGTTTTATCGGAGAATCAGGAATATATATTTTATACAGTGTAGTTAGAATAAATTCAATATTGAAAAACAATAAAGCAATGAAGGAAGAAATAAAATTTAATAATACAATTGAACAACAAATCATTAAAGACTTATATTATTTTGAAGAATTAGTTGATAATTCACTTGTAACAAAAGAACCTTCTAATTTAACTAAGTATATATTTAATTTAACCCAGAAATTTTCAACGTTTTATGAACAAATAAATATAACAAATGAAGAAGATGAAGTATTAAAATCATCAAGGATTAGATTACTTAATTGCACCAAAACCGTATTAACAAATGCATTATCAATACTTGGAATAAAAACAGTTGACAAAATGTAAAAAAATGATTAACATTTTAATAATGTTATCGTATAAATAAGAATAAATAATTATATTCTAGGAGGATTTATGGAACTTAAAGATTTAAAAAAAGAAGATTTAGAGTTAATATCATATGATGATTTGGCATATTTAATATTAAAAGATTCAAAAAGGAAAATGAAAATAAGTGATTTGTTTAAAAAGATATGCAAAACTTTAAAATTAGGTGATGAAATATTTGAAACAAAAATAGCAGATTTTTTTGAACTTCTTTCAACAGATAGAAAATTCATTATGTTAGAAAATGGATATTGGGATTTAAGAGATAGACATACAAATAAAATTAAAATAGAAACAGATGATGACGAGATTTCAGACCCAGTTGAAAAGATTGAAGAAGATGGTTCAACAGAAACAGAGGATATTTTTTATGAAGCAGATGAAACAGAAGATAGAGTAGAAAATGATTTAAGTGGATTAGTTGTCGTAAATGAAGATGATGAAGAAGCGAACGAAATGTAACTGCTTCTTTTTTAGTTATTTGTTTACAGAAGGAGAAGCTTTTAATATAATTAGTTAGGAGGCACTAGTATGATAGAACGGCTAGAAAACATATTAAAAAGATATAATGAATTAAA
>Ga0131853_10001539_pt1 | contig 41239 bp, 39 predicted proteins | sample TergutLab28metaG_FD_92764 | JGI IMG/M metagenome (GOLD analysis project Ga0131853, IMG submission 92764) | Labiotermes labralis P1 segment gut microbial communities from Petit-Saut dam, French Guiana - Lab288 P1 (version 2) (version 2) | ecosystem: Host-associated > Arthropoda: Insects >...
ATACTTCGATTGTTCCATTGCTTTCTCTACAGTCGCTTTTGTCTCGCAGCTTAAGTTTAACTGGGATTGATTCGCAATGGAACCTTTTTTATCTCTTGGGCATTTCATTTTACAACTTACCGACTCATATTTTAACATATATTTTATTTGAAAAAAAGCTCATAATCTGATAAACTTAAGAAGTATGGAAAATATTAGAACATTTTAGGAGGAAAATACATATGAATGATCCAAAAACTATGGAAGAAGCTTATAATCCAGAAGAAAGCGCAAAAGGAAGATGGACAAAATTTGTTGAAACAACTTTAGTAGATTTCTTCAAAGAGCATGATCTTGAAAAACTAGCAGCAGAAGATGGAAATGGTAATAAAATTAGGCTTTCAAGGACCAAGGATGACGAGATAAAAGTTGAGCAATCTTCTGTCAGCATTAGACATTAGAAATTTAGTATTAGTTTTGCATCCATATAGAAGTCGGGTGCGAGCGATTTTGCAATGCAAAATTACTGAATATGAAGCGGGGTTAAAAAGCGGAAAATTTACGTAATAGCTTTATTAACACAGGTTCTAGATAAATAAGGAGTTAGGAGTTAATAGCTATAATTTTAAACTAAGGAGGTCTTTATGGAAATCAAAAGAATGCTCAGCAATCAAAGAATGTCGGGAGTCGTCGAGTATAACGGTGTGCTTAATTTTGCAGGTCTGACCAGTCCGAAAGAAACTTTTGAAGAGCAATTGAAAGACATCTTAGACAATTTTACTAAAAGGCTTACGGAGGCGGGGTCTGATAAATCACGCATTTTATCTGCACTCATTATCTTAAAGGATATGGATAATTTTGCAGAGCTCAACGAGATTTGGGAAGCGTGGCTAGATGGGTACGGCACGCCGAGTAGAGCTACATTTAAAGGCGACCTAGCTCGCCCGGATATTTTGGTGGAAATTATTTTTACTGCAGCGGTTGGTATTAAATCGAATGATTCTAGCAATTAGGGTGTGCTCGGCACTTCCATTTTGCCGCTTTAGTAAAAGCGAATCATCGAACACACCTTAGCAATTGACTTATATGGGGTGCGGCTGTCCACAGCCGCACCGCTTGATTTATTTATAAAGAGAGGCAAATGACATGACTACAAACACGATTTCCATTGGCGGCATGACTTGTGCCGCATGCGCCGCCGGAATTGAAGCGGCTGTTAAAGAACTAGCCGGGAGCACAGTAGCCACGGTAAATTTTGCTACGGAGAAGCTCGTTGTAGAGTACGATGAAAATAAGATAAGCCTTGATGAAATAATAAAAACAATTGAAAAGATGGGTTTTAGCACCACTGTCGCTACAGAGGCGACGGTGGATACAATGCGTGAGGTGATCATACCCATTGTTGGTATGACTTGCGCCACTTGTGCTCAGGCACTTGAGAAAGCTTTTTCGGATAGCTCCGGGATAGTGAAAGCATCCGTTAACTTAGCCACGGAGAAAGCGGCTATAAAATATGACAATGAGCAAATAAGGCTTTCAGGCATTCGGCATGTTATACAAAAAGCTGGCTTCACTCCCTTGGGGGTAGAAAATGAGGCAGACACTTATATCGATGAAGATAAACTTAGAAAAGAAAAAGAGGCGCGTGTACTTTGGTATAAATTTATTATATCAGTAATTTTTTGTATACCGCTGTTTTATATAGCTATGGCACCGATGGTTCCGGGGGTTACTTTGCCGTATCCTTCCGCCATTGGTATGCATGAATACCCTCTTAGAAATGCGGTTTTGCAGTTTATATTGACTGTGCCTATTGTAATTGCAGGGCATAAATTCTACACCGTTGGTTTTAGAGCGCTTATTAACAAGCGACCGAATATGGATACTCTTATCGCACTAGGTACAGCTGCGGCTATAATTTATAGTTTCTATTCGACTTATTTAATTATAGCCGGAGACCATATGGCGGTTATGTATCTTTATTTCGAGACTGCAGGTGTTATCGTCACGCTGATTTTGCTTGGCAAGTTTCTTGAAGCACTCACAAAAGGCAAAACCTCAGAGGCTATCAAAAAGCTCATGGGGCTTGCGCCTAAAACTGCTACTGTCATCCAAGATGGCGAAGAAATGGAAATGCCTATTGATGAAGTCGAAATAGGCGACATAATTCTAGTAAAACCTGGAGAAAAAATACCGGTAGACGGCGTTGTAACCTTTGGTCACACAGCCATTGATGAGTCAATGCTCACGGGCGAAAGTATGCCCATAGATAAGAAGGTTGGAGATCGAGTTTACACAGCTTCAATTAATAAAAATGGTCTAATCCAATTTAGGGCAGAGAAGGTTGGGGCAGATACTGCACTTGCACAAATTACCAAGCTAGTTGAGGATGCACAAGGCTCTAAAGCACCTATAGCCTCACTTGGCGATACAGTCTCTTTATATTTTGTGCCGGCGGCGTGCGTTATTGCTATTTTGTCGTTCATCATATGGACTATCGCCGGTCAGCCAATTACTTTTGCGTTGATGACTTTCGTTGCAGTATTAATTATCGCATGTCCTTGTGCGCTTGGACTCGCAACGCCTACGGCAATCATGGTAGGCACAGGTAAGGGCGCTGGTCATGGCATATTGATTAAAAGCGGCGAGGCGCTGGAGATTACGCATAAAGTACAAACAATAATTTTCGACAAAACGGGAACGATTACGGAAGGAAAGCCGGAAGTTACTAATATAATAACGGTTGATGGCGTGTCTAGGGAAGAGTTTTTGCGGGTTGCTGCTTCTTGTGAAAAGGGTTCGGAGCATCCTTTGGGCGAGGCAATTGTAAGACGAGCTGAGAAAGAAAATTTAGAGTTTATTGATGTAGTGAGCTTTGAAGCTATACCTGGGCATGGTATTGAAGTATTGCTTGCGACCGAACCTGAGGCTGCGACAATATTAATCGGCAATCGTAAGTTGATGGATGAGCGCAGCGTTTCTCTTAATGACTTTGGGGGGGATGCCGAGCGTCTTGCTGACGAGGGTAAAACTCCCATGTTCGTAGCTGTTAATGGGCAAATATTTGGTATAATTGCAGTGGCAGATGTTGTCAAAAAAACCAGTGTCGATGCCATACGAATCTTACAGAAAATGGGCATTGAAGTTGCTATGCTCACGGGAGATAATAAAAAAACTGCAGCAGCAATAGCAAAGCAAGTAGGTATTGAGCGTGTTCTTGCAGAAGTTTTGCCGCAAGATAAAGCGCAGGAAGTGAAAAAGCTGCAAGACTTTGGCAAAAAAGTCGCAATGGTTGGTGATGGTATTAACGACGCACCTGCACTGGCGCAGGCAGATGTGGGCATAGCCATAGGCTCGGGGACAGATGTAGCGATGGAGTCTGCCGATATAATATTGATGCGGAGCGACCTTCTGAGCGTACCTACGGCCATTCAGCTATCAAAAAGCACTATTCGCAATATTAAGCAAAATTTGTTTTGGGCGTTTTTGTATAATACATTGCTGATTCCTATGGCGGCTGGGCTATTCTTTGCATTTGGAGGGCCGCTTCTAAATCCGATGTTTGCAGCTTTGGCAATGAGCTTGAGTTCGATTTCGGTTTTGTCGAATGCTCTTAGGCTTAAGCGATTTAAGCCGTATGGGATGTAGGGTTAAACATATTATTTAAGGAGTGATTTTATGTACCGTATAAAAAGGCAAGACGATACTGAGAAAAACTATCAGCTTATGGCATATATGGCTAAGCGTGTACTGGAAGACGACAACGATGTAATCGCTAGCCTTGCAAATGTATCGGCTGTGATAAATGGATATATGGATCGTATAAATTGGGTTGGATTTTACATAATGCGCGATGGTGAGCTTGTGCTGGGACCGTTTCAGGGTCTGCCTGCCTGCATTCGGATACAGGTGGGTAAAGGGGTATGCGGTACAGCGGCCGCATTGCGTGAGACTCAAATTGTCGAGGATGTACATAAGTTTCCCGGGCATATTGCATGTGATTCAGCATCTAACTCTGAGATAGTGATACCTATTTATAAAAATGAGGAAGTATTTGGCGTTCTGGATGTGGATAGTCCGGAGTTTGCTAGATTTGGGGAGCTTGAGAATAAGTATTTGACAGAGATATGTGTGGTGTTAGGGAAGCAGTTGGAGGGGAAATTGTAGGGGCGAACAATATTCGCCCGTATATTTTTAGCATTTGAAACTAACAGCATAAAACGAAAACGTGCGTATTTCCCCCCCAAAACCGCTCTCTTACAAATGATTGATAAACATTGCGACCAGTAACTTGGGATAATGGAAACGCTGTTACTAAGCTGAAAGTTCATGAAAGTGAAAACAACTTTTTGCACCAAACATGACCAGTCTAGCTCAAGCATTTGTTTTTTGGTCAGTGAAAAGCCATCAGCCGGTTGTCTTTGCAATCTACAACAATTTGGTGGGGTTCACTATGATGTATCGTGATGAAAAAAAAAGAATGCGAAAATGATAATAAACCTTGCTATTATCTCTGGCGCTTTATGATTGACAAAGGCCTCAGGGAAGAGGCTATGGAAAAGCTGCAATGGCAGAGATATTGAAGTATATCCGAACAATGCCGCAAGGGAAAGTGGCGTCAATATATCTTTCATGATGCAGAGAACATTATAGCTCGCAAGCTCTATGCTAGCTTCGGTTTTGTTGAAACAGGTGAAATAAAAGGTAATGAAGTTATAGTACAATTAGTACTTTAACAATTTTGGACTAGTGCAGATAAAAAGCATTAGACTATGCACGTGGTATGTTAATAATTGACTATTAAGATTTAACTTATAATGCTTTGTCACAACTAACCCAAAAGGTGTGATCCCCTCATGAAAGGCATTGACATGACCCAGGGACCTATTTGGAAGCAGCTTCTGCTCTTCGCTATGCCTCTAGCCCTGGCAAATTTGCTCCAACAATCTTATAACACTATAGATGCAATAATAGTCGGGCAATTTGTAAGTAGTGATGCTTTGGCGGCGGTTGGGGCTTCTATCCCTATCACTATGATGATTATTGCTTTTTTCATGGGGCTGTCTAATGGTGCGAGTGTGCTTATTGCCCAGTTTTTTGGTGCAAAGAATAGGGAGGAACTTAGAAATTCTGTCCATACGGCGATACTTCTTTCGTTTATAGTAGGGGCCGTTCTCTCTATCGTAGGTATTATCGTTTCGCCGCTTCTTTTGCTCCTTGTGCAAACTCCTGCGGAGGTTTTTGATCTCGCAGTCATATATTTGAGGATATACTTTGCAGGCCTTTCGGGGCTTACGGTTTACAATATGGGGGCAGCGATTTTGGCAGCCACGGGCGACTCTAAGCGGCCGCTATACTTTCTTATGCTCTCAGTAGTGGTTAAAACCATATTAAACTTTGTGTTTGTGCTTGCATTTAACTGGGGAGTAACGGCAGTTGCATGGTCTACAGTTATTTCACAGGCGATAACGGCGATATTGGTAATAAGGCTTCTATGCCGCCATCCATCAGATATTAAGCTAAATCTCAGGAAACTCAAAATACATACTCATATCCTAAAGCGGGTGGTTGAAATTGGGTTGCCGGGCGGCATTCAGGGTGCGATCATAAGCTTCTCAAACGTAATCGTACAAAGCTATATCAATTTCCTTGGCGGAGCGGCCATGGCTGGTTATAGTGTTAGTTCGAGGATAGACTCATTTATGTTTGCGCCTATGCAGGGATTAGCCATGGCCGCTGCTACTTTCGTCGGGCAAAACTTAGGTTCGGGGCAAGTTGAGCGCGCAAGAAAAGGCGCCAACATGTCCATGATAGCTGGAATATTGGCGACTATGAGCATTTCTGTATTCGCTTTTACGTTCATGACAAGCCTACTGCGCATATTTACAGCCGATGAAGCGGTAATATATTATGGGCAGGGCTTTATGAGAGTATTTGTTCCGTTTTATTTTATGTTGGCCTTTTCTTTCATATTATCAGGCGCACTTAGGGGCTCCGGGGATGTAAAAGTGCCAACGCTTTTAAATATCATTTGCTTTGTTATATTAAGGCAGGCATATTTATTTGTAGTCACGGGCTTTACCCATACAGTTACATCCATTGCGGTAGGCTTTCCAATAGGCTGGTTCGTGGCTTGTGCTACGATGTTCATTTACTACAAAACGAGAGACTGGAGTGCTTACGAGAAAAAGCAGTAAGAGGCTAGAGACTATTGTTTTTCAGTGTTTATAACAACGCTAAAGGCTTTCCCCAAAGCAGCTATAAGGATGCCTGCGACTATAGCTTCCGGAACTCCGTTTGTTAAGATTATGCCCATGATAAAAGGATACACCGCATAGATGGGCTGAGCAACGATAGTGGCATAAGGCTCTCTAAAAAGTAAAAAAATTAAATGTAAAACTAATAATGTATTAGTCATTGAACCTATGATTCCGGATAAACCCCAGTTAAGCATATCAAAACGTTTAGGAAGAACTTTACTCAGACCTTTATAAAAAAACCAAGGCACAATTCCTACCATTATTCTCGGCACAAAGGCAACTATCAGCGCCCACCAGCTTCCGCTTTCTGTGCCGGGCAGTGGGTAGAATGGGGAAAAAACAAAAGAGGCCGCTGTGGGGGTAAAGGTAGCTCTGAGCAAGCTAGCCATTCCGAATGTAGCGCCTAACACAGCTCCATATTTTGGTCCCATGATGAGTGATCCGAGAATCACCGGAATATGTAGAGTTGTTGCATTTACTATAGGTAGCGGGATAAGTCCTAGCGGCGTAAATGCTAATATAAAGACTATAGCCATTAGCATGCTAGTAAAAGCTAGGTATTTTGATTTACTCCAAGTATTCATATTAAAAACACACCTTTCTATTATTCTTTCTGTGTAATAGCAATTTTACTAATGGTAGACCGACTTTGACTCCATACCTCAACCTTATAAGCATTTTCATTTTGTTATCCGCGTTGCGAGTCAAAAAGCTCCGGCACTTGGGAGTTTTTGACGATGCAAGGGTACCACAAAAATGAAAATTACGTCATGTGCAAAATCCGGACTTTGAATAAAAAATGTAATATAGTCACATTACTCTAAAACCGCATCACATGGCTTGCCGTCCAGCCTAGGGGAAAAAATCTTCGCCCTTTTGATGCAGTGTTAAAGTAATATGACTATATAATTATTTATAAAACCCTTCATCCAAATCCTCTGGCGAGACTTCGGGAAGTTTAGGTAATTCCTCTAAGCTCGAAAGCCCAAAATGCTTGAGAAACTCATCGGATGTGGCAAACACTATCGGCTTTCCGGGTGCATCAAGCCTGCCTGCCTCACAAATAAGGTTAAACTCCAAGAGCTTATTAACTGCATGAGAAGCATCAACCCCTCTTATCTCCTCAATCATTGCTCTTGAAACAGGCTGCTTGTACGCTATAATAGCTAAAGTTTCTAAAAGAACAGGGGAGAGTGCTTTTCTTGTCGGTGCTTTTATTAATCGTCCTACAAACTCAAAATACTCATCACTCGTACACATTTGGTAAGAGTTGTTTATTCGTATTATTTTGATGCCCCTGTTTTCGAATTCGTATCTATCCATCATATTTGTAAGCAAAAGCCGTACTGTTTTTTCATCCAAGCCTAGGCAATATGCAAGTTTTGCAAGCTCTACACTTTCACCGCTCGCAAACAAAATTGCTTCCAGAGCATTTTCATATTTTTTAATATCCATTTTATAATCTCATTTCTATAACAATTTCTCCGAACACATCCGACTGTTTCGCCACGGCCTCTTTTTGCTTGATAAGTTCCAAAAGCGCCAAGAATGTAACAACTATCTCTAGCTTGTCAGTATCATCATTAAAAACATCATTAAAGCGGATCTGCTTTCTAAATCTAAGCATAGTTTTTAAATGGTGAATCTTCTCTTCTATGGTGAAAGTATCCTTTTTTACGCTGCTAAATGTCGAGCGTATTTTGTCAACCTTGAGCTCTTTTCGGTTTAAAACGTCCAAGAAGATGTTAAAAAGCAGTTCAGGATGAACGCCCTCTAAAAGCTCATCAATCTCAGGGTCAGGTGCTGTTAAGAGCTCCTGAACAGTTTGATCTGCGTTTCTGTAGATGGATGTGTGAGAAGCAGAGCCTTTTGAGCTTAGAATCTCGCTTATTTCCTTGAACTTTTTGTATTCAAGAAGCCTCCTGACCAGTTCTTCACGCGGGTCTATCTCAATCTCATCGTCTACAATTTTAGAAGGGAGCAGCATTTTTGACTTGATTTCAAGTAAAGTTGCTGCCATAACCAGAAAAAGGCTCAAAGACTCCATATCAGGCGGCAATCCCGCCACAATCTCTATGTACTGGTCGGTGAGCTTTGCTATGGGTATATCGTAGATATTGATCTCATTTTTTTCTATAAGATGATACAAAAGGTCAAGTGGGCCTGCGTAAGCATCTAGATTTACGCTGAAATCTACCATAAATACCCCCTAGAATCCAAAATTGCCATAAATACTCGAAATGAATGAGAAAATGCTCCAGCATATAGGGTCGATCACTCGTCCTACAAGCCCCCATAATATGGCAATTATCAGTATCACTTGATGAAACATTTGTCTGTTAGCCATAGTTATTACTTGGTTTGGGCTCTTGAGTGCTGATAAAACCTTAGAACCATCCAAAGGATATATAGGGATGATATTAAAAAAAGCATGGCGCAGATTGAATAGGGCTATTGTTGTTAGAAGCATCCTGATTTCAAGTGAGCCTCCTACTATCATCATGGCAATATAGATGATGATACCAAAAAGCAGATTCGCCACAGATGGAATCGTATATGTCAATAATGTTCCTCGGCGCCTGTCTTTGTAGTAGATAGAGGCAGTTTCTACAGGTTTTGCCCAACCGAAGTTTAAGGCTACCATGATGATAAAGCCGATAGGCTCAATATGTCTAATTGGGTTTAGGCTCACTCGCCTATCTCGCTTTGGTAGAGGGTCACCAAGCGATGAGCTAATCAGAGCCTTAACAAATCCATGAATAGTTACTGTGATAACTGCGGCAATTACGTTATAGAATATAAGTGTGGCATTCATTGTAAACCTCGCTATATAGTTTTATAGTGAATTAAATTTAAACGGCCCAAACGAACTTGTTTGTTTTACCGATTTAAATTTAACGAGCGATCCTGCACTCATAATTTCGAATAATGCAAAGAGTGAGTGCAGGCCTTCGGAGTTATTTTGTGAACTCAGAAGAAGTCGATTAGGTCGCTTGTCGACTTAAACGATTATATATTAGAAACTTGGTTTTCATTTCGTACCCAAAGAAGTCGGGCACCTTTAGTAGTTATCTGTAGATTGAATTATTAAAAAGATAATTTGTTAAATTGCGTACTACTAATTATAAAGCAAAGTAAAAGTTTTTTCAATCCATACAACACAAAAAGCGCTAATAATCAGATTAAAACTCTGAAGATTTGCGCTTTCATGTCGTTTTAATAACCCGGTCTGATATAGTACACAACCCCCTTTGCTAAGGAACTTGACTATATGCACGTTGCAACTCGTGGGTGTAGCGGAGGGCGGCTTTTTCGCATAGCGAAAAGTGCTGAAGACATTTTAACCTTGCAAAACAGTTCTTATTGCTCCATCTGTTTACCTAAAAATCCTGCGGCTGTTGATGCCAGTTTACTTTCAACTTCGCCCATGGGCTTGTCGGCCGACAACATAACTATTGCGCCGATTACATCACCTTCTGAAATAATAGGCGTAATAAGCTGGTTTTTATATAAGTTCGTATTATCATCATCAAGGATTGACACAAACTCAGGGTCGTTGCGCGTATAAGCTACGGCAGTTCTGTTATTGATTAGTTTCTCGAGCCCTGCGGATATGCTTTTGTCCATGAACTCTTTTTTAGACGCTCCGGACACAGCGACGATATGATCTTTATCGACTATGCATGTAATATGCCCAGAAGATTGAGCCAAACTCTCTGCGTACTCCTTTGCAAATGCTCCAAGCTCTCCTATTGGTGAATACTTTTTCAGTATTATCTCGCCTTCTCTGTCTGTAAAAATTTCTAACGGGTCGCCCTCTCTTATGCGTAGTGTACGCCTTATCTCCTTAGGTATAACCACTCGGCCAAGGTCGTCTATTCTTCTGACAATTCCTGTCGCTTTCAAAAAAACTCCTCCTTATGTTATCGGATAACTTTTCAATAGTAGGCATAGTATTTGACCAACAATGTGCACAACCTGTTTCACACAATTTTCTTTTCACTTTCTCCAACAACAGCTATTGCAAAAAACATGCAAAACTATTATCTTCAAAAATTGGTGTAACATAATTATTCACTATTGCTCATTGAGTCAAAAACATCAGCCGGTTTTTGTGAGCTTGCGAACAAAAAACTTACCACTATATATCATTTTATTTTCAAAGCATTTCACAAAAGCACATGCATTTTATTTTGTTTGCATGGTTGCTAAGCATAGTATTTTACCATTGAAGGTATTTTATTCATTAAAAATTCATAAAAAAACCATAAATTATTAACCGAGTGATATAAGGCTTTGTTTGCCGACAAGGTAATATTATTACCTAAAAAGTAACGGATTACTTTCCGTAGAAAGCGGTTACAGTATATGCAAAACCTCTTTATTTTTTAGTGCAAAACAAGATACAATGTGCACATACGTGGAAACGCTGAACGCAAGAGAAGCGCTTCATCTCAAATTGTGCAACGAGACTTTTCAAAGAAAAGCCGGTATTGAATATCGCCCAGACTCAAAAAGGAGAGAATATTTATAATGGAAAAAACAAAAAGAAATACTATAGCACTACTAGCAGTGATAATCATAAGCTACTTTGTCGTCGGTTTCCCAGATGGTGCTTTCACCATTTCATGGTTAGGCATATCAGAGGATTTAAGCTTGACCATAGCTCATTCAGGTTATATTCTTGTGTCTTACTCTGTTTTGTATACATTGGCAGGGATTATGCTGTCATGGGTTAATCGGGTTATGAAGCTTCAGACAATCTATATATTGGGTCTTGCAATAATGGGCGTGGGCTTTATTGGTCTTGCTTTATCTACGAATTTTATAATGGTACTTGCTTCCATAGCTATCTATGGATGGGGAACGGGTGCAATGGCTTCCAGTATGAATTCGTATATGGCGAAACACTTTACAGCCAGACATAATAACTGGATGCACTGCATGTGGGGCGCTGGTGCTACGTTAACTCCTCTGATTATGTCCCAAATGATGGTGCTTTTTAGCTGGCGCATGGGTTATTATGCTATTACAGGTATTTTAGTAGTAGTTGCTATAATCCTACTAATTAGTATGTACAAAAAAATCTGGTTTAATGATGATAATGAAAAAAAACAAGAAGAAGTTCAGGAAAGCGTAATTATCAAAAAAAGGTATCTGACAAAAAGATGGCATCAAGTAGTAGAGATAGCGACATTTTTCTTTTTAGGCGGCACAGACTATACCCTTGTGTTTTTTACTGGGATGGTACTTATGAATCGTGGTCTTAGCTTAGAAACGGTTGCGCTCTTCCCAGCGACATACTATGCCTGTATGACCGTGGGACGAATATTTTTCGGAGCAGTAGCCAAGTGGATAAAAGAGGTTCCAATTATACGTATTGGATGCGCCATAGCATTTGCAGGGATTCTTGTACTGTATTTCACGAGTAACATTATGGGCATGGCCATGACCGGCTTTGGGTTGGCCCCTCTGCTTCCGACCTTAGTAAGTGATACATCAAATAGATTTACCCCTCGCATTATATCCAAGCTTGTAGGATATGAATTGGCTGCGTTCGGTGCAGGTATAGCAGTTCTGTTCTTTATGACCAGCTTATTGCTAGAGTTCGTTTCTTTAGAGGTGCTTTTCCCTATAGGGATTATGTTTATTATGCTTGTATTCATATGTAATGAGATTTTAGTGCGTGCGGTTAGTGCGTGCTACAAAACAAATGATGAAAGTGCCTAGATTTTGTGGTAAACTAGGTTTACAACTTACCAGATAGCAATTATCTTTATTAAAGTCCGTCTTAGCAAGGCTAGGGTATGGAGCAAAAGTCGGACTACCATTAGTAAAAATGCTATTATTGAAGGAAGAGGGAGAGTAGATGAACATAGCAGAAGAAATGGCTAAAAAGCAATTAGAATGTTACAACAATCACGACTTGGAAGGGTTTTTATCAGCGTACCACGATGATACTAAGGTGTACAATCTAATTGATGGTTCACTCATCATGGAAGGTAAAGAGGCGATGCGTGCAAGATATGGAGAGCTATTCAAAAATACGGATTTACACGCAAAGCTCGTTAACCGAATGGTAATAGGCAATAAGGCAATAGACCACGAGAGTGTAACAAGGGGAGATGGGAATCCGCCTACTCAAGTTGCAGCGATTTATGAAGTGGTGGATGGACTTATAAAGACGGTCTGGTTTGTTCGTGAATAGAATGGAACTATAACTATGCCCTGGGATTATGTTTCCGGGGCATAGTTATGTTGTTGACAAAATCGTTTATTCCTTGTAGAGCGAAAGATAAAAACCTTTGCGCTCGAATTTTCGCTTTACGAAAAGCCGTCCTTCGTACGCGACCTTCCATTAATGCCCTTTGGCATAAATGTCGAATAGCTAAAGCAGAGCATTTGCGATCAGGCTTGCCGGTGACTCCTAGTTTACTCCTTCCAGTACGGTGAGTGCAAATCTTTAATTTGCATGAATACACATAACCAGGCTGTTCTTTGAAGAACCGAGATGTTTCGTCTATTTTTGCAATTAACGAAAAACGCCTGCATTTTCTTTGATCATTATTAAAGTTGTTTGAATATAGTTTGCAGAAGCTTATGAATTGCATGTAAGAATGGTAAGTAGTTGTTGACAAAGTTCACATAGGTGCATATACTATAATTGAATAATTGCTCAAGTGATATTATGAGGAGACAAAAGACTATGAAAAACAATCAACATTCTTGCGATTCAGATGTTATTCATGAGGAGGTTGTGGCTCGTGTTCGTGCTGTGATGCCTGATAATGAGAAGTTCTATGATCTTGCAAATCTTTATAAGATGTTTGCCGACAACACCCGTTTAAAGATTCTGTGGGCACTTTCTTGTGAGGATATGTGCGTTTGCGATTTGGCTGTCCTTCTAGGAATAACAACATCAGCAATATCACATCAGCTTAAATCGCTTAGGCTTGCTAAGCTTGTTAAATTTAATAAACAAGGTAAGGTTGTTTATTACTCACTGGTAGAGTGCCATGTGAAGGATATTTTTGAGCAAGGATTTGAGCATATTTTGGAGTAAGTTTTTTGGTCGCGGGCTCACAAAAACCGACCGATGGCTGGCGGTTGATGTTTTTGACCTAAAAAACAGTCAAAAATTACGCCTCCGGAGTATTTTTTTGTTGAAACAATTGAATATATGTTCAAATATGAAAATGATAGGTGGTATAAATGTGACAAAAGAATTTATTTTACAAGGGTTAGGTTGCGCTAGTTGCGCTTCCAAAATTGAGAGTGCAGTCAAAAAAATGGACGGCATAGAAAATGCGTCGATCAATCTTGCGACTTCGAAAATGCGGATTGAAACAGCCCAGAGTACACAGAAAGATATTAGCAAAGCTGTTGAAAATATCGTACATACATATGAGCCTGATGTTAAGGTGCTGGAAGATGCCAAAGCAAAACAAATATTTGATGACACTATAAGTAAATCAAAAATTATTTGGTTGGCAGCTGGTGCAATTACGTTTATCGCCGGCGTACTCTTTGAATATGTTCTTAATATTAATAACAGTAATTTTATTGCACATGGACTATTTGCATTTAGCTATCTGCTGCTTGGTGGCAAGGTCCTTATGCGTATGGTTAGGAATATAGCAAAAGGTCAAATTTTTGATGAAAATTTTCTTATGGGCATTGCTACTATAGGTGCAATCGCCATCGGCAAGCCAGCTGAGGCTGTTACTGTTATGCTGTTTTATCAGATTGGGGAGTTTTTTCAGGAAATGGCCGTCGAAAAGTCCAAAAAAAGAATAAGCGATCTTATGGACATCCGGCCAGATTATGCTAATCTAAAAAAAGGTGGACAAATAATTAAGGTCGATCCTGAAAATGTGCAAGTAGGCGATTTATTTGTTGTAAAGCCCGGTGAGAAAATTCCGTTGGATGGACTTGTGGTCGAAGGTGAAGCCATGCTGGACACATCTGCGCTGTCCGGAGAATCTGTGCCCAGGAAAGCCTCAGTGTCCGATATAGTTTTGTCAGGCTCCATAAATCAAAATGGTGTTCTTACTATACAAGCAACACAGATATTCGGGGAATCGACAGTATCAAAGATACTCGATCTTGTAGAAAATGCCGCAAATAAAAAAGCCCCCACAGAAACATTTATTACTAAATTTGCCAGATACTATACGCCTGCAGTTGTTGGATTTGCAGTATTGCTTGCAGTCATTCCTCCATTATTTTTAGGCGGCGAATGGTTTGATTGGATTAGCCGTGCTTTGATTTTTCTTGTAATATCTTGCCCTTGTGCTTTAGTAGTATCTATCCCTCTTGGTTTTATGGGTGGCATAGGAGGAGCTTCTAAAAAGGGGATTTTAGTAAAAGGCGGTAATTATCTTGAGGCTCTAGCTGGAATTGACTTTGTTGTGTTTGACAAGACTGGTACACTTACACAAGGGATATTTAAAGTTACACAGATGCAAACAGTTAATGATTTTAATGAAAAAGAACTGTTGGAAGCTGCCGCATATGCAGAAAGTTTTTCAAACCATCTGATAGCCATATCAATTCTAAAAGAATATGGCAAGGAGATTGACAAAAGAACTTTGACGGAATATGAAGAAATTGCTGGGCATGGCGTTAGTGTTAGAATAGATAACAAGATAGTTTTAGCTGGAAACGAAAAGTTGATGAAGACGAGGGGTATTGAGTTTAGCGAATGCATAAGCATAGGTACAAAAGTTTATGTTTCGATAGATGGCATATATGCAGGCTGCATTATAATAGCAGATGAAATAAAACAGGATAGCTACGGGCTTGTAGATTCGCTGAAAGACATGGGCATTAGGAAAGTAATAATGCTGACTGGTGATACGCCGCAGATTGCTGAAGCTATCTCAAGCAAGTTGAAGCTAGACGAAGTGCATGCAAGCCTATTACCGGTGCAAAAAGTTGAGAAAGTCGAAATGCTCGGTAGTCAGAAACTGCCTAAAAAAACCATTGCTTTTGTAGGCGACGGAATCAATGATGCGCCGGTGCTTGCTATGGCAGATGTGGGAGTAGCGATGGGTGGACTGGGTTCGGATGCTGCTATTGAAGCGGCTGACGTAGTACTTATGACTGACGAGCCGTCAAAGTTGGTTGAGGCTGTAAAAATAGCTCGTTTTACAAAATGCGTAGTTTGGCAGAATATTGTAGTTTCGCTAGGGGTTAAGTTTTTGTTTCTCTTTTTAGCGACACTCGGCATATCATCCTTATGGGAAGCAGTTTTTGCAGATGTAGGTGTGTCTTTGTTAGCCGTTTTAAATAGTATGCGGATAATGAAGAGGTAAAATAAATGAATCTAAACTAGTAGCAAAAGTTGGTTATTTTTCTATTATACGCCGCTGAAGCCTTGTCGTTTGCACTACTTGAGTACTACGGCAAGGCTTCTCTTTGTCTAACAGAGAAAGTTATACTTTTTCGTACTTTTTTAGAATTATTTAACTATTGTACTTGACAAATTCTTTATAATGCAATACAATAATGATATCAAAATAATATCATTATTAAATCAGGAGGGATTGCAATGTCAGAGAATAAAAAAGAAAGAATTCTACATCAAGAAGAGATTATGCTAAAAGCACAGAGTGGCATGTTAATGTTGGTACTGAACATACTTTTGACGCTTGCTGGAATCGCAGCGTTTGTTATAGGCATCATAATGGCTGCAAATAACAACCCGAGCTCAGGGGTTCCTTTGATAATTATTGGCTCATTATATAGCTTCGTAATAGGGCCTATATTGTTTGCGGGGCTCAAGGTTCTAAAGCCAAATGAGGCTTTGGTATTTACGCTTTTTGGAAAATATCATGGCACAATAAAAGGGGAAGGATTTTATTTCGTTAATCCATTTGCTACTGCGGTTAGGCCTGAGGTATTTACTTCAAGTGCATCTACAGGGCAGATTGCGAGCGAGCAGAAAGCCGCTACCATAAATGTAAGCGGAGTAGCTTTTCCGACGCAGCCTAGTCCAAAGATTTCCCTTAAAGCAATGACATTAAATAATGACCAGCAAAAAATAAACGATCAATTGGGCAACCCTGTTGTTATCGGCATTGTGGTAGTTTGGAAAATTGTCAATACGGCAAAAGCGGTATTCAATGTGGATAATTACAAAGAGTTCCTATCAATACAATGTGACTCTGCACTGCGCAATATAGTCAGGCTTTATCCATATGACTCTGCGGGAACCGACGGTGAAAAATCACTGCAAGGCAGCAGTCTTGAAATTTCTGAGCGTTTAAAAGAAGAGATACAAGAAAAGGTAAATATTGCAGGCCTTGAAATAGTTGAGGCAAAAATTACACATTTAGCTTATTCGCAAGAGATAGCGGCAGCCATGCTTCAAAGGCAGCAAGCTTCGGCTATAATTGATGCAAAAAGACTGATCGTAGAAGGCGCAGTCGGGATGGTGGAAATGGCGCTGGTCAGACTAAGCGACAATAATATTGTGCATCTTGATGAAGAGCGTAAGGCGGCTATGGTGAGCAATTTGTTAGTAGTGCTCTGCGGTAATAAAGACGCTCAGCCTGTCGTCAACAGCGGTTCCCTTTATTAGAGGAGCGAAAAGATGAAAAGGTGGAGAGATGGCTGTGGAAGAAAAAGATAAAAAACAAATACCTCTCCGGCTATCTGTCGCTCTTTGGAAAGAGCTGGCCGCATGGGCAGAAGATGATTTTCGGTCGGTGAATGGGCAAATTGAATATTTGCTTAATGAGGCTGTTAAACGTAGGAAGCGAGCGAAAGACAGTACGTAGGACATATGCACCCTAGGAGTTTATATCAGGAAGTTATGGGAGAACAAGATGAACAGAAACCATGTTTGTAATAGGCCATATTTCAATAAGGGTGCATCTGTTGCTTTAAGATTCATTGTAGTTTATATCATTGGAGTCGTTCTGGCAACTGTCCTCATTCTGTTTGGATTACTGGGGCAGAGTCTTGGTTTTTAACCTAACATATTGACTATACTTCACCGATATTTCTTGTTGTTGTGATGGGATTTATCCCAATTCGCCAAGCTGCATAAGTTTGAAAGGCTGATCCTTTTGAATGCGAGTTAGTGAGTGGGTAAATCCATAATTACTAGATGAGGCTGTGGGGCAAAGGCTTAATCGGCAATGGTACGAATATTTTGCGTACCGTTGCCTTTTTTTGCGAATTGGCAATAGAGTAATTTTCTTAACCGAAGTCCGGCTTTTGCATACATAGTAATTTTAGTTTTTGTAGTCTCCTTATATCGTAAAAACTTCCAAATGCCGGAGCTTTTTGACTTGCATCAAGCAAAAAAATGAAATGCAATAAGGCTATAGTATGGAACAAAAGCTGGGACGTCAAGGCAATTTCATGTTTGATTTGAGATTTTAAGGCCGAATAGTTCCAGCACTTCATATGAAATTCTATTACTACCGTTCGTAATAATGTTATAGTATTGACTTAGAGGCACTTACATCGTCAGTATTGCCTGTAATGTGTTCCGGGTGCTCATCTGCTATGCCTTAGCTACGACCGCCCAAAGCATCATCGGCATTTGGTGGGGAATAGCATTCTCTATGATGCTCAGAAGCGTGTGGCTGCTTATTTGGCAAGGATTTAACATTAGGAAGTTGCCGAAGGTGGATGAAACTCCGCCGGAAGCAGAGAGTGTGGGTATATAGATTCGTATCTTGCAATAATTGCACTTATTAGTAAAATGATGATTTTTATTTTAGAATTTCTCTTGAAATTTAGTGGAATATAACGTATAATTTTTAGGTGTATGATCTTATATAGTCGTTTGAGTCTACAAGCGACCTAAACGACTCCTTCTGAGTCCGTCAAACAAACTCAGAAGACCTATACTAATCATGCTTTTCACTATACGAAAAGTAAAAGCAAAGTTTCGTTAGTTAAATTTAAGCTGACAAAGTGAACAAGTTCGTTTGGATTGTTTTAAATTTAACTCACTATAAAAAATATTGGAGGTGCCATAATGGCCTACGTGATTAACGACAATTGCATCAATTGTGGTGTTTGTGTTAGTGAGTGCCCTGTGAGCTGTATTTCAGCCGGTGCTATGCAGCATGAAATAGATCCAAATGTTTGCATCAGTTGCGGTGCATGCGCTCCGGTTTGTCCTGTGGAAGCTATTTCGGAATAGAGTCACTAAAGCAGAATAGTCTTAAGTCGCTGCTCCATGTGGGCGGCGATTTTTTTCTATGGTTACGATAATATAGTTACAATTATATTGAGTTGTATGAGGTATAAAATGCTTATAGTAGAGAATTTATCCCTGCGCTTTGGCGGCAGGAAGTTATTTGATAGCGTTAATTTAAAATTTTCACCCGGACACTGCTATGGGATTATTGGGGCTAATGGTGCTGGTAAATCCACATTTTTGAGGATACTCAGCGGAGAGCTTGAGCCTACAAGTGGCGAAGTGTTTTTAGAGAAAGGCCGCCGTATGTCGGTTCTAAAGCAAGACCACTATGCCTATGACAGCTACAATGTGCTCGACACAGTTATATTGGGCAACATGCGTCTTTATGAGATAATGAAAGAAAAAGATGCGTTGTATCAAAAGCCCGATTTTGACGATGTGGACGGGATAAAGGCTGCTGAGCTTGAAGGTGAGTTTGCGGCATTAAACGGTTGGGAGGCCGAGAGCGACGCTTCTAAGTTGCTGCAGTCTTTGTCCATATCTGAGGATAAGCATTATCTTATGATGAGTGAACTAGACGGGCAGGAGAAAGTGCGTGTCTTCCTTGCGCAAGCTCTTTTTGGCAACCCTGATGTGCTTGTGCTTGACGAGCCTACTAACGATCTTGACATTAAGAGCATAGCTTGGTTTGAAGAGTTTCTCATAAATTATGAGGGCGTGGTTATTGTTGTTTCCCACGATAGGCACTTTTTGAATAATGTTTGCTCTTATATTGCGGATGTGGATTTTGGTGCGATTAAGCTTTTTACGGGCAATTATGATTTTTGGTATCAATCATCGCAGCTTATGCTTACTTTGATGCGTGACCAAAATCGCAAAAAAGAGGAGAAAATTCAAGAACTGCAAAAATTTATACAACGCTTTTCTGCCAATGCCTCAAAGTCACGCCAGGCAACCAGCCGGAAAAAACTGTTGGACAAAATTGTGGTGGAGGATATTCAGCCGTCAAACCGTCGTTATCCGTTTATTCACTTTAAGCCGGAGCGGGAAGCAGGCAATGATATCTTGAGGATTGAAGGAATGTCGGCAAACCTTGGTGAGACGGAGCTGCTTAGGGGCCTTGACCTCACTGTGGCAAAAGGCGAGAAAATAGCGTTCACAGGCAACGAGCACGCTATAAGCGCGTTATTTCGCATACTTGCGGGGGAAGAAGAACAGACGAGCGGAAGCTTTAAATATGGAATTACCATTACGCATGAATATTTTCCGAAAGATAATTCAGCATTCTTTGAAGGTTGTAAGCTTAATCTTGTGGAGTGGATGCGCCAGTATTCTCCGGATGACTCTGAGAATTTTATCAGAGGTTTTTTGGGGAAAATGTTGTTTTCAGGTGAAGAGGCACTAAAGAGTGCGCATGTTCTTTCAGGTGGGGAGAAAGTACGTTGTATGTTTGCGAAAATGATGATGACAACTGCAAACTTCCTAATATTTGACCAGCCGACGAATCACCTTGACCTTGAGGCGATAACGGCTTTGAATAATGCGATGGTGGATTTTCCCGGGAATATTTTATTTACGACACATGACAGAGAGCTGATAGAGACCGTGGCGGATAGGGTGATTGAATTATAAAACCTTGGGGGGTTATAAGACCTTGGGGCGGAGCCCCAAGCCCCGGCCATAAGACCTTGGGGCTCCGCCCTAAACCCCGCAAACTTTTGAAAAAGTTTGAACAAAACTTTGTTAAGAACCGGCGCATAGCACCGGTTCTTTTAATATCTTTTAGGGTCATTGGAAAGGCCAAGTAAATAGTCTGTTGATACTTGAAAATACAGAGATAATTTTGCTAAAGTCTCATAATTAGGTTCACGTTTCCCATATTCATAGTGTTGATATGAAGTTTCTTTTATGCCTAAAAACTCAGCGACTGCTTTTTGTGTAATCTTGTTTGATTCCCTTACTTGCTTTAACCGACTAGCGAAATTAATCAAAATAAAAATCCCCCATAAAAAACACTTGACACTATCTGTTTGATAGTGTAGAATGCTGATAGAAACACATGCATATTGATAGTGAGAGTTTAAAGTAGTACTCTAAACTCTTAGTTGGCATTATAAAGATGCTTCCATTAATTGCGACGCATAAAATCATTAAGCTATCAACCACCGAGCCGCCAAACTCATACAGGTTGAAAGGTATCATTTTCATTATAGCCTCCTTGTCTAAAGGTGTCAAACCTAATTGAGGCTTTTATTTGCGACTTCATTTTCAGGAGAGGGGTAGTAGAATGGATTCAATCTTAAAAGAAATTTATAACGGAGGAATTTTTCCGTCAGAGCAGGCTGCGCCGAACGACCTGAAGTACAAAAAAACAGCTTGCCAAATATCCGATTTAATGGATTTGTTTTATAAACAATTATCTGCCGAGCAATATAAAAAGCTTGAAGATTTAATGGACTTATGTGCGAACAATAGCTATATGGAGAATTATGAAATGTTTTCATATGGCTTTAATTTAGGAGCATTATTAATTATTGAAGTTTTTATGGGCAATATATGTTTGACAGATTGTAAGTATGGTGCTTTTCGGGTGGAGATTAGTCATCAAAGGATCCGGGTTGCCTAGGTGTATGTTCCCTCAATGATTGGGTTATGCCTCAAAATAATTGTCAAGCATTGAAAGATAGAGTGTACTGACAATACGAGGTGATTTTAATAAACATGAACATAAACAAGAGAGTATCTTGTATTATACTTGGTTTAGTATGCTTAATGGTATCTGCTTGGGGAATTTATGAGTTTTTTTCACAGAGAACGGTTGCTGATGAGCAGATGGATTACAACAAAGAGCGCGCTGTACATATGGTGATAAAATATCATGAGATGGTTCAAGACAGTCGAATTTATGAGGCCTTTGAGATGATTCCGGTATTTTATAAAGACGAGTTCAGCGAGATAATGGCATCAGTAAAGAGCTCATGGAGCAATCCTTCACCGTTTGAAATAAAGATATTGGAAGTCAATAAAATTAATGACAAGCTCTATCAAGTTATTGTTCGTACGACTCACATTTTAGATGATGAAGATTATGATGATATTCAAGATGTTGGAGAATGTGTATGCTCTATTTACAGACGGTGAATGGGTGCTGGTTTTAAATCCACATAGTATTCCTGATCAATATCGAGAGAACTTGGTGATCAAGCGCTGGAATCCCAATGTTATTTTTCCTGATGAATTAGTTGAACTACAGTTATTAGACTGATGAAAAACCTTTAAATTGACTCATAAAGGGCTGCCTTTTATTCGCTTGAAAAGCTTAATGAGGCGGTCTTTTTACGTTACCCAAGCATGAGCCTTTCCTCCTTATCATAGTATATATTACTAAGAACATCCGGAGGTTTATTTCATGCAAAATAATAACAACAATAATTCTGCCATAACAATGGCATTGATTTACGTCGGAATAATCTTAGGCGCGGGGTTTGCTTCGGGTGCTGAGATTATGGCGTATTTTGTTGAGTTTGGACTTGCGGGCATACTTGGTCTTGTACTTGCATGCGCACTATTTGCTCTTGCGGGCTGGGCTATATGGGATATATGTGTGAAAGTTGGGGTAAGTGATTATAAGAGCTTCATGGACATTACCATGGGTAGGCGACTTGCAGGGGTAATGGAGGCCGTGCTGGGGCTTTTTATGTTCATAATCTTTGCGGCTATGCTTGCAGCAACCGGATCTGCGCTGCATGAAAGTTTTGGAATTAACTATTTGCTTGCTGTATGCATCGTAGCGGCTATTTGCTTTGTCACTTTTTTGTTTGGAATTTCCGGGATAATAAAGCTTAATGCATATATTTCACCAATACTCATTGTTGGGTGTATGATTATAGGGATTTGGACCTTTGTGATGAGGGCTGAGCCTGTATTTGCTATAGCTGAGAGAAGTGCGGAAGCTTTGCGGGCGAATTGGTATGTATCGGCGATAACTTATGTAGGATACAATATCATAGGTGCCGTGGTTATATTGCCTTCTTTAGTTGTGGGCAGCAGAGTATCAGGCAGAGGTCAGCAAATGCTAAAGCCTGCTATTTTCTCAGGTATTATGCTTTTTGCTCTTGGACTTTCTTTGTATCTTTCCCTTATGGCTAATTTATCGTTGGTGGAAGGCGTACAAATTCCGATGCTGGCGCTGGTGATGGGGCATGCGCCGTTATGGAGCTATATCTTCATGCTATTGTTTTTAGGGGCATGCTTTACTACCGCAGCCACCAATGGTTATGCGGTGTCGGCGACTATTAGCGGAAGATATAAAATGAGCCGCACAAAGAAAATTGGGCTTAAAATAGTAATCTGCATAGGAGGGGTAGTGGCTGCTTTAGCCGGATTCTCAAATTTTGTGAGGGTAATTTATCCATTGTTTGCCATAGCTGGCGTGGTGGAAATTGTTCTCATCATCAAATACTTTATTGCCCTTAGAGTGAAAGTATAGTATTATTAGACGTAGAGATTGAAGCTGGAGATAAACTATTTTTTAAGCGTCGCAGACTAATAATCCGTAAGATCAGCAAGTTTTTCTTGAAACATTGCCTAGCTCTGAATTTTTGCCTTCAGCTAAAACGGCACTGAATTGCGCACTAGAAGCATGTGCGTAATTCAAAATGTGCCGCCGGATACTTCATCCGCTGCGCCGACGGGTTCCTTTTGCCCGTCTGGGGAGAATCGGCTGGAACCGGAAGAAAATCCACGCTCCGAAGGAACGGTTTTTGCCGCAGGCAAAAATTCTGAGACCACAAGACCTTTCGAAGTAAGGTATACCTTGCTTTGCAGAAAAGCCGATTCGTTCCTACCGTAAGCTTACAAGAGACTTGAAGCAGGTATCACCCGGACGGAATAAGTGGGTACACTTCGTAGGTCGGACAAAGCCTGCTGAGGCTTTTGGGACAGGCTGAAGACGCTGTCTTTAGCCTCATAGATATTTTAGGAGAGTCAACAATGCCCAAGCAAACCCCGGTTATAATAGCTACATTCCTGTTACTCGCTACAGCGGGCTTTTTGTATATAAGTTGGGGTGAAGGCTTCGATGTGAACTTCGGGGCAAGCCGTGTAGAGTCTTTTGCACCCGGTGATTTTTTTATTGATTTTGATGGGACAGTCTTATACCAAAGCGCTTCGGACGAATTGGGTTTCTACATTTTTGGCCGTAGAAACATAAGGAGATACGATATAGAAGGCAATAGGCTCTGGGAGAGGACTACGAGCCACGCAAACCCTACATCTGTGCAAGGCGGAAATTATATAGGAATCTCCGCCTATCGTGCAAGAGCTTATTATGCTTTCGGGCCATACGGAGCATTGTATACCATAGCTACTGAAAATGATATACTGAGCTATCATATAGCATGCAATGGTTATTCAGCTATTTTAAGCGTGACAGATTATGGCAGCTATCATATGGAGGTTTTTAACACCGCAGGGATGAGGGTTTGGCAGCGGATACTTAAAGAGCGAAATGTATTTCCAATAAGCATGGCCATCTCTCCCGATGCGACAACTTTAATTGTGAGTTACTTAGACACATCAGGACATACTATTTTATCTTATATTTGCGCCTATCATATTTATGCGGAAGGTTCCATGAGTTATGATGATGGGTTATTTGCATCGTTTAGTCAAATTGAAGGAGAGATTATTTCAAGAGTTGCATTTATTGATTCCAAACATCTTATGTATAGTTCAGATGGTCGGGTTGGTATGTATATAATAGACTATGAGTCGCGGATTAGCCATGTATGGTCAAGAATATTAGAGAATCAGGCGGTTTTTGTGGAAGTCGTCAGAGGAGTAGGGGTGGCGGTAGCGTATGGACGGCCTTTGCCCGGAGCGGAAGGTGTTCCTGAAGGGACTTTTGTTATATACGGTCTTGAAGGATGGGAGCTTGCCACGTACTTCATGTCAGGCGGTATAAGATATCTTTCAACCGGCTCAGGTGCTGCTATTATTGGCGGGGGGGCCTTAAGGCGTGACTTTGCGGCTATCGATTATAATAACCAAGTCGTCTGGGAGTATACTGCTACGTCTGATGTGTTGGATTTTGTGATATTGGACAGTCCTATGCGTGCGCTTATTGTAACACCTATGCGCATGCAGATAATGGAAGCGAGGTAGGCGATCGGCCTTTCTTAAAAACGTTACACCCAACCTATGAAAGCATGATTGAAGCCCGGCGGCTTGCTCCTTCTGGATGCAATCCATTTTGAGGGTATTGCATTTCCGTTCGATTATGTAAGATTTACTCCGCGCTGCAAGAAAAATCAACTTACGCTCTTGCCTCAAAAACCGGTCATAAGCTGCGTCTTCCTATGTAGGAACGACTGTTGACCTTTCAGCAAGGTGTACTTTGCTATCAAGCATTTAGTAAACTTCTCTTTGGCTTTGTGAAAGAGTTAGGACATAGGTTTTGCATTTTAAGAGTATCCGGTGGCATGCTTTCCCGGAGCAATGGAATTACGTACATACTTCTAGTGCGTAATTCAGGGCGTTTTGCCCCGAGTCCTTGAAAAATAAAGGTTTTTGGGGTGGGGCTAAGGCGAGCGGGACCCATTAAAGCGAAGCTTAAAGTAAACCGCAGTTTAAGGTAAAATAAAGCTTTTCCCGGGTAGCGGGAATAATCAGAGTGGCTGTGCAAGCAAACAGTTTGAGAATTGTCATAAGGAGACCCTCGTACATGTTTGGATTTAACGTCTTAGATATTATTGCTATGCTTGTCTTTAGCTTCTGCCTTGTGTGGGGAGTTAATAGGGGATTTTTGCGGATGACTTTCAGTTTTGTAAGCATCCTTGTTTCATTTTACATAGCGAGAGCTCTTTATCAGCCTGTGAGTGCGTTTCTTAAAGGTTCTACTCCTGCTTATGATATTTTAAAGACGCAGATAATAACGGCGCTCGGCCTCCAAGAGATAATAGAGAACTATATACAGCAGGGCGAGACGGCGGTTTTATACCATTTACCATTGCCGCAAGTTGTGCTTGAGAGGCTTTTAGAAAACAATACACCATCTATGCGCATAATGCTAGGTGCGGTTACGCTTGAGGACTATATTGGGTCGTTTCTTGCGGGTATTGGTTTAAACATACTCGCTTTGCTGCTTGTATTCATTTTAGCGATAATTTTGACGAACTTTATAGCAAGAGTTCTTCGTGTTATATCAAAATTGCCGATTATACGGAGCTTTGATAGGGCAGGTGGAGCTTTGGTAGGTGCAGTAATTGGATTCTTAGCAGTTTGGACTCTGGTGACATTGTATCTTACATTGTTTGTGGGACTGAGTCAATCAGACGGAGAGATTTTTAACAATTCGGTAGTAGGGCAATTTTTATATACTCGCGGGCTTTTGCTCAGAGGAATGAGTTGAGGCGTGTTAACACGCCCTATAGATAACTATAGCTAAATCACTTTAAAACGGATCAAAGTCTCATCAGAAAAGTTCCGGCTTCTGGGAGTTTTCTGATGAGACAGCAATTACATATAAAAAACAAATTTCTCAAATTTTGTATTGCTGGATTCTGGGCAATAAAGCAATTCCGTGCGAAAAACAGCCTTCGCATATTTTGTATTGCCGGATTCTGGGCAATACAAAATTTAGCGCAAGGATGATTTTGAACCAGAATTGCTTTGGGGCTATTTTAAAGTAGATTTAGTATATATGGGAGGTCAGCATGGACAAGTCTAAGGAGCTTATACATCAGGATGAAGAATTAGCCTTAAATGTGCGTGAAGACATTATGAGCGAGCACCCGAGGGAGGAGTGCGGTGTATTTGGCGTCTACGACCCGGAAGGTGATGTGGCACATGCGGCGTATTTGGCTCTTGTGGCACTACAGCATAGAGGTCAGGAGAGCTGCGGCATTGCTGTTAATCGTAGCAGGGACATTTATTGCCATAAAGGCATGGGTCTTGTGACAGATGTTTTTAATAACAGAAAAATTTTAGACGACTTAGAAGGAACAATGGCGGTAGGTCATGTGCTATACGGTTCTTCAAAGGAGATAAAGCCGGAAAATGCCCAGCCACTTGTCGTGCGCCGCTACATAAAAGGCAATATCGCACTGGCCTATAACGGCAGCTTGACAAACACAAAGAAGCTTGAGGAAAAGTACGAAAGTGAAGGTGCTATATACCAAACCACCTCAGATGCAGAAATAATCGCCTATACTATAGCACGTGAGCGCGCAAGGTCAAAGTCCATACAAGAGGCACTTTCAAGGAGCATGGGCGTGCTTGAAGGCGCATACTCCATAGTGCTGATGAGTGCGCAAAAGCTCATGGCTGCACGTGACATGTGGGGATTTAGACCGCTTTGTATGGGTAAAAAAGGAAATGCCTATATGTTTGCCTCGGAGTCATGTGTGTTTGACTCGATAGGGGCTACGTATATAAGGGAGCTTTTGCCAGGCGAAGTTGTAGTAATTGAAAATGGTGAAGTGACGTCGATTACAGACCACGTAGGCAAAGTGCCCACAAGCCTTTGTATTTTCGAACATATATATTTTGCAAGGCCTGACAGTGTACTTAATGGAACAATGGTGTATGAATCAAGGCGCAGAGCGGGTCAAATCTTAGCTAATGATCATCCGGTAGAAGCTGACGTTGTCATAGGTGTGCCTGACTCAGGTGTGCCTGCGGCTATGGGTTATGCTGAGCAGTCAGGGATAAAATATGCCGATGGATTCATCAAAAGCCGCTATATAGGGCGCACATTTATAAAGCATGGGAAGGCGGATCGTGAGCTTGCCATTAGTATGAAGCTAAACCCCTTACGTTCCAATGTAGAGGGCAAAAGGGTCGTGATGGTTGATGATTCATTGGTTAGAGGTACAACATGTACGAAAATAGTCAACCTGCTTAGGAAAGCTGGTGCTAAAGAGGTGCATGTAAGAATTTCATCGCCGCCGTTTTTATGGCCGTGTTATTACGGAACGGATATACCGTCTCGTGAACATCTTTTATCGTATACTCACACGATTGAACAGACAAAAGAGCTTTTAGGAGCGGACTCTTTGGGGTATTTGGGGCTTGAACGCCTTAAAGATTTGGTGCCTGGTTCAGAATATGAGTTTTGTGATGCATGTTTTTCGGGTAAGTTTCCTGTGGCGTAGAGATCATAAGGGGGAATGCATAGTGGACGAAACGACAAAAACAGTACGAGATTATTACGATGCTGATGTTGAAGCAGAGTGGAATCGTATCGCAGGCCGTCCTGAATTTCTTCTTACTTGCCGCATGCTTGACAGATATATAAAACCTAACGATACTGTTCTCGACATCGGTGGAGGACCGGGGCGCTATTCGCTCTACCTTGCGGAAAAAGGATGTAATGTGACACTTCTTGACTTGTCGGCGGAAAATACGAAATTCGCAATGGAGGAAGCCGATCGCCGGAGGCTTTTCATACAGGCAATAGCTGGGGATGCGCGAGAAGCGGACAGTTTGACTAAGGGGCAGTTGTTTGATCATGTGCTGTTGATGGGCCCATTGTATCATCTGCTGGAAGAAAGTCAGCGCATTGACGCGATAAACGCCGCTCTGAATGTATTAAAGCCTGGCGGAATAATTTTTGCATCATTTCTAACACTTATGGCCGGAATCATTTACGGTATGCAGCATAATCCGAAAGCAATTACCTATACGGCCGAGGCGGAATTTATAAAGTGTTTTGTTGCCAAAAAAAGTTTTGCCGGCATGGCCTTCACGCAAGCGTTATTTATTGAACAAAGCGAAATTTTACCGCTTATGGCGCAGTTTCCTCTTGATAAACTGCATTTATTTATGCAAGAGGGCATAATGCCTACCAGTGAAGGTAACATTATGTCACAGCCAAAGGAAATAGTTGATTTATGGCTTGACTTATGCGAAAAAGTTTGGGAGCGTGAGGAATTACTCAGTTGGTCTGAGCATTTAATGTATGTTGGCCGAAAATATAAAAACTGTTTTTAGAACATGAGAATTTTTGTTATGCAACGCAGAAGCAGTATAAATTATAAATCCCTCAAGTATAATGTATGGATATAACTAAATCACATTAAAACGTCCCGGAGCTTCATCAGAAAAGCTTCGGCCTCAGGGAGTTTTCTGATGAAGCTCTAGGACTATTTTAAAGTAGATTTAGTTAAACAAAAACCAACAGCATTTATATGGAGGGATTTTTTATGCAAAAAAGATGGCTGCAAATCATCGCAGGGATAGTGTTAATAGGTGTTATTTTATCAGGATGCGCTTTTTTGCCTGGAGATGACAGTGCGGGCGAGGTTGACGTCTCTGCTTACGAAAGAATCCACGAAGCGTTAATGAATATGCATTCATTTCAAGCGGAGGCCACCATACGCTACATATCGAATAAAAACACTAATGAATACATAACACACCAGCAAGCAAGAATGAGCGGCGAATACCGAATTGAAGTTACGGGCCCTGAAGACGTTGCCGGTAATATCACTGTATTTGATGGCAAAACAATTTACCAATTTAACCCTAGCGTTTCAGAACGAATAGCTGTCAGCGTGAGAGAAACACCTGAGCGGAGTCAAGTGTTTTTGACGTCGTTTATAAAAAATTACATAGCTTCTCAGGAAGTATCAGTTGCGGCGGGTAATTTTGACGAAGGGGCAGCCACAATATTTGAAGCCCCAATACCCGGGACACATCCATACATGGCTACTCAAAGGCTCTGGGTAGACAACGAAACGCTAAACCCTATCCAACTTATAGTATATGACGCAGACGGGGTAGAGCGCATTGTTATTACATATACTAGCTTCGAATATAACCCCGAGCTGGATGGGAGTACATTCCAGCCTCCCTTAGAGTAGATGTGGTAAAATGTAGTAATTTGCATATACTTTAATATATATCTATACGTATACGACAGGTCAATACGGAAACACTAAAGACATAAAAACGTACAGAGGCAATGCTACATAATATTGCTTCGCCGACAAATCTTTAGAAAAGTTTTTTCGGGGGAGCAACAGATATTTAGACGCTTGCCCTCACCTGTAATATGCGGAGTGGATAGATGTGTTAGTAAAACGAGGCGATGTTTTTTATGCTGATTTAAGCCCGGTTGTGGGTTCAGAGCAAGGTGGAATACGACCGGTTCTAATAATTCAAAATGACGTAGGTAATCGCTACAGCCCTACAATCATATGCGCGGCCATAACCAGCCAAATTAATAAAGCCAAGTTACCAACCCATATAGAAATTGACTCGCAGAACGTGACTTTGGTGAAAGATTCGGTGGTACTTCTTGAGCAAGTTAGAACTATAGACAAGAAGCGCTTAAAAGAAAAAATTTGCCGCCTTTCGGATGAGGTCATGGAGAGAGTAGACAAGGCCCTGATGATAAGCATGGGGCTCAAGTAAAAAGTTAAGATACATATAGCCCCAAGGCGTTTGTGCTTTGGGGCTATACTTGACTATATAGTCATATAACTCTAAAACTGCAACATGAAGCTTGCTTTTCTGCATCAAGACTTTTCACTACCCAGTAAGTTTTTGGGGCACACGAGGTAAAAACGGTGCAAACGCTCGCCGGTATCTTCCTCTTTGCTGTTGGCCGTTGGCTGCCAGCTACCAGCTGACAGCTGGCAACTGACAGTTGCACTGACAGGTCACTATCGGCACTTCCTAGGATGCGAGGCGAGTAGATAGCGTAGGCCGTTGGCTGCCGCCAGCCTTGCCCTTGTAACTAAAATTCTGCGCTTTATTATTGCGGTTTCAAAGTTATATTGACTATACCATAAACAAACTATTGCCTTGAACGGCAATAATGTGTACAATAATTCTTTAGGGATGGACAAGCTCTAAAGTCAGCCAATTTAGAAACTAACAAACAAAGCCTGACCTTCGGAAATGACGAAAAAGTACCGTCGTTTCTGAAGGTTGGGTGATACATATTAGTTTTTCGCCGTATAACACCGGCACATTAGCGTCTGTGCTGCAGTGAGTCAGAATTTTTTAATACCCAAATGGGTTCCGCTTGCCATGGGCTGACCCAAAAAGCTTTGTTTTTCAAGGATCACGGGACAAAAACGACGCTAATTTACGCACTATGAGCATGTGTGTAAATGGACGAGAAAATGCGCCAAGTCTTCATATTGGGCAAAAGAACCTCTTCATATAGCGAAAAAGCCTCTGCGCATTCTTGTGCCACTTTCTAAGTTGTTTGACTTAAAGGAGGATTTATTAAGTGAAAAAATTTCGCTTTTTATCAGCAGATGGCTTAGCTGATTTGGAAATATCTTTAAAAATTGAAAAATGTCTTCAGGGAAATATCCCTTTGTATATAATGAGCATAGTAGGAAACTCTTGCGGTAATGTAGTCGGCCAAATTACATTGCAAATAGCACCCAGCGATAAGGTGCACTTCATTGGACATATAGGTTATAGGGTTCATGAGGAGTTCAGAGGTAACAATTATGCGCTGAAAGCCAGCCGCCTGATGCTCGGCCAGGCTAAAAAGCATGGCTTGAAAGAGCTTGTCATCACTTGCAACCCTGACAATTTAGCCTCTAGGCGAACATTGGAGAAATTGGGCGGGGATTTAAAAGAGATTGTTCAGCTACCCAAGTGGCATGAGCTCTATGAAAAAGGAGACCGAGAAAAGTGTATTTTCTTGTTTGATATACAGTGAGCTAAATTTAAGCAGGTAAAGCAAATTTGTTCGCTTTACCTGCTTAAATCGTCCCTCCACTCATAGCATAATGAAAAGTATGAGACGGAGTTCGTATTGTGAGCTAGTACTGATCCTAGATTAAAACCAATAGTTTGAACTCGCCCTAAAAAAGTTCGGGTTTTTAATCAAGGTTTAGTATAGTAGGTGTCGCTTAAACCGTACGCCGACTTAAACGACTATATTAAGCAGTAAAAGGTCTGTCTCGTTAAGTCTTGCAAACGAATAATTATGCTCTCTTCAACTCAACAACCCTTGCGGGATCCGAAATGACATAATCGATCGTAATTATTCACTTAAAAATTTTAACGTGACAGCCGTGACTATTTATCTACTTTTCAGGTTGCGCACTCCAACCAGGGCCGGCTCCGCCTTCACCTTCATAGGGGCCAAAAACGCCTATATATACACAGAATTCATTATTTCCATCAATGCCTAGAAGTTTATCGATATCTTGTAGGTAAGCGCCAACGGTGCAGCAACCTATGCCAAGTGCTTCGGCAGCTAAATAAGCATTTTGCCCGATATGCCCTACATCTATCAGAGATACTTTATGAGAATGGTGAATATAGCGCCACTCACATCTGTATGCATTAAACACCCAAAAAATAGCTACAGCGCATCCAAACCACTGATTTTTCATATGCTTTGCAAGCTCATCCTTTAAACCGCTTGTGAACGAAACAGGGACGACTGCATTTTTTTGAGCTATATAGCGATAGAGTCCCGGCTTTAGGCCGTTGACTTTATCAGCGTAGAAGAAGCTTTCAAAAGGATGGCGGCTTCCGGCAGATGGCACCGTCCTAAAAATTCGTCCGGCGAGAATCTCTCTCATTCCGGCGCTCGCCCACAAGAGGAACGATAAATCAGCTAAAGATATAGGGCCTGCGCCTAATTTGCGGCGGGTTATGCGCTCTTCAAAAACTTGCAGGATGTCTCTTTTTTTGAGATTGGCAGATTTTGGATCGGGAAGGGCTATAAGCGCATCTTCATCCCATTCATTTTCAAACGGAGGCATAGGTATGCCTTTAATTTGATCTGTGCCCTCCATTGCGCCTTGCGGCCAATTGCTTTTCATAAACTGTCTTCCTTTATCTATCATGGAACACCTCCGAAGTGTTTTTTAATTGGTACATATAACCTTTTTATTTGGGAAATATATCCTAGATATTTTACCGTAAATATGGATTCTACGCAAGTGGCGTATGCTAAAGCAACTATCTGTTACAGCTATCTGCGATTGCATTATTTTTTATGGTTGCCATTTGAACTACTTCTAAATTGTCAACCGCATACATCAGACATTTATACTAAATCTACTTTAAAATAGTCCCAAAGCAATTTCTGTTCAAAATCATTCTTGCGCTAAATTTTTGTAACAATTCTGGTTCAAAACATCCTTGGGCTAAATATTTATAGCTATTCTGGTTCAAAGTCATCCTTACGCTATATTTTTGTAACAATTCTGCTTCAAATCATCCTTACGCTATATTTTTATAGCAATTCTGGTTCAAAACATCCTTGGGCTAAATTTTTATAGCTATTCTGGTTCAAAACATCCTTGGGCTAAATTTTTGTAACAATTCTGGTTCAAAACATCCTTGGGCTAAATTTTTATAGCTATTCTGGATCAAAATCATCCTTGCGCTATATTTTTGTAACAATTCTGGTTCAAATCATCCTTACGCTATATTTTTATAGCAATTCTGGTTCAAAATCATCCTTACGCTATATTATGTATTGCCCAGAATCCGGCAGTACAAAATATGCAAAGGCTGTTTTTCACGCAGAATCGCTTTATTGCCCAGAATCCGGCAATACATAATATGCAAAGGCTTTTTTTACACGGAATTGCAGCATCATCAGAAGAAACTCCCAGAAGTCAGAGCTTTTCTGCTTCGCTTTGGCCTTTTTTAAAGTGGTTTAGGTATAACTAACTGATTAAGCGATTCCTTGTTTTGTGTTGCCAGCATTTCTAGTACTTCAACGATTCATATCCTTAGCGCAATTAAACACAAGCATGCAACCTCCTTTAATTAAATTATGCATACTTACTTAGTGTTATTATAGGCTTATTTTGCAAAATTAATAACTTGCAATGCTATATTTTTCTGCATATTCCAACTTCGAGGTGGATAGGGCAGTCATATTAGGTGTTTCCGCCCTAATTATGCCGTAGCATTTTGTTTCTCTTATTGCTGTCCGACTTTCTCATTGCTCATGTCTAAAGAGTTAAGAGCAGCTACGATAAGGGTACGAATCATGTCTGATTGTGTATGGTCGTAAAACTTCCTTTTTGCCCTGTCCATAATCGGCTCCATGTCTGGCGTGATAGTAAATGTCATGCGTTTAAGTGATGTAGGCATTTTGTCAACCTCCCTTAGTGGTTCACTGGTGAACCTAGACTTAGTATAGTGCACCGGTGACGAACCTGTCAAGCCTTTTTTGAAAACTCTTTCTTGACCTCACTGGTGAACCTGTGTATAGTATGAACTATGGAGGTGATTATTGTGCCAACAGAGAAACCCCGATACACGATAACCGTGGACGAAGAACTTATGAAACAAATTGATGATTTTCGTTTTGAAAATCGTTATCCTAGCCGCTCTGCCGCCACATTAGAGTTGATACGGCTTGGCTTGGAAGTTCTTGAAAAAGAGCAATCCAAGAAGTCTAAAGGCAAAGCATAGAGTGGCTCACTATTTGCCTTGAAGGCTTGAACTCGAACATGTGGTTGTGCTAAAATATGATAATTATTAGATAGACTCTTAAATTTGAAAGGTGTGGTGAACTGTGGATATTAATACAAGAGTGCTGTCGGGGTTTATGGAGCTTACACCCCATGAGCAAGTGGAATTTGATCGGATTAAATCAATTATAGAGTCCACATATCACCAATTTGGGTTTACCTCTTTGGATACGCCTGTGATTGAGCGTAGCGAGGTTTTGCTTGCTAAAGGCGGCTCTGAGACAGATCAGCAGATTTATTTTGTAACTAACGGGATAGCTGCTAAGGACGCTAATGCGCTGGGACTCAGGTTTGATTTGACGATACCGCTTGCACGCTATGTTGCTGAGCATTTTAATGATATTACATTTCCGTTCAGGCGTTGCCACATAGGCAAAGTTTATCGTGGAGAGCGCGCTCAGAAGGGCCGGTATAGGGAATTTTATCAATGCGATATAGACGTAGTCGGGAGAAATGGGCTAGATATTCGCTATGATGCAGAGATGCCTAGCATAATTTATCAAATATTTAGAAAATTGGATATAGGCAAATTTACAATCAGAGTTAACAATAGAAAAATTTTGAATGGTCTCTTTGAAGAATTGGCAATATCAGCATCACCATCTGAAGTTTTACGGGTGATTGACAAAGCTGAAAAAATCTCTGCGGAGAAATTAATTGAGTCATTTATGGAAATTGGGCTAGACCAAAAACAAATAGATGGCCTATCAAAATTTATGGGCATAAAGGGCGATGTTGCTGATGTTTTAAAGGATTTGGCGGACTTAGGCATGACTAATCCACAATTCTGCGAAGGCGTTAGCGAACTAAAAACAGTAACAGATACAATGGCGCAAATGGGTGTCGATAAGGACTATTTTGCCATAGATATTTCTATTGCCCGTGGGCTTGCTTATTACACAGGCACGGTTTATGAAACGATTCTTGACAGCTCACCTGTAGGTTCCATTTGCTCTGGCGGGCGTTATGACAATCTAGCGGAGAATTATACTTCTGAGAAGCTGCCGGGCGTAGGCATTTCAATTGGTCTTACGCGTCTGTTTTGGCAGTTGCGTGAAAATGGGCTGATAAAGCCCAGTGGTAAATCTGTATCGGACGTTATTATACTCACCGAGACCGAGTGCAATTTGCCTACGGCATTTAAAGCGGCTGCGAGTTTGCGTGAAGTTGGGATGAATGTTGATATATTCTATGAAGAGCTGACAATGAAGAAGAAGTTTCAGTATGTGACTAAAATGAATCCGCCGTTTGTAGTGGTTGTGAGGATGGACGGTGCGGGTCAGGAAGTCATTAGCTTGCAGTACGAGGAAAATGATGAGTTTAAGAAAGATATTGTAGAAATGGATGAATTGGTTAGGAAGGTTGCTGGGAAGTAAGGGAAGTGGTTTTGGTAGATTTGAAAAGTAATTAACCCAAAAAAACAGGAAACAGCGCAGGGGATTATAATAATGTTAAGAAATCCCTTGCGCTTGCTTGCTTTGATTATATAACGATAGTCTAATCCTCAACCCTCTCAAACACAAATTCTTGGTTGCCGGGTAGAGTATGCACTGTAAATCTCAGTTCGTTGTCGAAGTGTGGAACAAATGTAAAACTCTGGCTATCTAAAAATGCTTCTGTAGTGTTCACGCCATTAAAAAACACATCTGTATAATATACAATAACCTTATATCCATTTGTATGAAATATGCCATCTAAGGCCATGGGGTCAAAAATAGTTTCGGTACCTATGGGGTTATGAATAAAGTCGCTAAAGGCCGAATCTGTAGTTTCAGTTACAGAAAAGCCTTTCATCACATGATAATTTCCTATAAGAACATTGTCCATATCTTCGTATTCTAAAAACCAATAGAACCTGCCGCCGTCAAAAACAATGTAACCGTAACCATAATTTACTCCTCTCCACAAGCCCTCAAGTTCGGCTTTATGGTGCGAGTCATCGAAAGCTACAGTGCTAAAAATCTGTTCAATTAGCCCGATATCTTCATCTGTAGGGTTTGAACTCGTTAAAAAGGAAATAGAATATGACTCCGACCCGCTTGACATGATATAAACACTGAGGAGCTGGCCGGCGTCGTTGTTTATCATATCTACATTTCTCCACATAACACCGTTCATATAGAGGTTGCGAGAATGTATCGTGTCATTAAGGCCTCCCCCTATTTGCTCAAATCCTTGTGCAGTATATGCATGTATAGTTGACAGTACCAGAAATGAGACAGGAATGCCTGCATCGTCTTCAATTCTATTGAGTAGGATTACTACTCTATTACTCATAAATGCGTGCTCGGGCTCAAAAACTTCCCTAAAATCCGAAGGTATTTGGAGAGAGAGCCTGTCATACATATGTGGAATCATATATGTATCGGCTGCAATATCTAACTCCTCTCGTATGATTTCAACTAGCTCATCTCCAATTTTCTCCACTACTACACATGCTGTAAAGGCAAATATGCCAAGAAAGATAGTCAGTGTAATGGATATTATTTGTTTCATCTATACACACTCCTATATGTTATTTGGACATGAATCAGAACTTAATAGATATAATATCTCATATTTTGTCTTTTAATCGGCACTTTAGACTAAAGCAAATTATTATTTTAGTAAATGATCGGATTCTTCGGCATCTTTTAAATGTACATATACATAATACATTCGCATTCGTATCCTATTAATAATTCGGTATCTATACTTGATCTTATTCTTTGATAAGATGTTGCGAACATCGCTAAATTTACCAATATCATAGCCCGCATAAACTTCATAACGATTCCAGAATGCTATTATTGTACTCACCTCGAAAGCGTGTATGGGTTGTAAGCCCGTACATTGTGCGCCGCATTTAAAGCAAAAAACAAACGGGCGAACACAGTTCGCCCCTACATTCGTTCTGATATATTATTTAGACAAGGTATCCGAGGGAATAAGGCGTGAAGTAACCGTATCCTCACTTTCCCCCTCCGGCCTCTCAAGCGACACTTTTCCAAGCATCCCACCTCTAAACTCATCAAGCAAAATAATTGACGTACGCTTCAAATCAACCCTTTGCCCTTTCATCAGAAAGCCTCTTGCTAGACCAATACGCTCAATAATCATATAATTCTCATCTGTGTCCTCAAAATCTACTCCATATCGCTTCCTAAGCGCATCAGGATAGCTTTGCCTAATCACTCCAACAAACTCCGCCGCAAGTTCTTCCAAGTCCATAATTACATCCCTTATAGCACCTGTGAAGGCTAAACGTCTGCCGGCGTTCATATCCTCAAATTTAGGCCATAAAATGCCGGGCGTATCTAAAAGTTCGAAGTCTTTTTTGACCTTTATCCATTGGTTGGATTTGGTGACTCCCGGTCTGTCGCCTGTTTTTGCTATATTTTTGCCGTTTAGTTTATTTATGAATGTGGACTTGCCGGAGTTTGGTATGCCGACAACCATCGCTCTCATAACCATTGCTATGCGACCGCGAGCACGTTGCCTTTCGATCTTTTCACGCATAAAATCTAAGACTGCAGGATAGATACGCTCAAGACCTGTGCCTTTTACAGAGTTTGCCATGATGACCTGAGCACCCATTTTTTCAAAATGCTCTTTCCAAGCCAAATTTGCCTCAGGGTCAGCGAGGTCTGATTTGTTCAGCACAATTATTCTGAACTTGTTGCGTGCCAAATCATCAATATCAGGATTGCGGCTGGCACTGGGTATTCTCGCATCCAAAATTTCTATAACGACATCGACCAGCTTAAGGGTTTCCTGAATTTTCCGCTTGGCCTTGGCCATATGGCCAGGATACCACTGAATATTCATTACCTCAAAACTCCTATGTTTTCAATGGGAATAAACCTAAACAACGCACTGCCGATAATATCATCCCTGTGGATAAGTCCAACGGAGGAGAATCGGCTATCTTTGCTGTTGAGTCGATTATCGCCCAGAACAAAAAACTCATCTTCTGAAATAAAAAATGGGAAACTCATATCACCAGTCAAAATTACGCCATAAGGAGAATAGTCATCAACAAAAAGATTATCATTTATAAAAATTTGATTATTATATACATCAACAAAGTCTCCGGGTACGCCGATTATACGCTTTATATGCTTATCCAAAGGGTTGGCAGGGTAGGGAAAGGCGACAATGTCACCGTATGTGGGTGCACCTAGCCTTATTGAAAGCCTATTGACAATAACTCTGTCTCCGTCTTGCAGGGTAGGCTCCATGGAGGGGCCTGACACAACTGCTGCGGTAAAGACAAATTGCCTTATGAACAAAGACAGTATAATAGCCGCCGTTATTGACACGATCCACTCAACAATATTTGCAAGCGTTTCATTTTTTATAAATTTTCTGAGCATAAAGCCTCCAAATTATATATGCTTAATTATAACAACAGAGGCACTGCTTATCACAGCACCTCTTCATTAAGCTATTACTTATTTTTATTCATAATAACTTCTTTAACCTTGGCAGCTTTACCGATTCTGTTTCTTAGATAGAAAAGCTTAGCTCTTCTTACGATACCACGGCGAACTACCTCAATTTTTTCCATACGAGGCGAGTGCAGAAGCCAAGTTTTCTCAACGCCTACGCCATAAGAAAGCCTTCTAACAGTAAACGTTTCATTAACGCCGCCGTTTTGACGCTTAATAACTACGCCTTCAAACATCTGAGTTCTCTCTCTAGTGCCCTCAACAACCTTGGCGTATACTCTTACCGTGTCGCCTACGTTGAAGCTTGGCACTTCACTCTTTAGTTGCCCGTTTCCAATTTCTCTGATAATAGTAGCGTTCATAATTATCCTCCTGATATCGAAATGTTCTTATAGAGCAAGCTACAGCGGAACACTCGTATTACGCAAAAAAGTATATCAGTTTTTCTTTCCTGTGTCAATATAGCAATTTTCTTAATCATAGTCTAGCTTTTGTGCACGATAGGCTGGGATATGGTGCAAAGACCAGACTTCCGTTAGTAAAATTGCTATAGCAGACATTCGGTATATTTATACTTAAAAATGCATAAAACGTGCAATAATTTCATATTCATCTTGCGTTTGCAATAATAATATGGTATATTTATACCATACAGTGCATGAAAGGAATGATTGTTAGTGAAAAGGAAAGTTATTATTATTGGTGCTGCCGGGCGGGATTTTCATAATTTCAACGTGTTTTTTAGGGACAATCCTGCCTATGATGTAGTGGCGTTTACTGCTACGCAAATACCGAATATAGCGGATCGCAAGTATCCTAAGGCTCTTGCGGGAGAGCTTTATCCGAATGGAATTCCAATTTATGAGCAGAGCGATCTTGAAAAATTAATTAAAGATCTTGACGTTCATGAGTGTGTGTTCTCCTACAGCGATATAAATTATCAAGAGGTTATGGGCGTTGGTGCGAAGGTGAATGCTGCCGGCGCTGACTTTACTTTGCTTGGGCCAAAGAGCACGATGATAAAGAGCAAAAAACCCGTTATCGCAGTTGGAGCTATTCGTACAGGTTGTGGAAAAAGCCAAACTTCTCGCCGAATTGCTGAGATTTTGATGGCTAACGATTTAAAAGTTATAGCTATTCGCCATCCTATGCCATATGGCGATCTTGCAGCACAGAAAGTTCAGCGCTTCGCTGCGATTGAAGACCTTGCAAAGCATGAATGTACTATAGAAGAAATGGAAGAGTACGAGCCGCATATAGAGCGTGGCAATGTTATTTATGCCGGTGTGGACTATGAAGCGATACTCCGTGCTGCAGAAGAAGATCCGGACGGCTGCGACGTTATTTTATGGGACGGTGGAAACAATGATTTCCCATTCTACGAGCCGGACTTGACCGTTACAGTTGTAGACCCGCATAGGCCCGGTCATGAGCTTAATTATTACCCCGGTGAGGTTACGCTTCGTTTAGCTGATGTTGTGGTTATAAATAAAATTGATAGCGCTGACTTTGAAGACATACAAGAGGTACGAAAAAATATAGAGCACGTAAATCCGAATGCGGTCGTGGTAGATGCTGCATCAACCATAACGGTGGAGATGCCTGAGGTAATAAAAGGCAAGCGGGTTTTAGTAGTAGAAGATGGCCCGACCTTAACACATGGCGAGATGAAAATCGGTGCAGGAGTAGTAGCGGCAAAACGCTTTGGGGCAAGGGAAATAATTGACCCAAGACCTTATGCAGTTGGTGAGATTGCAGATACTTATAGCAAATACCCAAGCATTGGTGCACTTCTTCCTGCCATGGGATATAGTGAAAAGCAATTAGCTGACCTTGAGGCAACTATAGAGAGTACCGATTGTGATTCAGTAGTTGTAGCAACGCCGATAGACCTAAAGCGAATAATAGATATTAAAAAGCCTTATACAAGAGTGGAGTATAGTTTGCAGGAAATAGGTACTCCAACAATGGAGGATGCTTTGGAGGAGTTTATAAAGAAAGTGAAGAAGTAGGATAGGTGCAAAAAAGTCTTAGATTTGTAAAGCAAATCTAAGGCTTTTTTGCAGTTGCAGTCAGTCAAAAAAATGGTAGCTCCACTTTTTAAGGTTATGGTAAGAATGAATCGACCCACTACCCATTGAAACTTTGATTCAATGGGTTTCCGTGTGCGCGCAAAACGCACGGTCAGCCGATTTTCCTTGGATGGGCAAATGCCAGGCATGTTTTCAAAGAAAAACATTGCCCATCCTGCGGATTTAAAGTCTGCGACGCATTAAAAAGCAGTTTGCGGAAAGTTTGGATGGCTTTTATAAGTCGCATTTTATAGCTAAATTACTTTAAAACGGACCAAAACGAGGAGAAAAGCTCCGGTTTCTGGGAGTTCTCTGGTGAAGCTTTGGGATTATTTTAAAGTAGAATTAGTATAATGTTCTGGCTGATAATGAAAACCGAGCGGATATTGAATCCGCCCCTACAATGGTGATCGTAACTTTGACTAATGTTACTTTTTTTCTCCGGTGATTAATTCTCGGCCTGTAACAAAAGCTTCGGAAGTCATGAGTAAGACCAACTTGTATCCGCGAATAAGATTTTTTGCAGCAGTAAGCTGATTTATTTCGCTCTGTGCGTATTTCTCAAAGATGCCTTTTTCTTCGTCGCTTAGCTTTACTCATTGCTACAAGCAGCTTGTAAGGCTTGCCCGCATTCTAAGTTAGACCAGAAAGTATGACCTATGGTGATGGGAAGTGGCGGATGCTCTTGCGAGCTGTGATATGCTCCCATTACAGTAGTCATGTGAAAAAACAGAAGTCTATTGTAAGGGGGTATTTTTTTATGAAAAAAGGCGACAGAGTAGAGAAGAAAATAATAATAAACGCGGTAGAATCGTATATAAGTGGCGAAAAAAGTGCTAAGCAATTATCAGAAGAA
>Ga0131853_10001540_pt1 | contig 41207 bp, 22 predicted proteins | sample TergutLab28metaG_FD_92764 | JGI IMG/M metagenome (GOLD analysis project Ga0131853, IMG submission 92764) | Labiotermes labralis P1 segment gut microbial communities from Petit-Saut dam, French Guiana - Lab288 P1 (version 2) (version 2) | ecosystem: Host-associated > Arthropoda: Insects >...
AAAAACTGTAACCGCAACCTCCGGTACAGGTCATAATACTGGTACAGCTACTTCCCTCCAACGTGGCCTGATCGGCCACGTTGGAGGGAAGTAGCTGTACCGGAGGCTGCGGTTACAGTTTTTGTACTCCTGATGATGGGTGCTGTGACACCCGAAACATGTAGAGTGACTTTGCAGTAAATAAATATCTGCATACTGTTGCATGTGGTAGGATTTTTATTAACATTAACTTCTTTCTTCCTCTTCTTCTTCTTCTTTATCTTTTTCTTTTCTTCTACTCTAGCTCCAATCTCCAAAAAGGATAAACACCTCCCTAGTTACTCTTCTCCATCCATCCGTATCCTGCTTTACTTGTCTCCAATTAACAATTCCCATTTTTCTTACGTAATTCTCCACGCCATCTTTCGATCTAGAATACATGATAATAGAAAAAAATGTAGCCCGTTAATGTAAACTTTACTTTAGCAATTATAAACGGCAACTACATGTTTCGAATACAAAGTAGCTATTTCCAGGCTGTATATATCCTGTTATATTTCTGATATATAAGCCTGATGATGGCTACTTCGCAGCCGAAATATGTAGATGTCATTTATAATTGCTACAGTAAAGGTGTGCATTATCCGACTATATTTCTTCTGTTATCATTTATTCTAGAAGCACAAGGGAGTTACCACACTTTAAAATTTCCATCTAGTCTTAGGCCTCCCCTGACGTCGCATTTGATGTAAGTCGGCTTGGTATATTTTCTTGGTGTTTTCTTGCATCTTCCATACCTTGTGGATGTCCCGTTGGAGTTTAATAAAGGTAGCAATGTTGACTTCCTTGTATAATATTTCAAGTTCAATATTCATTCTTCTAGCAATAGTCCGACAGTTTTCCTTAATATCTTCCAGGTGGAAAACTGGAAGGGCGCAATACAAATAAATATGAAGTGTCCTTATTCGACAAGACAGTGAAAAATCCAAAATGTATGAACAGTAAACTTATTTTTTGACGGAAACTCGTCCGTGTATATGTACCTATATAATGCAAAACAGATTTTTCCATGCTGAAGGAATACGAGTCACGAAAACTGTGGCAGGATAAGTGGTCTCAAGAGAGAATGAGACCCTTGTCCCCACTACTGCATAAAGATAGATGCAAAGTTCGAATTCTTTGACGGGTGTATCTGACATGCTGAACAAACTCCGTCAAGCGTGGTCCCTCTTGAGAAGCTAAGAGCCACTTAGCAAGTCAAGAGACTTCCCATCTTATATGGAATCCAAAGGTTCATTACCATGTTCACAAGAGCCCCCACCCAGAACCTACCCGATCCATACGAATTCATGAAGACTGCTGTCTTCTGAAATCTGTCAATTGAGACAGCAGGTTCCTTCTGACCGTCAGCACCGCTATCAGACTCTAAAACTTCGCACAGCTGAATCCAATCACAGTCGCACATTATTCTTCTAAGACCGTTTTGTTGTAATGGATATTCTTTTGGTGCACGACGCAGCGTAGTCTTGCAGGTGAACATCAGGTTTTCGGAAGAACTTACTGGTACTATATTCAAGACGCAGGCAGCTCTTTTCTTCTTAACTTTGGTGCCCATGCACCTGAGATACCGTTTCATATCTGCTTTAGCCGCAGGTATAAGCGGGCTTGTTCTGTTTGTGGTGATTGATTATTATACATAAAATTTCATTATTAGTATTTTATTTCAATTTCAGTGGTGTCGATGGACATCTGACCCTAGATATTACGGTAGCCACTAGACCAGCGAAGTGGCCCCGACGAAGTGGTAGCTTTTGTTGTTTGTTAAAGTATACTTCGGCAACACAAAGAGTTACTTCGTACCAATAAGTGAAAATATTCAGTTACAATTCCAAACATGTTTCGAAAACCTGAAGACTCGCTCCGTTGGTCTGACAAATACTGACAACTCTCAGTTGCTATGATTTTAATTCCTCCCTTTCTCTATTTTTTGCGCCATTTAAATGTAGTACCAGCAGGAGGATGATTTGAGCAGGACAGGTAGCTGGCATAGGAAAGAAAAGAAATGCCTACACAGATCTGTGGAGAAAACCTGAAACAATGAGACAACTTGAAAGATCTAGTCCTGGATGGTGGGAAAATAAGGTGCTAAAGAAACTTTATGGGAGGGTGTAGAGTGGTGTCGTCTGCGTCAGGATACATACCAGTGACGGGTTCATGTGAAAGTGGTAAGGAACTTTTGGGCTCCATGAAATTTGGGATTTTATTAGCCAGCTAAGGAACTAGTATCTTCTCAAGAAATGGCGTTAGTTATTTACGATATTGTTCCGTTGAACTAATATTAGTAACGAAGTTTACGTTCTCGCAGCAACGACAGGAGACAGCTGACTTCTGGGACGTGGGGCAATGGAATTCGGTAGACGGATTCCTCCGGGACATTTGTACCAACCTACCAACATACAATGCGTCACAGTCCTGTTGACAGCAGCTTAATATTCGTGAAAAATGTTTCCCTGAAAGGTCATGCCTTGTAATTTATGGTGTTCCTGAGTTGGAGATCTCACATGAACTGAAGGAAGTGTCGTTTCACTGTTGTAAGCCGTACTGTAGAATGTTATGTGGTTGGCTCGAGGCTGTTAATGAACTTTGTTAACTTCGAGAGAACCTGACAGTTGCTCATGGTGCAAGGCCAAGGAGCGAGTACTGCGCGGGTTAGGTGTGGGAACAATTGCAACGTCTTTAGCGCACTGCGAGGTCAGCATCACTTGATAAATAACTCCAGCCTGCAGACTCGAGTACACAGATCTTCATCGGTACAGCCTGTGTATATAACTGTCAGTCAATTTTAATTCTTTCAAGCACAGTGGTTACTGTATGTACCAGATGCTTTAACACTAGCTATTTCTGCACTGTGTCCACACACTTCACTAACGGTTTTGTAAAGATTTTCACACCAGGCCCTGGGGGTTCCAGGAGGTTGAGGCTCCGAGATTTCAAGACACTCGGCACATGAAGGTGGTAAGGTTGTCAGCTCTAAACACTGGCCGCCTTTACCCCCCCCCCCTCCGGAAAATATTCCTGGTACTCATTTCTATTAGAAGCTGAGTCGACCCCAAGCACATAGTGCGGCCGGAAGGATTTTGTTCATGAAAAATTCCAAAGACACTCTCAGGAATCGAACCCGAAAATGGCGATTGTAAGTGTGAGATTTGGGGTCCTTATTGCTGTGTTGCTGAAGATTCAGTTTTCAGGGATATTAGGTCTGGCGAGGTTTCGAAAAATTTCTTTGAATTACTTGATCCTGAGTATAAAGACACTGTATACTTCGAAATGTCGGCAACTGTTTGTCGACCTTTCTTAACATCCCCGAAGACACGGGTCTTACTGAAGTGTGGGTTCCTTCTGTAATTTAGGAACGAAACTTAAATATTTTTTACACGAGATTCTGGCGTACAGTTTAAATTTGAAGAAACAACGTGAAACTTGTATGTATTTTACCTAGGGCTCCGGATATAGGACAGAGTTTTCGAGAAATGTTGCTACGTATCTGCAAAGCTACACGGCGTTACCGTGCTGCTAGCCTTAAGTGGTAACGTTTCTGATTTGTATACGGAGATTTTCCGGCTCAAATCCCTGCCCTTACGTCGACTATTGCGTTGTTTTTCATTCATTTCTACGGCCATTTTCTTCCAAAGTCTTTATTTGCCATTTTCCTACTTTTCCACGTTAATGCTGAGCCAGCAGGGCCTCGCTAAAACTTAAGCGATGCTGGGGTTTAAATTCCAACTACTTCCCAAGAGGAAGGGATCCTCAAATTTATAAAGTTACTGACTCTGCTGTTTGCAGATGACCTTGGCAGTGGTTTGTGCTGAGGGACGGCGATCGTCCCTTGTTTGTGGGCAGTAACCGAAATACTACAGTTAGAAATGCTTGTGCTGAAGGGCATCGTGTTTTTTGTTTTCTTTTTGCCTGTGAAGTAATACAGGTGTTTCCTAGAGTGTTCTATGTGGTTAGCAATGTGAATAAATTTGAGGTCAGGCATGTTATAAAAGGGAGAATCTACATGAATGAAGAAGGACTCTAGGAACGGGGCATCACTCTCAGAGTGGAATCCATGAGGGGGGTCTGGAGGGGGGGTTCCTTTACTGGGGACGCCGAAAGATATGTTAAAGAAATATATCAATAGATATGTAAAAATGTCCTGTAAGCGGGTGTCTCTCTCCATTGGGGCACTGTTGAAGAACCTGGAGGGGATTCGTTTGTCGGGACTTTTGAGAGAAAAGGATAGTATATCTGGGTTCCTTTCTTGGACCCAGAGGATGTTAAGATTTTAAGTCTGAGTGCCATCTGGAACTTTGGTAAAGGGACAGGTCCCTCCTGAGTTGATGTCAGATTATGGGACACAAAGGACCAGTCTATAAGGCCTAGGTGCATCGGGACCTTAAGGGCTCGAACCCAAAGCAAATCTATCTATCTAACATGCATGTCGTACGCTGTTCTAAACACCGTACGCTGTTCTAAACACCGTACGACTCACACACAAAAACACGACATGCTGCCGCAGCACCAAAGTTAACATAAAAGAGTAATTCACTGAATGTTTTAAATTATAACTTTAGCAAGGAACAATATATGCTCCCTGAGGATGATCGTGTGATCGAAACATGTAGGAGCGTTTTAAATGTTTTAATGTAAATGTTAGACTTCTTAAATAATATATATGTGCATGTGTTGGTGTGTGTAATTAAATTGTATCATTTAAGTTTCGTTTATTTTCTCTGGTTGTACCACGATTTACTCTCTGAGTACTGGGTTTCGCACTTATTCGCATCCTGCCAGCGACTTGAGGTGTAATATTTGGCATTCAGGTACTTCCCTTTGGGGTCAATACACTCGTATTAATCTGCAGCTACAAGTGTTTGTCTCGCACTTACCATAATTGCTCCTCTGTTTAGCACATACTGACACTGAATGTTTGCATATTTTCTTGTCTCGTCACATGGGGAGTCAAACTGATTTACAGTCAAAACGCAAAGACGTACCACCTTCCTTACTGAAGTGTCACCTATCTAAAGATGTTTATTTGTTCTACATGTTTTAACGTTCCGCGCCTTTACTGACAGTCCCTAAAGACGACGTCATTGATTACACTAGTGCGTAATTTGTACTGAATACAAAACTACATGGGACAGTCTTCTTTAGAAACCTGGCAGTTGCTCTGGTATTGAAGATATTCTGACATTTAATTGGAATTATTAGGTTTCTTAGCGGACTAATAACAATATAACTCTCCCTGTACATATCAGACAGTTTATTTCTTCTTTTTGCTTTTTCTTCTTCTTTTTTTTTGTCTTCTTCTTCTTCTTGAGCACTACAGCCCTATAGTTTTGGCCCTGGCTTTCCTCACGACAGATGCCACTCTGTTCTGACCAAAGCTCTTTTCCTCCATCTTTTAACAGCCATATCCCTCAAGTCAAATTCGACCTCATCCCTCCTCGTCAATCAAGGTCTTCCTTTCTTTCTTCCTCCTCTTGGTGTGCCTTCCAGTAGCTTCTTTGCCGTCCTTTCACTATCCTTTCTTAAAACACGTCCACGCCATTCCAATCTACGCATTTTTTAAATTAAAATATCTGGAGATTTAAATATTTTACGTATTTCTTTTTGCATCTTTATTCTCCATGTACCTCTTTCACATACTGGCCCCAATATATTTTTCTCAAGATTTTCCTTTCCAACGTCATTAAGACCCTTTCCAGTTTATTTGTTAGGGTCCATTTGTCACCGTAGATCACAATTAGTCTTGTTACTGCTTCATACAGATCTTCTTTGAAAGAACCTGTTATATCTCTTAGCTGTAGTGTACTGCCGAGTGCATGATTAACATTTATTACTAGCAATAATGATTATTTATTCCCCTGCGCTAAATCTATCTAAGGAGTAAGGCTAACACTGGCACGCAAATATCCTCTTATCGTCTGCATGTTTACTGAACTGTGACTCAAGACTTGTTCCGACATACCTAATAGGTCTTAATAGGTCAGACATAAGAAGCTACGCCTAGTCAATCATTTCCGAACACCAAGAACAAGTACAATATAATCTTTAAATACTAATTCATCACGTGTCCTTCCCCATAATTTCTTGTCACGTAGCCTTCTCCCTCCTTTGTTACAAGGAAATACTGCCTTCGAAAGCTCCAAAGAAATAAACATGATAGTTACATATGTATCTATACTTACTTCCCAAAGGGAGGACATTTATTTTCTACTCTTCAGCTGTACTTATAATGATATACAATTATCAAACCACGTTCACCGATGTTTCGCTGAAGAAACCAATCAATCTTCGTTGTGTTCCGTGCGACACCCGTGCCACAGTCGCCTTACGTGGACAGAGATAACATATCCTCTAGTCTGAGAGGAATCAATAAGTAGATTTACGGAGACTTAGTTATTTACTAGCTTCCGCGCAGCGTGAATTCAATATTGGATCTTGCACATGGAATGCATTTAGGATTTTCGTCTGATTCTCAGAATCAGTAGTGTCATATTGACTACAATGTTTCCAAGCAAATCCATGTTCATACCCGAAGATGGAGAAAAGCCTTCTGTGGAAAGGTGATATCCAACTGCCACCGCAGCTTCATTGACAGAAAACCATTATTTGACGTGTAAATTACTTATAACTAACTCCATAGCGTTCAGTCCTTTCAGAGAAGCTAATCCAGACATTTCCCGCATTTTATGGAATAGAACGGTTCATTGCCGTTTTCACAACAGCCAGACACTGGTCGCTTCAGTCCACAATCACATACGCATCGCTGAATTTTTCTGGGGCTGAGAAAACCTTCAGATAAAATCCGTAGAGGAAATATACATTGTGGGTCAAATACCCTTTTTCCGAACGCGATGTCACTACAGACCATAGAACAGAACAAGAAAGGTTGAATAAATAAATAAATAAATATTTGCACAGATTTGTTGTGGCGCAACGTAATAAACCAAAGACGCTGTAGTCGGGTTATTACGTCACGGTCCAATGAAGGATTCGATTCTTTGCTTTACGAAAATCAGACTAGGTACAATTAAAGAGAATGCAAACGTGCAATCATATTGTTTAATTTGTATTACTTAAACAAAAGAAAATAAAATGTTGTACTTAGATTATGGATGTACCTACGAAGAGTAAGTAAGTCAGCAATTACAACATTTTTAGAAAAGTGAAATATTGAGGTTGTGTGTGGCCGATCAATTTTATGCGGACAAAATCAACAAACAACCGTAAGTCATGCGTTGTTTTAAAAATATATAATAACATACCATAAGAAGAACAAGAACAAGAACAAGAAGGAGGAGGAGGAGGAGGAGGAGGAGGAGAAGGGAAAAAAAAAGAAATGTGACCACAGTTGTTTAAATGGTATGGGAAACTGAGATGATTCCAGGATGCAGAAATTCGAGTGCGCATCAATATTACGTCAAACGCATATTTCCTACATCGTAATATTATCATCCTGTCTGTATCTAGGTTTTCCAAGTGATCTCTTTCCTGGAGGTTTCACACTAAAATTCTGCAAGTATTCCTATTAAATTCTATTCATGTCACACGCCCCTTCCATCCCGTTATTTATAAAATTATAAATATGACATGCTTTACTTTACAAAACAGAATTTAAGCCAGTTATTTTCAACACTTTTTTTGCTGTAGTCAGCTCTTTATGTAATGAAAGTACAAAAATTCCACAGACCAATAAATCGCATAACCCTTTAAAGATTAGGATTCTTTACAATTATGTTTAAATTCATTTCCAATCGCACAGCGAACACAGCCCGAGCCCACGCAAACCAATCGGTAAGGCCTTGAGGGAACTGATCGGTGTTTATTGCAAAAATCACACTAAACACGGAAGTGGCAAAATTCATTTCCTTACTGCTACGTTAGGTGGTAAACAGAGGTGCCCAATGAGATTGCAGTGGTGCACTACATGACGTAGTACAGATACATAAACATATACATGCATACATACATACTATACGTACATACATACATTACTAAGTCCTTCTTTCATTTATAACATGTAATAGTGTCTCTTGGTGCACGCGTATGTGTAAATGTGTGTGATCGTGCTTCCTCGGCCGTGTAAATTAGATCTTCGCTCTTCTGGGATGTTACGCAACATAGACTAGTAGTTACCGACGTTCCTCTCTCTCTCTTATATTTTTTATTTCCCTCTCTTTCTTGTTCTTCTTTTCCGTTTATGTCCCCTTCCTGTACTGGGGGTGGCTGCGTGATTCGAAACCACTCCATCTGAAAGCATCCCCCTTTTAGGCAACTCGACTTCCTCCCACCCTTCGCCCCATTAAGCTGCGCTAACCCTATTGGCTAGCAACACTTTCTGTGACAAACTGTCACTGCCCACACAATTCAATATAGAGTCGCATGCCTTAGTGTTCCAGGCATTCTTCTCCTTTGAAGATGGGACCGATAGGTAGTCCCGAAACGTCGGTAACCACAAATCTGTGCTGCGTAAAATCTCAGAAGAGCGACGATCTCACATGCAAATGTACTCGGTCCCAAAAGAACAGTACGGCCCTTCCTGGGCCGACCACTCTACAGGTTAGTATAACACAGTTCAACTAACGATGTAAGGAACCAAAAGATGCAACAATTTTCGTTTATTGATCTTTTTATTGTTGTATTTGAATCTGCTCTACGTGTTTCGGGCACAAATTCGCCCATCTTCAGAAACACTTTTGACCGTACATGCAGCTTTGGTACAATAATTACTAAATCCAATTAATTATTTTATTCATATCTAATTATGACTAGCTTGTATGTTAAAATACTTTTCATTTTAATTCGCCATTACAGTGCATTGTACCAAAGCTGCATATACAGTCAAAAGTGCTCCTGAAGATGAGCGAATTTGTCGCCCGAAACACTTACAGCAGATTCAAATAGATCAATAAAAAGATCAATAAACGAAAATTGTTGCATCTTGTTGGTTGCTTACATCGTTGTTCTAAAGATGCACGGTCTCACAAGCGTCAAACAGTTAAACTAATAAAGGCAACATTTCACACTGGAAATCGTTTTTATTCCCCTAACGAGTCACTATTACTGGTACAAAAATTCTGTAAAACCAAAGCTAGTTATAAGAAGAGATTTCCGTGCGTTCCTGAAAACTCTTTGCGGGGCCCTTGGGCTCTGTAGAGCATAGCGGGATATTGGAATACGCTGGTCAGTTCAAGGTTCAGTTAGTTGAAAGCCCTATGCCAGTTACAATAATCTAAAATCTCATGTGAAGGAAGTACAGCTACAACAAAAACGGACCCGAGGAAAGAAGGCAGTAATTAATTGTGACCAGCAGCAGTACTGAGTCCTCCTTGTGGTGCAGCGAACGCGCTGTAGTGCATGGCTAAAGCAGACTTGTGATCCCACACAAAGCACGATGCATTCCGGTCAGAGGTCACAACGTAAACTAAGCGTCTCCGCTTGACGATGTTTGTGCAAGGCTACGTAGCAGACAACGAACTGCACAAGAACTGCCGTTACTTTAGTCCCATTTGCAGTGTCCTACTCTGGATGCTGTACCAACTACCCAGACTTACTGGCATCCAAAACACAGCGAAGGGCAGCAGATTGCCATCACCTATTATGTGCACAGAGACCGCGAAAGGAAGTCCGAAGGAATGGATGCTGGAAGACGTTCCTTGTTACTCAGTGTCCTATTGCTCTAACGTTATGTGGCCTATGTCAACAAGTTCAATGCGCTTGTCGCAAGTGAAGGTTATGACATGGTTATTACTACCAGCGGTCTTGCGAGTAGAAATGCTAGACGTCTGGTGAATGGTCTTGACAAGATGTTGAAGGCACCAGTGGGGTTTCTTTCCACGCCCTCAGTACAGCATTTAAGCATTCTCCTTGCAAGAGGGTGTCCGCATACTTACATAGATTATTTTATTAGCAGGTTGTACAATGTTTCCACGTCTTCCTGCGCCCATTTAACAAATGCTAGTCTTCCATCGGGCGCCATCCCTGGTGGCGGATATGGGAATGCTCACTAGATATGGCGGGTACCGGGAAAATAAAATACCCGGGATGGACAAAAAATAAGTACTTCTGCCTTGTAGTTTGATATTGGCGTATCAAGGGCTAGAGGCAGAAACCCTTGATCAAAAATCACCTGGTCCTCCAGGTTGGGGGTTGAAACAGCAGGCCAGCCCCCAGCTCATTGGAAAAAGAAAATTGTTAAACAGCCCATTGGAAAGACTTACATAGTTCCACTAATTAAATAAAAAGACCGTTAATTAGTAGACAGAATATTTGTTTTCTGTAGTCCAATAATTACATGTAAGTGAAGGCGGGTGCAGGGGGGTTCTTTCGAAGCTTAGTAACCACATACATAAAGTAATGGTTTCATGACCCAGAAGAACACCATAAAAGTCGTCATAACACAGAGAACCCAATAAAATTAATCGTAACCCAGAGGAACAATAAAAGAGGCCATAACCCGGCACTTAAGGCACCAAAACCCATAAAAACGCATTGAAAAGCACCATAAGCCAGAAGAACACAATAAAGGGCGATGTAACCCAGAAGAACACAATAAATGTTGTTATAGCCCAGAAGAACACAACAAAAGCGCCAGAACCCAGAAGAGCACAATAAAAGAGATTCAACGGAATGGAAACCTCAAAAATAGGCCTGTGGGAAATACACCGTTGAAGAAACCTTGTTGCACAGCAGAGGATAATAATAAAGTGGATCTTTCAGAAATAGGGTGTGGACTGGTTTCATCCGATTCTAAGTAGGAACAAGTAGACGGCTTTTGTAAATGCGGTAACGAAAATTAAGGTTCCATTATTCTTTTAAGTGACTTTTAACTCCCAAAAATGACTTCGTTCTATAGCTTCAACAAATCGAAGTGGATCCACGCACATGTCCGTATATTTTAATCATTTAAAGCCAAATTGTAATTATACGTGAATGTACTGTACCACCAGCTGGAACATTAAAGAACGTGCCCTTTTAGTACGGCAGTGTAACAGGACTCTCTTCGTTGATTATAACAGAACGTATTTAGGACTAGACGTTTTGAAGACTGGCTCGATTACGATAAGCCCGATGTAATTAACTCCACCAAATAGACTTCTTCGCTCCTCGTTTTATTCCCTGAGGTCGCAGACACAGTCTGTCTCCGAAAGGTCATTTGCTTAGAATTTCGTAGATATCCACAAGATGACGAAGATTAAATCTTAAAAATTCTACACGTCCGGCCAACATCGCGGTTTAGATAATAAAATTGCTGTTTTATGTAAATGTTGCACCTTTATGGTTGTTGTTTGCACTGGCAATAGAAAAGCCGTGTGGAATAAAATGTCATAATTTAAACATATTTGGTCTGAAGTTTTGCTTGGATGGCGTGCTATTAAATTACTACACAATGGGCACATTATTCATGGTCCGTTTCTATTCCTGGTCATATCAGCAACGTTTCCTGATTTCGTTCTCACTAAAAACATGCAATGAGCCAAACTGTGAATTTTTTTCCAATTTTACCTAATAATGCATACAGAACCAGGCCCCAGAACGTGTCTAGTGAACTAAAATTTTACGGCTGACATGTCCAACAGACGTACCAGATTCAACGTGATTAATTGAAATGATAAAATTAATAATAACAGAAATACAAGCATGTGATACACAGAAAGAATTGTACCGCTTCGTATACCCAGTAAGTGATGTCACACGTAAAGGAGACAAAAAAGTTGGTCGTCGTAACGTGTTTGGAAACGTCAGCCTTCGGAGTGGGGCGACGGGGCTGACCGGGAGGCCACAGCCTTGAAGATGATGGTTAAGATGATGATGATGATGATGATGATCATCATCATCATCATCATCATCATCATCATCATCACCTCCCCATTTAAGAGAAGGAATTACTGTTGTGAGGTATACGATAGTCATGATCCTTCTGTACATTCTGATAAAATACAGAGGCAAGTTCCAGTGGCGCTCAAGATGAAAGAAGACATTTTTATCCTGTAATTTACTGCTATGCGTGTATGGCTTTACCTTCTCCTGATGACCGTACCGAAAATATTATTCTCACCACAAGCGTGGGAGAAAGGTCAGGTTACTTGAGGTCAATGAATGGATGGCATAACTGCGCGGATCCTCCTGAAACATTCTTAATCTGAGTTTATTTTGACACAATCTTACAGGGCTATAAGCACGGAAATCAGGGGGAAGTAAATCCCCATTCGTCCGATCACCCGAGGCGAATAGAGGTTACCGTTCAACGAATAAAATTTAAGGTAACGATTATTATTATTGTTCTGAAGGACATAGGAGGACGGAAGGATTGAGTATGAAACTTGCTTGGTGGCGGCTGCAGAACAGAGGAGATTCCGACAGATGTATCGACGCTAGTATATTTTTTTTCAACAGAACACAGCGGGGGTTACGGAAAAGTACGTTGGCCAGTCGGTGGTGGATGAAGTTTACATCACCCAGAATTATACCTCCCCTCTTCTTTGAGGCAAGATGTTAAGACCTTCTTTGTCTTTGATCATAAAACTCTGGTAGAAATTTATAGACGCTTTGTGGACTGCTGCCTCCACCTTCTGCCTTGAAGAAGGTGACCGAACGTTCCCACGTTGTCCGACAATATATCAGTCAGTGCACGGCGCCAGTATCACGCTGAACAGTCGTGCATGTGAAGACTCGAATCATCTGAGATACGACGCTAGTAGTCCCGACGTTTCGAAGGATCTGGCTTCTTCATCTCCAGGTTACTGTTTGACACTGGAGTTGAAGGAAAAAAGAAGCCATTCGCCCAACGTCATAGCGTGAGGTGCTGCAAGGCTCCAGTCTGCAGCAGCAACACAGCTACGAGGTACTCAAGTCTCGCTCAAATATGTGTGTATAAGCAAACAGGGTCTGTTCCGCTGCAGCCTGTCGTTATCATCTGAGCATCATTACGGTAAGTTCTTTCAAGGTGAACTTCCCGCTCCTTAAAAAACATGTTAATGAGCAGGGTGGTGTAGCGGTAAAGTTTTGAACATATTTCTGAAAAGAGCCTGTTTGAATTTTGCCCGGGACACGGTCCGTTCTGACTGATGTTTTTTGTGGTTTCTCTCAGTATATCCAGGCAAATTCCAGGATATTATTCGACTGGAACACAGCCGCATCTCACCAAACGCGTTCCAATTCATAACCCACCTATCTTCCCAAAGGCATCGTATATAGCGAATTGTGCCTTACTCTGATCAGAGTCACTGAACTTTTGTGTTCATCCTGACACGCGCAAGTGAATTTAACGGGAAGAAATGGCTAAAGTTGTTCCTTGTAAACTAAACAACATACCAAACAACAACAACATACAAACGCGGTAATGGAGGTAGAGCTCCATGCATTCCTCGGCTGTAGACTGAGAATTTAATCTTCCGCTTTCTGTATATTTTGTTTGCTGTATAAAAGTATAGGGAACAAAGAGTATAGTTATCTGACGAATTGTAAGTGCAAAAGAATCTCCAATATTGCATTAAATAACTCCAATTTTAATTTCCTTTTGTTTCGTTACAAAGAGTGGGCGCTCACACTGACAGAACACAAACAGAGTGCGATTCAGAGCACAAGCTGAGGTCTGAAATGGAGCACGTAACTGCGGGCTAGACGCACGTATAGCTGCATAACGAGAGTCTTCAAAGTTTGTGCTCTTCCACAAACACTACCAGACGGAGACCCAAGCACGGATCCAGGTGGCCGCGCGGTATAAAGCGTAGGTCTGTGGCACCTCGATTGCCAGGATCGTGGGTTCGAATTCCGCTGAGGACATGGATTTTCTCCTCTTGCATTTCTTTCCTCTGCGACGGGTTTATCACTCATTCAGGGAGGAGTCATAACGCGCGCGCGCGCGCGCGCGTGTGTGTGTGTGTGTGTGTGTGTTTGTGCGTAATTGCCTAATTAGAAAAGTAAAATGAGGCCGCCCAGGTCCAAGTTGGGCTTTTAACGCCCCCTCACACCCCCCCCCCAAAAAGACCTAATCAAGAAGGGAGAGAGACGGTGCTTATAGAATCATTGAAACAAGAGAAATATGTACAAATAATTTACGTGCATTGTGATCATCACACGAAACTCATAAGTACTCTGCGGACAAAATTCATGTGATGCGGGAGATAAATATAAGAACCAACATGTTTAAATAGCGAAGAGTTGCATGAATAATCAGCGTTGAGTGCGATTTTTTTTTTGTAATACAGGGGAACAGAATTCTGACCTGTTCTTGTTGATCTGTCAAGCCCTATGTTTCTATTTTTATGGAAATGAAAGCAGAAGTACTTGGGTCTCGCCCTACCGGCAACATCGCCCGCTGCAAATTAAGACTCTCTTGTTCGACCTTCATCTTTTATTTCAAATTACTGTGCTGTTTTCTTGGCAGATCAAGACACAACGATTAAGGTCTACGACCTTTGCTTGCAGTAACCGGATTTTGCAACGTAGCCGAAACAAAAACTTATAAAAATGAAATTATAGACGTATAAAGTGGGATACGGAAGACAAATTTCGCATTGCTGTAGGTCTTTCTGTAAAAGTACTGTGTCAAAGAACGCAGGCTTAAGTTTTATCGAGAAGGTAACGTGTCAAAGGTCAAAGGGCATTAACTCTGACATATACACGCATATTCCACTAAGGAAAGCTACACGCAGAAATTATAGCCATAACAGATGGCGTGAAAGGCCAATAACAATCGAAGTGAATTACAGTTTTAACATTCTAAAATCCGAAATTCGTCTTCGTAAGATAAAAAAACTGAGTTCGTACCCCACAGGGAAAACAGTCCGTCTCCACTATGAATACCAGTCGGTTTAGGTTGTTCAAAGAAACAATCGCTGTTTATTGTGACAACCACATGAAATATAAATACACGGAGATTTAATAAACGTTAAATCAGGAGGTAGATAAGAGGAGATTTAAAGCATTGCCCATCAGGTTAGACACTGTGGACGCCCGATGAAGGAGCCGGACTTTCTGAACATTCAAGTACTCTTTCTCCTGCTACTGTCAACTTTCGTGCCTAACATGACGAAACTCTTTACCAGAGGCATCCTGTAACAGATTGTATTCGCATAGGTAGAAGAATTAAAGTGCTTATTAAATGTATGTAGGGCTATTACTCCAGTAGTTTTTTTGCACAAAAATCAGGGACTTAATATTGGTTATGTTTTATTTTTCTTAATATCATCCGAGGTAAAGTTACTTTGGTCACCAAAGACTGGCGGTACCAAAGGGCAGGACAGAGTGGGGGAGACCGAGAATGAGATGGAGGGACCAAGTTCATCTTCAAAAGCAGGAACAGGTTCACTATCCTGAACCTGTGGAGGTTCAGAATTAGAATTAGAAGAAGAAGAAGAAGAAGAAGAAGAAGAAGAAGAAGAAGATGATGATGATGATGAAGAAGATGAAGAAGAAGAAGACTAGTGATTAAAACAAGTGAATTATTAAGATTGTGGACTTCTGAGGTGTGATGCCGTGTAGTCTTCATATATTACGAAATGGCTTTAAAATAGATTTTGTGGGATGAGTCTTCTTGTAGTTCAGCAAACGGGTACCTAAATTTCCGAAGAACCCGCTGTCTCTTTAGGACGTGAAGATGTAAGCAGCAAGTCCCCTCGAAGCTTCGGTATTTACTGATCACAGTACACCCTGTTGTATCGCATTGCACCGTATCACAACATACCATCGTACAGCGGCCAGAGGGGCTTGTGTCATACCTATCAAGTTGACTCTCTGCGGTCTTCTGGATTTGGATAACGTAAAGTCTAGTTAAAGATAAAGGTAAAGTTAAAGTTCACCTTGTAATCTGCCATAAAGACACACATGGGGGTAAAGGTATAGCTCTAGTCTTTGTTTAACTTCATTATTAAATTTGAATGGGTGCTTAAGTCTACGCTCCGACCACTTTACCCCCTGGAAATGACACAGTACCCACTGTATAGGAGCCTGGGTGGGCCTCAAGGCCGGTCTGGGTGGGTGCTGAAATTCTCACCTCCACCGGGATTCGATCCCCTGTAGAAGTCTAGTTGGACATCGAGATTCAAAATATTTCTTAAACCATGGAGGTGGAGGCAACGTGTTCTCCCGAAACGTCAGTATCCACATACAAAACTATACGGTGTCAAAACCCACGATACCACAAACTGAAAAAAAATTCCTCTCGTGAAGACTTCAAAACTTGTAAAAGGACAAATTTGTTCTGCACTTGATTAAGCATCAAGTCCAGGAGGCACAAAAGGGATAAGTTCTTAATGTTGTCACTTCGTCTATTAACCCTGGGGAATGAGCTCATAGTAAAGGTAGAATCCTTCTGCACACCGTGAAAGTGTATAGGGGGTAGGAATATGTAGTTCCCAGTACGCATTGCGTTTGAGACTGGACGCCCCCCAGAGACTATATAGACGCTCTAGAAAAGAGAAAAAATCTTGTCTTAGCCGGTAATCGAACTCGGATACCTTTCCGTCCAGCCCCTTGCCGTGGTCGCTACAAAGACAGGGCTATCCCGTGTCCTTGAGAACTTATACTTACATCAAGAAGTGTGCCGAGTCCATAACACACACCCATAAACACGCGTATATTTCCTGAAATATACATCTCACTTCGCCGGAATTTATTCTTATCGAAAGCTGACGCATTTCGATACAGAATAAACCACAATCCTATTCTATCTCACATATGTATCAGCGTAACCTGCTTCCACACACCATGGGCAATGACCAGCTTAAATAAATAATGAAATGAAGAAAGCTAACAAGAAGGCAGTAAAAGGATGTGCCAGTGTTGATACATGATTGTGTGGTCACCTTTACGCTCATACTGTTGCGAAAATATTCAATATTGACCGTATACATTCTGATAGTTTATGTTTGTTTTGTTACAACGTATGGGTAAATGAACTGATGGTACCTAACGTGAGTTCAGGGTAAGGGCAGGGAGAGTCTGCACGCAACCAGACACACAGCGCCATCAGATCTCGGCTTAAAACATTCTTGCCACTAATATCGATGTAAGTAATGGCCGCACAATAGATCTACTATTTATTGCCATTGTTATAACTTACTTTATTCTTTATTTACCGAGAGAAAGGAAACAAATCGCGCAGAATCTCACATTTTCCTACTCCTGGCTACAACAATGTTAAGTTGAAATAAATCTATTGATTTTTTTAGGGTTGTTTTTGAAAGCAGTGTGTGAGTTCCTGGTTGTTTCAACGCAATCAGGATCATAATCTTCTTCTTGTGTGTAGTTCAAAAAAATTCTTAGCCTGCAGTTTTTGACAATATCAGTCAGAGTTCCTGTACCTTAAACTTCCACATTCTCATTTCGAAAAAAAAAATATATTCAATAACTGTAATTAAAACATTAATTAATATATAAAGGAAAACAATTGGTGTCTTAAGATTACAGTCTTCTGTGATAAAACGCCGTGTAGTCTGGTATAGTTTCCAAAGTTTCGGAGTAATCTGCTACATCCATCTTCGCACCAGAAGAACCCATTTTTTATAGATACTATTCTAGCATTTTCAAGGCAGACTCAAGGAAATCATTGAATTGGTAGAGTCCTTGGTCATTGGTTGAGTTCGGAAATAAGAGTGTAACTGGACATTGCAATGAGTTAATGCAAATGACAGGGAATTTCTAAAGCAATTAAGTCACCAACACTTCAATTCATCAACCAACGAATGCACATATAATTTCACATAAAACACTTTCAAAACACTTTAAAACATTCCAACATGTTTCGATCTTGTCAGATCGAAACATGACGGAGTGTTTTAACCCTTACCCTGCTAATGTGGAGAATATAGCGAGCTCCTAATAACGCCAGCAAATGGCAGATTGGATTTAACTTGGCGTTTAAAGGGTTAAAGTGTTTTAAAAGTATTTTATGTGAAACTGTATGTGCATTCGTTGGTTGAAGAATTGAAGTGATTCTGCAAAAAATGCACGGTGCTACAATAAGATTTATAAATCACCAACATTGGCGGTATTCTGTGTTTCATGTAGTATGGGTTATTGGAACGGTAGATCACTTTTCCCGCGTTAACACTTGCTAGTATGGAGCCCAGGGTGCCCATTATCATACATTTACACAAAGCCGTCTCCTCATTCATCCACATACACATTGCGTTAATAACACAAAACAATTAACAGTCACGCTCTTGTACTCACAAAACGCCAGGTATCTCATTCCATTTGCTGTAATCCCGTAGAGGGGAGGTGTCTTCTTGTCTTTCACTTCCCATTACACCTTTATCTCTTTCTTATTTTGACCTCTTTCCAACCACTCATTTTAGTTGTAGAGGTTTATTGGTGCACTTGATCACACACATTCAGTAGGACTCCTCTGGAGAGGGATCGGCCCGTCGCAGAGACATCTACCTGACAACAATACTCACAAGAGACACATTCGTGCCCCGGACTGGATTCAAACCCGTAATGCTAGCAGGCGAGCGGCCACAGACCTACACTTTAGGCCACGCGGCCACCGGCCACACTCAGCAGTGGGCAGTAAACATTTACAACACGAACACAGCTATGGCATGTAAAGTTGACCACCTGTCACAGTTGGCAAAACTTTTGTGGAACCGGCAAAGTCATATGATATTCTACATGGTTATTACTCCGTAAATTGGCCACCTGTTTGTTTTGAATTCTGACCGCAGTTTCACATTTCGTGCTGTTTTCTGTATAGGTCCAATCACCTTGGCCGACTTCTAGTTTTGTAATTTTTGTATCATACGGTACATGGGCCGAAATCCTGTAATCCACGCAACCTACATCCTTTTCTCCACAAGAATGGACAGTAATTTGATATTTTCTAGTGGCAAGTCGTGCACTTACAGTCCCTGTTTATCGACAGGGCTCTGTAGCTGTTGTCCAACTCGACCACCTGTCTATGCAGTCTGACCTGTACGTTGGCACGAGTGATAGTGCGCAGTTAAATTTTCATAGCGTCCAGTGATTTCCTTATGTTGGCCACCTGTATAATTTGGGTGGCTTTGAATGGGAAGCAAAGACGGGCTTCCCTGTACGTATAAATTGTCGTAAACACGACTGAATGCTGTGAAAGAAGGTATCCTAGTAACACACAACAAAGCAGACAACATCGAAAGGAAACGCCATGTCACAGAAGGCGTCGTTCCTGCCGATGGATACCAAGTCACTCACAGAAATGCATCTCACATTTCATCCTTCGTATGTGACGTCTTGTGGACACCTCCGATTTTGCTAAGGCATTCTTAACTCACTATTCAGACCGAATAAAGTATCGCTAGCTGTATATAATGATCTCTGTAAGTACACAAACGCATGTCTCAGTCTTCAGAAATAGTCTAATGTCTAACAAAGTACCATTACTTTGAACATGTATCTTGGACACAAATCACGTCCACCAAGAACGGACCAAACCCAACGCACAGTTAGTAGCAGCGACAGACGACAGTGCATTCATTATACGACCATGAAAACGAATGGATATTTATCAATTGCAATGAATGTTCTTTGAGGTTATAACAGAGACTGCTAGTAATGACGTACCAACGTGGGACAGCCAGATGGCTAAACCACTGCTATCTGCCGAGGATCTCTTTACATTGCATGTAACTGCATTTAACATGGCTGAAAGCACACACAAAGCAAAGAACTTAAGTTCTCTGATGAACTCCCAGAGCAGAGGCTTATGGCTTGTACTGTTATAAGTTCATAACATATTATTCCACCGTGCTATAGCAGTGTTCTGTACGGCAAGTAGCAATTTGCAGACAGGACGAATTTACATGTAAATGACATGACATGACTGCAGTCTATGTTAAAAGGTCCACCAATGGCTCAGCATACAACAGATTGGATTATGAAGATACTGCTCTTTCTATATGAACTTCATGTGGTAGTTTCTAAAGCGTCTTGTTTCTAGAGATCTTTCTTTATCCAGTAATCACTGTATATTTATTGTTATCTCAAAGAGATAACGTTCGCTTTCATACAAAACATCAGCAAAAGTATTGATTCATACATCCTTAATCTTAGCATTCAGAAAGTAAATAAATACAAAGAGTAACAATTAAAAATGTCAACGACGAAATTTACAGTTGGAATTCAGATAAAAATTGGAATGTCAATATCTATGTTTTCTCTAATAGCACTTTATTTTCGACGTCTAGAGCTGGAATACATTTCATAATCGGGGCATCCAGTAAGTGAAAAATGATAGGCAGGAAAGAATAGTGGCTAAAGAAGCACTTACCGGCGTTGGTGAAGTGAATGGTGAAGAACACAACAACGCCTATAATGGCGCCGATACGTAATGACGGGCCTGGCCCTGACAGCATGGCACTCTCCACCCACGTCTGCAACAAGAAATCCTTCATTCAGCTGATAGCCTTGGCAATGGAAAATAGCAAAATGAGATTAAAGTTTAAGTCCAGCATCTTCAACATTTGATAAGCTGCTTTTCATAGATCCTCTCGTATGTATTTACCAGTTACAATTGCCCCGTCACTAACCCTTTCGAGTACAGTGGTTACTATATGAACCACAAGACAGTAACATTCCATGCATTGTTAAGCAACGCATATTAATGTGTTTAGTTTGATGCTGAGAACAAACGGCTATTATTACCACAAAAATAGTCACACTGACAGTAAAATATTCAACGTTGTTGCTTCAATACGCCAACTGCACTGTGTTGGACGTCAAAGCAACCTGCTGCTAGAGACTGCAGTCTTCTAGCATAAGGTCTCTGATGAATGGCAACTAATTACCAACATTTCGGAAAATATCGCTGCCTCCTTATTTCCCTTAAATAATGCCTCAAAATTTATGGTTTTAAGGACTTCTAACTTACCATTCTTTATAAAAATTGTGCAAATATCATACAAACATTTAGTATCCAGCCGTTACCGAAGAGCAGAAATTGTAAGTACAGCTCTGTGTTCGATATGCGCTCATAGTCAAACGAATCATTTGTATTTCAGTAAGGACAGTCATTTAATGTAGGTCTAAGGTTGTGGTAGCCATCGTGTAATGAGATCAAAAGGAACTTATTGAAGGGTGGGGTGGTGTACGTACCTGTTCATGTTGTGTGCGCTATACAGGTAGGTTTTACTGCGTGAGCAGTGGCTTGCAAGACGTGTAAAGTAAGCATGTATTAGCAAGGAACGGATGTGCTTCGCACGCTTGATTGTTTGCATGACGTACCTATAAAGTACGTGACGTCGACAACTGGCTCAAGGGATTCCCACGGCACGCACACACACACACACACACGCACACAATGCCAGGTCTCCTACTCTTGGCCAGTTGTCGAGTAGCACGCCAAGAAGCAAGGTAATCGCGCGGAATTAGACACCATAAGAAACACTTCGATGAAGACTGCGCCAAATGCGTCAAAAGATGCAAAATGACCCGTGGTTGAAGCAACACTCTGTCCAGATGCGGACTCAGGGATCCTTAAAGAAGGCGGATTCCTTATTCAGATCGGAGACTCTTACTATTCTACCATCGTCAAATTATTTAGCACTGCGACAAATTAACTAGCGGTTTGCTCGTATTCTTAGCCTCACTAGAATGAATAATAACTATGATACTTGGGTCCCTCAAAAAATATTAATGCACATACGGTGTTATTTAAGAATTGTACGCTTTCAAAAATTGGTTACTCATTAACTTAGGATAATATGAAACAGTATGCACCAAACTGTAAAAATTATCCTTAATTTTTTTTTCTCCATACTTTGGCGCTTGAAAGTTGTCAGCATTCCCCCCACCGGGGGCACCAGCTTTCATCATGGAGATAGTAGTGTTCAGTTCTTAATGAAACACCCTGTACTTTGGGTTTTTTAATCATTCGTTCCTAATACGAACAGATCAGTCTCAAATACACCGCTGTCTCACTACTTTACCACGTAGAACCCTCCACGACTGAGACATATACACGGAGGAGACGAGATTTGTTGTTTGCACATTTTCAACATAGTAGACCGTGTAAAAGTTCCGGGTACATTAGACGAAAGTGCTTAATAGATTGGTCTTTGAATGAGAGAATCTGAGGCACAGAGGTTGAGAGAACAATTTGTCGATAATAAATGGTTAAGAAGCAGCATACAAGAAAATAAGCAGCTGTAATAAGACAATAGAATTTTAAAAAATTAGGTAAATGTGGTAGATTTCAAGTGGAAAATTGAAGTGACGGAAAACTGTGCAAGGTCTGGAGGAAATGAGAGAGAAGGAATTTTAATTGTGATTATTTAGATGAGATTAAGTCCTGACAGAAGATAGTAATCAGCTTAGATAAATTGTACCCACTACTAATACAAATAATGGATCTAAACTGGGGAGAAAAACCGATGTTACCAGTTACATCCAAAGATACAAACTAAACTCAACTAACTAATTTGATCTTAGTTATTAACCAACTTAATGTACAAATTCTTGTTTTATAATAAGTTTATTATATATTATTATGAGACTTATTATAAAACAAGAATTTGTGCATTAAATTGATTAATTCTTGTTTTATAATAAGTTTATTATATGTTATTATAAGACATTATAAAACAAGAATTTGTGCATTAAGTTAGTTAATTACTAAGATTATACTGAGATGCGCGGTAAGCAAAACATCAAAATAACAAATTTGAATTTGGAAAAGCAGTGTTTATTCTGATGTAGAAACTCAGTTCTTGAAAGCGTTTAGATGTACCAGAATTGCTTTTTTCAGTGGGTAAAGTGATATGTAAAATGTGTACGTTAAATTCTTAACTGTCCGTTATGTAAGAATTTTGGCTTCCGAATTTGTGTCAGCGTAACACAGAACGACTTGGCACTCTTGACGCTCGAGAGGTGTTTATGGGACATCCGGTGATGTGACATAGCCAGGCCGCCAGGTGAATATTTACCGCGGCTATGATTCCTTCATCAACAGTGGGACCACGCACACCTGGGACAGGGAGTGACAATGTTCGTGCATGTGCAGAAGACACCATTACAACAAATATAATTCAGTACAGCAGACAGGCCAGAGACTGCCAACTGCCTGCCTGTGAGCAGTCAGGCTTTTGGGTGCCTGCAAGAGAATATCGAAATATTCATAATTTCATAACTGTTCTCTGCCGCTGGCACAGCACGATATCTCTTCCGCTGTATGACCTGAATTTTTTCGGTCCAGCGCCGTACAGACATAATACAGGTATGCGCCGCATAATGACGTTTCTGTCAAAGACAGGCCGCATAAACGACAGTGGTCCCATAAGATCATGATATTATAATATAAAATTATATTATCATTGTGTTAGAATTGTCTGCAGTATTCGGTACAGTAACATGCTGTACAGGTTTGTAGCCTAGGAGCAATAGGCTACATATAAACTAGTGTGAACTAGGCTATAATATCTAGGTTTGTGTAAGTGCACTCTACGACGTTCGTACAACGACGCATTTCTCAGAACGTATCACCGTCGTAAGCGACGCATATCTGTATTTGGGCTCTGTCAGGTGACACTGTAAATTGATGAAAATTAACAGTTGTGCTGAAAATATGTTCCTGCGGTTGACTTAACACCAAGCCATAAAACTCTGTGAGACTGTGATGCCATAATCCTTTAATTCTTACGGAGCACAGTGAACAGAGGTCTAAGTTTTTGGCTTGCATTTAGGAAGTTCCCGGTTCCAATCGAGACCGAAACACTGACTGTCGTGACCATGGGTTGCCGTGGATTGGCAGCCCCTTCCGACGAATACCCTGATGGTATCTTCAACTAACCGTCTTTCATCGGCCACAAATACCTCCTTCCACATCCCTTCCCGTGCATTACTCGACATCAGGTAATCCTTCGACATTATGCAGATTTTTATCATTTAACTGGACCACGCAGTCTATTCTCGGTACCAGAGAGAAGTCAGTGGCCACACTCACGCTTGAACCCTCCTAATCCCTAGGAAAGACTTGCCGGTACACACTGGGTGTGAAGCCAAGCCAGTCCAGCCGTGGTGGCAAAGAGAACACCCCCCCCCCCCTCTTCTTCGAATCAAATCCTCTGTCGCCCATCCTGCAGACGGTCACCATACTGTCTGAGCCATCCCTATTCATAACTGCGTGTCTGCATAAAAAGTTACAACATAACATACATGTTTTTCTACCTGACAATGACTCATAAAGTATGTACACTTTTCCTTCGACGATATTTACATATTCATTTACAACGTCGTAACTGTACCGACGGCTGAAAAGAATACCTTCACTGACGTCTGATGTCTTAACTTACAGGTGGCACCATTGATGTCTTTGAATATTAAACAAGTTCCATACACCTTAATTTGCTGTACCTGCACTCAAAACGAAGGAGGAAAACAAACCACTTTTGTTTCTCCATATTTTCTGTTTAACTCGCTCAACAGCGGTGGGCAGGATGTGAACTGCCCTCACCAGAGAACACACAAAAGTCTTGATTGTAATAGCGACACACCAAATATGTGCACCCTCTTATGGATTTTTGTTGAGCAATAAAATTTAAAAATCAAATATTTTATACCAATACTAGTACATGGTATTTTTTAGAGTCATCACCGAGAGAACTTCAAACATCACATTTAAAGGCTAGCCGGGGATTTGGCATGCAAATACGAAATACATTTACTAGCTGAGTTACATTATTACATCTCCCAAGCATGTGTCTGCTAACATCGCGTTTTTCCAGTACGCATCCACAGTGTAAATATTATTATATTAAATTATATTTCCTATAATAAGTTGTCTCTGTCTCTATTTACATTGTACAGTACAATGTGAAACAAGAACCAACAAAATATACTTAATTCCACTGATGTATTTTTATTGTAATATTTTCATCTACATGTTTCGGTCGGTAATCCGGCTATTTTCAGGGTGACATTTCTCTCTATTATTTTTATAGTAAAACCAACTAGATGCACCAATGTATTAAATTTATTTTATTTTGGAATTACACTCTACATGTTTCGGTCTTTCCGCCCATCATCAGGAGTTCAAGACTGTACATAGAGCAACAGGCATTTGTTAAACAGAAACTGCTGTCTGCTTGCTTCGTTAAATAGATACTGCTGTCTGCTTGCTAACAAGCAGCAAGCAGACAGCAGTTTCTGTTTGACAAATGTCTGTTGCTGTATGTACAGTCTTGAACTCCTGATGATGGGCGGAAAGACCGTCCGAAACATGTAGAGTGTCATTCCAAAATAAAATAAATTTGATACTTTGGTGCATCTAGTTGGTTTTACTATAGAAATAATATTATGATGCACGGCCCTTTGAACGTCAAATTTGGTGACATTTCAGTTACATGAATGCTGTGTGATAAAATGTGCCAAATTACTCCACAATGTTGAAATTCATATGAATATTGATTAGAATTTTCTGCAGAATAATAGTATAAAATGATGTTAAGTAGCATAAAATAAAACATATTTATATATCGTACGAATTTCAATACTGTGGGGTAATTTGACACATTTTATGGTACTGTATTCTAGTAACAGAAATGTAACCCTGAAAATGACAGGATTACCGACCTAAACCTGTAGGTGCAAAATATCACAATAAACATACATCATTGGAATTAAGTATATTTTTTTCGTTCTTGATACACATTATTCAAATTAACGAACGGAATGTTGCATGTATTAAAATTCTACAGTAAATTTATACAACTTGTGTTCAATTTTTTTTTTCGTTCCAGCAAACAATAAGCCCGTTACGTTCAAAACGAAAATAGAAGGTCATGTAAGGCCTTCGTTGTCACTGTCCGAACATCTAAAAAATTATTAAACAGTCTCTACAAACTTGAGCTGTTTTCGCTTTGCTATGTCCTGCCAATTAGAGGGTCGCCAACAAGCACAACCAATACACACCCACACGATTCTGATCCTGTCAACGACTGCCTACACCCGTGGCTCCGTATCCACTCTCGGTGAATGTCAATAGTGAGATCATTTTCACGTGTGTGCTGTAGTAACCCTGGCTGAATGGACCTTTATCGGCACACGTCAATTTCAGATAAACACACAATGAGTGTCCCGTCATTACATCAAAAATCTTACACAAACACGCACAATTTCTATTATGGGCACACCTAACCTTCTAAAATGTAGTGGTAGTGTGTAGGTGTTAATTTAAGTAACCATGCGTTCTGCCACAAGGTGTATTTATGCACCTTCTTATGCAGCATTAACAAATGTGTTTATCGAACTTTCTAATACAGAAGAACTCTATTCTCTGACAGATGCGAACTGAATTTTTTTATATAATTTAGAATTTTGCCAGTCCTCTAACGGTTAATAGTGTCAAAAACATCACCATCGTCTTTAAGAAGTATTCAGAACTTCTTCAAATGATTTCACTCAGACATAAACCTTCGTAAGTATACAGAGCAGCAAGCCCATAAAGAAGGCCTCTTCCATTTGTAAATTTCTTCTTTGTAAGCGAGTATATGATATTGTTTACATGATATCACTGCCTTATCTAGTAAGATACATCAATGTTTGTACTGAGTTTTTACATTTTGGCCACCACAGCTCAGTCAGTATTGCAACTCGCTATAAGATAGACTCCCCCCACCCCTTCTGGGAAAAATATTTTCATTTCTGCATATCCATGCACACCGGCGCTGGGGCCCACTCAGCCTCATCCACAATAGATACCGGGGCTCTTAGCCGGGAGTAAAGCAGCCGGAGCTTCGCGTTGACCACCTACCCCCATATAGACCCGATAAGAATGAGTGCAGTTATACTTCTACTCCCCTGCTGTGCGCCCTGTGCCATGTTATGGGGCGATATTTAGCTTTAAGTTATTTTGACGAAGCCACGGACTGGGCGGCCAGAGAATAGCGGGTGCGATTCCCAGAAGAGAAGGGGCGTCCGTTTCTCCACAGCAGCCACACCGGTTCTAACCGTTGCCGCTTAGGTTCAGTGTTCTTCTTGGCACCCTGTTCTCAGACAACAACAAAATCAAAGAACTCTGCTTGTAATAGACATTCTGAGATTCCCCTTCGATTTAATCCTCATTAACTTGCTCAACACTTCTGATTTTTTCCTGGTAGGTCTCAAGTTCACTCCTTCGTCCCAAGACCGGTTATCCTGCCAGACTTTTTGTAGCTAACATGAGTCCGTCTAGCCAATGCAGCCGGCATTGTGACTAAGCTACAGGCTGGACGTCAGAGGAATCGTGTTTGGATCCGCGGCAGCAGATATTTCTCAATTCCTCGGAGCGTCCAGACCAACGTAGAATTTCGCACAGCCTCCTACCAAATGCACGATGTACACCAGGGAATATTTCTCTGAGAATACACCGGCCGGAACGTGAAGCTGACAATTCCATCCATCTATGAGTGTGCCGTCACATGTAATGTCTTAAATACCTCACAGGTCAGCCAGGGCCAACTGTGCAACATGAAGATGCATACTGAGACCACGGAAAGAAGTATGGTGGATCGACCTTCTCCACCTCTCCGTATAGGTCTCACGCTTCTCCTCCAACTTACGTGTACCCAATATTCCCCCTCAGAAGACGTAAACAGCTGCTGGAAAACCTTAAGTAAACGATAAGATATTGGCTATTGAAAGGGGGAGCACTAAATCGCTCTTCCTGGATCACTCACTTTGAGAGAGTCGATGGGCCTGCTGTAAGACAGATTATGTGGTTATGACGATGATGATTATTCCTCTGCACTCGTCTGTCCATTCTGTTCACATGAACGACAATGATGACAGCTTTCTTTAGTGAAGCACTTGGAGCCGCCTGATAAAGACTAGGGTATTTGTGGGGGAATATATCAATAAGCAGAGAGAGAGAGAGAAGCGTCAGGGGCCGTCACATCCAGATTCGACAAGAACTGCTAAATGATTCCTAACCACAATTAATTTTTTGTTCTATAGCGCAACAGCCCAAATCGGGCCTAGGCCGCCGCCTCATTTTTTAGATTTCTAGATCACACCAAATTAGACACACATACATACACACACCCGGTAGGGCTCCTCTGAACGAGTTACCAACCGGTCGCAATGGCCGCTACCTGACACAACACACAACACACACAAGACACGAACATCAATGTACTCAGCTGGATCCGAACCTTTGATCCCAACAGTCAAACGGCTGCAGATCAACGCCTCAGACCGCACGACCACAGAGATCGGCCTGTCATTATATTAGTCAACACTATGTAGTTTGGGAAACTGATAGCATCGTTAAACAAACCAAGAATGTCAATTGCTGCAGGGGAATCTGACATGTTAGTTGAAGCTGATATGCATTTACAGCTGCCCGTCCACTCGATTCATTCCACCACCCACACGTTTATTGACCGCCCTACATACCCGAGGACACCATATGAACTAACCTCCATTCATATTCACCGATGTTATGATACCCAAGGTAAAAGACACGGCGCTGAAGCCCAGCATTGGAAGCCATCCAGCAACATGCGAACAACCGAAAGCGAAGCTTGTTTTATGACATAAGACATCAAACCCGATTATGTCGTCGGAAAACCTGTTTGTCGAACGTAGAGCCAGTAATAAAGAGTTGACAGTTAAAACTTGTCTTGATAGCTCTGTAAGACAGCATTGACTCTTACAGGTCACTTCCCGAGCGCCTCACGATATCCGAGAACTGAAACTAGAATCAACCCCGCAATGATGTGTCCATTATTAGGCGTTCTTTTGACTAGCGACGCTTAGGCGTAACCAGAATTTTTCTCTGGTGAGGGCTGACTCTAAGGCTCTATATAATTTATAATTGGTTTTTAAAATTGTGTTATGAAAATCAGGTCCAAATCTCCGAGCCTACTTCTAGTTAGGGTACATGTAAAATTAAAACTGAAAAACAAAGAAAAATCTAGGTTTTCCTAAATTTTTATCGTGTATTTCAGTATTCCAATGTATTCCAAAGTCGGTCCCAGTGGCCGCGCGGTCTAAGGCGTAGGTCTGCGGCTGCTCGCCTTCTGAAATTGTGGGTTCGAATGCCACCGGGGGCATGGATGTCTGTCTGTTGAACGGTGTTGTGAGTTGTCAAGTATAGGTCTCTGCGACGAGCTGATCCCGCGTCCAGAGGAGTCCTACCGACTGTGGTGTGACGTTGTGTGTGATCTTGAAACCTTGTGAATGAGGAGGCCATGGCCCACTGGGGGCTGTTGCACCAAATAAAATAAAATGTATTCCAATAAATTCCAAATAAGCCGAGTTCATTGGCTGATTTACCCTGAAGAGTAAATCACGTTAATCCTTTGATATCATCATGTCTTTAATATATGTGTTTTTTTAAATTTCGCTTGGGAAGAGGGGACTGCAGGCCGGCAGTTCCCTCCCTTGGGTACATCAATGAGTGACATGACCGGATTTTGTTTATTTATGCTTCATTTTATGACGTTCTCAAAGTTTCGACCGCGTGGTATCGAATTACCGGACGACGGGTGAATCACGAACTGATTAGTGTTCACAGAGAAGCGGCCGTGTCAAAATGAAGTTATTATCTCCATAACTGACTAAAAGGATTCACGGATAATCCCATTCAGGATAGCCTTTATCCCATCCGGGATTCGATCCAATCACTTCCCCAGTAAAACTCAGAAGCAACACCGCTTCAGCCAAATTAGTCGGCAGGTGAGTCAAATTTATAAAGTACACACGAAATAACAGGCGAAAATTAATTAATTCCAGTGACTTTGAAGCTTAAAGTGTTGCACACAACAAAACACGCTAATTCTACTTTGACCCTTTAATGTAGATTAATGGCGCAGTTTCAACTGCAGTAAGTATATCGCGTGAGAAGTTACATGCTCGTAATAGAGACGGAAGTTAGGATCAATTTCTTCCCCATTTGAAATTTGGGATTACTATGGAAATGAAAACACAGATTGTAGTCTTGTAGGTTCTGACACCGTGTAGACTCATATGTGGTTACCGAAATTTTGGAGGAATATATTGCCTGCATCTTCAGATTATAAGAGCAAATCTTATTTTACTCCGACACGTATGTCTGAAGTGATCAAAACGCGCTCTGCTATGAAACGTCTGTAAAGCTAAATGTAATGTAAAGCAGTAAAATTGAATGTTTTGTTGACCTGCATCGTGATAAATCCGTATAATATGAACCAACAAGATGCACTATTTTCCATTAAGTTATTTCAATGATAAGCCTCGACATGTTTCGAGCAGGCTTGTTGCTCATCATCAGGAGGTTCAACTCTGTATAAACAGCAATTGGTATAGTCATGCGTTGTGTTGACTGGCTGCTGCAGCAGCATGACTATACCATTTGCTGTTTATACAGAGTTGACCCTCCTGATGATGAGCAGCAAGCCTGCTCGAAACATGTAGAGGCTTATTATTGAAATAACTTAATAGAAAATAGTGCATCTTGTTGGTTCATATTATATATGTAAATTTGTCACATTGCGCGCACCGAAAGCATGTGGGGAAGTACGCAATCTTAACCTGGATACACTATATTAGATGGAAGTCAGTGGTAGTTTTAAGCTCCGGCCACGTTAACCTAAAGGATACGTCACTGTTTACCTACTGGATACGAACAATGTTGGTTGGGCTCCAAAATCGGTTTGACGTTCTGAAGGACTGTTGCCCCTGCCTGGTATCGAACTATGATTCCTCCGAATCGTCCAGTCCGTAGCCTAGTCACTAAAGCGACTACGTTAGACTGACTCGGAGCATAAGTGTTTCCTATTTGGCTGCTTGAGTGGATGTTTATAGAAAAGTGGCCCAACTTGTGGTTTTTAACTCACAGCTCTGCCAGTTACCCCACTCCTTGGCTCGGACGCGTAGGGAAATGACCTGATACCAGAGTCGCAGGAAGTTTCCCATACAACACATTTATAATGAGGTAACAGTAAATGTTAGTGCCAGCTCAACAGGCAAGATTCCAGGCAGATTGCAGGATTACAGACTTCCGACTTGTATGAGTGATGAAATGACATGAAGGATGGGAAATGATAAAACCCTAAAACTGGTTCTTAAGAATGTTAATTAGAATAGCCAAGTCCCGAACTCTTATTGATTCGGTAAGAGGACTGCCTGAAAATTATATGAGCTGAACTGAGATTTAAATGTCTACAAAATTTATGACGCGAAACACCCTGCCTTTGTACCCAGAAGTAATCAATTGTAATAGGAGGAGGATGTCAGGTGAACAGACTGCAGCAGTCCACAACTACTGGTTCTAGCCTCTACGGACCGCCACATTCCATCTCTCATATACACTGCATCTTCATTACCTTCTCACATAGCCTCCTTCTTCAAGTATTTCTCATCTTACATACCATACAACCTCCTACAGCATTCACTTAACTTGTAAACCACACAAGCTCTTTATCAACTACTTCCCGTCTTACACATCACATCAGACAACCTCCCTTCTTCAGTTACTGCCCGCCTTACACATCACATCACCTCCCTTTTTCAGCTATTTCCCGCCTTACACATTACATCACCTCACTTTTTCAGCTATTTCCCTTCTTACACATTATATCACCTCACTTTTTCAGCTATTTCCCGTCTTACACATCATATCACCTCCCTTTTTCAGCTATTTCCCGTCTTACACATCACATAACCTCCCTTTTTCAGCTATTTTCCGCCTTACACATCACATCACCTCACTTTTTCAGCTATTTCCCGCCTTACACATTACATCACCTCACTTTTTCAGCTATTTCCCTTATTACAAATCATATCACCTCACTTTTTCAGCTTTTTCCCGTCTTACACAACACATTACCTCTCTTTTTCACCTATTTTCCGCCTTACACATCACATCACCTCACTTTTTCAGCTATTCCCTTCTTACACATCATATCACCTCCCTTCTCCAGCTATTTCCCGTCTTACACATAACATCACCTCCCTTTTTCAGCTATTTCTCGTCTTGCACATCACATTATCTCCCTTTTTCACCTATTTTCCGCCTTATACATCACATCACCTCACTTTTTCAGCTACTTCCCGCCTTACACATCATATCACCTCCCTTTTTCAGTTATTACCCGTCTTACACATCACCTCCCTTTTTCAGCTATTTCCCGTCTTGCACATCACATTACCTCCCTTTTTCACCTATTTTCCGCCTTACACATCACATCACCTCACTTTTTCAGCTACTTCCCGCCTTACACATCTCATCACCTCCCTTTTCCAGCTATTTCCCGTCTTGCACATCACATCACCTCCCTTCTTCAGCTATTTCCCGCCTTACACAGCATCTCACCTCCTCTTTCATTCATTTCCAATCTGATACACCAGACAACCTCCTTCTCCAGTTATTTCCCTTCTTATACGACACTACGTAACACCCTTCTTCGGTAGTTTTCCCTCTTACACGACCCGACTCAGTACCCAACTTACCTATGACACTAATCCTGTTCGCAATTTCCCATACGCCCTTCAGTCCCCATTCCAAGCTCATGAAGACATCATCATTATTGAATCACAGCCCATGTTAAGGTTCTTAAAGAATAAAACATACTTACGTAAACATACATTACTACATGCAAACACACTGTAAAAATATGCATGTATGTACATACAAGTTTTATTACATGCACACTCTAGTGAATATACATACATACATACAGCAATACAGGTACAGAATAAACCGAGAGGCAATAAGAACTGAGTAATTTTAGGAAATAAATTCACAGAGTGCATTGATCTGAGATGATATGTCACTGAAGCATAAAATTACGCATTTCGGTACTTGTACTGCCTGCTTAGAACTCTGCCACAAAATGAAGTCCTCTTTTATGGTTTCTAGCAAAAACAGAACCCTCGGCAAGGATACGTTCACTATGCCGGATAATGTGGTTCCACATGCCGACAAATGCAGTTACGATATTATGTACATTTAGAGTGTGTGTATTAACAGAGTGGTTGGAATGTGGGGAATTGGAAAGCTGTTAAGATGTAAGACGACAACCGCACGGTTCATCAACTGCATTTCCCTCCTTGGAGCCTATCGGATTGTCAAGAAATTTCTGGTTTTTATATAAATTAAATATTCAGTCTTTATTTTCGTTTCAACGGCAACTGTACTAGGACTGACATTAGGTCCTTTGGCGAAACACAGTTTATGTCAATACGCGTAACTTACAAGGGCGAAATCTGATTAAAGGCATCCGAATAAAGTGCCAACAAATTTGCTACAGATTTTTGCCTCTTTTCACATTTGCACAGTAGTTTCGAAAGACAGCTGCTAGTTAAGGAAATTCTGGCATTATAATCATGCTACCCGACACATGTGCAGTGTCCACAGAGGCCGTAATTAAATTATTGCAATAACAAGAGCGTTTTCATTTACTCTTCCTGCAAAAAGACACGATTATTAATACTCAATGTTCAACAGCGTGTGAAAACGGCAATATGCAAACAGGGTGGAGAAATTACAGAAGAGTTTCAAGGAAAATCTCACGAGCCTGGAGAGATCTATTCCTGATTTTCAAAGTAGCAATATATCAAGGAAGTTTAAGGACGTGGGGTTAACAATCAAACAATGAATTATCTATTTGGTACGAAAAGCAAGCCTTCGTAGAAATAACCCTGCTCCTCAGTCTAGCAATATAACGAAAGGGTATTGACCCTCTGCAGTGAGCCTCATATTATGTCTTATTATTCTTGTCAAGGTGTCCCATCTTGGCCAGTGACAGCAGAACGTGGCGGTTAGATCGGTCTACCCAACAGCTTATCTGCTCGCACAGTAGCAAGTCCGTTCCCAATGTGTAGCAGACAGTAATTGTAGGTACAACGTAATACTGAGGAACATTCTGATCTCTATAACTTGGACTCGTCTCAAATGGTAATGTTATTGAAACCGTTGGGGTAGCACTTTTGTAAATAAGCAATTGAATGTTATTGCTATTGTTATGAATTGAAATCACATTTCTTTGGAGAACTTATTATTTATACGTCTAGGATGGCTTTGTTCGTGTTAGACTCACCGTTCATACATTAACCTACAATTTTCAACCCGTCTAAATATTTTGTAACTGCTGGCTTACATGCAACATCTGTACGCACGGTAATAATCTCTGTACACACCAAACTTCACACTCCGAGATAAAAGTAAGGAATATTAAATACCATAGTGATATTTTCCTTAATTGTGGGTCCGGATAGCGCAGTGTGTATAGCGACTCGCTATGGGCTGGACGGTCCGGGGATCGAATCCCCGGACTTTCCGCACCCGTCCAGAACGGTACTGGGGCCCACTCAGCCTCCACTACAACGGGTAAGGAATCTCTTTTCCGACAGTACAGCGACCGGGGCGTTGTGTTGACCACCCACACCCCATCTAGCGCCGAGGTTAAAGAAAGAGTATAGTTATATCTCTACGCCCCTTCTGGGATTTTTGGCCTGTTTCATGGAAACTTTACCTCTGTATTCCTTTTTCATGCATCGCGTAAATCGTATGAGGAAAAATCGATAAAGACATTGGAACGGGACGTAACAACAGAAACAACTAAGAGGTAACTTTGTCACGTCACAACAGATGATTATTTCGTAATTACAATCAAGTATAAAATAACATACGATAAATAGTATGACTTGTGTATATTTGCCTTAATAATTCGTCACGCCGATCGCATCCTTTTGAAGCGACGATACATTAAATCGTCAAGTGCGTTTATTTTACTTATCCAGTCAACGGCGAGATACAATCGTAAGTGTTCGCAGGCCTTCGTACAGAGTCTGTCGGTTCAGTCGTATTGTCACTAAACTTCACATTGTTCGGCATATTTAGTAAATGTCCACAAAATGAAATGTCATGTAAATTCTTCCGATGATAGTCGAGGTGTTCCATGCGGGAAGACGGACGCACGTGATGAAGCTAATGATCGCTTCTCGCAATTGTTTTGCGGGAAGCACATGTAAACGAAAAATCAAGAAATCAAATTAATATTTTGTAATGTTATACTACCTGAGGCACCAAAATTATAATGAAATAAGCAATAAAAGCAATAAATATAAATTATTCTGACATAACTTCGTATAATCTGGTAAAAATATAACAACTTTTCGGAGGAAACATCGACAAATTTCCAACAAGCGTCACGTTTAGCTTCTCTTCAGTTACATTAGAGAATGAGTTATCCCGGATGACTAATTCTTATTTTTATCATGTCCATTCCCAGTTCTAGACAATGTTACGCAGTTGCATTAATCACAAGCTAAGTTATGCGTCAAGTCGATTCGCTGCATTTTTTGAATGCTTACAGTATACACAGACCATCAGGTTAGACACTGCAAGCAGGTCAACAAGATAACGTCCCACACCTAACGGGATCACCCGCAATTTGCGGCTCAGAATAATAGTTACAATAGCCATACACAACCACATGAGGGCAAGAAACTAACCATATGGTGATTATATTTTTTGTCGACAAAATAAAATGAGGTAGAAGAACTGCTTAGTCGCCAAAGTCAGACCTACATATTTGTATAAGCACAGCTATGAACACGGGATGACGATTTCATTTCTGGGTGAATAAGACATTGTCAAGGTTGGGGTCCTTGGACGCGATACCGTGCAACTTGGTGGCTATTTGTGCCAATGTCTTCTATGAATCTTTTGCCATCATCTTCAGGTTCTGTCTTCAACATAAACGTGGCCGGTTCCTCAGAAATGTTGGCAACTGTTAGCCAAACTATATGGCGTCACATTCCAGAAAATCGTAATCTTAGTTTTGACAGCTGTGAGAATACCAAATGTTATAAAATATACGTCGGGACCGCGGTAGCACAGTGGTTAAGGTGCTGTGCTACAAATCGGAAGGTCGCTGGTTCGATCCCAGCTGATGCCATTGGAATTTTTCATAGACATAAAATCCTTCGGATCGTACTATGGCCCTGGGGTCGACTCAGTCTCTAACAGAACTGAGTAGCAGGAGCATTTCCTATGGGTAAAGGCGGCCGGTGCGTAAGGCTGACCTTACCACCATCCTGTGCCGTTGTCATGCAATCGAGGAACCGTAACTTGCTGGAACCCTCTGGGCCACTCCAGGCTTGTAACGGGACTGCTTTACCTTTTATGAAATATACGTTATTATTCAAAGACTGCAGATAAAGGGGCGTAGATCTTAGGTCTTATAAATCGATTTATTATTTTGTTGACTGCAGTGAGTGCCGCTTGGAAATGCTGATATTTTTCTAAGTTAAGAACACCCTATAGACACTCACCGTCTTGTTTACATGTCAGCTATTTTATGAGAAATGTAATTGTACATGTTTCAACTCCTCGGTGCGTGTTACATGCCCATCCGATGTAACTCTCCGTAACTCTCTGACCCTATAATACTTGTGATGAGGAATAATGACGGCTTTTATATGAAGTAGTAATCTTATTTTGAGAAATGGTTCTCGATCTCTTTCATCTTGACTATTTTTGCGGCCATTTTATCAAGACAAAGGTTCCCACAACGATACAAGCAAAAAAAAGCTTTGCATTTCCCATGAAATGTGGTTTTACACTTGTGTATATTTTTGCTTCATATTAATTTCTAAGGGAATTTCTTTCTTTAGGTTGTCGTACCGGGTGTCTGTCAATTGGTATTCTTCTCGGTTATTTACACTGTGTGCAGTTATCATTTTGTTCGAAATGTCGGAACAAACTTATGATTCTACACGGAGTAATAACTCTGAAAACTATCATCCAATTAATGAAAGTTCTCATATCCTGGTCCTCAGCTGGCACCAAACCGACATTCGAACCCCACAGTTGGAGAAACACTGATGTAAAGGAAAGTTTTCATTACGAACTTTAGTCTCCAATTACAGGTCAGATAAAAATGAAGATGGCAGATATGAGTTTACTGAAAGACATCAAGGATTCTACAATGAGTGAACGTTAAAACAAAGAAGATATTAGGGAAAAACTGCGAATAGGAGACACATAACACAACTGTCCAACTCCTAAAACTTTCGGGTTAGGAGACGGAAAATTCTGGCAAATTCTCTCGCTTTATTTACCCGAAAAACTGTAAGGCATGTTGAAAGGTTTCACCGTGTGTTTCACTTTCTGCTATAACTCTTCTCTAAACAATTTTCTTTGTGACAAATATTTAGGGAGTCTTTCATGAGGTAAGCTCAAGGTGCCCAAAGGTCTTCACGAAAATGTTCCAATAATATTCGTGATTTGAACTGAAGTTATAATACTTCTACAGTTTCTTGTTAAACGTTTCAATATTAAATGCCACAACAATCTGGACCGTGGTTCTTGTCTTCTTTCACAACAGCAGACGGAAAGAGCAACTTTAAGGTGCAAGACGTAAGATCAAGAATGCTCCTAATCTTATTTAAGGAACAGAACTCTTGAAAAACAAAATCTAAGCTGCCCTATCGATATAAAACGAAGAACAGAAGTTGCTAAAGATATCACAGATAAGGCTAGAAGAGTTTTGACTCGTGCGAATGAAGATCTTAATCTTTAATCACAACATTGGTGATCAAGCAAGTCTCGCAAGACTACTCGATTACCGCAGGATCTCAGTCCGATCGGTTTCGGCTGCTTGGTCAATTGCCCACACAACAGGTGCCAAGAAGAACAACTAGTGGGGGTTCAGTGAGTACGCCATTGTCTGGTGGAACGCGGACGTCGTGTGATCGACAGAAGAACAATTCGAAAGACAAAAATAAAAACATGCTCCACACACGTAATAGAACATTAGTATGTTCTGTACACAGTTTCTGTTTATTTTGTTTCTTAGTAACATGTATGCTAGTGGCTTAGTAACATGTATGCTAGTGGCTTAGTAACATGTATGCTAGTGGCTTAGTAACATGTATGCTAGTGGCTTAGTAACATGTATGCTAGTGGCTTCTCGGCAAGAAGGGCTGGATTCAATCCTCGGACATTTCAAGTAAAATGGAACAATTTTCATTCAAATTTCTTCGACATTCCGCCGTCACAATTCCACCAACGCTCAGTTTTCTTTCGGACGGACAATGAACCCATCAGAAGAAGCCTCGGTTCGACGTTTTTTCACACCACCACAACAGAATGAGCAAAAATTCCATATCACTCATGCAACGGCAGTTTTTCATAACCCACACAATTTGTCAAACTGATATTCCCACATTACTAGACAGTTGGTTTACAAACACACCTTCTGTCAAAATGTTGTGTCCACAAATGATTGATTGTCCTTACATTCATACGAAAACAAAACATGTTTCTTTGTTGGCCTGTTGAGGTTTGGTCGAGTTTTTTTCTCTCTCCTTTAAATTTCCTGGACATAATACGCAATTAATAATTTGTGTTTGTCATACGATATTTGTAACACATCATGCATATTGCTACTTGGCAAGATGCTTGATGGAAAATGAATTTAAAAAAGATGTGGAAAAAGTAGTCGTGGCCTAATTTGGGGCAGTACCTCGGTATTTGTTTTTAGGTAACTTAGGTACCCTACCGCAATGCCGTGACAACATTGTCTGGTTGTATATCTATAGTTCAGTTCTGGTAACTAGAGACTTGGAATATATTTAAGGAACGGGTTGGCATTTTCCCGGTGGGGCTATATTACTTTGTGGCTAATATGTCCCCATACATTTCACTCATATTACACGCTACAGAAATATCTATCTGTCCTAGCGGCAGAAGTATTTGAGGCTGGTGTTTTTCACTGACATCCTGTGACGTAAAACACGTACCAGCCTCATAACCCGCGCCACCCTTTTCCTTCGCCATTCTCAAATCATAATCCAACAAGTTTCAAGATGCGGATATTGGACTGTAACTCGTCTTCCTGCGCATTACTTTTGCTGTTAGCAGTAATGTAACCTCTTCGTCTCTTGCCCTTCTTCTTTTTCACCTTTTACGGATTATTCTTTTAATCTGTCTTCTTTCGAAGTTATGATTTTTATACATTTCACGCCATTTTTATTGGTAATATACCTTTGCGTTTCTACACCTTCAGCCATGTTACTGGTGTATATTGAGCTACATAAACAAGGACGAATCCTCTTCTTGCAGCTGCGTAAAGTTGCAGCAGAGATATTCGATTGGTTATCCTACCGTCACAACCTTCATCGCAAGCCGTAAGAGTCAAGTCTGGTGTGAATTTTAGAAGTTGTTTCTTTGTTCTTATTTTATTCTTCTAGAATGCGAATCAAATATATTGCTACAGTCATCAAGGGCAAATGAACTCTTAACAACCTTGAAGAGATGACTTCTGACGCCAGAGTCTCTCCTTCCTTCTGTTTCAGTGTTAGCTTCTGCAAGCCACAACCCCAGTGGTTAATGACGGTGTATTCTTTGCGGTTTTTCGTGTCTTTATTGACACATCTCCCACAGAACAATAGTTTCATCCCTGAGAAATTTACTTCTGCAATACATCACAACTAACTTTCTTGTAATAAAATATGTAAGGTCATTCTTGTGCTTAATTACACACAAAGGCAAAACGCACAGCAAGTGGCGGTATGCAGGTGCATTAACTGTGGTCAGCATCCAGCCCCGGCCGTTTTATGTCCGATGTCCACAGGGCAGTGCTCCAAGTCTTCTTGACTAATGTTATTTAAAGGACCGTGAAAACAATGCAGGCATTTTGGTACATGTAATTTCCTGACTTTGGTTTAGTGTAATGTAATTTATGTTATCAGTCAGATAGTTGTCTTGTGTGTATTTTCGTAGTTGTCTTGTGTATATTGTTGTCATCTTATGTGTATCTGCTGTACTATGTGTGTATTGCTGTTTTTACTTTAGATGCTGGACTGCTGGGTAGAAGTCAGTATTCGGAAGGTCCTGCGACCGACCACCTCGACACAGGTTTTTCTTGTCTAGAAGCAAATGCTGAGATGGTTCCCGAGATTCTAAGCTGCCACTACATTTTCTCAAGTAACCCTACCGACTTACATATATTAGTAACCAATTTCATATTTTGTATATATGTAAAACAACCACTGCCACCGGGTGACAACCCAATTGCACTTAACAAATATTATTATTATTATTATTATTATCATTATAACATCATCATCATCTCCTTTATGCGGGGTATTTATGCTTATACTCTTGAGACAAACTATGTCCCTAGGAAATACAATGTTGCAGCTATTCTGCTGTTACTATTCATGGTGCTTATATCGTTAGTTTCGGTGTTGAATCTATTGTATTTTTACATTAGTAACCATTATTATTATTATTATTATTTAAATTTTGGTTGTAGTAACAAGTAGGAAGCAAATGTGGCGACACTGAACAAAAGCAGTTGTATGACAGCCTGAATTCCCATGTTCACCTACACTGAAGGCATGTCAAAACGTATATTTCAGATGGCAGCACCACTCTTCTTTCGATATCCGGTCAGATATAGTAAATATGTTAGAGGCTTTTAATTACAGGTCACTTTAAAAAATGTCAAGTTTACCAGTCAAGCGAGCTCAAGCGGTAACACAGACTTCTATTTGGGAAGGCCTCGGTTCGATTGCCAGTCAGAATACCGACTATCCTCATTGAGCATCCTTGTGAATTCTTTTCATTTCAACCAGGCAAATCTAAGATAGTGCAGGTTGTTCAGGGGCTCGTGTGCTCTGAGCAGGCGTGGCTAACAGTGTGCTCCCATCACCCGCCAGTCCACATCGTATGGTATGATGCTGACTAAGCGGTGAGAGTGGATCGCTGCTAGCCATGCCCGATAAGAGGTTAGATTCAATGAAGGACAAGGACCTCAAATTATTCTACGACCACTTCCTTCCACGTCTTTTACAATACGTTGCTCGTTAATCATCTCAAACAAACTGATGTTTCTTCCTACAGTTTAATAATTATGCGGGCATATATTGGGGGTTTTTTTTTAAGATTTTATGCTTCAAATTCAATCAATAGCAACAATATTCGGAATAAATGTCTGCTGATTTAATCCATTTGTACAGGTCAAAGTAACAGTGAGCCCATACCGCGCCATGGAGGCACTGAAGGGGAGCAGTTCTCCTCCTCCTTAACCTCAGGGACAGTTGGCAGTCGCCGGTTTACCCCACGCCTCCGACCGATTTACAGCGGTAAAGGGTCGCGATACCCATTGTACAGAATGTACAGAATGTACAGAATGTACAGAAGGCTGGGAGGGCCGCAAGGACTGTCGGTAAAGGGTCGCGATACCCATTGTACAGAATGTACAGAATGTACAGAATGTACAGAA
>Ga0131853_10001542_pt1 | contig 41158 bp, 31 predicted proteins | sample TergutLab28metaG_FD_92764 | JGI IMG/M metagenome (GOLD analysis project Ga0131853, IMG submission 92764) | Labiotermes labralis P1 segment gut microbial communities from Petit-Saut dam, French Guiana - Lab288 P1 (version 2) (version 2) | ecosystem: Host-associated > Arthropoda: Insects >...
GGCGGACGCTTGTGAGTGCGGTAATGAACCTTCAGGTTCCGTGAAATGCGGGGAATTTCTTGACTAGCTGCAAACCAGTTAGCTTCTCAAGAAGGACTCTGCACCATGGAGTAAGTAAGTAATGTTGTTCCTTAAGATCTATCAGTCACTTCCAGGAAAATGCAGTGTGAACTACCTCTTTACCGCTCCTTCAGTTTTATACAGCAAGAGCTAAACATTTTCAAATGTACCACTTGGAGGAGAAACTGGAAAATTCCAAGATATAGAAAATACAGAAAGTTTATGTATGTAATACATCTTTATACCTGCAATCCCTGTTCTAGAAACTGAGCTTCAACAACAACAGTAAGATCCTCATTATCAATAACTGGTACTTCTGTTCCAGGAAACAGATCTGATATGATACCACTGTAGAGAAGTAAATCATCTGCAGTCAGCTTGGCAACATTCATATCTTTCATTGCAAGTACAATAATCTGAAAGCAGATGTTAGTAATCAAATTAAAAAAAAAAATTCTTTGTCAAGAGCAAGATTAATAGTTCACAGATCGTGTTGTTATCAAGAACTACAAGACATACCTGTAACACAACTTTCACTTTAAGTATACTATACTCAAACATGAAGAAAGATACAAGGATGTGCTAAGAACAAATATATCCCCCCTATGACTACAGTGCAGAAACCTCGCACCTAAAGCATACTACCTCAAGATCATATATACATATGATACGTTGATAGGATGACATTTCAAAAGAGTAATAAGTGAATTTCAATTCCTATTATCTCTACACTCATGTGAAAATCAGGGATCACATGGGCTGCTGCATTACCACAAACAGTTTATGACACAAAATTTGAATTAACATTTATCATGTATGCCAAAGTCACTAACAATGATGTGCCAACCAGGATACACAGTATTTCTTGGATCAAGATCTACACCTAAGAATTTTATATGAACAAACAATAGAATTTTAAGAGCATGTCCTTTCAATTTCGAAACATGTGAGGTACCATCCTACACATGAGGCTGTTTTACAGTTGAAAAAGCACAACATGGTTCTAGAAACTGATTTATCAATATGAGACAATTTTTCTACAAACTGACCTCCAAAATATTATTATATTATGTAAGCAAAGATGAATAAATATTACTTTGGGACATGCCCTTTCCTCCTCACCAAATTAATTTAGTCCCATTCATCTTTCCAGGTTATTATATTAACAAAAGATATACCACAAGAATTTGGTGTAAGAAGACTTGTTGGTACATACAGGTATTACTAATGTGTGTAAGTTTTCATAAAAGGTTTAATGTTAATCTTAAAACTGACTACAAACTATATGTTTTGTACAAGTTACAGTTTAGACACTTCCAATAAATAGCATAAATTCCGTAATTCTCATAGTATTCCATACCTCATCATCTGGAAGCTTGGGATATGCATGTCGTTTCCTGCCAGCATACCTCAGCAAAGCAATCATTCCCCGCAATCCAAAATCATAGTGATCTTGCTTACTCAACTGCTGTTCTGTCAAATAATACACTGTGTATACCTACATAAAGAAAATCTATTATTTACACATGTACACCTGAAGGCACATACACAACCATGCAATTTCTTAGCAGTTCAAAATTACATGTGACTGTACAGCTACATCCTAAACTTACTTTCTTGGCTAGAAGATGAGTTTCCAGAAACCCTTCACCAAACAGAACAATCTCAGCTATTAGGGCAGTGTCAGGAACAATCATTGAAACTGGACGAAACATCAACTTCAGATTATCAGGAAGTTCGGTTCTTCCAGTACATCCTAGTGAAATGCAGATCTATGAATACAGACACCTGATTTTGTTTAGATTTTTGTTTACAATTTACATGAATATGAACGGAAAGACAGCAGTCCAGAAATTCAGGTAGTGCTAAACTTCAGTTTCCATAACTTAAACATAAATATGTAACAAATTTATATTTAGATTTTTGAGGCTACATCACGAATAAGAATTGAAACATCAACATATATCTCACATGACACCTGACTGAAAACTGTCAAAAGTAAATATAAAACAAAAGACATACTTTGCTTCGCACAACACCTCCATGAGGAAGCACATTCCTTTGGCCCCATCAACAACATTATACAGGTGTTACATCACCAGAGTAAAGGGGCACATCTAAACACAATTGAGAGGTATTACATTCACAAGGAACACGCAGCCAGAAACCATCTGAATGATGACCACACTATCTTTCCCGACAAAATCTTTGACTCCCTCATAAAGAACCAAAAACCCCCCCCCCCCTACACCCTAAGAGGTCCTGACCCAAACACTCCATGCATTCCTCACTACTGTAACAAGCCATCCCTCTAGAAAGTAGCAGGCACCCCATCATTCAGTACTCCACATTCATTCAGTACAGTCAACAGCACCTTACTCCGTAAGTAACAGCCACCAACACTAGTGGATAATGCAATGTACAAGACACATGTAATTATAAACATAACAGTGACATATAGGAAAAGACTCAAAGAGTGATAAAACAGTGATACAGAGCTATCCCACCACACCACTGCATTTAACTGGGATACAGGATTGTTGATAGTGTTACACGTAATAACCTCTATAGCAACGAAGAGATCTTCTCATTTTCTTCACCTTCCTGGGACAGGATTGCACCCAATGACACCTGCACAAAACCAAGGAGCCATAATGCTTGTAAGTAGCATCTTCCTATCTACTGCCTTGCACAAACATTTCTCACAGCTTCTCACTGCTTCCCAGTTCTGCCTGATTGTTCATCTTCGCTTGTCTATTATTCCAGCATGGCACTAAGAAATCCCTTCCCCCACTACAATACAACTTCAGCAGCCAACCAAACCATACACAACTTAGGATGTCTACACAGACACAGCAGCAGACCAGGGTGACAGCCCCCACCACAGGCAAGGAAATACAGCACCGCAGGACCAAATATGGGCTCAGGCCAACCACACCCCACTGGCATGAACCGACTCAGCACATACACTATATTGTCATAGACAAACAGGAAAACACATGTTATATACATGGTTCATTACCATCTGCACACACGCCCACCAACTTTGTGTAAACGAGATCTCATCCCCTTACTTACACTAATAATAACAATAATTGTTCCGTGTTATATAATATCTATATAGCTTCTCTGATAAATTGTAACCAACCTGATTATGGCCACAGCAGCAATGGCTGAAACATGTAGTTGATAAGTTATATATACTCGTATTTGATAATATAGTTGTGTTATGACTGCTATATCCTTATATTATTACCTTATGTTCTAACAACACAACAGGAATGACGCTCCTTAAAGTTAGTATTTCATACTTCATCCATGTACATTTAAGCATAAATAAAATTTGGCCAAATGGAGCATCCATAATGGCCTACATCTAGTTTTTCTAATTGTGATTTTGTTAGTATGAAAATATGTTTCTTATCTGCTTAGTTCTACATAACCAATATATGCTTCTATGTTTTGTTATTTCACAGAATCAAAATTAGATTCTAACCATTTCATAATTCTAAGTTATGAAATTAATAAATAGACTCAGACACTCTCTTATCAGCCTATTAGTCATACCCATAGGAGTATAAAGAAAATTATTATCTACTATTGAAAATGTCTGTGAAATTCTTACCAATTTCAAACTGTAGGAGAAAGTCAAGAAAGCATACAAATCAAAATAATGCATATGCTTCATTGTAATATTTAAGAAGTTCTGATGTCTCTGCATATCATGTGTTGCTGTGATCACACCAAGTTGAATAAAGGTTTAACAAACACTTTTCATCTTTCACATCTATCTAAACAAACACCAACATACATAGAACAAATCTCAAATTCTCCAATATTATTAGTACGACTGTTGTAACGTTACCTCATTTCCTGATTAATACTCAGACTTCATTACATTTTACAACTGTAAGAACCAATCTTCTCATAAATATGAACATGACACAATCTTCTACCTGGATTCATAGTGATGAGAATGCCACAAGATAAGACAAGATTAATTTCTTGGCCATCAAAAACAAAACTCTTTGCTCTTTCAGCCAAAGCAGACAAAACACAAAGAATCTGTTGAGCAACTACTGAAAGCACTTCAATACTGATCCTGTTGAAGTCATCGAAGCAACCCCATGCTCCTGTCTGTGCAAGACCTAGGAAAGAATTATACAAGCATTAGATTTTCATACATGCACATAGAAACTGGAGGGAACAATTTTGAAGAAAATCTATAAAATACCTTTGGGAAACAAGCAATCTGGACATAATAAATTTGCTGGTATCAGTTGACTTTTATGCAAATCAAATATGAATGTGCTTTAGGTGTAATCATATTGCTGCAGAGCCTATTAAAATCAGTGTCCATTTGTTTGTCAGTGAACATGTAACAACTCAAGTACCATTGAACAAATTTTCATGAAATTTGATATTGAACGATTTTCAAGCACCTGGCAAGTTACTGCAATTTTCATTGAGATAGATAATTGTAACAACTGCTTTTTGTGAAGCACAAATTGTATGCCCAGTACATTTCTTCAACAAACCTTACTGTTTTCCAGGCAATTAAAAAATTATGGAAAATCTTTACAAGTAATTTCATGCTCTGGGAAGTACCAAGCTATTTCTATTCTATGATACAACAAAAACCCATAGAAAATTTCTCATCATACTAAACTGTTGTGCCATTGTTAGAACATGGGAAAAACAGAAACAATTAATTTTTTTATTCCACTATCTACACACTTACAATATATGATGAAGAGGATCATACTGTTAGCATGTTACTCATAATTACTTCTACTAAAAAAGTCTGTTATTTTATATTGAAAGGAATGGCAATTAGCTGTCAAGATGTAATTTGCAAATCAGTTCAACAAATGATTCACAAACGGGTTGGCACATTCTGTTACTAAGAAAGTACATACATGGTAGAATGAAAGATTGCAATAAGACCAGTTCACTGAAATCTAAAAAGCAGTTTAAAATGTAAAAAGACCAGGTTAACAATGAGTGCAGCTATACTGCTACATTCCATGCATGCCTTCATAGCATGGACATGGACAACCATGGCCTAACTTTCATTCTGCCATGCCCTGAGAGAATATCCTGCCCACAATCTTCTAGTCTGTCCCCTCAGAGTAGATCACAACAATTACATACATAACTTCCCAATCTTTTACCAAAATCTTTGATTGTTCTGTCTCCCACATACCTGAGAACATCCTGCTCACACTCATATAGTCCATCCCCTCAGAGCAGTTCACAACAATTACATAACGTCCTAAGCCTTTGCCCAAATCTTTAATCGTCTCTGTCTTTCCAGACCCAGTAGGCCCTTTAGCACTTGCCCCCCTGTGCAAGTGCAGAGCAGTTGTCAATGTAATGTAACACCTGAAATAAATTTGTACAAGAACATAAAATTGACAATTATCAAATTATAAATGCAGAAGTATAACTAACTGATTAATAAGTGCTGCCACACTGCCTATTCATAAATGCCAACATTCCAATAAACCAAGCCACACATTAATGAGTAAGGACAGACATCCCTATGGCAATAACTTTAAAAGGACTGTTTTCTTGTGGTAAGCTCTGATCCTATGGTGGTCTGAACTAGTTCCTTTAGCTATGGACATTCCTTGACCGTCCCATCTGTTTTTATGTAAACCAGTTCCAAGTCACAAGCTTCAAGCCTTTGTCTGTTTGTAGATCCAGATGGACATATCTGACCAGGTAACAAAATTTGGTCTTGGTCAGAGTGTATATTGCACATTACATTCAGAACTTGTATAAATATGTTTATTACCAACATATTGCACTTATTCGTACACAACTTTTCCTGCATGTGTCAGCTATTATTTACAGCCATCTTCATGAAGCAAAGTTCAGGTAAAATTCACCCTAGAACAGGCCATGAAGGCCCAGAGGGGAAGTAGGGGTACAGATCCACTCTTTCTTTAACCTCAGCGCTAAATGGGGGTTGGCGGCCAATGTGACGGCCCAGCCACTTTACCCTTGGGGAAACAGATCCCATACCCACTGCACAGTAGGCTGGGTGGGACCCAGGGCTGGTCTGGATGGGAGAGAAAATCTCTCCCCCTTTGGGATTCTATCTCTTGATCGTCCAGCACTTAGCAAGTCGTTATACTGACTATGCTATCCTGGTCAACCATCTTCAGGGAGCATCATTATGTAGTAAAAGACATACACTGCATCAGCATGTAGCTCTGTCAAGTGTGAATGGTAAAGTACAGAATGCCAATATACCATTACAACACCAATTTACAGTGCTGGCAATGTTAAAGTCACGTTAAAATATGTTGAAATTATTATAATAGGGGATTCTTGTTAAAATCTTTTGCATCCAGACATCTTGAAATAATGAATATTCTTTGAGTTTTATCTAATGGTAAGTCAGTATGTTTCCAAGCTGTGTATACTACAAATATCCACTCTGTGCTGAGTTACTCAGGACAGATGGTGGAAAGAAGTAATGCATAGTAATATTGAATGATGGCCTTAGTGCTAGCAGCATGAAACTTCATGTTTTCTTATTACAGAAATTTCATTATTTCTATTTCTAAATCAAATCTTATGAATTTAGGTTTCAGGATTCTTGCATGGTATATGTATGTTCTTTACCTCTCTGTAAGTGGTGTTATAACAAGCCTCCGAGAATTGCCCAAATATTCATAACCATATACAAAGTATGTGTGTGTTTGCCTTACAATGCAATCATCAATATCACGATCCCAGTAAAAACGGAGTTGGGACAGCCATTCAAATGATGACACTTCTGTACAATCTGTGAAAAAGTAAATGGTGATTAGAGTTTTATACAACTGGAAAGGAAATAAAAATGACACAATTTTTTGCACTGGGACTACATGATCTTTTGGACTGTAACACCAAGTGATCTGGTGGATTTCTTCCACCAGACTACACAATGTCAAATCCCACATAATCGTAATCTTAACACACAGACTTATAAAGTATATATATGTGTAAAACTCATATACAATAACAAGAACAAACAAATCACAACAAATGGAACACAGTTTAAAAGTCTGGAAATGTTTTCAGAAAGATCACTGACACCAGCTGTTCAAAAGGTATAGAACAACTGAAGGAGAACAATATTTTTGCAATTGCCATCATCAAGCTGATGTTTTGGTTTTGTTAAAAATACCTTACCAAAAATGTATGAGCATTAATAATTAGTAACTAAATATAACACATAATGTACTACTTAAAGAGTATAAATCTGATTCCAACAAACCAAAGTAAGCAGTTACAGGTTTAGTTGCATTCTGTAGTCTACTGGGTTGTAACAGTGCTCAGTCTGACAGAGGTGACTTCTACCCTAACAATGAAGACAGCATATTTCGCTGAAGCATTAGTACCCAAATGTCACATTACAGTGTGTCATAAACCAGACATATCTTCACAGATGATATCCCTAAACCTCATATTCAAGTACAGACACTCCCTGATCATGACAGGGTGTCATTTTTATGACCAAGGCATAAAGTGATGTTAGTTGGCAATACCTTATATACATATATATATATACACTGGCTGCCCACCAGCAAATTAATAAAATGTAAACATGGACAAGCCACCTAAATATAGTGATCAACACAGCATCATAGTAAACTGATTAAAACAAAAACAAAGGGACCAGGGAGAAGACTACTTGCACACATGCACACTGCATTGACCAATTGCAGGACTTACGAACTGTATCATGGTTGTAGGTATGAGTGGTCATAAGTTGATGGTGTCATATGTTAGGGAGCATCTCTGTAGCATCGTGTTCTTTCAGTACATATTTACTTACTTGATTTGTACATTTTATCAACTACATCTCGAGCATGTATTCCAATTGTCATCAATGAAACAAACTTCATTCTCTGAATCTTGGTTAGAGTTCCTCGGACAGTATCTGAAAATTTACTTACGACCTGATTCTGCAGAAAGACACACAAACTTAAAATTAGTACTTAATAAGCAATCATGTATCAACAGTAATCAGATGTTGAAATTAACACTAGCATTAATGATGGTTTACTAATGATAAAGTACAGTGTATGTCTGACACTACCAATACAGACTTTTCTAATACAAAATTATTTACAGAAGCTTAAAAATTCACAAGCAATATTCGAAAACATCCATCATATCCCAACTAAAAACAAGGGGCACTTTATGATTTAGACTTCTGAATATTCTTTTGTCGAGATCACTAACTCTGGAACAACTATCATCATCATTCAGTATACTACCAGTACAGGCTATCCAGACACTACATGGCAGCTTGCCAAGAATTTTAGTGCTACTAATCTTTTACTTTATGAATAAAATCCACACACAAAAGATGAAATCGCACAGAGGATAACATTTCTTGGTACACTAAATTAAGTCACAATGTTGTAATTGTGACAGTGTTATTCATGTATTTATGGGGTGAAGATATTTTAACCCAGATGAACCTCAATTTAATGTTCCTCACTATAAAATCATCCCTCATTTAATACCCACCCTCATTTATCTCAAAACTGAACTTCCTACAAGTGGGTTTTCCCTCTATAAGGCAAACACTACGAACCTACAAGAAACATAAAAAACAGAAATTTTACTGTATGAAACAAATTTTGTCTCTTGCATCACCATCATTATCATTATCATTGTTGTCATCTACAACAACAAAAACGATGATGACGATGACGACGACAACAATAACAACAACAACAACGATGATGACGACAATGACAACACACATCAAGTTTGTGTATTTGGCTGTAACAAAAAAATCATTATAATGTAAACTTTTTTCAATTTTATAAAGTTTTTTATAATAGTTATACTTGAATGTTACTGTATTCACCTGTTTCTTTCTGAGCTCTTTGAGTGGTTTCCTTGTCTCCAGTTGTTTACACTGAATAAGAGCTCTTGTGCAATCAGTGGTCCACTGAATCTGCAAGGTAAAAAAGGACATAAATATGAAAATTGCCCACCTATGCACAATTACACAACTACTTAGCAAAGCACCTGTTTTAGCTAATTTCTTTTTAAATTCTCATTGTTTAATTAATTAGAGTGTGTATTCACATGGAAGAGGTAAAACTTCTTACCCCTATTCTCTAATAGACCTTCACATGAATTTCTCAGCTTTGCATGAACTGTAATTCTAACAATGTTAATATGAATGGCATAAAGATAAACAGTTAATTGTTGGACTTTGGTTTTCTGTATATTAAATTAAAGTATATTTATTTAACAGTTTACACCAACAGTAAAAAGGTGAAGTTGTCCCTGTGCACATCATGAGAAGGCACATAGCGCAGTAGAGTTATAGTTCAATTCATTTCTAAACTCAGCACTAGATGGAGGTGAGTTTTATACAAAAAGTAGCAAACTGCAAATTATGTTCAGATGGCAACTGTCATTTAGCAAACTTTTCCTAAATGTCTGTTCTTAAGTACAACTAGTTAAACTTACCAAGCCAAAACACACAAACTCAACTATATTATGCTTTTTAAATGCATTACCTGGCTAGATATTATGCATAATTGACCTGGCCAGTCCTTGATCCATATGTCTCTTGTGATTAAATTTTTCCTCAGTGAAATCTGACACAATTTCAACTGATCTCTTAAGGTAACATGCATGCTTTCTTCTGAAATAATAAAAACAAACATATGTAACTTACATTAAAATCCATCAAAATTCTCGTAGTCATTCACAGAGTCCTCAATTTAAGTAAATTTAAATTACCTCCCTGGTGATAATTACAAATGTCATTGGAATCCATTAATACAGAGCAACCAGATTATCACAAACAATATGTTCAGAGATAGCAACAGCATGCAAAAGGATTTTCTCCATTGCCACAAATTCTCCAAACAAATACTACATTTTGGAACAATCAGCTTCCTTGCTCAGGTAAAACCATTAATCTTAAGAAAAAACTGACCAAAATATAACATACACATCATCATAATCAGCATGCGAGAAAAAACAAATCAATGCATCTAGACATTCAAATATAGTATAATGTGTTCATTCATTAACTCCATGAAGCAGATTCCTTACTGAGATATTTATGTAATGGTAATGTTTAATGTCATGTTAACTACAGCCTCCCACTAAACCCTCTCCGAAATCAGTTGACTCCATTTTACATCCACACAACCTGTGGCTATAACATCCATCTTCAAATTATTCACACATATATACCTAGATCTAGCAAACAGTTTCTTCCTTTCTGGTTTGTTGACTAATATTAGACATTTCTCAGCTCTCTCTTGCAAGTTACATTATGCTACTCATCTAAAGGTCCTCAATTTCTTTCCATATTAATATTTTTAGTCTCTGTACTTCACTTAACATAAATACAGGATCCCCAATGCTATAATAATACTCTGCAGGAAGCCATTTTTGGTTTAAAAATAGGTTTGTTCATCACGTTTATTTTCTCGTCCATTGGCCACTTCACTTTAAAACAACTAAAAACACACTGTAACAGAACATCTAATTCCAAAATAGTGTTACAAAAATTTGACTGCCTTGTGAAAGGTACTAAGTGTATAAGGCACTTTACAGTACCTGCTCTTGGTCAACATCACTTTAAAACATACAGCCAGACTCTAATTTAATTATGCAAGGCACTACTACTACAACACTGCTGCCTCCTTGAGTTAGTTAGTTAGTTAATTAGCTAGCTAGCTAGCTAGCTTTATTTTCCATAGATCCCATCGAAATACAATTTCATATGGACGTGGAAATAGTCACAATATAAACAACACATAATTAACATATAAGTGGAAAAGTTATCAATAAGCTTTACAAATAAATAAGTATTGTCAAACAAGTATATGCACGTACAGATTTTAACAAACTGAAAAAAGAATACAATAAATACATAATTTAATTATTAAAACAACAATATCAGCAAGCATTAATTATTGTTAAATTCCCTAATAGTATTGTATAAAATGAACCTTCCAAAAAAAAAACCTTTTTAAGGCCAATTTGAATTTCCTTACATCACCAGATAAATTTTTTATCCCTGTAGGTAAGCAACTGAAGACTTTAATTCCTGAGTGATACACTTGGCTTTTGGCACAGCTTGCAGTTATTCCCACTAAAATAATCACATTTTGTCATTTTATTGATACATGAAGTTCAGCAGGCATCCTTCACTTGTCTCTGTCTGCTTTTTACACTACTGTTAACTGGAGCTGGTTTATGTGTACAAACACTTATTCATCCAGGGAGATCATTAAATAATACTGCCTAGAAAATAAATTCCGCTACAAAATACCTATTACACACTTCAGTAAATTAATATAAAATATATGCAATTTAAATGAAAAGGGTTTTACGGCTGCACAGGAAAAATATTTTATGTTCGGTATTTAATGTTTCAGTTTATTATTTATTAATATAAATATGTGTGCATCTGTATGTGCATGTGAGGGGAATGGAGTATGTTACACACATACGCATGCGCAATGTATGTCACACAGTGGCAGAAACAATCTGAGCTAAACAATATAACATTCCAAGTTTTAGGTTCTCCCACAATTTGTGAAAGGACTGATGCATACATAACAGTACACTGCATCAAGTGACATGATCACAGTGAATTTTCAATAGGCTGAACTGTTAATCCATTTTCTTCCTGTCAGAGCTACAGATTTTTTAATCATATGCGAATGTCTTCCCAAGTTTCACCACCATAGTGAACAAGCAACATTTCTTCTTATTCATTAATTTATGTTTCTAAATATATTCCACAAGTTATCGTACCTACTACACAAAGCCAATCCTCAACAGGACCCTCCAGAGCAACAACACTAGAAAACTCCACATATTCTCCATCAGCTGAAATCATTCCTTGACCTTCCCACTTATTAGTCACAATGGTCTGTAAGAAAATATAAAGACACTCAATGATGTAATAGAGCTAATATTAAATTCTCAGTAATTGGTCAGCCATTAACAGATTATATTATGGAATGATACTGGGAAAACTGATCTTTCTGACAAAATTTACTTGCCGTTCAGGTGTACTGAACAGCAAAGCTAAGTTGTATGATTTAATTCCAAGCAACAAAATTGTATTTCTGTTTTCAAGTAGTATAGTTAACATTACATCTGCAGGTGCAGTGAGCCTTCCTTTATTCCAACAACCATGCCTTGCCAAGAACAGTAACATAAACTTTACTAAGTCTCGTCTAGAAAGTTTAACAGTACTATAATTCACAAAAACAGTGAAATTTATTTTATTTATTAAATAATCTTTGTTTATAATAATGGAAATTATTATTCAGCCATAGAATGCAGGACTTGCAACAAAGATCAGAGATTTTTCTTTCTTGTAAGTATTCTTAAAATCTGTAACAGAAATCCACGAAGTAGTGATATGGAAACATAAAATATTTTGTGTCATATTCCTTTATCCTTATTTTTATTCAAGAACTGTCCCAGTAAATGCCATGTGGACTTATTCTACCTACCTTGATCACCTTAATTTTGTTGATATTATCAAAACATTTTTTCAGATGAGGTTGTACATTCTCGGGCCTCTTAGACTGACCAAGAACCTCCAGTATGTCACTATTTGACATGAAATAGAATCTAGGAAAGATGTGTCGCTTTGTCTCCAAATAAGATTTTAAGGCTGTATGAATAAGTTCCAGTCTCTCCTTCAGGCCATTCAAACGTTCATCAAATCCTAAAAAAATAATATGATAACAATAACAAAAAACAAATCTTGTGATGTTAAGTCAGAATTATCTCTCCAATGATTTCCTATTTACTACTTGTAAACTGTTAACTAGTGATTCACATTATTAACCCCAAACTGATTTACTGCCAACTCATAATGAATGACTGCCTCTTTGCCAATTAATGATACCTCACAAAGTAACATACATGTAAAATGGGGAACATGTAGAGCACATGTTCAGAATTACACCATGCACAAAAATTTACATGCATTTTACGTGATATGCTAATTTATAGAGAGTCTGTAATTGCTAACTTAACAGGAACCTCTGAAGGCCCTTACACCAGAAAATGAATAATCTTTCTCATTCTCACAAATTATTTTTCATTAAATACGTTACCATCCACAAACAAATAGCAAAATGAAATTTAAAAACTTACTCGGATAAAGCAAAACTGAGAGTGCTTTTCGATCTTTATACAGACAACTTGTAACTTCCTTCAACTCAAGTGTAATTTTATCAAATTCACCGGACTCTACAGGAAGTTGTTGTCTAATGTCTTCACCGAGAAATACATTCTAGAACAAACAATTAAAATAACCAATATGATGAAACACATACATAAAAAGACACAGCACATGAAGCAAAAAATTACAGCACATATATGTAAATGGGGCAGTATATGTCACAATCACATAAAACAATAATCTCACCAAACTTTGAAAAAATGTGAATACAACAAGACAGAAGAAAGTTTTGCATTCATACAGGTAGATTATCAAACAATAAAGACCAATTTTTAGAACTGCCTTCATTGTTACAAATGAATCAAAGATCAAAACAAAATGGCATCCAATGTTTTCACTTTACATAAAATTCCCTTAAGACATGAAATCAACCAGTAAATTGTAACAGAAAAAAAAAACAGTTAAGACTGGCATTTATAAAACCACCATTTTTCTCATGAAGTAATGATTTTAAGCAAGTTGTTCATCTTAAATTACCACTAACACACACTGTAACATTAGCATCACATGTTTAAAATGAAACATTTAATTTAACTGTATTAATTCAGGTGGCAAAATTTATTTCTAATCTCATTCAACAACAATTATTACAATGTGTAGTCATATGCAGCTTGACTCAGCAGGTAGTGAAAGTGCCACACAAATATAATTAGTCTCACACAGCACCAGCATTCTGCGAAACTGTTCATGTAGCACAGTAGGGAAAGGGAGATTCCTTTTCCCTTAAATCCCTTTTCCTACTTTCTAGTGTTGAATTAGCTTGTATTTTTTTTAGTTAGTGTCACACAGGTTTCAAATGTTGTCTAAGCATCTAATTTCTCATTTTACTACATCTTACACTTTCTAAATCATTAGACTTCCTGGCTAAGTCTCTGAAAGTCATTGCTCTGTATCACTCAGTAAAATAAAAACAATACTTACTTCTAAATGAAGAAACTGATTCTGCACAACTTGCATCAATTCAAGAACTGCTGTGATAACAGAGAAAGCCCTTTCCCAGTAATCCACTTCTTTTATAAACGGTTCGACAAACCTATTAAAAAAATTTAATGAAATTTTTTACTCTCTTATTGTCACAAAATCTCCCTCAGTTTTCTTTATACCTAAAGTTACAAGAGGAATGTCCCCAGGCAATACTACGTGAAGATAAAGGACAATCATAAATAAGTCAGATGAAGCACGGTACTGCCAATAAAAACTACAATTAGCCCTTCAAATGACACTGGGGTTCATATTCAAACTACTACCCAGGACAATGGAATTTTAAATTTAAACGACACTGAAATGTGCTCACAAAGTACAGTGTAGACAGGCAGGTGCCATTTGAGGATTTGAAGACCATAAAACAAAAAGGCTGGAATTAAAAGGTTAAATATCGGATGTCTTACTTTCAAGACTGTTCTAAGTCAGATTCAGTGGATGTGAGGTATTGTAAGATGTAACAGCCTAGTTATCAAATCAAAAGCGGAGTATAATGATGACATAAAATAAACTGATAAGGAGGAGAAACAATGAGTAAATATAAATCACTATGAATTAGACTTTGACACAGTTCCACATTTAGACCAAATGGTGTTCTTACAACATACAAAATCTTCTATGGAAAGTAACTTCCTGGGATATTAGGAATACCACGATAGAAACTGTGAATAAACAGGTTAGGAAAATAGCAAATGTACTGAACTGACTCTAGTAGAGGTCCAATTGCGTACTTATATAACGACTATCACACAACTTCAAGCTTCTTAACAACATGGGATTTCTTACACGGGTAAGAGGCAGTTTCTCAAAAAATTCCATGTGACATTAAATGACCTATATGTCATAATAATTAACTAATTTACCATTTCTCTTATTTGCAGTATTTAATATGTACTTTAATTACATTTCATGATAAATTTCTACATAATGATCTTATACAATTTTAACAGAGTTTTGAGATTACTTTTTTGACTTCACTGTTCCCAGTTGCACCTGGTGGTCTTCCAGAGTTTGCAGTACATCTTCCACAGTCTTGAGTCTGTATATTCCTTGTCTGTGTGGAACCAGCTCAAGATGCATATTTTCCCAAACTTCAGCAATTGCTTTCAAGCCCTGTGAATTTATAGTAATGAAATAAATATACTACGAATAATTTCTCAGTGAATTCAACAATAAAATGCTCCTATAAAACAAAATACTGTACAAACCATTTCAACAGCCAGCTCCATAGATGCTGTATTAGACACTTCATTGATCTCTGCTGCATAATTTTGCATTTTCATTGTAATAAGAGCCTCTAAGGTAAAATCTGATGAGTTTGGGTCAAAGTCCCTGAAGAAGAAACAAAATGGTTAGTTTTTTAATACAGTATTCATTAAGAGAATTATGCTGAAGATTCAAGTCTTCTGGGATGTAAAAATGAGTCACTAGGTGAACAGTTCCTGATGTTTTGCAGGATCATAGTACCTTTACCCCTTAAAATGAAGGCACCATGATCCTCAAAATACTGGGAATATTCACCCAACAACACAGCATAACATTCCATTCGACTTGAATATTCATCATCACCACTGACAGAACCTCAAATCTTGCAGCATTATGTTGATTAGTACAAATAAGGTTAGTGCCATTATTGGTAACAGTATAGACCATGTAACACGCAAAGCAATTTTCTGCTGAGTAATCAATACTCTAATAAGTAGAATGAATGATCACTTTAAAATCATGATGGATGCCTAGGTGTTTTGAGAAACAACAAAAATGGCTATGTTCAGGATTCAAATGGAAAGTTAAATACATGTTTATGCCTAGCTGAATGACAGTTGACACAGATAGTGTGATTGGTTAGGAGGAGACCCATGGCTTGCCACATTTTGACATAGCAAATATACAAAGAAAGTGATATTAACTTTTCAAAATCCTTAAAAATTCATGAAACAAGGAGCCTGTGTATATTCAACAGATATTTTGCTATTCACCAGTTTCTTGTTAAAGTATATTACTCAACATAATAAAAGTTCAGAGAGTAAATGAATATATGACAATAAGTATGTAATTATCCTGAAAGATACTGTGAAATAAACTCAAGCTCCTATTTCCAAACTAGACTCTACAGTCAGAAATGCCCATTTCTTACATGCTTGTGAGATATGCAGTTCTCATAGTGGTGCTGATGAAAAATCAAGTTGTCTGGGAAATGACACCATGTAGAGTGGTGTACCCATCCTCCTTATTTGTATATGATACAGCTACCAGCTACCTAAAAGCAGCTTGTTAGTTTATCCAGACTCTTCTCAAGGGATTTCACTGGACGAGTTTTAAAGCATCTTCTGCAACTGTCCAGCATGTCATCAAATCAATGACACATACATGCACTATTCCCAAGGGGTCTGTCCCAAACTTTATTAAATTTTAACACTGACTCATTGCAGTTACAAGCTAATACGGTTCACACATACAGGAAATTCTGCCAGAGCTGTGTGCTGGATGCTGATATATGCAAGGCATTAGATACAATAGGAAATCATTAACACTGTATTGAATAGGTATAAAAGACTGGAAAACTGTATCAGTTTATCAACCATATAGCCTTAATGTTGTCATTTAGTGCACCAACTATTTGCACTTACAACATACGGCCTTACAGTCAGTTCACTATGATATGTTTCAGCACAATAATGCCATCTTCAGGAAGTACATACCAAGCTTAAAACAATTTATAGGAAAATTAATTACAGTTATGAATTTCATATCCTTTAGTAAATGCTATTGCTAAAACCAGTTTTCTGGTAAATAAAATATGTGTATTTTCTAATCTATTGCAGACATTATGTATAAGGCATATTATAATACTCTTAAATATAAAATATTCAAAATATAGACAGAGACAAGCTTCAGGATTTTGGCAGTATATATTCAAATATGTACCACAGTCCTTGATCCAGTGTTCATGTATGACAAACTGTACAGTGTGAACCAGATATTAATTTGTCACTGAATACAAAGTTTGAGGTTCACATAGCAGTGTTGATGAAGATTCAAGCCTTCTAGAATGTGACAGAGTGTTGACTGGTAAATGATTGGTTCAGTAGCTATTTACCAGTCAACACAGCATCAAATGCCAGAAGACAAATGTTAGACATTGAATATTAAAATTACCTGTTTATGACCTTCTTAACACTCTCCCAGTGTCTCTCTTTCATTGAAGGGTTCTTCAAAGCGGGTATAAGCAGCAGCATTTGCCTGAAATCATCTACTCTGCTGTAAGTATCTTCCAGAATTTCCCAATTCTTATTTTTCAGTTCACAACATAAATGAGTCAGTTTATGGAACAGTGTTTGTACCTGTCAAATAAGCATGCAAAGAAGCATATCTTACCATCACTTCAGAACTTCTTGAATATACTTAACTTCCCCAGTAACATTCTCTTATATACTGGCTAGGTGATTTCAAGTAGTACCAAACTATCAAACATAACAATAACATAATGATTATTTTAAACATTAAGTTTACATTCAAGAAAGTATCACTCAGTTAACTTATCATACTCTAAATGAATAAGCTGCTTAAAACTGTCTGATGTATCCTGTGATTTGGGTCATAGAAAACTGAATGGGAAATACCTGCTACCATTTCGTTCAGAATTTTTTTGTATTCTGGTTGGCTATCTAAAAACATGAAGATTAAAACATGCAGAACTATAATTTTACTTGATATTTTATGCACTGTGTATTCTTGAAAAATCATATTGTTTTCAAACTAAACCTGTGCCTTAAATAAAAAAAAAGTACCCTTCTCTTCAATTCTTCCTTTAATAATTACAAATAAAGTGAATATCATATGGTTGTTGTACATGATTAAATTACTTCAAAAGTGTTTCCAAATTGAGTTCATGAACACTCTTTTCTGCATGATACAAATATACTGGCAGCCCCGAAGGGTTGCTGCAGGTGGGCAAGGCAGGCCTAAACAAATCCCAGGTGTCTGGTCACCCAGATAATTAATTTTATATGGTGGCACCCAAGCTCGAGCATAATTATTTCAATTTTCTTTTTTTCTAATATACAAAATGTTGATCTGTTCACCTGCCCTGAGCAGAAAGCACCAGATAACTATAAGGGTCACTCCAGAACTGTGGATCCTCAGTATGAACTAGCTTCATGTTATGGTATCAAGAATTCTGAAAATTTGTGGACCCCACATAAGAAGAACAATGGCATATATAATTAAAAATACAGAATAATGAGACTACATATCTCTCACAAATTATCACATCAAATGACCATGAAACTTAAAAAAAAACTAAGAGAGTTTTAGACACAAACATTTAATCAAAGAAACTGAAAATGAAATCATACTTCTCTGAGTTGATATTATATGAATGTATATTACTGTATTTTACACATTCATGCACACTAATCACACAACACTGAACCACCACTGCAACCAGTAGCACACCAGTCTGATTACAGATTACAGTCTTCACTGAGACTTCATGAAAATGGAGAATACCATACTTTCAATGGTGATTCAGAAGCCCTGGTCAACTATTAGTTTGTTCTGCCAGCCATCATTTCATGCCTGATTGCAGCATAATTTGCTGTATGGTGCATGTTGCATTTAAAGTCAATATGAATACCAGGATCAGAAAGATAAGTAAGGCAAAACTGTAGCATAAAACTTGCATAATATACATGATAAACACATAAGAACTCACATTATCTTCCATTTCTTCAATATCAGCAGTCCAAAACTCTCTTGTTTTGTACGATTCCCATGCTGTATTCAATTCAACAGTTAACTCCCATACTACTTCCAGGGCATCCAATTCCTGCAGATATTTGAAATTTCAAATAATAAATGCACTTAATTACTAATTCACATGGACCAATTTTCCATATTAAAATACATATATATTACAAATGAATTTGCTTTAGTTTCTTGTCATGTTATTTTGAACATTCCATCAACTAGACTCAGTCTAAAATTTGAAGATGTGTTACCCTGAGATAGTGATGTAGATCATTACACCCTTAGAAAGTTTCTTAAGACAGTATTTTCAGCACACTTCCATTGTACACAAGATGGTGGGACATACAAGCATATTAGACTGTCATAAAACTAGTCTGCTTCCTGAATCCCAATGACTCAATAAAAACAGCTGGCTAAGGATAGCCACATTACTGCCTCAGTATCAGAAAAAGAAGTCATAGGACAAAGCTATATTCAGAAGTTATTAACAAATGTAACAGACATTGTTACTTTATCTATGATCACTTATAACAGATGCTTCTTCCTTGTAAATCACTGACTTATAACACTGTCTACAGATCTGAATCTGTTGTTGTTGTTGTTGTTGTCATCATCGTCATCGCCATCTTTGTTGTCGCCATTGTCATTGTTGTCGTCGTCATCGTTGTTGTTGTCATCGTTGTCATTGTTGTTAAGATGGGTATTAAATTGAGAAACCCTGAAATGATGATTACTAGGCTCACCACACAGGATACTAACTACACAGAGCTTTCTTTCTGTAAGATTGTCTACTCTTATGTAAAGTACCCTCAAATATTTTTTATACAAGTCTACATGGTTAATCAAAACTGAGGAAAATTCCAGAACAGCGCCATGGTTAAGACATGACAACGTCCTTTTAAATCATTTTTAATTTATCATTTGTCAATCACTGTATCATTCAATGACATATAGTCTCTGATACTGACAGTATTGTTAAGTAATAACAACAACAAAAGCAGAAGCAACAACACAGAACTTTTGCTATAACTGCAGCAGTGCCACAGTAATCATACCATACACGCAGAAACAATCTGAATGTTGTAACTTCATAAGAAATGTAACAGATAAACACCTATAGATGGGTAACAGTGAATAAATTAACTGATGTTAAATGTTAAGCAAATGTTTTCATTGAAGGAAGGAAATGCCAGCTAGAAGAAAATTTACTCTTTAAATACACAGCTGTAGAAACCTTATCTTGTTCCAAAAGTACTGTCCTGTGACACAGAAGTAATGCAGGAATCCAAACAATCTGTGCGAAAGTCAAAATATTTAGGAACATGTAATAGTTCAGAACAAACCTTCCCAAGTCTTGAAAGGTCTGCAGAAGCTGGGAGAGATGTGTTGAAAACATCAATGTCCTCTCTAAGTTGCTCTTCTCTCTTCCTCAACACATTCTGTTGATTCTGAACACTATGCAAATATGCCAAAGCCTCTGAAAATAACTTAGTAATTAGCTATCTGAAGCTATCTTAAGCCCAATGATAACTGTTACCATCTCTCATACAAATTCAACACATAACCTTTCCCTTTATATTTGGCTGCCACTGTTAGGAATTTTAAGAGTAAAATTTTTCATATTAATAATTAAGCATGACACTTTTGATGAAACACCGATTAATGAATAGAAACTATCACTGAGTTCATAAATAGGTCTGGAGGTACAAAGAACACTGAGACATACATGAGACATTCTGAACCTCAACATGAGATACAAGTGAATAGTTAGCTTCAAGATATGGTTATTTTGCCCACAAGAAAACAGTCCTCATAACTACTGAATATAAGGCTGTATCTATCCTGAAACTGGCCCGGACATACTGATATACAGAAACATTATTATCCTTGCTGGGGATGTAAATCTGGTGGTCCAGCCCACAGTCAGTCACTAAAAATCACAGGTTATAATTTTTTTTTAATTTGTGATTTCAGATTTCCACCATAGTGCAAATGATATCTTGCTCTTCTGGGACATTATGCAGCCTATATTGGTAGTTTGTTTCTGATGTTTAGTGACAACCTATCAGTCCTATCTACAAGGGTCAAGACTGCTTGACCCTTGAAGTGCTCAAAACACATAATTACAATAACATGTAGATGTGTCACTCATTTGACTCAAGCAGAGAACCTTCTCTTCAACTACAAAAGCAATTCTAATACCAAAATAAGAGTAACTAGATGTTGACATCTCCATACTTCTGGGATGTGGTGTCATGTCACTGGGTGATAGTGAATGATATTTCAGGATAGTGTTCTGATCTCATCTTCAAGGGTCAAAACATCCATTTGGATGTCATCACCCAATGATGCAGCACCTTATCACAGGAGGGTGTAGGTATCAACTGCATCACTGCAAATTCTTAAAAACAAATTATATATTAACAGGATAGTACTGCTGCCATAATGATCATTATAAAATAAAGTAGCATGGTTTTTCATTCTACAGACAAAATAAAAGCACTGGGGCATGTGACAAACTAACACAGCATTCCTACCACCTGTATATGCAATTTTTAAACTTTTGAGTTCTGTTTCTTGTATATGAGAATGAAAATTATTAAAAACTGTTTGTACCTTCAGCTTTCCAGTCAGATACATATGGTCCCTTTGCAAAGAATGTCTCCAAAAGAATAGCTGCCTCCTTCATTAGGACTTCTGACTGATTCAGTATCCAAGTTTGGAATCTCACCTAGAATATCACAACTAATTTGATAAGTACTATGAATATTTTACTGATTTTCTAATCTAAACTGACAAAAATTAATAACCTCAAACTGAAATGTACTCACAATAGCAGATAAAGTACAAAACTATAATTAGTAAAAGTATAATATTTTAATATCCCTTACATTAGTTACAAAATAAAAAACAAATTAACCAAACAAATATATTACATACCTTGTCTCGTCGTAACTGTTTTTCTGATTCTTCAAGAAGGTTTAGGAACTTTTTCCAGTCATTATCTAGGTGGTTTAATAGGTCTACCATATCTTCAGTAACATCTACATTATATTTTACTGCATGAAAAAGTTGAAAGTATTTAGTTTAAGACATAACATTAATCAACATTTTTCTTCAATTCACAAATTTGAAAAAAGCCTGGATGCTTAACTTACACAAAATAGCATACTGATCTCTTATTACTGGAAAAGTTGCTTCTCTCTCTGCAATCTCACTAACCAATTTATGGTGCAGGGCAATGACTTCTTGGAGTTCTTTCAGTGACTGTGGTATCATTGAAACTCTGCGGAAATTAAATGTAAAATAAACTGAAAAGGAAATGTTAGGTAATTACACACACACACATATATATATATATATATATATATATCAGTTGAATGGTTACAGAAATAATGACACAGTAAATTGTGGCTTCTTGTGCTTCCATGTACTGTACCCATTTAACTTGGTGTGTTATCCATGCAATCCGCAGGTTCAGTCTTCAGCCAATACTCAAGCCAAGCCATACAGAAGTCAATGTGCTATGTAGAGTACTTGGAAACCTAAGGACAATTTTTATGAAACTAGTGTGAGTTTTTTCTTGCTTAATTAGCGGTTACTTTCTCCCTCCTAAGTCTGAATACAGTCTTAAATACTTAGTTCTCAAACACTCTCAATCTGGATTTCCCCCCATGTGAAAGACAAAGCTTTCTGCTCAGGACAAATTTACTGATAAAATTATGGTAGGTAACCACTACCAACTTACACCATACAACATTCCAAAAGAGAAACGTTACTGTTCTGAAAGTTTAATCCTATTTTCAGACAGCAAAGGAGAAAAACTAGAGGATGTAAGGTGAAGAGTAGCAAGAATTTTCTGCTCTTAATTTTTTTAGAAATGCCATTTAGGTTTGGTAGAGTTATTCCAAGTCTCACATCTATTGATGGTGTTCATTATCTTATACATTGATTTCATACTGTACACATCATTAATACACATGACATAAAAGACTACACTCTGCAAAAGTATGAAGAATTTATCACTTCTCATACATACACAACAACTGCAGACATTAATACAAATAATATAATACTAATAAAATCTACAATGTATATTGATAGGGCTGCAATTATGAAAACTTGGCATCATAACATAAAAACATTCCAATAAGAAAAACACTTCTTTTAATTTTCTTTACACTGAAATTCAAAAGGATTTAACTTTCATTATTCCACACTTATTACAACAAATGGTAACTCATACTTCTCTGTGTTCTTGCTGGTGTAGTGGTATGAGCTCTGGATCTTGTCATATGTCAGCCGAAGGAGAAGTTTAGCCAGTTTGTCCTGCCAGACACAGCAGCATTCAACAATGGCATCCTTTAACTGCATGGAATTTATTATGATAAAATGAACTGGTGAAACTGATTCTTGCATCTGAACATTACAAGCAATTTCATTGTATCTGAAACAGTTCATTAGATATATACACTGCATGTAATTGTAACTGTAATTGTAATTTATCTGCGTTCCATGAATCCAAATTAGGATACAATCCTGTGGATATAGACATTGTCACTTACATACTATGCACTTACTGCATGCATGGATTTTAACTGAGGCTGAGTTAACATAAGATAAAACTTTACTGAATACCTCATACTTGATGATTTAACTAGTGTCTTGGCTATTTGTATTCACAAAACACACATCTCACAGTGTAAAGACCCAAGTGGTCTGTGACAAAAAACCAAAGCAAGATATTTATCCAACTGCTATCACTCCAGAACAGTCTATGACACAATGCTGTAGTAAGATGTTTTTTATGGATAAAACAGGTTTTTCACTCCTTTCAAGCACAACACAAGAAGATATTTTTTGTCATATTACGTTCATGTTTGACTGGTCATCGCAGCACTTGAATTTACACTGATGCTGAAGAGGGATTAACAAGATAAAAAATGTATAATGTAACAATGTGATGTTTTTGTTTAATGCTTATAACTTCTCACCTAGCCTAATGGCCTGATACTATTTCACTTAAAAGAGTGCACTTTTATGGCGACTTAATGTTGCCAGCAACAATAAAATGTTCATAGGTATGTATGTAAAGTGCCTGATATTTTTACTTCATCATAGCCAAATTCGGAATGTCAGAACAGAGTTTCATTGAAGTCCCCAGTATCAAATTTCACAGAACTCTCAGGTGGGAGCCGCGCTAAATCAGTTCGGCTTCCTCAGACAGACAGGCAGGTAACCACAACAAAACCAGCAAGCGCTTTTCACAAATATGTAAATGCACCTAAAAACTCTTCATTCTACAATCAATCAAAGATTGATCGTGTACAGCCAAAAAAAAAGTATGACAAACAAGCAAGTTTATTACAGATAAGAATTAGAAGCAACAGTTAATATAGTTCAGATAGAAGACTGATGATATAAGATACCACCAAGCATACTCTACAAGCTGTGAACTTTTTAAAGTAAGCTTAATTAAATAAGGCCTGGCTGAGAAACTGTAATTAAAGTAATATAGCTGGTGCCATCTTCTACTTGCAGTGTGCATAAGTACGTTTGCTAAATTTCACTGTTATTTAATTTGGATAACAACACGTACATGTAAGTCTAGTCTACACTACTAACAAATGACAAAAAAAACAGTTACAGCTACTATGGAGTAATTTCCATAATACTTCCGGGTGAAATTCCTTCCTTGATAAGTGACAAATGAGACTGACTATTGGTGGAAGTGGAATTCATAGTCTGCCTTCTTCATACAACTTACCTCCCTATATCTCTATCAAAAGAAGAAGCTGATGGCTTCAAGTCCTCATATTTTGTTATAAATATGTCTGTGTTCACTTCCCATAAGTCTCTGAACCGCTCCCAGGTTTTCAGATACTTGTGTATTTGACTCACATTAGTGGCCATCTCTGCATATATCATGAAAGAAAGAAGGCACCATCAGAGCAGAGTTTCGTATCATTATAGCTGTAATTATTTCCCAAAGAAGATTTTCAACTCAAATGCTTTTGAAGAAATGCTTTTAAAAAATGGAATTATTAATCTTGAAATGAGATTTGTAATGTACAGTTTATAATTGAAGGGATTACAGGTTTTCAAGGCAGTTCCCGATCAAATTATAATCTTCTTTTGGGTTTTGTTCTAACACATTGCACAAACACAAATGAAAATCACCATTTTATATAAAATAATGTTCTGTTAGAAACAGTACATATTTTCATCCTTGCTTTCCAGATCCATGTTACCTTAAATATTTTAACACGTGGAGTATTAAGAAAGACGTAAAATAAGATAAAAACTGTTAACCTATCAAGACAACCTATCTTCTCAGCACATGGTCATGTTCTTGTTTTGAGAAAATAAAAATATTTCCAAGAAGAACATGCTTGTATACAGGCAACAGTAATCTTAGCAGAAAAACACAATTAGCCCTGTAACGTGTTATATACTGTATACTTATGTTCTGTTGACAGTACATAAAACACAGTCATCATAAAATACTCTCTCCAATGTCATTCTCATGTGGCATTTTATACTGAAATTGCAACAACAAAATTTTGAATTTGGAGTGCATAAAAATTTAGCAGAGGCTGAAAGTGCCCTGTTCAGATTTTTGTCAATGAAACAAATGATGCTGTTATTTCCAGGTGCCTGTAATCATCTTAATAGATGGGAGATTAGAAAGTTGTTCATGCAGTTTAAAATGCTGGTAAATTTATGTTTTTTTTTTTTAAACAAAATTATGTCAACAGTTGTTTTCTTTTTGAAAAAGACATAGTTAAAAATATCAAAGCAAATAAAATCAGGCATAACATCTCACATTCCTTATTATTAAAATATTAAAACATTTAATTTTCACAGTTTTCCCTCTAACTTTTCCTAATTAAAAATAATATACTTGTTCTTCTTGATAACAACTTGACTATCTTATTTAAAGTTAACAATTTTCTTTCACAATAAAAGACAACAACACTGAAAACAATGAACTCATTTTAGAAAATAGTACAGTAGGTGTACACGAATGGTCTCTTGTTAAAGATCGCAGTTACATTTAGAAACTGTTGGGGAAAGATTTCTTTCAGTTGCAACTAGAACTGATTCTACCATTAACAACTTTTCGTCTTCAACTGACAACCCTTAAAGCAAGTCACCATCAAACATTACAAAAACAGCTGACAAATGCAATCCAAGCTAACTATGACACTCAGCTTCTGAGCTTGCAGTTTTAAAACTACAGAAATAAAAAGCCATCTCAACTCCGTTACTATGTCATGTGCCAGCATACAAAATTTTCCATTTCCTTGATACATGTTCTCCGCATTATGCACGAAATTAATGCGTTACTATGTTGCAGTGTCTGTCCATTTATATATCCATCTCTTTCCAAAACCAATTGGCACTTAGATGACGTTTTTGTTCTTGTTTCCATACAAAAAGGAGAGTATCCTAAAGTGGACTTCAGTATCAACAGTGTTGAACTCTGAGGCATATTATGACAAAGTTATCCTTACCTTGCATTATTAAATCCTGCAGTTGTTTGCACTCATCATCTTCCTCTACAATCGCCCAAAAGGCCTGCATACTGTCGGATGCAACTTTAAATTTCTCAACAAGACGTGGAATGGACACGATACAATCTACTATATCATGCAGTGTATGTGCAACCAAACTTGTTACATCTCTAAGTGAAGGCTCAAAGCTCACCTGAAAAATGAATGCATATATTAACATTTTGAAAGTACTTTGGAATGTAGTGGGACTCTAAAAAGAACTGTGCCATAGATAACTTATCCCCATGCTTAATCAAACACTATGCCAAGAAGACATGTACATATGTGGAAGTAGAGCTCCATGAGTTTTAACCTCAGGACTAGATGGAGACGAGTGATCAACTTCATATTCTGGTCACTTTCAGAGCTCCTTGTACCCACTGAATATGAGGTTGGACGGACACCAGCACCAGGCTCAACAGTGATGGGTGGAGAAAAATATAAATTGCAATATATCTACACCATCTACATAATGTAACCATCTGCTCTAAGCTGCCCAACTTTCGGTTACAATACTTCGTACACTCGTCGGTAAGTATGAATCCATCCCAAGGAATATACGGTGGGATAGCAGCCACTCTGGTTGATCATTGTTATAATTCTATACAACCACACTCTCCTCAATTACTTAAGTCTTACACACAATCGTGAAAAACTTAAAGACTGACCAACACAAATGCTGTTAGGATGTGTGTTCACTGCTCAATACCACCTTCCTTCATGAAGTCTAACATTTGAGTCCCATTCTGAAAAATCTCTTCCCTTGTCAGAAAACAGGTAGCCTGCAGGTAAGCCCAAAAGAAAATAAAGTTTCAAGCAAAAGAACACCTGCATTCAGCTACTGTAAAAAGAAAGCGAATTTAAGCCTTCAATGGAAATGAGGTGTGTTAGACCTCTGCCCATTCTAGTGACCTGCAAGGCTTAAATGTTGACAGCAATTACAGGTTTGAACTGCTAAACCCCTCCATGCATTCAAAAACTTTGAATACAGCAAATTTTGATTTAATTTAAACTGGCTAACAGCTGGACAACCAGTTTATCTTCTCATCTTCTTGATGCCTAATCCGAGACTTGAACTACGGACCCTAGCCAATTACAACAACTAAACAATCATCTACCAAGACATCCAACAGTGGGTTATATGGCAGAACTGTATTACAGACATAATCAAGTCCTTTCAGATGTATCAAACAATTAGCCAAATTTTGAAAACAATGAAGAATGTCAATGCATTATACTTTTATTTAAATTACTGAGCATTCACTGATGTACTAAACATTTATACCTTGACAACAAGAGGATGGTCCAACATGTGACCACACAGATTTTGCAGAACTCTTAGCAAGTCCTTGCATAGGAGGTGGCAATACCAAGTTTCAAGCCGGAAGTAAAGAAAAACTCAATATACAGTATGGCATTTGGGTATATAAATACTATGGAACCGTAGTAAAAGGGAGAAAGTCTGGTTTTCACAGATAAACACACAAGTCAAACGTTAAAGAAATAATCTGTCACCCTTTATCATTTGCATCCCATTGTGCTATATGAAGTACTGAAATAGAAAATGTAGGTTATTTGCACAAACAATCTTTTATTACTATTAAGTACAGAATACAATAATTATAACAGGAATGCTATATGGTCCTTCAAACAACATGCATACAAAAACAAACTGAATCTCATTACATCACAAATAAAGTGAACCTCATTGTAATGAAAAAAACCTAAAAATGATCCACTTGGGTCGAAACATGTTTTTTCAGGACCACATAGCATTATTGTTAAAATTATATAATCTAATAATAATAATAATAATAGTTTGCAAGATAACCAATACATTCTATTTAATTTGTCAGTATACACAGTCATGTAGTCCAAATAAGCATAAAAGAGCTCCATAAGACAGTGGTGATTGATGGGGCAGATATTACACATCATGTGTGTGAGACATGCTGAAAGTCACAGAGTAAATGAATGATATTCCACAGCGAAATCAGACAAAATCTATTACAAACAATAGAGAGAAATCATATCCCAATTCATTACAGAAGTTTCCAATGGAACACAAAGGTTACGAGATCCCATTTTTCAACTCATACTATGTCTGGTGGGTATGTTAGGGAAACAAAGGCATGTTATTTACCAACAATGTCAGTAGAGAAGATTACAGTGGAAAAAACGATATATGACTTTGGAACAGTAGTGGAATGACAATGAGAGGGGAAAAATGAAGTAATCAAAGGAAAACTCATCTCAGTGCCACAATGTGCAACACATCCCACAATCACTGGCCTGGGATGGAAACCATGCCCTGCAGTAAGAAGCTGGTGATTAACTGCCTCAGCCATTGCCTGGTGTGGTGGTGGGAATATTTAAAAACTGCACCATAAGACATGTGATATCGTAGTACTGCAATCATCCTTGCATAACTACAGGAGGAGAATAATTATCCACAATAGTGGAAGTTCACCAGATTTCACATACAATCTCTGAGGAAAGTTGGTAGGGAAGGGTCCAGTAGCAAGGTGAATTCTAGTGTTGTGTATAATGTTCAAGATTGATGCTTTGAACTTAGCTGTGTAGTTGTCTATGAAGCTAGCACAAGGCACAGTATATGAAAAATTACCACTCAGTCTTTGACCTGCCATGTAAAACTCTTACAATATTAAGTGTCATCCTTCTTTTAATACACAGCCTTAAACAAGTAAGACATCCACAACAGTTCACTGGCAACAAGGTCAAGAAACTTGCCACTTAAACCACGCAGAAACCTGTGTTATCCTCAGTGTTCCTCTCTCAGTACTTTCTGTAACCTGTGCAGGTGCATTTGCAGTCACAAAAAATGCAGCTTCATCATGTCTGTCCATCCACCTGTCTGTCTCTCTAGCCACATGTATGAGTGAAGCTCCAACTGGACAGAAGTCCATGAAACTTCATGTTGGGGAAATTTATGAGAATCTGTTGCAATCCACATCTGGTTAACAACGGGCAAAAACATCAGGCACTCTACATGAGTGACTATGTACCTATGTACATTTTACTATGTGGGCAATATTAAATGACCAAAAAAGCTTTATATTCTAGTGAAATGGCATCAGGCGATGAATATACAACATCCATTTAAAACATAGCACATCAATTGAGAATATGTGTCCTCCCTTAGTTCTCACTATGTCAATGAGGGGTAATTATGATCACAGGCTGCCATAATTATAGTAGTGTTCGGTGTGAGGACAATAAGTGAGGGATTTTGTACACTGACGTTTGTCTTTCATATGCTGATAGGATAAGACAACAAATTTTGGTACAGATACATTCTATTTTCTGGTTGGGCCCATGCTACATGCAGCACCTACAACTCTGCTAAAAATTTTGTTCTTGACTATTGTTTTTAACCAAAAAAGAGATGAACGCTCCTTAACAGCATAAAACTACCCTTGTCCTTGTGTCACATTTGCCGGTCACACATGACCCATAATTTTTAACAGCTGATCAAAATTACTCACATTCAGCGCAATTCTGTCCAAATGTATAAAGCAACTGAGGTGCCATTTTTAGGCCTACAACTTCATAATTCTGTTCTTTTTATCACCGGACTTTGCAGCAAGTTATTTATGTAATGAATTTATGTGTCTGCCTTTTCTGCAGTTTCCATATTTTAATGTGTGGGGCCATTCCTAATTAAGTGATCAGCATTCCCCCATTTTGTTTTAACCATATAATGCAACATGCACCATCTTACTAGTGTCAGCAAGTTCTGCAGAATCTGATCAATTTTAATGTCCTTGGGTTACTCATCATAGGTTTACAGGCACACATTCTTTTCTACTTACTGCATTGTCCTTGATAGAAGCTGAGAGTTTGAGAATTTGTGTAGGACCAGTAGTACCATCCCCATGCAATGCATCCAGCATGATCCGGAGAGATGACTTTACACATTGTTTCAAAGCCTCTCCAATAACACCATCCATTTTATGAATGTAGAGGTCCCAGTGTTTGCCCATCTAAGAAAATCATTTCATTAATGTTCTTTCATACTGTGTGGCGAGAGGTAACATAATTATATTTTTTAAATTCGCCACCCATATTAAAGAGTCTGTTAGTGTACAGCAGTGGCTACTGGATAAATATATTATACACAACATGCAAAGGACAACATATATGAATTTAATGACCAAAAAGAGCATGTGTTTGCATATCTGTGATAGGAACATAAAAAACATAATTATTTTTTCATTGTCAACCAAACATGCTGTGCAACAGATGCCTCCAAGAACTCCTGTTTACAAGATGGTGAATACCAGCACACAGCTTGGTGACATGCCAACTCACAGTGATTAATTTTATGACCTAATTGCAAAGTGAGAGAGAAACTTCACAATTTGCTCATGATGCACGGTCACAGAAACCTAAAGCTTTATGACCTAATTTCACAGTAAAGGCTTTTAGTCCTCTCAGAACCAAAAGCAAACATATTTGTGCTTATAAATTGAGATTCCTGGGTAAATGACAAATATACTCATCTCAAATTTGTTCAATTTTTCCTTCTCACCAGCACTAATTACATATGTTTATGTTCTGTAGATGTTAAAAGAATAAGTGGAAAAGGGCATAAACTTCCTTTCAGACAAAATCAAGAGGATGACAAGAAAGGAAGTAGTACTTTGAATGTTCTTGCTAAAAACTCGGTCTGCAGGGTACATTGACATTTAAAAAATCTGGATGTGAAAGGGTCCACACAGTTTAAAATGAGAATATTAATGTGTGTTTCATTGTTCAACCACACCAGTGTCATACCTTAAAGTCAAATGAATGGTCACACTTGTTTTCTACAAGTAGTGATCAATGTGATTACTGCCCAGCTAGAAAAGATAAATGTAGGAATCCTAATTTTAGAAACCACATACCAAGGTTGCAATTGTACCCCATGATGATGGGATGACAGTGAAGACAATGTTAATGGTAACAGTTGAAAAAGAGGACCTGCCATCTAGTATGGGTTGTGAATCACGGTGCGGGATTTGTGTAACTCAATTGTGTCGGAGAGGAGGAATGGTTAACAAATTAATTACACCCAGCACAGAGAGTATAAAGATAAGTAACTGAAAACAGCTAACTCACCAGTGGTATGTACTGTTCAAATCCATCATACACAGTCACTAAACACTGTATAATACGTTCATAGTGAGTCAGTATTTTAGCCACTGCTTCATCCCTGAAAGTAAAACATCAATAAATACACAGCATACAGAGGACATTCCTAAATTAGTTATACAAAACTAAGGTGTAATAACACTTATAGTATTACAGTATTATGAAATGTATCATAAAATGCAGTATATGTTTAAGTTTTATCTACAGAGATTCAAAGTTGTTCAATGTGGTTTCCTCATGTCAAAGGGCAGATGTCCCAACTGTTTTGTTACTTCTACTGCAGAAGTTACAAAACAGATTTTTGTATAACTAATTTAGGAACGCCCTGTATAAAACACCATGAAGCAAAGTAGGTCTGAGAACCCAAGAGTCACTAATAAAAAAAATTACTTGCCACTTATGTAAAGGATAACCAATAATTCTCATTTTCACAATGGTTAAATTGCAAAAGAGGACTTTCAACATTACTCCCTTAGTTCTTACACCATTACTGGTGTAAGCTGACTTAACATTTTAAAATAAATTTTCAAAACTATGAAGCCCACACTGCAAACTTCCATTCTTTATACCAGTAATTTCAGTTCTGTCAAGAATATTTCCAGTAATTCATAATAATTCTACATGTTCCTTCCTAATAAAACCAATAATCCAGTCTGTAAGGACATTACAAAACTGACACACTGCATAATATGCTCTTAATATGTATATTCATACTATTACAATCATTTTATAAAAGTAATGCTGTCTCTGTCCATGCTGTGAAAACATATGGGGGAGAGCAGATACAGCTGCAAAAATTCTTAGCCTTGATACTGATGCAGATCAACAGGCAGCTTTAAGCAACTGCCACTTTACACACACACACACACACACACACACACAAAGGATCCCTGCGAACCATTAAAGAGGAAGTCCTGGAATCAGTCTGTGTGGTTCAAAGAAGAGAAAAATCTCTTGCTCCTACCCGAAAGTAAAACACAATTCTCAATTTTCCAGCCCATAGCCAAGTCACTATAACAGCTAAGCTATCCCAGTTTGTGTTTTGTTGGGAATCCCGTGACTTGAACATTTCTGCAGTCCCACAGTATATTTGGTAATGTCCATTCACGTTTGGGGCACTTCAGATGGAACCTTATAAACTCACAAGCATGCGGCTAGTTGGGGGGGAAGCTGCAGAGTGATGTGGCTAGTGCAGAGAAGCTGCAGAGTGATTCAGGAACAGCCCCTGCTCAACAAAGTGAGAAGCAAGTGGTGGAGCATTTGTGAGCATGCAAATGTAACAGTGGTGTTAACTAGCGGTGCTGTGAGAAATACAAAAGTGCAAGAGTGGCGTTAAACTCGTAGAGTGAACCTAGAGACACAACATGTTTATAGTGTTAAAAATAATGTGCACATATAAAATGAAACCAAAAAGTTATTTTTCAAGATAAAATGCTCCTAGACACACTAGTAACTCTTATAATACAAGGGGTAAAGATCCTGAGAACCTCTGCATATATTGAAAATCCATAAAACAAGTAATCTACAATGCAAAAACTTAGAGCAGTAGGCACATCCATTAGTGTGCAACATTTCCACACTAAAGTACACACAAATATGCTTAATTTTCATGGGTATGAATAATCATGCAGAACAAAACATGCACGTGTGTGTGTGTTAACAAAAACATAATTTTTTTTTTTTTTTAATTAGTAAGTCTTAACTAGTTAAGGGGCTAGATTCATCTTAAGGTTCCTGGTTGGAGGAGAGAATGGCTGGCTGCAGTATCAATATTAGCTGACTCAAGGAGGGGGGCTAAAATAAACCTGGTGGATACCAAAAGCATGTCATGAGAGTAGCCTGTTAAGCATTTACATCCAATACATTTTCCATTTCAGTTTCTCACCTGAATTTTCTCAAATGGTTTTCCAGTTCCTTAAACTCACACACATGAGTAGTATCCACATAAATTAATGGTATGTCACATATTGCCTCACAAATGCTAACAATCTCCAGATTGCAATTCTTGAAACCATTCACAAAATCATGTAACTGCAACAGAAATGTACCATATACCCATTTTGTTGCAAAATTAATGTGTTAAAATAACAAACACACCAATTTTATAATTAATAAAAAATGTGGTCATAATAAACCTCCTCTCATATTCCATTTCACATTCACTACTCACCACTCACTCAACCTTACCCATACTACCTCCACCCCTCACTATCCTCCAAGATTGAGCTGTCAGTTTGTTTTCCATTTCTAAAACAAGGTTCCTGAAGTCACATACACCTCTTACTATTCACATCATGCAATTATGGTTTTTGAAGCAATCAGCAATTTTATAGCAACAAATACAGATCAGATATTGTCATAGTCCTGCATCCAGTCTGAGGGCACACACAGGAGACTGGGCTCCGAAAAATCACCCTGAATGTAAATGAAACCATCATTCATCACTGAGCTCCTTAATAATGGAGACACAGTCCTAGAAATGAAGGCAATAAAATCCAGCTTCACTAGGCAGAATACCTAAAATAACTTCATTGCACAGTAACTGTAAAACCTAGACATCTTATACCCTATTCAAACCATCACTCCATTTGCAATAAAAATTTGGTTTCAAGTTCTGTAGGTTTACAAACAAGTCTCTAAGACACAACTTTGACGTTCTCAAACAAGGGTTGACGAAGAATCAAGTCTAAAAGAATACTTCAGCTTTATGTATCAAATTGGTGGTGTAACTACAATGCATAGCATTTTTAATTTCTTGACATGATTTGTGTGTGTGTATGTGTGTGTGTGTGTGTGTGTGTGTGTGTGTGGCGTTTACTAGGTTTTGATGGTACCTGTAAAACTCTGTAAATGAATAACATAATGAAATGTTATAGACTGGAACTCATCAGGCATTAAGGTATAAACGTGGTGGACAAAAAAAATAATTTCCTTTCAGTGCCAAAACAGCGGCTGTATCATACACTTAAAAAAAACTGGTAACCTTGTCACTTTTTTTCTCAAACAGTAACAACTCATTTGATTACACTGTTAGCAGCAGAGATAGTGTAGTGTCAAAGAAAAGAACCACTATGTAACATTAAAAACAATCAGTCCATAAACAACACTTTATAAATGTGAATAAAAAAGCTACCGTGTTTCAGTTGTGTGAAACAACCATCATGAGGCTTCATATTTCAGAAATGCATAAACAAGGAAATCATATAGCTATATCTCTACATTCGATAATAAAATTTAGAGGCAAGATCTCATCCTCACATAAAATATTTGTAGAAATCACATGTGGGAAACATTTATACAATATGTAAAATTATTGTAAAATATTATTTGTTAGGAAAAAGGCATAAAATTCTTTAAATCGGAAATGAATGCACAATAAAATTTTCAGAATTCATGGCTGGTACACCACATGGGTGATTAAAATACAAAAGTGATGAGCCAACAGTCAATTGCAGACACAATAATGTATTGGTATCTGTAATAAGACAGTGTACTCTGATAAAACATTGTATATAAGAAAATGTAAGGTGTAAGGAAAGTGAGAAGCATAATTTGTATTGGAAATTATACTTATGTTGATGTGTCACTCTATATAGTTTTGTTGAAATTCAAGGTAACTTCATGAAACATAATAATGATACAATGTTCACAGTGGATCACTTTCAATCACAGATTTCTAAAATTATTTTACTTCAGGATCAGATCTTATCTGTAGTGTTTTGTCGAATGTATAGCTACAGCTATATGATCTCCTTCTTTATGCACTTCTGCAATATGAAGCACGTAGCTCTCTAGATCCCCTTAATACAGTACCATGTACAGACTGATTGTTTTTATTGGTACATATTGGTAGACAAAATGAGGATGACACACATTAAAACTTCCATGATAAGAAGAGAATAACAAGTTGTCAACAAAACTGAATTTTATTCTTACCTCAGATATACACAGACAACAATCAGATATATAGAGCTCTGAGACATCAGTAGTCCATTTAATTTTCAGCAATCCAGGATTTATTTTCTTATCACAGACCTTAATCAACTCCCTGAACAATACCCTCTCCTCATCTGATAGTGCTAAAATTGGAAGGAAAAATTAATGTCAATTTGTGTGGAGCATTACTTTGTTGATTACAGTACCCTACATGCACATGACAGTACGAATAATCAGTGTTATTCGTAAGTTTTCTGTGGAAAGGCATGTTGCAACATCTAAGGTTCAATGATTCCTCAGAGATAAATATGGTGACCACATGCTTATTTAATCCAAAAGGTAACAATATATGTCAGAAAACTAAGAAATGAGGCTGGTATATTATGTTCTAATCACATCATGTAGCTGTAATGCATGTTAGATTTACCTATGTATTTGTATTAGATAGAAACTTTGAAATTTTAATACATGAATTCAGGAAGAGATCAATCAGTGACAACCGTTGAAGTCAGCAATACCAACCAGCCTGAACCCAGTAGTGACTTGATCAGATCATTATACTTTAAGGAATGCATGGCTTGTCAGCTCTACTCTATAAAGCTTAGCGCAACCCGGTAAACGCTCTCACTCGCTACAAATTTGTTATCGGCCGTCACGTATCTACAGTTGAAGAAATAAGTGATTGAATAGAATTATTACAAAGATTGTTGTCACGATACTATGATGCTGTACCGTCTACTGTTTATTCAAGGTAAGGCATATTGACTGGTATTCTAAATTCACTTTATTCCGAGTAGAGCAGTTTGGTAATTACATTAGATATTATTCAAAATTTACGCATTTTAATTTATAGAGACAGAAAGGGCAAGTTAAATATTTAAATAATGTATATTACACCTTGACAGAGTTTGAATGACTTAGTTCTGTGCCTATTATTTTGTTAATTATTGTTACATGATATTTAGTTTCACAGAATAGAATATATATTTTACTTTTATCCAAATTGGGATTGAATTAGATGATTGTTTATAAATCCTTGAGTCCTTGTTGAAATCAGATTTTCCAAATCTATTTGGCTGGTGGCAGCGAAATTCTACCACATAGTTCCAGTGTCTTTCCCCAAGGAAACTTGATGGGTGTCAAGCCATCATTTAGGTAGGAAGGCACTACATAGCACATACATTACATATAAATACGTAATAGCCTCGTCACCTGCTGTGCACCTAACAGGGAACACAAAAATGTTACAAAATTTAATTAGGTTGTGGTTGAAGATTCTACAAGGGTCTTCTACGATGTTACATTGTGTAAATTAGTAAACGCCGTATTTCTACAAAAAGTTTCACTAATCTCTAAATGTATCATGTATATTTGAACAAACTCATCCCATTGTGTATTGATTCTATATACTCATTTTATTATATATATTTCAGTCAACACAACTATATAATAAAAGCATAGGTTAAAGCAACATGTTTCGACTAAGAAGTCATTGTCAGGCTAAGCTAACAACCACGAAGTTCTTTACAATGTGGCTGTGCGCATTTGGGATCCCAGATGGCTCACAATGTGTGCTGTGATTCATACCGTGTATATAACATGACTTATATCTATTACACTATTGTACTTATATTGGGGTCAAGTATGTGATGTATGTTAGCGTTTTATTTCCTGGGGCCATTGTTCACTTATTGGGCTTCTGGTCGTTATGTCTGTTGTGGTTGCGTTGGTTCTCCAGCTTTTTAGTTTTCTGGTGGATGAGGTTGGAGGGGTGCCTGTCCACTTGTTCTATGTAGTCTGTTACTGCTTTCTGGATCGGTTGTGTCTGCAAGTATGAAATCGGATCATTTATGTTCTGCCGTAACAGTCTGAATATTGCAGCATGTGTAAGCGTATAAAGTTGTATTACTTACAGTTTTTCTGTGAGATGGTTGCCAGCTTCTTCGTGCAGTAGTGGACAGCAACCGTCTCACAAAAAACTCTAAGTAATACAACTTTATACTTTATACTCAGACTGTTATGGCAGAACGCAACCGATCCAGAAAGCAGTAACAAACTACATAGAACAAGTGGACAGGCACCCCCCCCCCAACCCCATCCACCAGAAAACTAAAAAGCAGGAGAACCAACACAACCACAATGGACATAACAACCAGAAGTCCATTCAGTGAACAATGGCCCCAGGAAATAGCACGCTAACACACATCACATACTTGACCCCAATATAAGTACAATAGTATAATAGATATAAGTCATATTATATACATGGTACAAATCACAGCACACATTGTGAGCCATCTGGGATCCCAAATGCACACAGCCACATTGTAAAGAACTTCATGGTTCTTTGCTTAGCCTGACAATGACTTTTTAAGTTGAAACATGTCGCTTTAACCTATGGTTTTATTATATAGTTGTGCCGACTGAAATATATATAATTAAGTGAATATATAGTATCATGTATATGTATAATGAACAAGAGTGTCACTTAATCTCAGACATCCAAAGGTACAGATTATGACTGTAGGGACTCCTGAGGGTCTTGAACGATTCCGTGGTCCCATAGTATGTTTAGTAATGTCTGTTTATGTTCGGGACACTTTGGAAAGAACCTTCTAGATTCATAAGCACGCAGCTTGTGTGAGAAAGCTGTCGACAGAGTTGGAGAATAGCCGCTGCACAATACCGTGAACAGCGAGTGGTGGCGTTTAACTTGCAGCGTGAACCTACAGAAAGAACAATGACATACCCCATAAACTTTGCAACATAAAATGAAGTACGCCAAATATGCATTTTATATATACACGGTGTTTTAAGAGTTCTCTCTTATTTCTATTTGTCGTTGCAGTGTGCAATCCTTCAATCCTGCTTGTAACTGTCCATCAATTCAGCTCTGAAATGTATAACAGCCAGATATATGTTCATACATTTTCAACTCAAATTACAAAATAATCTTTTGAATTTTTATTGACATTGAATTGGGACAATCTGCACGTGGCACACACACACACACATACACAAATCTGTGTACGTGTGTTAAATGGGCAATACACACATATGCATGTAATGCATATTCAAATAGATTTTACCTTCAATTACTTTGTTATAATCCACCACAATAGTGAGAACAGTCTCATACTTCAATTTTAGTTGATCCCATTTGTTATAAACTGACTGGATTACTGCAGGAACCTCATAGTTCTGTCTCTCCCAAAATCTTGCTTCGTAACAAGCATTTAAAATAATCCTGTAAAAGTTTCAGGTTATTAAAAAACAGGTCATGAAAATGGTAATAAAATTTATTATGCCAAGTTATGGGACACAGAATTCCATCTCAAAGCAGGATGCTAGTAAGCCTGTAGTTACACAATATTTGCCAGAATGCTGAAATAGAAGAAGTATTAAGTCAAGTGGATTCAGTGTTTTTTTGTGAACCAAATTATCATCCTTTCAGTAGCAACCTCAATTCTCCTGTGCGATGCTTCTTCCTTCTTTGTCATTATCCCTTCCATATTTATATATCCTATCCCCCCTTCTCCTTTATTCCCTTATAGTTCAACCCACCATCATTCATCTTCCCATAATCCAGCAATGGTACATGTGGTTTGCTCTAGCCTTGATAGGAATTCACTGGTTATTATTCATGCACTCTGGTTGCTTTACTGCCAAGGAGATTGCTACTTTTACATTGTATATATTATATACATTTCAAATGTGGCACATCATAAAATATTTTGCTATACTTAAATTTTAACTGATCATTACCTAGGATAGATACTTCATTCCATACTGATTTTGTCTCCATTTGGCAAGGCACATCTTATAATTATTCAAAAACTACTGCCAAAATTTCCGGTGTTCATCTTTATTTTCTCATGAGTTACAGGTGCCCCAGACAGACATGGAGACACAATCTTTTATTATACAGATGACCCTCACATGAGCAAACAAGATATGAACAAGAAAGGTTTGTAATTATATGATACAGCAGAATAAAGCAGAAAATGTGGTAACCATATTTAACTGTCTTATCACAATAACAACCCTACCTGTCAAAATTAGATTCCAAAAGCCCTGGCCTTGTATGACTTCTAATCATCAGTGGTCTATCTAGTCTTGCACTGATGTTTGTATCCATGCTGTCATTCCATTGCTGATACAGAGCTCTCACTATATCGTCCATTGATACTATAAGCTTCTCATAGTCTACACGTACTTCATCCCCCATGGCACAAGGAGGCATCCACTGAGCATCATCTAGAATCTGACAAAAGACTGAATGCTTAATTAATAATATTAACGATGATAACTTCAGATGATGTGAACAATATCAACTTTCATGCATGTTAATACAGTTTCTGTTACACTGACTGCAAACAGCAATTCAAATCTCAACATAAATTCTAATGTAATTGAAACCCTGGCTTAAGTCACTAATAATAGTGCTGAATACCTTCATCAGTTTTGTCAGATGTCTCTTCTTCAATCGAATCATTAAAGCTTGGCCAGCAAATCGGGGTAAACCCGCAAGACAGCAAGATTTTTCTTCCACTAAATGTTTCTTTGCCTCTTGAATTTCTGCTTTAAATAGCTGATACACCTACTTATAAAATACCAACAAATGCATTAATAATATCCTGAAATAGGTAAAATATTGGCAGAATTAACAAATGTTTGTTCCAGTTAAACCAACAGATCCTAAAAAGGGACAAATGCTTTAAGGTTCACGCCAAATATCAGATACTAGAGCAATACCCACTGAAAATTCAACATAAAGTCTCCCCCTGTTTTATACAATTAAACTGTTGTAGTTTAAAGAATAAATGCAATATAAACAGTGTATATCACTCAGCCTTTAATACAGCCAAAAAGGAACACAAAAGTGTCTGCAATAAAACACACATGCATAGGAATGCCATGATTTCTTTAGCACTTGTACAGATCTAGCCTCAACTGCAAACATGTAACATGACTTGTACAGGCACTTCTGCACGTCATTCTCCCAGGCAAACATACGTACATTAGTTCTTACATGGAACGCAGATATTTTTTGAGTCTCAAGTATGTATACATATAAGAAATAGCTGCGACTGCTGAGCCAAGTTTTTCCACTGTAGATATACCATATGATCAATATCATTCACAGTAAAAGTAGTTTTCCTGTCCAAACCATGAAGGCATATAGGTGGAGTAGAGGTATTGCTCTTACTTACTTACTTACTCCATGGTGCAGAGTCCTTCTTGAGAAGCTAACTGGTTAGCAGCTAGTCAAGAAATTCCCCGCATTTCATGGAACCCAAAGGTTCATTACCGTACTCACAAGCGTCCGCCACCTATTCCTATCCTGGGCCACCCCAATCCAGTCCACATTCCCACATCCCACCTCCTGGAGATCCATCCTAATATTATCCACCCATCTACGCCTAGGTCTCCCCAGTGGTCTCCTTCCCTCCGGTTTCCC
>Ga0131853_10001545_pt1 | contig 41139 bp, 31 predicted proteins | sample TergutLab28metaG_FD_92764 | JGI IMG/M metagenome (GOLD analysis project Ga0131853, IMG submission 92764) | Labiotermes labralis P1 segment gut microbial communities from Petit-Saut dam, French Guiana - Lab288 P1 (version 2) (version 2) | ecosystem: Host-associated > Arthropoda: Insects >...
TAACAGCTTAGGAATAGATAATTTGGGATGGGTAGAAATAGATGGTTGTTTAGAATGCTGCAATCTCGATTGGATTACTCCTGTTAGGTCAAAAGGGCGAAACATAGGTGAGCCACAATGCGGTATCTATGAAAAGTTTGATGGTGCAAAATGGGTTGAGTTTAAGGTTTTGCCATCGGAGAATAAGCCTAATAAATGTTAGTGTGCGTTGGTGTATTAAAATTTGAATGGCAATGAAATTTATATTTACGGAGGGCTTGTATTGAAACTGCTAATTGATTTTATCGAGGATAAAATAACCCCAAGCGATTTTCTTAATGCTTTTTATGAAGATGGGGAATTGCAAGCCGCTCTTGAAGAAGAAAAAGATTCAGTCCGTAACGTAAATGCTTATAGCTTGTGTCACTATATTCTGGAAGCTAATGCTTCCGATTTAGGTTCTATCTTGAATATAAAAGGTGCGATAAAAAGCTATTTAGAAAAAGAGGGAATTCCATTTTCGTATTCAAATAAGACCGAAAAAAATCATGACATTTTTCTTACTGCACTTCCTCGATGGCTCAATGTACCATCAGATTATTTTGCGCAAATATTAGATAATAACGCTTTGAGCAAGGCAGAAAAGAAAGAACAGATAAAAGCACAGGTGAAAAAAGATTTTCGATGTCTAAAAAAGCCTCCGCAATGGATACAGGATTGCAACTGGCCTATATCAAGCGGCAAGCCATTAGTATTTGTAGGGCAACTGGAATTAGATGTTGAAACTTTCCATGATAAAGGTGCGGTTTATGTTTTTCTCAATGCCGATACCGGGGAAATTGAAACAATAAAGCAGTTTTATTGATGTACTGCAGTATAAGCATAACGCAGTACAGGCGTTAGACCGTGTAGGCGGCTTAGCGGGCAATAGCAAGAGAAATTTATATAATGCGAATTGAGGTAAAATATGAAAACTGCTCTTTTTACTGTTAGCTATTTAATCGAAATTGAAGATAGCCTTTTGAAAAACAATGAAGAGTCAGAGAAATTCAAGAATCTCATTTTTGAAAAATTGTCAAAGAATCAAAGGAAAAAGATAGATGAAACTCACATTGCAAGATGGAATAGCAGTTCTTTTATTGTATTAGATACAGAAAAACTTAACTGTGGTAAATGTAGCATGTGTGGGGGATGGACGACAGATAAAGAAAAAGGAAATTCGATTGACAGATTATCAAATGGCGCTACTGTTGAGGGAGAGTTACTTTGTGATGAATGCCTACCTCGGGGTCATAGATGGGCGTTTTAATTTCATTGAATGAGCATAACGCAGTACAGCGCACCCAAAAGCCCCATATCGTAATTATCAAGATTACGGACAGTAGAAGCCCCGATAACCCAAAGCAATCAACCGCTCTGGGTTATTTTTTGCTCAAATTCAAAATATCTTTCGCAAGCCTCTTGACAAAGATTAAATCCGTTTCAAGCCAATGCGTACCTGAAACGGGGGTTATTTAACTTTGCACAGATTTTATCGTAATTTTATCATTATTTGTACTAAATTAAGTGCAAATTTTATCATTATTTTGATAAAATAACGCACAAGCAATAAATGACCACCATTAGACTTCTTCTGAATACGCGCACTACTTAGGCAAAACCACAACAAAAACACTCCCGTTTCCAATGCTGCTATCCACCGTTATTTTCCCGCCATGCAGCTCAACAATACGTTTTACCATTGTTAGGCCAAGCCCATATCCGGCTTGCGTATGAGATTCGTCTCCTTGATAAAATTTGTCAAACACATGTGTTTTTACTTTATCATCCATGCCTATGCCATCGTCTTGTATGGTAAAATGTATAGCATTTTCTAATTCTACAAGCCTAATGCGAATGTTGCCGCCCTCTTTGCAAAACTTAATGGCATTGTCTATAAGGTTAATCCAAATTTGCTGAGTAAGGTCTTGGTTGCCGCTAAATTCGATTTCGTCCAAATTTATATCCATATTGATAAGTTTGTCTACTAGCCTTGATTCGGCCATTGCTATTGCCCTGCGGATTTGTTCATCAACGTAAAAAGATGTCTTTTCCGTTATTATCTCTATCGCTTCATATTTTGAAAGATTGAGCACGTTGGTGGATAAATTTGCCAGCCGTTCGGATTCCGTTATAATAATTTCAAGGTATTCTTGCCTTTCTTCGTCGCTCAAATTCCCATCTTTAAGTAGTTTTGCAAAACCACGAATGGAAACAATTGGAGTCTTAAATTCGTGAGAAAAGTTGTTAACAAAATCGCTTCGCAAGGTTTCTATCGAGGATAATTCCCGTGTCATTTGGTTAAAGCTGTGTGCAAGTTCTTCCAACTCGTTTATGCCTTTACTCTCGACAGATACCGTAAAGTCCCCTTGTGCAATGCGGCGGGTTGCTTCTATAAGTTTGCGGATTGGCTCCAGTGCCCTTTTGCTAAAAAATGCGGACATGACCGTTCCAATTACGATAGAAATCCCCATTATCCACATTAACATATGGAAGAGGTTTAAATCCCTTTCGGCGCCGATTAATCCCAACTCTACAAGGCCTACACGATGCGCTAAAATTAACGAAAACCCGGCTGTTACCATTGCTGCTACCATAATTAAGAATACAAACATCACCAGCCGTATGGCTAATCTTTGGTACCTCATACCTTTTTTACCACCTTGTATCCTACGCCTCTAACTGTAATTATTTCAAATTCGTCCCAGCCATGGAATTGTTCTCTTAGGCGGTTTATATGGACGTTAAGGCTATGGTCGCTGGCATAATCGATACCCCAAATTTCTTCTAAAAGCTGCGTGCGTGTAAAAACCATGCCGGGGTACGAAAGTAGTTTAAATAACAGTTGGAATTCTTTTTTTGGCATGGGTGTCGCTTTCCCATGTTTGATTACCGAAAAAGAATTATAATCTAGGGCTACATCGCCAATAATAATTTTGCGCTCGGCAGCAATTTGCGAACGGCGAAGCAAAGCTCTTATGCGCAGCACCATTTCCTGTTCATCTACAGGTTTGGTCATATAATCGTCTGTACCCGCCAAAAAGCCTTGATGTTTGAACCCGGGTTCTTGTTTTGCCGTAACCATTAAAATAGGCATATGCTCCCATGTGGTGCGTAGTTCCTTTGTTAATTCGTACCCGTCCATTTTAGGCATCATCAAATCCAGCACCACCAAGTCTACATGCTGGGTATCCATAATTTCAAGCGCGGCGAGCCCGTCTTCGGCCTGCAATGTTTCAAACCCGTTTTGGCGAAGTACCGCGCACATAAGTTTTCTTATGTTTTTATCATCTTCAACCACTAAAATTCTAACCATTTAGAAATCTCCTCGTATGTTTTATTGATCCCCCGATTAAAGCTTGAACCTCAAGCTTTAATCACCCCCTTAGAAAGAGGGATTGCGACACCAGCTAAAGGTTCATGAATTAATAGGTGTCGCAATATTAAAATGAACCTGCGAATAATATCCTTAATATATCACAGGGTAGCATAGAAATCTCAAATAAACATAAATTATACATCAAGAAAAGTTGATGTTCGGTATGGGATGGTTGGGCAGGTATTTGTCGAATATCAATAAAAATTGAGGTTTATTTGATGTTTGGCAGAGGTTAGGATGTTATCATTAGACCTGTCCTTGAACCATAGTTGAACCAATTTTTTCGAGTATAATTTGTGAAACAAATTTTGCGTGGCAGGCGTTTTCACGCGATTTTTGTGAAAATGTCCGAGAACGCAAAACGACAAAAAAATTGTGTGAAACGGTTATAGGACAGGTCTATTTTTCAATGGCAAATGATTTTTCCTTGTATTTTTGTCGGTTATAGTGATAATATAAAGGAATGAGCCGAATAATAAAAACATATAGTTTATACCGGAGGGGTATTTAAAATGAAAAAACAGAAATCCAAAAAATCCAAATGGATAAAAATTGCTATTGTACTTGCAGTGATTGCTTTTATTGGCGGTATCACCGTCAGGGGTCAAGCGGTCGCAAATGCCGCACGGCAAAACATTACGCCGCAAACATTTGTACTCGAAAGGTCAGATATGGCGCGAACCATATCCGCTTCCGGCGTAGTGCAAAGTTCTGAAACAACAAATATATTCTCGATGCAAAACAGTCCCGTGCAGGAAATTTTTGTTGAAGTGGGCGACAGGGTGCGTGAGGGCGATATTCTTGCACGTTTGGATATGTCCAGGCTGGAACGGGATATTGAACAAGCCGAGCTAAACCTTGTAAGCGCGCAAACTTCTGCCGCAGAAGAGGCGCGTGCCAACGAAAACGCAATTACAAACGCATCAACATCCCTTGAGGCTGCCCGCATTGCGCTTACGCGCCAGCAGGTTAATACAGCCAATGTCCGAAATGATTTGAGGGAAGCAGAGGAAGATGTGCAAGAACCCTTCGACAGCACTTTTCATGACCGGGTTATAGAAGATGCGAGAGTGAATATAGAGCGGCGGACAGCCGACGTTGAAGATGCTGTGCAAGACTTAATGGAAGTGTTGCACGACTTTGACGACTTTGTTTTTGTGAACGCAATTACAGAAGCGCGGGTAAGATTAGACCGGAGCATTACGGTGCTTGAAGATGCCGAGTCCGATTTGGCAGATGAACGGCGCACCCGCCCCGACAATTTTGATAACCATGCTTTACAAAACGCGGTTAGCGATGCGGAAAGAGCCCTTGAAAGGGCGCGTGAGGACGAAGAGACCGCGCGGTGGAACCTTAGCGATGCTTGGAGTAGATATTTGAATGCCACCCCTGTAGAAGCAGCGGCCGCCCACGCTGCCCGTAATAGCGCCCAAGCGCAGGTGGATAATGCCTTGCGCGCTATAGAGAATGCAGAGACTAACCTTGAACGTGCTAGGGATAACCTAAGAAGAACGAGGGGCGATACCATTTCTGCATTGGAAACTGTCGTAGAAAATGCGCAAAACGCCGTGGATGATGCACAAAGAGCTTACCACAGGGCCAACATGGACTTAGAAAGAGGCCGCCAAAATGCCCTGGAGCATGCAGAAAGCCACCTTACCAGAATGCGCAACAACTTATCGGATGCGATCAGATCATACGAAAGGGCGTCGCGTGACAAAGAAAGGGCTATGGAGGACTTTGTGGACCTTAATGAAACAAGGCTGCAAAATGCTCAAAGACTATTTTCGGATAGCAACATACAACTTGAAACGGCACAAAACAGTTTAAATTCTGCACAAAACACATTGGCCCAAGCGCAAGAAAGGCCTGCAACCGCGGGCACAAATGTAGGAATACAGGAAATTAACATCGAAAGGCTTCACACCCAGCTTGCTGAAGGCCTTATCATTGCGACTGCCGACGGCGTTATTACAGCAGTTAACGCCCGTGTTGGCTCGGCCCCAAGCGGGGTGCTGTTTGTGATAGAGGATGTTGACAATCTTTATGTGTCCGCTAACGTACGGGAGCACAGCCTTATTGATTTGCATGTGGGGCAGCTTGGTTATGTAACCACCGTGGCAACAGGAAATCGTGAATTTGATGCGGAGGTCGTGTTCATATCCCCGCGCGCTGTATCCCCCGCAGGTTCTACCAGCGTTGAGTTTGAAGTAAGAGCCGCTATAGATGGCGCAAATAACGACGTTAGAATTGGTATGAACGCCTTCCTTAACGTAATAACTGACACCAGATATGATGTTTATGTTATTCCACTATCAGCACTAGGTACCGGCGAAGTTGGTAATTTCGTTTATGTTTACGAAAACGGCGAGTGGGTAGCGCAAGGGGTTACTACAGGGCTTCGGACGTCCACACACGTAGAAGTTTTTGGCAATGAAATAGTCGAGGGTATGACAATTCTAGCCCGGCCATTGGATGCACGGGGGCGATAATATATGCTGGAGCTAACTAATATTGTAAAGAAATACTTCATTGGGGAGGAAAATGAGCTTACGGTGCTAAAAGGGCTTAACATAAGCATCAAAGAAGGCGAATTTGTATCTATTGTTGGGCAGTCCGGGTCCGGCAAAAGTACCCTAATGAACATTATGGGCGCGCTTGACAGGCCCACCGAGGGCAATTACATCTTAGATGGTGTAGCTGTGTCTGACATGAAAGATAATCAGCTTTCGGAAATCCGCAACCAGCAAATAGGCTTCGTGTTTCAAACATTTAACTTGATACCGCGTACCACTGCGCTTTCAAATGTAGCACTCCCACTATTTTACATGGGGGTATCAAAAAAAATCCGTGAGCAGAAAGCGAGTGAATTGCTAACACTGGTAGAAATGGGCGAACGCATGGACCACATGCCAAACGAGCTTTCCGGTGGGCAAAAGCAGCGTGTTGCCATCGCGCGGGCGTTGGCAAATGACCCGTCTATTATTTTGGCAGACGAGCCTACAGGTGCGCTGGATTCAAAAACCGGTGACTTGGTTATGGATATTTTTTTCAAAATAAACCGTGAGCAAGGCAAGACCGTTATACTCATCACGCATAACGAGGAAATTGCAAGGCTAACCCCGAGAATCATAACTTTAAGGGATGGCGAAATTATTTCGGACATTTTAAATGAAAGGCGTGAACTTGCATGATTATAGAAAACGCACTTTTAGCCATTTCGTCCCTACGCGCAAATAAAATGCGGGCACTCCTTACCATGCTTGGGATTATTATTGGCATCATGTCAATAATCACAATTGTTATCCTTGGCGATGCAATGACCGCCGCTGTAGAAGAAGACCTGGCAATGTTTGGTACAAACAGTATAACTGTAAGTGTGCAAGAGAGAAGCCGCTACCAAACGGACACAGACGACCCTTTTGCCCAGTTTGCGCAGCCTGCAGGCCGGTCGATACGCGGTGCTAGGCCCATGTCCGAGGAGTTAATATCTGACCAGATGATAGCTGATATGCGAACCCTGTTCCCAGACGAGATTGAAGGCGTATCGCTTAGCCATTCTAGGGGAAGCGGCGTCGTAAGGGATGGCGAACTTGAAGCAAATGTTACCATAAGCGGAGTAAATACCGACAATCTGATTTCCAGCAACATAACTTTGTTGCAAGGGCGGCTTATTTCTGAAACAGACTTGCAGGAAAGAGCCATGGTGGCCCTCGTTTCCGACAGGCTTGTTGCAAGGATGTTTCCCGATGGTTCTGACCCTATAGGCCAAAATGTAAAACTTTTTTTACCAACGGCCATTGAAATTTACACGATAATTGGCGTATATGAACACGAGTTTGTAGGTTTTATGGGCACAGTTGCAAGGGAGGACATGCCCACACCTTTTCACATACCACTAACCACCGCCCGTCAAGACTTAATAGAGCAAAATTTTACATCTATAACTGTGCTTGGTGCCATAGGCCACGATGTACATGAGGTAACCCGCATGCTTCAATCCCATTTCGATATCCTTTATGCAGCAAATGAGAATTGGCGGATTAGTGTAACAAACATGGCATCCATGCTTGATGCCGTTGCCAGTATGATGAACACGATTTCGCTGGCCGTTGCCCTTATTGCCGGTATTTCTCTGCTGGTTGGCGGTATTGGTGTCATGAATATTATGCTGGTTTCTGTAACAGAGCGCACACGGGAAATTGGTACAAGAAAGGCACTTGGCGCAAAAAATTTTCATATCCAAGCCCAGTTTGTTATAGAAGCATTGGTTATTGCGTTGGTTGGCGGTACTATCGGCATGGTGCTTGGTGTTTTAGCAGGGGCGGGATTAACATCACTTTTTGATGCGCCGCTTGTTATATCTCCGTTTGTTGTTGTGGGTAGTATGCTGTTTTCTATGGGTATTGGTATTTTCTTTGGGCTTTACCCGGCTAATAAAGCCGCGAAACTTGACCCTATCGAAGCTTTGAGGTATGAGTAGATTTTTAAAAACAAAAAAGAAGACAGGGCACAATTGTACTGGCCCGGTCTTCTTTTTTGTTTTTGTATTTAAGTAGCTTTCAGGTCAAGTCTATATCCATACCCCCATACAGCCCTTATAATAGTGCAACTTTCAACCATAGACATTTTCCTTCGTAAGCGCTTAATCGCATCGTCAATAGCTCTTGAATCTATTTTGCTATTGTATCCCCATATGTTTTCCAAAAACGCATCTCGAGAGATATCTTGTCTTGGGCGTTCAAACAGGTATAGTAACACATTGTATTCTGTATTGGTAAGCTTCAAATCCTTCCCCTTGCAATGAGCCGCTTTCATGGCTGTGCAAATGGTTATGTCTTCAAAGGATACGGGCATACTGCAACCTGCCATGTAAACATTTTTTTCGCTATTAGAAAACAATACCTTAACTTGAATAAGCAGTCGTGCCAAGCTAAATGGTTTTGAAAAATAAAAGCTACCACCGTGAGAAAAACAATCGGCATATTCTTCGTCCGTGTCTTCTTCAGCTAATAAAACAATTGGTATGTTAGAGGTTCGTCTAATTAAAGTACATATTTTCAAACCACTATTACCGGGCATTACAAGATCAATTATTGCAAGGTCACAAGGGTTATCTTGAAATGCGATATACATTTGATCCCCTGTTTCAAAGCTTTCTACCTTGTATTCCTCTTTTTCCAGGAGTTCTTGAATAGACCCCCGGCACAAACCATCACTTACAGCTACATATACTAATTTACTCAACGCGCGGCCCCCTTACCGTATGCTATATACTTTTTGCTAGTAAACTTAACACATAACAAAAGTATATGCAATGCTTTCGTTGATTTTGCCACAATTGTGTGAATAAAATCGAATTGTGGGTTAATTCGCCTGCGATTGTACCACAATTGTGTGAGAAGAGTCAAGTATTATGAATTATTTTGCCTAACACTTTTTGTGAATTTTGTATTATAATGCAGATGGTTGACGAAAGAGCGGTTGCACAAAAACGCAACGCTACTGAATGTTAATGCAGATATTGAATTTAAAAGTGCAAGGGGGATGATAAATATTAACAGTGACATTGGGTCTTTATTTTTGCCACTGTTTTTTGTGGTTGGCGCCTTTCTTGGTAGTATGTTTACAATATTCACTTTTAGGATACCTCGCCAACTTGCAATAAGTAAAAAAAATGTTTGCCGCAATTGTAATTCTGTTTTAAAGGTTAAAGAATTGATACCGATACTTTCTTTTCTTTTTCTTGGTGGGAAATGCAAACATTGCAAGGCTAAAATTTCGAGACAGTACATTATTATAGAAATTTTGACAGCGCTTGCATTCGTATTCCTTTATATGTTCTATGGCATGAGTTTCGACTTGCTTCTATACCTGACATTGTGGTCCATGCTTATAATCACCTTCGTTATCGATTTGGAACATATGGTCATTAGTGATGCTGTATTATTCGCATCGTTGCCGGTTGTAGTCGTATACATTCTTGCTACAGATGCATCATGGTTGAATCATCTCTTAGGGCTTATTATTGGGTTTACAATTTTCCTTATGATTTATTTAGCCGCAAAGTGGTTTTATGGCAAAGAAGCGTTTGGTTTTGGGGACGTTATGTTATCTGGTGCAGTGGGAGCTTTTCTGGGCTGGGATAATATACTGCTGGTAACCATTTTAAGTTTTGTTATTGCAGTTGTGGTCATCGTTTTTTTACGGGCTATAGGCAAAAAACTGAAAAGGGAAATGGAAATCCCATTTGGGCCGTTTATATGCGTTGCTGCTGCCATAGCATCATTGTATGGATATGAAATTATTCAATTTTATTGGGGACTAGGTAGTTTGTAGTCTTTGGGGAGGCTTTGTTTGTTCATGAACAAAATGCGTTTAAGCGATTTACTAAAAAAATTGAATTTAATTTCGGAAGAAGATTTGGAAACCGCCAGAGCATTTCAGATCGAAAACAGAGTAGAGCTTTCTGAAGCACTTATCCGCCTTAACCTCATTTCAAAAAACAAGCTAATACCAGTGCTGGAATACCAAACGAATACTAAATATGTAGATTTATATACCATGGAGATAGACGCTTCCGCTACCAAGCTTATACCGGAAAATATTGCAGTACAGCACAAGTTAGTCCCTTTTGGTCAACACGACGGAAAGCTGCAAGTTGCTATGGCTGACCCGCTTAACTTCGTTGCCCGTGATGATATAAAATGGAGAACGGGCATGGAGCTTGAGGTGTACTTGGCTCTTGCCGAAGAAATTGAACGTACGATTAGCGCAAATTACACTATATCCGAAGTTGTAGAGCAGGCTGTAGACGAATTTACAGAGGATATAGAAGAAGAGCCGGAAGCACAGGCCGAAGATGAAGATGTTCAGCGTGCTCCTATTGTGCGTCTTGTGAATTCATTGCTGGAGCAGTCTCTGCGTTCTAAAGCCAGTGATATACACATCGAACCGTTCGAGAAGTTAGTAAGAGTCAGGATGCGCGTAGATGGTGAGTTGCGGGAGTTTCTAACAACACCGCGTTCTGCACTACCCGCTCTCGTAGCTAGGATAAAAATCTTGGGTTCCTTAGATATATCAGAAAAAAGGATTCCCCAGGACGGGCGAACAGAAATGACCATCATGGGTCGTAAAATAGGTTTTCGTATCTCTATTATCCCAACAATGTATGGCGAAAAGATAGTACTAAGGCTTTTGGACAAGTCCAACGCCATTGTAACAAAGGCACAACTGGGGTTTACCCCGCACAATTTAGAACGTTTTGAAAATATATTAAATGTGCCGGAGGGCATTGTCTTGGTCAGCGGGCCTACAGGGTCGGGTAAATCTACAACGCTTTACGCCGCGTTAAACGAGATGAACCAGCCCAAACGTAATATTATGACAATAGAAGACCCGGTCGAATATCAGTTTGATGGAATAAATCAGGTTCAAGTAAACAATAAAGCAGGGTTGACATTTGCCGCAGGTTTACGCTCCATGTTGCGGCAAGACCCCGATATAGTAATGATAGGTGAGATAAGAGACGGCGAAACTGCTGAAATTGCAACCAGGGCCGCCATTACAGGGCATTTAGTGCTTTCTACAATACACACCAACGACTCTGTCAGCACCCTAATGAGATTAACAGATATGGGAATCGAACCATTCCTTGTAACAAGTGCCCTTATGGGTGTTGTAGCGCAAAGGTTGGTTAAAAGATTATGCAAGTCCTGTAAGTATCCCCGGGCGGCCACAGAATATGAGCTTAATATACTGGGGGTTGCGGAAATGACGATTTATGACGCCAAAGGGTGTAATGCCTGTGGTGGCTCTGGATATGCTGGCCGTATTGGCATACACGAAATTTTAGTTATGGATGCTACGATTAGGACAATGTTTTTAAAAGGCGAAACCGCAGAAACTATAAAACAAGAAGCAATAAGAACAGGGCTAAAGACACTGGCCCAGTCTGCTAAAGATTTAATTTTTGAAGGTGTTACTACGGTTGCCGAAATGCTTAGAGTTTCGTACAGTGTGGATAATTAGGAGGGGAAAGTTTTGTTAGATGCAATATTAAAAGCGGCCGTTGAGCTAAAAGCCTCCGACGTACACCTTACTGCAGACCTTGAACCTACTCTTCGGATACATGGCAAGCTAAACAAGCTTGGCGATAGGCCGCTTAGGAACGAAGACATTATCCCCTTTATAAAACACAGTCTAAGGCCAAGCGATATTGAAATATTAGAAGCCAAAGGGGAAGTAGATCTTTCGTACGCTCTCCCGAACGTGGCGCGCTTCAGGCTAAATGTATTTAAGCAAAAAGGCTGTTATGCCATGGCGTTTAGAATTATTGCAGAAAAGATTAGAACATTGGATGAGCTTCAACTCCCTGGGGAGGTTCTTAGAACTTTAGCAAGAAAGCAACGTGGGCTGGTTCTGGTCACGGGTCCTACAGGAAGCGGAAAAAGTACAACGCTGGCAGCAATGATTGATTATATAAACACAATGTCTGGGCGCCATGTAATAACCATAGAAGACCCAATAGAGTATTTGCATAAGCATAAGCAATCGATAATAAACCAACGCGAAGTTGGCTCTGACACACAATCCTTTGCGAATGCCCTGCGCGGTGCCTTGCGTGAAGACCCTGACGTTATATTGGTTGGTGAGATGCGCGACCCAGAAACAATCTCAACCGCTTTAACAGCGGCAGAAACAGGCCACTTGGTATTATCTACATTGCATACCGTTGGGGCTTCCAAGACGATAGACAGGGTAATAGATTCTTTTGAGACAGACCAGCAAAAACAAGTTAAAGCACAGCTTTCTACGGTTATAGAGGGCGTTATATCCCAACAGCTTATACCAAGGATGGATGGGACAGGCTCGATAGCTGCACTGGAAATTATGTTGGGTGTACCCAGTATAAGAAACTTGATACGGGAAGATAAGACGCATCAAATACTTTCAGTGATTCAAACAAGCGCCAGCGAAGGTATGAGAGCAATGGATAGTGAACTTGTTAATCTTTTCCGTAAAGGGATTATAGATGCCGGCAATTTGATGAAATACGCCATAGATGCAAATTATGTAAAAACGCAGATTGATGGAGGCATCAAGAGTTAATAGGAAAGGGGTGGGCATGTGCCAAATTTTAACTATAAGTCGGTTGATGCAAAAGGCACGGTTAGTAGCGGAACAATGGTCGGAAACTCTGAAAAAGATATTGCCTCTTTCTTAAACCAAAATGGCCAGTACCCCATTGATATCTATGAAGAAGGCAAGAAATCTGTTCTTTCGCAAGACATCCAGTTGGGTAGCGGAAGGGTTAAAACAGTACATGTTATTGTGTTTTGTAGACAGCTTGCTGCTATGTTAAAAGCCGGTATGCCGCTTGACAGGGCACTTACTACTCAACAAGGCCAAACGGAAAACAGGCAGATGAGAGCGGCGGTTGCCAAGCTTACCGCCCAAGTTAAACAAGGTAAAGTAATGTCAGATGCCATGGAGGAACAGCCCAAAGTTTTCCCGGAAATACTGGTTCGTACTATAAGAGCAGGAGAAAAAACTGGTAACTTAGATAATGCGCTTTTGCAAATGGGTAACCATTTTCACAAAATAGATGCAATAAAAAGAAAAGCAAAGGGTGCAATGATTTATCCTATTGCATGCTTGACCCTAACCCTTGCTATCGCCACATTTTTGATTGTATGGGCTGTGCCGCAGTTTGCGGACAACCTAAGTGCGACAGGTGGTGACCTTCCAGGGATTACGCAGTTCTTTGTAAATCTTAGTGATTCTATACAGCAGTGGTGGTTTATATACATTGGTTCGATTGTGTTGGTAGTTGTACTGTTAAAGGCATGGCTTAGTACACCGTCAGGCAAAACCATTTTTGGGATGTTGTCATTAACTATTCCTGGTATTAAGAAACTTATAAAGGAGATTATCACTGCCAAATTTACCCGCACTTTTTCAAGTATGATTGCCAGTGGTATCTCAATTGTAGAAGCCCTTGAAATTTCGGCAGACTCCATGGATAACAGACATGCTGAAATTAAGGCTAGAAATATTATCAAGTCAGTAGAAGAAGGTGCAGTAGTATCAGTGCAATTGCGTGAAACAGGCGTTTTCCCCGAAATGATGCTTTCTATGCTGGCCGTTGGTGAAGAAACAGGTTCCATAGATGAAATGTTGGTATCTGTTGCAGAGTACTATGACGAAGAGTCTATGGCTGCTATCGATAAGCTTCTTGCGCTAATGAACCCTATCATGATACTTCTACTGGCAGGCATTGTAGGCACCATAGCCATTGCAATATATCTACCGATGTTGGAGATGGTTACCGCAGTAATGTAACACAATAACTTTGATTGAAACATGCCAAAGGCAGTTTTAATAGATATGCAAACGCAAATTTACAGAAAGGATGGCATTGTACACAAATTTAATAGCGAAGAAACCAAAAAAAACTAAAAAAATAAAATGGGAGTGTTTTTAAAATGGAAAATAACAAACAAAGAAAGTTAAGAAAAGGTCTTACCCTTGTAGAAATCGTAGCAGTAATTGCGCTTATCGCAATTATCTCTCTTGTAGCTGTAAATGCCTTCCGTAACCTAAACGAAGGTGCCAGAGTATCTTCATTGGACGTTTCTCATGACGCATTAGTAACTGCTGCACGTATGTACCAAGCTGTAAATGGTGGCTCTGTTCCTGCTAACCGTGCTGCTTTAGGTCCATTCTTAGAAGGCGTACCTAACACTGGTGCTACCGATGCTCAAATTGATGACCTTATCGTAAGAATTGGTGCAAATACCCCTAACGTTACTGCAGTAGATTTTACATGGGCTGCTGGCGTACTGACTATTCAATCTACAATAGCTGGGTTAGAGCGCAATCACGGCCATCGTGTAGGTGAGCAGCCTACTGGTACTGCTGTATACACACGCACAACAGTAATTGGCTAATTTATAATGTAACTCCTTTCAGGTATGTTTGCTTTGCTATCGAACTATAAAATCGCTTAACAATTTGTGTATAAATTCAGCACATAAGTAAACTTATGTGCTGACATTTGTACAACAAACGTTTGGGGGAGGTAAATGTGGTACGCTTTAAAAACAGAAAAGGCGCAAGTTTGATAACTGTTATCTCGATTTTTTTTGTACTATCAATGGTAGGAGTTATAGTCACCAACATACTTACGGTAAATATACTTGCATCGCGGCATCAACGCGAAGTTACACAGGCATATTACCTTGCGCTTGCTGGTACAGAAATAGGTACCTCTGCGTTATTACGCAGAGCTTTGGACGATAGCTTCCCTGTGTTGGATTTTTATCGGACTTATACTGGTAATTTTGGCACATTAGGGTGTACAAACCACCCGACGCTGGGGTGGGCATTTACGGAAGTAGTGCGGTTTGGGCCAAATATATCGGGTCTCCCGGCTGCCAATGCCGGCTTAGGAGACTATAATGCTAGCAAGATAGAAATATGGATACGCCCCGTAACGCAAAACGGTATCAGAATAACTAATACTGGGCCACAAAACCAAGGTTCTGTGTGGGTAGAGGTGCTTGCTAGGTCTACTTTCTATAATAGTGCGCAACTGGCGGCTTTGCAGGCCGACCCAAGTTTAGATGGGACTATAGGCACCAGACATGCGCTAAGTGTGCGCTTTAATGCGCAAGAACCAGAGTTTAGTATACGCAATGTAGTAAACCCAAATAGTTTTTAAGGAGGAAGAATAAAGATGAAAATTAGACGTGGTTTATCCTTAGTCGAAGTTGTATCAGCACTAGCGTTGCTGACTATTGTGGTTTCTGCAGCATCGAGTATATTGTTTGCAACAATGCGGACCGAGCGCATTTCGGCAAGCGAATTTAACCTTCAAAATTCGTCACGCATGTTATTGGATGATGTGACCCATAGAATACGTAATGCTTCTGCAGTTTTTATATTGCCTGAAACCAGCTTTAATGAAGTAAATATAGTTATTACCCCCAATACCACTTATATAGACTATGGCGATAGCCTTCTTTTAAGCAGGGATTGGAACTATTATGGAATTGTGGGCAATGAAATTGTTCATCTAAGATGGAATGATTATTACGAAAGACATGATGTGCAAAGAGTTTTCCATAATCCGGACGATGTTATAGATTTTGAGCTAAATTTTTCTCAAATAGACCCATTAAACATTGATGATAATTTAATTAATTTTCAACTTACAGCGACACAGCAAGGCAGTGCTATACCCGATGTTGACATACTAACATCGGCCGAGGCGCGTACCGCAATGCAGGTTGTAGATTGGTCTGGTGCCGTTTCGGGTGCTGCCATTGCTTACAGGCTGGACGAAGTGCCGCGGACGAATCCAATTGCCAGGGTTACATTAATCTTGGATCTTTCGGGTAGCATGACAAGTAATGTGAGGTATAATCCAGGATTCGATATACCATGCAGTGAGAGAGGGGTTATAAGGCGAATAACAGCTCTACAAGAATCAACAGTGCGTCTCATAAATATTCTTTACGAAGTGGAAGATGTCGAGATAACAATAGTTCTTTATTCTACCTCTGCCAATTTCCCGTTTCCGGGTGGCAACGCTGCTTTTCAAGGTGCCCAAACACGTATTTTTGGTCACAGCACGCACAATTTTGTTTCAGTTGCCGAACACAGGGATGACCTTGTAATAATGGCTAACAATTTGCCGGCAAACGGACAAACGAACAAGGCTGATGCGTTTAGGCGGTCATATGTTGCGATATATGATGCACGTCAAACTCCTACAGGTGGCAGAGAAGTGCGCGACTTTATAGTATTTATGACAGACGGGGATGCCAATGCAACTGTTCCTGCAAGTGGCGGTGTGCCAATTATTAGAAATACGGGCATGGGGCCAGCACCTCAGTTGAATATAAGTCATGTAGCTGCAAATGTAAGTAATACTGCACCAGGCAATATTAGCTGGGGTATTGCTCATCCGTTTTTTGGTAGTCGGCTTCAGTCCATGTCGTCAGATATTTTCTTTGTTGTATTATCTGGTGCCCCGAACACAACCAGAATTAATCAGCTGCATGCTGACCTAGGTTCTTTCCCTCCTATTTGGGCACACAACCGCCATCAATTAGACGAGGCTTTTGAAGGTATTGCCAGGTATGTAGCCAGCGAAATGTGGCATGCCAGAGGCCCGCGTATGACGCCTCCTGGGCCACCTGTCGGCGGACCGTGATATTGATACACAATTTATTAAAAGGGGTTTGGAAAATGAAAACAAACAGAAGTGGTATGGCTCTTGTAGAAATATTAGTATCGATAACTTTGCTGGCTATTATTTCGGCGTCCATACTTGTTGTAATTGCACATGGTGCAGAGCAAGTAAGGCGAGTACGGTATGTCACATACGACAATTTTGCTGCTGTACATGACGTAGAACTGCAAATTAGAGAGGTTCTTACGATTATGGAAGACACGGGCTTTGTGTCGGGTACAGAAGCATTAAATTCTGCTGACCTGTCTGACCCTGTTTTATTATGGGGTGGAAATGCAGGTGGAGTTAACTTGTTTGGCAATTTATTTACACATGTAGAGCCGTTTCCGGATCCTAGTAACCCTGTGTTTTCCAGCTTATCCGCGCCTGTACAGGCATATATAGTGTATTCGGGTAACAATATCCGTACGCTTGTTGGGCAAAGGGCCCCTAGATACGCATTCCCTAGTGTAAGCAACCTTCATATAAGCTTTTTGAACAATACCAGTGACTTAGATGGAAGCCCGGATTTAGCACGTTATATTACGTATTTCAACGGGGTTCTTCAAGCTGGATTTAGATTTGACACCCCCCCTGTATTTCATAAAATCCATCCCCCTTGTCCATGTAATGGTGTAACGATTCCTTGCCCACATAATTGTAATGGTGTAAATATTTGGGGTGGCGTAACGTATCAATGGTTTGTTTCTACTCCAGGGTTTACTACACTTATTCCTCCTGGTGGTTCTCAGACGATTGACGAATTGGACCATCATAGAGGCAGGATACCTATGTTCCCAGAGGACTTTATCCCCATCAACGCTGCTTCAATTGAATCACTATCACCTGCACAAATACGCAGAGAATTTGCAGGAATGTTTATTACCCTTGTTGCTACGCCTTATTCTAATTTAGGCCGCCGTGGGTTGCCTGTAGCAAGTAACCAATTGCATATATTGGGTATCCCGGTTACAGAAGGGCTTACTTCCCACTCTAACGCAGGGATGATAGATAGAAATGCTTCCAATGTAATTGTTGGGTCTGATTACGTCCGTGTTGGTACTTGGAATGACTTTAGAGATACACAGCCGATAGTAGCAGGACACAGCAATCAAAATCAATGGCCTACATTGGGTTTCCACTATAATAGTAGTGCTGCGGATGCCGATGATTGGTATGGGTTTTCATATATACACCTTGGTAACCACGGTATGACCGCACCCCGTACGGGGAATGCCGGTGTTGATGGTTTAACTGTTTTTATTGTTGCCAGACAAACGGGTGACAGGGGTAATAGTCTAAACGCCAATACCCTTATTACAAGTAGTATAAGCGATAATTTCAACAATAATGATGTCAGATGGAGTTTAGGATTTGACCAGTTTGCATTAAATAATAGTGTAAATATAAATTTGCCTGGTGCTGTTCACCAAGCCAATGAGTTTTATGTAGTTGCGGGCAGAATAGGCCCATGTGCAATTGACCCCAGCCGTTTAAGGATTAGGCATAATTTAAATAACATTGTGTCTGAGCTTCCTCAAATACCTAGACCTGCCAACATGCAATATCATCATATTCAATTAGGAGGTATGGGCGGTAATGTTAACTCTGACATAGTAGAAGTCCTTATCTTTGACAGGGAGCTATGCTTTAACGACATTTTGGACGAAGACGAGTTTCAACTTATGTTAGAATATTTAATGGCAAAATACCGTATAAGTTAGCATTGGAGGCGAGTGTTGTATGGGGCTGTTTGGTAGCTTGGGGAAGTCAAAGGAGGCAAGTTCGCCACCTAAACAGATTAAACTAAAACCACAAAAAGCAAAAAATTTGCCGCCTTTTATGACTATAGACGTAGGTACGCGCGAAGTTAAAATTATGGTTGCTGCCTATAAAGGGAATTCGCTTGTAGTTAAAAAATGCGCCAGTATAGAATTGCCGGAAAAAGCAGTATATGATGGCAAAATTATAGACGAGGTCCCTTTGCTAAACGCTTTAAAAAGCCTTATTAGTACGCATAAAGTTAGTGTAAAAGGTGCCGTAGTTACTATTTCAAGCAGCGAAGCTATACAACGTGAAATAACAGTACCGCTTGTATCGGGTAACGATTTGCACAAAGTTGTACTGTATGAAATTGCAAAGTATTTGCCCGTAGATGTCGATTCGTATGCAATACAGTATGATGTGCTTGAGCAAACCCAGGATGAAGCTGGTGCCGCACAACTGAGGATGAGTGTTTCTGCAATGCCAAAATCTATGGCAAAAAAATACTACGACGTTATAACTAAGTTGGGCTTGCAACCACTTTCTCTTTGCACACATTCACATTCTATTATTAATTTAGTTACGGCAGAGACGAGTTGCGGTTCTGCTGTAACTGTCGGTACAAATGTTCTTTTAGATATGGGTTCTACGCACTTTAACATCATGTTGTTTAAAGATGGGAATCTACTTTACAATAATATGCTAAATGTGGGTGGCCACGATGTGGACGATCTTATTATGAATTGGGCAGAGATTGGGCTTCATGATGCAGAGAAGCTTAAAAAACATAACCTTTCCAACAATAATGCATATGATATGTACTCGATTTATGCATCTATGGACCCACAAGCCCGCCATTCAGGTGATAAGGGGGAAAGAATTATGCGAGAAATAATGTCTGTGTTCGAGAATTGGATAACGGCAGTAGATGGGTTTATTAAATACTATCTTTCCAGAGATGACGAAAACACAGTTGATACAATGTATATATATGGTGGTTCGGCATCTATAAACGGCATTGACGTTTTATTGGAAAGACAATTGAGGATTAGAGTAAGGCGGCTGGAGTCTTTGGAATGTCTTACCGGAAATTTAAAAGGTGATAGCGAAATGGCCAAGTACATTAATAATCTTGGAGCGACTATCCAGTTTTAGAAAAGGAGGGGGATACGTATGGAACATAATTTTTTTGATGATGTAAAAGTGCAAAAGCCGAAAACGAACTATTTGAAATTAGGTTTTATATTGGTAATTATTGGCGTTTTTGCATATCTCATTATAGGTGCAGGCATGAATTTTGTGCGATACATGGGCTTAAATGCGGAAATATTAATTTTGCAACAGGAAACCACTGACACTGCCGAGGCGGCCAGACGGTTGCTTGAAGCACAAAATGAACTCTCTATGCAGCAATTCCAGCTTTCTGCGCTTGCTGTTGGTGATGTTTTTGTAAGAAACAATCAAGTGGTTACATCATATTTGATTGAGCATATCGTTGAAATTACCCCGCAGTATACTCTGTTTGATACGTTGTCGGTTACGGGAAGAGAATTGCGGATGGAGGGCTTTGTAGAAAGGTTTCAAGTTTTAGCTCAATTTCAACAAAGCTTTAGTAATTCCCGGGGGTTCACAGATGCATTTGTAAGGCATGCACAACAAGTGGAAGTTGACCCGGACGCGGAAGTCGTTGTTGGTTCACTCTCTAATGGTTCGTACGAGGGAGGTAATACCATGGAAGGTGCTTTTGAGTTTAGTGCAACCGCAAATGTAGCAAGCGATATTGCTGCATTTGAAGAAATACTGGTGATACTTCGCGATGCAGCAGGCACAACAACCAATAGGGCGGCATGGGCCAATACGCTTGAAGTATTTGACCAAGACTGGTTGAGCGATGCGCAAAGGGCAGGTATACTAAATTTGTGGAATGAAATAACAACAGAACCGGCTATACCGGAACCAACTACAACGAGTCCTACTACAACTACAACAAATCCGGCTACAACGAACCAGACCGGAAATTAAGTGGAATAGCAATTATTTAGAAAGTGGCGAAAAAATGGGGAAAAAAGAAAAAGTACTTCTAATACTTCTTATTGTTGGTGCGCTTGGTGGAGTGATATATTATTATGGGCACAGGCAAATGCAAAGTGAAATAGCAGCCTTAACAGCCCAACGAAACGTACTTCGTGGTCAAAGTGATCAATATATCGCAATCATGGCATCGTTGAGTGCTGCGCAGGCACAAATTCCGCTTGTAGAACAAGCCATAGAAACAATTGCGGGTATGCATACCAGCCCTATGCCTCAGAGCTACTACTTTTTGCTTCTGGAAGAGCTCTTGGTGACCAGTAATATAGTATTAAGTACAATAGCATACAGGCCAAGCCGGGCTCTTCCGTTCGTAAATGACTATTTGCGGCGTGCAGCTTTATATGGTATGGAAGTAGCCATGATAGGGTATAACAGCTATCAGCTTGAGTTTGACACTACAAAAGATGACTTAATTACGTTTTTGCAATTAATTGAAAATAGCGACGGAGCCTTTGTCTCGTCAAATATTCTTTTCTTCCCGATAAGTGACGATAGGAATGAGGATGAATACGAGCAAGAGGAAATGTTGCGTATAAGGATGGAACTTAGATTTTTTCATGTTGCAAATTTAGATGATCTTACTTTTGACTATAACTTTGATGAAATTTTCTATAATACAGTATTTGATGATGATAGGACAAACGCTTTTAGGTTTGATTCATAACAAATAGAAAGGATGTTTTTATGTTTGCACTTAAGTTAAAAGAGGAACCCGGAGCGGCACAAAACCCTAATAACGAAGCCGATTTTGAAAGAGATCACATAAAAAGCCTTATCACCAGTCTTGATTCAGAAGATGATAGTCCTGCTAGTTATAGCTTAAATACGCAATCGTCTTCTAATAAAGCACTGTGTTTCTCTTTTGATTTTAACGAGCCCAAGGTGGAAAAAGCCGTTCCTCAACCACAACTACAACAACCTTCAGATAGCGGCGGGAATAAGAGCCTTCTTTCATTTTCTCAGCCTGAGCCACAAGTACAGCAGGACAGCACTCCAACGCTTCGCTTTGACCAACTAAACACCGGGAATAGTAAGTCTGATAATTCTATTGATGTCCTAAGCCAGTTAAAAGCGTTTGCAGATGAAGTCCATTCCAGCGGTGATTATAATAGCTTTAGCGCAACAGATATTAATGCACTTTCCTATAATGACGAATCGCCAAAACAGGAGGGCAGTGAAGCACCTTTTGTTGCTTATGTACAGAACCTTCAAAACAGCCGGCGTGAGGTCGATGAAAAAGAATTTTTAACAGGCAAGGCAAATAGTGTTGCTATGGCAAAGGCTATAAGTGGGCTTGTTTATATAAACCAGCTTGCTGCAGAGCATATTTATAGTTTGGCGGTAATTGAAATTTACAATGGTCAGTTTGACTTTGCTAAAGCCGGGTTATTGTTTATATGTGATGCATCTACGGATCAAAAATACGTTGGTATGGCACTTGACTTACTGCAAAGTAACGCGTTGTGCTCTAAAGAAGAGTTTATTTCCATTGTCAAAGATGTCATTTCTAAGGAAGAATTTTTGAAAAACAAAGTCACTCAATTATAAGGAGGCGCAATATGCGTGATATGAATAACAGCCCTAACCAATTTTCGTTGGGCGCAGATACTTCTAACATCAAACATAATGGGGCTGAAAGCTTACAGGACAAACTGGACTATTTAGATAGCCTTACAGGTCGTCTTCTTAATTACATCGAATCGGAAAAAGAAAACCTATATAATTTATATAACCAAAATAACGTGGGTAACATGGGGTTAAATACGGATTCCGGTACTGTAAAAATATCAGATTTTGGCGAAATGCCGGATTTTAGTGAGAAAATGCAGCCATATGCAGAAACGAGTTTTGGTGAAAAGCTACAACCGCATGCAGAGTTGGGTTTTGGTGAAAAACTACAGCCACATGTTACAGAAAATGATTCTGTTTTTGCGTATAATCCTATAGGGCAAGACAATGTACCTCAGAACAAAGCTGGTACAAACGTAGAAGTTGACGAGTTGAAAAAATTAAACTACGAGTTGCTCAATAAATATAATCAAATGCAAGAAGAGATGATGGCATTAAAATCTAATCTAAGAAGCGAGCCGGTTAAGCAAATTGATGAAGAGGTTATTCTTAGGAGCAGACTTATGAAGCTGCAAGAAGAACGTATGGGTCTATAATTTAAGGAATCCAGCCGTTCTTTTCCCGAACCATTTCTAAATATTGTTGGCGATAGGCGATTCGTTCTTCGGGGCTGCGTGCATGGTGCGCAGCTCTTTGGTTTGGAGCTGATGCTAATGTTAGAGAAAGCCGTCCAGTGTTATTGGTTTGTACACTAAATCCTATGCCAATGTAGTAATAGGTAGGGTTCATAATAAAATAGTGGACTATTTCCTGGGCAAGTATTCTGTCTATCATCTCATGTGCTTGTTCCGGTGTTAGCGCACCTTCTACCATATGGGTAGAATTATACGAACTGGTTACCTTGGTTCTGTTATATCCCATCCATCGGTCATGCCTTTGCTGGTGGGTTCTGCCGTCGGACGCCGTGTTTCTGGAAAAATTGTTATCTCGCATATCCAGGCTATGCTCTATGCTTGTGACAACGGCCGGTGTGTAAAAAGCATAGGGATGCAAGCCATACTGTTCTCTATGGTAGTTTATCCGTTCAAAAAACCATTGCGCTGCTTCAAAATGATTTAATGTATAGCCTCTTAGGTCAAGAGGCGGAATATAGTATTGAACCGTAACCTCTAAGGTGTTATTTGACCCCGGTATATCTTCCTCAGCAAGAATCTGTGTGCCGTCTGATAGCGGAACTAAAATAGAGCGCGCTAATATTGCTGTTGATACAGCAAGTGAGATTACAAACACTGTTAGCGTTGCTAACAAAAGCTTTATACTTTTCATCGTTCGTTTTTCCATGTAATGTTTTCCTTTCATGCTGATAAAGGGGCTGTTCAAAAACAGCCCCTTTATAATGCCCTATTTGTTTTTAGCTCTTAACTGCTGATTCTATCCATCAGTTTTTTGTTTTTGGCGATGAATAGCCCGTTCAAAATTAATCCGCCGATACCAAATGCCAAAAGCAGACTGACAAAAATATTTGAACCAGTACTAATATCTCTGGTTTGTGGGTTTGGCCGTGGTGCTGGTACAGTATATTGAGGTGGTGCTGATTGTGACGGCAGCTGAGATGTATTTGGGTTTATGAGTATCGAAGAGCTTTGTAATATCTGCAGGTATGAATCAGTGGTAGGTATGGTAAGAGGTGCGGGGTCTGCAGGGATAAACGGAGGGGAGGGGGGCGTTGATGTGTCCGGATTTGGAGTCCAGCCGTCGTTTCCAGGGTTGTCGTTACCGGGCTCATCATTCCCGGGGTTATCGTTTCCAGGATTATCGTTGCTCGGGTTGTCATTCCCGGGGTTATCGTTTCCAGGGTTGTCGTTACCGGGCTCATCATTCCCGGGGTTATCGTTTCCAGGATTATCGTTGCCCGGGTTATCATTACCTGGTTCATCATTTTCCGGTGGCGGTGGTATGACGTTTTCCACTTCCAGCAACATCTTCATACCATGCTCCCCGATAAACGTAAATCCAACATTAGAATCAAGGGCAGTTATCACATCACTAATGCTATAACCGACCGGAAGCACTTGCATTGCCCTTGGCGTACTCATTATCGCACCATCTATGATGATTACTTCATGCACAATGGTTTGGGTAGGGTTACCGTAACGAACCATTTGCTCGGGTGTTAAAACTTCTACAATCCAATGTCTGCGATTGTTGCGCACTATGCCGAACGCCGCTTCCCCTAACGAGCATGTTGTGACAGAACTAATTACCTCTAAAATGTCCGGAGATATTTCTGCAATAAGGTCAAACCTTATGCCTTCGACGCGTGTTTGTTCGCCTTCCGTATTTCTTTCACTTTTTTTAATCCGAATATCTGCGGTAACCGGAGTGCCAACCAGATAGACTCCACCCCCGGCATTTGTTCTTGTGAAAACATGGGCAGATTCAGTTTCGCCTCTAATATGACCGTCGTCAATAACAATTGTATTTATAAAGTCGTCCAGCGGTGCTCCCGGCCTAAAATAGGTATCATATACCAAAATATATGCGCGGCCTGGCTGTAAAACACTCGACATATCGAGGACAAAGGTGCTTGTTACCGGCCCTACATATACACTAAGCCTATTTTGATAACTATCCCTTGCGGCATCAAAAACGGGGGGCAGATTTGGTATTTTTGTAAAAGTCGGCTGTGCCGGGTTTCCTGCGCTGCCGTTATTGCCAAATGTTATTTCGGCTTCGTAAATGCGAATAGAATTTGGGTCAAGAAGCAGCCAGGACGAGAACACGTCAGTTAAAGTTATATTAGAAAGGTCCATACCAAACGGGTTGATATTAACATGGTATCTAACGCCAATTTCCGCAGCGCCAACCGTTATAGCCTCGCCGTCTTTATCAATTACCGGCCTTCTGACAAAGTATTCCGCCCCTGCGGTAAGCCTATATTCCAGGTTACCTTCTCTATTTGTCCAATGTAACCGGGCCTGATTAAAAACCCGGTAAACTCCGTCTGCATCGGGTGCGGGTAACAGGTCAAAATCTACGATGGTAGAGAAGAACACATGAAGTCTGGCCCCTCTATTGAAGTGGGTAAGGGGTGAGCCATAGTTGTCGTAAACTAGACCGGGTATACGATATAGGTAGACTCGTACAATTGTATAATCCGGATTGTCACTACACGGTGTTTGTGTTAGTACATTTCCTTTATTCTGCAAATCTTCCATGGTGTATACAATGTTGTCGGCAGTGGTTAACCTAATTGTAAGGTCAGACAAAGTGAGTGACGGGTGCAGCCTGTCTTCCCACACAGCACGGTAAAACATTGGGCTTGCGCTGTTGCCCACTCTGGAACCCCAATTTAAAACAGTTTGACCGTTATCATTTACAGTGACGCCTTGCCTGGTCTTGTCAATAACATGTGTTGAAAAGCGTCTGCGGCTGTTGGCATAGTCATGTATTGAGCCGGAAGGCGTTTCTGCATCAAGAACTACGGTATTTAGGAATTCATGCCCGTAAAGGCTATGGTTTACTAAACCGCCGCTATTCGGAAAAACTGAATAGACAGTGGGGCAAATATCTGCCCAAAAGAAAATCTCAATAACATCTATGCCAATTGCGTCAAATTCGAAGGTGAGTACATGGGTATTGGGGTTCCAGTTTACCACAAAGTTATACAAGGCATCTAAAGCCGGATTGTTAACCGTAACAACCGGGTTTGCCAGTGGGTCATTGCGCCTTATTAAACCATGTTCTTTGGAATGTATCTCGTACCTGCCTGTGAAAATAGCAGGGTGCCATGCCCCTGAACCATATCTAAAGGTTCTGTAAATGGCACTAAGGTCATCTGTAACGCTGCCGCCTGTAATGTTGTACTGGCGGGCGTTAATCGTTAACCTGTACTGGATTTCTGAACCAAAAGTTACATAATCTTTTAAAATATGTCCATCACCGCCGACAACAACCGGGTCACGGGGGTAGGCTGTTACAGTGTGCTCATGGCCGGGGTTAGATGCCGTTGGCGGTACTTCAAAGCTGCCTGGGTCTATCCAGCCATATTCAAGGTCAACCTTGTTGGTAAATTCCATACCTTCGGCAGGTAAGTCGCCGAAGTTTTGTATATAGGTATAGAAAATGAAATTTAGCTGACTGGCCCCCGCAAACGCTGGCGGTATGCCGCGATTGTCTGTACCGCGGTTATCCCAAATTGTAAAAGTATGTGTTTCCCCTATTGTTGCGTCTCCTGCCCTTGTACGAGTGATGTCTAAACTTGCAATAGAAACAGGTGATGCGCTGTCTATCTGTACCCTTAAAAAGTCTGTACGCAACCGCAAATTGGGTGGCAATTGCTCGGTTAGAATAAGATAATCGATGTTATTTGCGCTGCTTATATCTATACTGACTGTCCATCGAATTTGGTTTCGCCCTACATGTACCCCCCAGCCGTCATTTTCTGTTAACTGGCTACCCCGTTTAGTAATATCTACTGTACCGGGCAGGTTGCATGGCGGCGGGCCGTCGGGTCTCCGGAATGTGAAATTCCTATCGCCAAGCGGCATTTCGTTATATCCATTTTGTAAGTAGGTTTCTAAATTAAAGGCAATAAAGAAATTGTTTGCAGGCACACTGGGTGTAAATTGTCCGCTGTCCCATCCATTTCTAAAATAAGGCAGTGTCCTTTCCCAAAAACAATTACCGGCTATGCCGCCGCCAAAACTTAGTTTAATTTCACCGGCGGGGCCTGTAACGATTGTGCCAAATTGCCCATAAGGACTGTTAATTGGGAATGCGTTGCCGGCCAAGCCTACAGGCAGTTTAATGCTATCCCTTGCCATAGGCAGCACTACAGGATTTGTTGGGCCAACAACCGTACTACTGTTCAATGTGGCTTCGTCGTACAACTCACGGAACAAAAATTCAAGCGCGCCTTGGCTAACCACAAAATTCTCAAAAATAATATACAGCCACGTATTATCCGGGGCATCAATTGGCGTACTTGGAGTAAGCCGTTCAAACTCGCTTTTGTCGCCTGTGAATACGCCGTTATGCTCATGGGGGGGCTGGCTTCTGTAAAGATGCCAGAAATGAGGCTGGCTCCAACCTACAAGCTCCTCTACAGATAATGCCCCGCTTAACGGGCTGTGGTGCCAATTCCCGATACCGCTTACGGCAATTGGTGTACTTAACACCAAAACCATTGCTAAAAAAATACCTAATACCTTCGACACCCATTTTTTTTTGCACTGCATGTTGCACACATCCTTTGCTATTATTTTCCAACAATGTTGCCAATTATACAATAAATGGAAACAGTAGTCAATGATGGATTTTGCATAATTTTGAAATGCGCGTGGTAATGTGATAAAGTATATATACACACAAAGTTGGGGAGGTAGAATTCACATGGATCTATTAATAATAAGACATGGCCAATCTGAAGCTGATATTTTGAAGGTATACGAAGGCCGGGTAGATTTCCCGTTAACAGAAGTAGGCTATAAGCAGGCAATGCTGATGGCAGAGTGGGTAGCCGGTTATATGACGATTGGCAAAATATTCTCCAGCACATTAATTAGGGCAAAACAAACGGCAGAAAAATTATCCGCTGCCACGGGTATTGCTATCGAATTTTGCGACGACTTGATGGAATGGCAAAATGGATTGATAGCTGGGCTTCCGATGAACACAAATATTGGTTTAAGCAGTGGTGATACAGGTGTTAAAATCCTTTACACTTATATATAGGAGTGCAACTTGAAAAACCTCAGCAATTTTTTGAAAAAAATTAAAAAAATTCCTAGGTTGTGTAGACAATAGTTCATATGATATTTTACCGCCAAGTTATGGTCAGTGGAGTACTGTTCATCGTCGTTTTTGCAGATGGCGTGACAAAGGCATATGGGAAAACATCTTTTTGGCTATTGTCGGCGAAGGAGAATATCTTCGCAACTATTAAGCAATGGCGTGGCATTGCTACCCGATATGCTAAACACACTAAAACGTACCTTGCGGCGGTTCAGATAGTTTGCGCTGTCACATACCTGAAATCTATCGTCTACACAACCTAAGGTTGGTTCAAAACGGCCCATTTAATAGGCAGGTAGTTTTTACAAACAGTTTGAGACACTTGGGATAAGCTGGGTAATACATAAAGGAGCTGCAAAATTGGGAGAGGTTCTTTCTATATTGCTGATTATTGTAATTGCCGCCGTGGGAGGCCTTACGGGCAGCAGATTTAAATTGCCCGCAGGGGCTATGCTTGGAGCGATGGCGGCAGTTGTTACACTTCAAATGATATATGTGCAGCCGGGTTTGCCAAGCCAATTGCAAGTTGTTTTACAATTAGCCTCCGGCACATTAATCGGCAGCAGGGTTACAAAAAAAGATGCCTTGGGGCTAAGGCGTTTGGCATTGCCTGCTATTGTTTTGATTATTTGTATGTTCATCATAAATGTTGTGGTTGGGTCTGCTATGTATTTTTTTAGCAGGCTTGATATTATTACGTCGCTATTTGCATCTGCGCCTGGCGGGATGATGGATATGGCAATAGTATCTGCCGAACTAGGGGCTAATCCTGCATACGTCGCGTTACTGCAATTGGCTCGGCTGATATTTATATTTACATGTATGGTGCCGTTTTTTAGGAAGATTGTGTCTGCCGCATCCCCTAGCTTGCCGAAAATATCTGTTTCCGACAGCGAACCGCCCAAACCCGTGCCCGCCGCTAAACCTATGCGTGACAAAGCTAAACTATTGTGTTTTACCCTTTTATGCGGGTGTACCAGCGGTCTTATTCTGTGGCATTTGGGTGTGCCTGCCGGTGCTATTATCGGTGCTATGGTGGGTACCGCCGCATTTAATATAGCAACGGCAAAGGCCTACTTCCCGCCCAAGTGCCGGTTGCCGCTGCAAATTTTGGCCGGTGCGTTTATTGGGATGCGCATGGATAGGGAAAGCATCCTTGCCATTGGGAATTTAATTGTACCGGCGATTATTCTTTTTGCCGGTGTTATTTTAATCACATTTGTTACTGCGTTTATAATGCGCAAGCTTACGAAGCTGGATTTGGCCACATGTTTACTGGCGTCTACGCCAGGCGGCCTTACAGAAATGGCCTTAATGGCGGAAGACTTGGGGCTTGATGCGCCTAAAATTGCTATATTGCAAACGTCCAGGTTGATGTCGGTTATCATTTTCTTTCCCACAATGCTGTATTTTGTAGCACGGGTGGTGGGTTAAGACATCGAAAGTGAATGTCACGAAATAGACATTGATTTCCTGTCGAAATTCCAGTAAAATTAGCAATATTATGGACAAGATATACAAGGAGGCAATAATGAAGCGTGGAAGAGAAACAAAAAGAAGGATATTATGTTTGACACTGTCCTTTGTTATGGTGTTTGCATGTATTGGATTTTTGCCGGGCGTAGCCTATGCAAGCCCACATGCAACCGCAGTGCAAGTAGTGGCTGGTGCAAACCATACCCTGGTACGTCTTTCGAATGGCGAAGTTTGGGCATGGGGCAGCAATTCTCACGGGCAGTTAGGGGTTAACCCCAGTTCTATTTCTAGCAACAGCACGCCAGAGCGCGTGCACTTGAACGGAAATGCTACGTATATAGCCGCTGGGCACAATAGTAGTTATGCTATTGTTGGCGGCAGGCTGTACGCATGGGGCAGTAACTCGCATGGGCAGCTAGGGGTATTGGTTGGTAGCCTTACCAACAACCGCCGCCATACGCCTGCTCAGGTAACTGGCTTACCCAGCGGCTTGACTCAAGTCGTTGCAGGCGAAGCGCATGTGCTTACAAGGGCAGGCAGCGAGGTTTGGGCATTCGGAAGAAATGACCAAGGGCAAGCTGCTGTTAATAGACATGATAGCACTGTTTTACCGATGCGTACCGATGGCACAGGAAACACTGCTTTTGCTATATCTGCAGGCGCCAATCATTCTCTTTCTATAAACCACAGTAGTGCTTTGTGGGGCGCAGGGCTTAACAGCGAGTTGCAAATTGCCAGGCCTTCATCAACATTAAGTGTATCGCAGTATCTAAACTGGGGCCAAGATTGGATTAGCCAATCTGTTACAATGGCGGCAGGCGGTAATAACTTTACATTGGCTCTGGTAGGCAGCAATGTATTTGCCTATAGTACAAGTACCCTTAATGGAATAGTTGGGCATTCCGGAACGCCAACATTCGCATCTTCGGATCGCAGAGCCAGCAACGGCTCCGCGCTAAACCATTACATTGATGACAGTAATCAAAGCATAAATTTCATTGCCGCAGGTCATAATCACGCACTTGCTGTAAATACAGCGGGCGCAGTATTTGCCTGGGGAAATAATAATCATGGGCAGTTGGGTAACGGAACTTTTAACTCGACTACTCCAAATAATTTCCGTCCGGTGCGTGTTAATGCGTCAGGTTTCCCTACGGTTACCAGCGTAGCCGGTGGCGGCACACATAGCGTGGCTATTGGCAATAACGGCTCGTTGTGGGCTTGGGGCGGTAACGCATCCGGTCAGTTGGGTAATGGCACGACTACAGCCAGCACAACACCTGTACAAATTTTAGGCAGCAACGGATTATGGGCATCCCAAACCGGTAATGCGAATTTCTCGTTCCAGCAAAGCACGGGCACCATAACCGGCTTGGCCGACAGCAATGTCCACAATTTAGAGATTCCTTCACAAATAAACGGCGTAACAGTTAGGCATATAGCAAGCAATGCCTTTGATAATGTTGGGCTTACAGGTACACTTACTATAGCCAATACGGTGCATACTATCGGCCAGAACGCGTTTAGGAATAACAGCATTACATCTGTTACTATTCCCGGTTCGGTTATAGATATTGGCGCACATGCTTTTGCCAACAATTCAAACCTTACAACGGCTAACTTCCTGCATATGGACACCACGCTGTTGCGGACACACAATACCGGCGGTATTTTAAGCAACAGCGATATTTTCTTAAACACGCATTTTAATTTGCGGTTGTACCGCGCAACTGGCTCTAGCCCCGCAAGTGTCCCGGCATACCATGGCCGTACTTGGCATGCTGGTGCTACCGGCGGCACCACACAGGGTAATTTCAGTTTTAGCCGTGTTGGCAATTACTACACAGTAACCGGTTTCACAGGTAATATATCGGCCAACACCACCGTTGTAATCCCACGTACGGGGCCAACTGGCGCGCAGGTGCGTACCGTTGCAGGCACTATATTCCAGGGAATGTCCGGAACATCCAGAAACAATATAACGTCTATCACATTTGAATCGCCAAGTAATGTAACCACCATTGCCCCCAATGCATTTTCTGGGCTGTCGGGGCTGCGTTCTGCTACGGTTCCTGCCAGTGTGCAATCGATAGGCACTACTGCTTTTGCCAATAACGTATCGCTTACAGAAGTTCATTTCGAACATTTAAACGGTTCGACATTACGCCTTGGGCAAGTATTTATGGATGCATCCATTTTTGCGGGTGTGCCTTCTGGTACCCTAAGGCTCACCAGGCCTACAAGCTCCGATGCGGCGACGTATGTATCTTTCAATTCACCGGCGGGTGTGCCTCGCGAATGGTTTGTAGGTGAAGGAAATACCGCATGGTGGAATTTTACGCCTATATCAGGAACAGGCCCAATTACAATTACAGGGTTTACGGGCCCAAGTAATTTGACTACTTTAACTATACCGTCAACGATTAACGGCAGGGCTGTAACAGCGATTAGCTCACATGTGCTTACTTCAAGCAATACGCCAAACCTACAAGAAGTTGTAATCCCGGCAAGTGTGCAAACATTTTCCAGTAATGCGATAAGCGGCTCTAACCTTGTAACCGCACGGTTCCTGCACCCTGACGGGGCTGCGATACACACTATTCCGGTCAACACATTTGGTAATCCTGATACGCGCAACAGCAATTTCCGCATACTGTTCCCCGTGCACTCTATCGGGTTTACCCAGCCTACATGGCGCGGTTTCCCAACACAATCAGACTTGGGCGGGCACTGGGAATATTCCGAATGGACAGGCCAAGGGTTAATCATAACTGGTTTTGCAGGTGACAATACCAGCATCCAAATCCCCGCATCTATCGGGGGTAGGCCGGTGCGGTATATCGGCCCCAACGTTTTTAACAACAACCATACGCTAAGGGAATTGTCGATACCCGCAAGTGTAGTGTTTATATCCGACAACGCTGTAAACAACGCACCTAATTTGGAAATTGTACATCTGGCCCATACCAATGCCAATGTGTTCACCTATTTCCCGCAAAGCGCGTTTGTTGGAGTGCATACAGATTTTAGAATTTACTTCCCAGCAAATTCGCAGGGATTTACCACCCCTATGTGGAATGGTTTTAACGCGACACCGCAAATGTGGACATACACCATTACCAGCGGACAAGTTACTGTCACCGGGTTTAACGGTCATGACACGGTTATAACAATTCCAAGCTATATTCAAGGTTTGCCGGTGCGGGTTATTGCCGGTCAAGCATTTGTAAACAATCCGCATGTAACGTCCATCATTATACCCCCGACGGTAACAACCATTCAGCGTAATGCGGTATTTAATTGCCTTAACCTTACCTCGGTAATGTTTACCCACACAGATGCCAACACCATAACCGATTTTGCGGCCTATGCGTTTGTGGGTATTGCGCCTAACTTTAGAATCATGTTCCCGTATGGGGCGGCCGGTTTTACCACACCGGCTTGGCGCGGGTACTTTGCAGAACCCGAAACAGGCCAATTGGTATTGCAGTACGGAGATTTTGAATACACCATACGCAGGGTAACTTTGCCGGGTGCAGGAAATGTCTCCCGTGACGAAGTAGTCATTACCAGATATTTAGGGTTTGCCAGCAACGTTGTTATTCCGGCTTCTATTGCGGGTATACCTGTAGGCGGCCTTGGAGATGTCGTGTTCTTCCAAAATTCGACCCTTACGCAAGTGACACTACCAAATACTTTAAGAACTATCGGCAACAGCACATTTGCGGGTGCCACAAATATCACTTTTATAACGTTGCCCGCATCTGTTACCAGCATTGGCACTTCTGCCTTTATGGGGGCCAGCAGGCTTATCGAAGTTTCGTTTAACAATATCAATGGGGCCGATGTTACCATTGGGGCAAATGCTTTCGCTAATACGGCGTTTAATTTCCGCATTACGTATCCCCCAACATCGCCTGGGTTTGCTACGCCGTCATGGCGCGGTGTCCCTGCCTTCCCTCGCGGAAGCGCGCCACCTGTTGTAGGTGGAAACCAGCCGCCGGGTGGTCAGCAGCCGCCTGCATCATCCAGGTCGTTCCCGGTGCGCACTTCGGATACTTTCCCCGGAGTTACAGGGCCGCCAATTTTCTTCCGTGATGGTGTTGGATATGTATCTATCCGCGCGTTTGCTATCCTTATTGAATCTGACCCAAATACCCAAATACTGTTTAACGAACCTATATCGGGCTGGGCTACCATAATAGGCCGCCATACCGACGGGCGTGAAGTGATGATGGCTGTAACATCCAACGACGAACGCGTGTCTGTAATGATAAACGGTGTGCATCATGCTGAAACAGACCTTGCGGCTTGGGCCGGGCCACTTACCGGCCGGGCGCGCGGCCAGCTAAGCACCATTAACGAAGGTGGCAACATCTTCTTGCCGTTCCGCGCTGTGGCCAATATATTTGGCTATGACATCGAGATGCTGGATAGCAATACAATCCAATTTACAGCACCCTAAGAATATTGGGGGATGATTTTCTCCCTTGGCATAAGAACCGCGCGATAGCCTTGCGCGGTTCTTTTCTTATACAAGTCCCCCTTGAGCAAGAATAACTTTATTTACTCCTCATAAATTTTGCTGTATCCTGTCAATGTCCGGACGAAAAACTCATAACAAATAAGAAAGAGGCCCATTATGAACTTACAACAAATTGGCAGGAAAATTTCCGCCCTACGTAAGGAGCGCGACATGACTCAAAATGAACTTGCAGAAAAGGCAGGTGTTAGTTACCAAGCGGTTTCAAGTTGGGAACGCGGCCTGACTATGCCGGATATATCCAAGCTTCCGGGAATATCTCAGATATTGGGGGTATCTATAGACGACTTGCTGGACAATAGCAACGAGGTAGAGTTGATAAAGGATGTATTGAGTCAAAATACGGCGGTATATGCATCTGAAAAAGAATTGCACATGGACGAGATTGTAGAAGTTGCCCATGTGTTAAAGCCCAGTCAAGTAGATAGTCTGGTGGGGTATGTTGAAGAGGATAGCATGGATTTGCGTGAATTGATGGGTATTGCACCGTTTGTAAGCAAAGAAGTGCTACAACAACTGGCACAAAAAGCAAAGAATGACGGAGATATTAATACAATTCACAAGCTTGCCCCGTTTTTGGGCAAAAAATATGTAGATGAATTGGCAATGGAAATCGAAGAAGTAGGAGGCCTTAGTTCTTTAAGGAAGCTTGCGCCGTTTGTAAGCAAAGATGTGCTGCAACAGTTGGTACAAAAAGCAACAAATGACGGAGATATTAATACAGTTCACATGTTTACCCCGTTTTTAGGAAAAGAATATATTGACCAATTGGCGATGGAAATCGAAGAAATAGATGGCCTTGGTTCTTTGAGGAAGCTTGCGCCATTTGTTAGTCAAGATGTGCTGGATAAGCTAGTGGTGAAGGCAATGAACCGCAATAATCGCGATAATTAAGATGCTGCCAACAAAAAAGGGATTGCGTGGCAATTCCTTTTTTGTTATGCTTTTGGGAAAGTGCCCCAAATTAATGACTTGTAATATTTATCACGGGTAAACCACAGGTTGATTTATTTTGCTTTTACTTAACGTACGATGTATGGTTTACAGGCGATGTCTGCTTTATAATTTAGGGCGTGTTCCCACTAACGAATACACACGTTTAGTGGGAACACGCCCTAGAAAAAGCGACGGAGGGTGACTATGCTTGATTTGATAAAAATAGGCAGGCAGATAGCACTGTTGAGAAAAGAAAAAGGGCTAACGGGAGAAAAACTTGCAGAAGTTTTAGATGTTTCGCCGCAAGCCGTATCTAAATGGGAAAACGGTAAGTGTTTGCCGGAGACGATATTGTTGCCCAAATTGGCAGCAGTGCTGGATTGCAGCGTTGATACCTTGCTAACGCCCAGCAATACAGCCAATAAGGAAGGCAACGAGCGGGTAAAAGAATTTTACGAAAAAATGAACGAAGATGCCCGTTTCGATTCGCAAACAAAGGAATTTGTGCGTTCTAAAAACATCATTTCGCGTTATCTTTGCGCCGGTAAGATGGAGATTGCAGATATTGCTGGCGGAACTGGGCCATACTCTTTTTGGTTGGCCGAACAAGGACATAGTGTCCATTTATTAGATATAACCAAGAAACATATCGAAATTGCAAAACAAAAAAGTGAAACCAGTAACATTGCCTTGTCATCATATACATGTGCCGATGCCCGCGACCTTCCTTATGCAAATGAAAGTATGGATTTGGTTTTGTTAATGGGAGCGTTATATCACTTGCAATCCCAAGAGGCGCGAAATAAGTGCCTAACCGAAGCGCTCCGCGTTCTCAAGCACGGCGGGCACATTATTTGCACAGTTATAAGCCGGTACACCGTTTTGGTTTCTACGCTTAAATGGAATATATTTCACCGTTATGACGTTGACACCTTAGAAAGACTGATGTGTACCGGAATGGCAGAGGGCTTTAGTTTCCCGCATTCTTATTTTCACACACCCAATGAAATTAAAACAGAATTGTCAAATGCGGGATTCAAAAATATAAATGCGATAGCAGTTGAGGGGATTGCCAACGCTTTTGGGGATTATGGCCTTCCAACAGACGAAAAGGAGGCCGCTAGGTTATTAAAGTGCATTGAGCTAACAGAATCAATACCAGAATTGTTGGGTGTATCCCGTAATATCATTGCAATTGGTAAAAAGGGCTAAATCCTACATTTTATCTCGTTTGGTATAGCTTGTGTGAAGCAGTTCGTGCGCTTTATGCCCGCCGGGTTCGCCCAGGAACTTGGCATACAATGCCTGTACTTCTTTGTTCTCATGCGATTGGCGTACGGGATTGCCAACATCCTCTGCGTTAAGCCCTTTGGCGCGCGCTTCAATGACGGCGCGGTTATTACCATAGTACGGCTGGCCGCCGCCGCCCACACAACCGCCGGGGCATGCCATAATTTCGATGGCATGGTACTCGCTTTTGCCGTCGCGGATGTTCTCCAGTAGTGTACGTGCGTTGCCCAGGCCGTGGGCAATACCAATTTTTAAATCCAAATCACCGGCTTTAATGGTTGCCTCGCGGATACCATCTGTGCCGCGCAATGCGTTCACTTCGGTTACGGTTTCGCCTGTCAGCTTAAATGCTGCGGTACGAACGGCCGCTTCAATGACACCACCTGTCCTGCCGAATATCACGCCTGCGCCGGTGGACTCGCCCATTATTGGGTCAAAATGTTCGTCCGGCAAAGAATTAAAGTCTATACAGGCTTCGCGAATCATGCCCGCCATTTCGCGGGTACTTATTACATAGTCAACATCCGCATGGCCGTCGCTTGCAAGTTCTTCACGCGCGGCTTCATATTTTTTGGCCACACATGGCATAACGGAAACCATCACAATTTTAGCAGGGTCTATGCCCATCTTTTCTGCAAAGTAGGATTTTACGATTGCGCCAAACATTTGCTGCGGAGACTTACAGCTTGACGGGATATCCAACAAGGTTGGGAACTGGTGCTCGATAAATTTGACCCATGCCGGGCAGCAGCTTGTAAGCATCGGCAACGGCCCGCCGTTTTTAATACGGTTAATCAGTTCGTTTGCCTCTTCCATAATTGTAAGGTCGGCGGCAAATACGGTATCAAATACATAGTCGAAGCCCATACGGCGCAGTGCGGCTACCATTTTGCCGGTTACGCGGGTGCCAACAGGCATCCCAAACTCTTCGCCAAGCGCTACACGCACGGCAGGTGCGGTTTGTACAATGACTACTTTGTCCGGGTTGTTTATGGCAGTCCATACTTCGCTAATGTTGCTAACCTGCGTAAGCGCACCGGTTGGGCAAACAGAAATACACTGCCCGCAGAAAGTGCAAGATGTATCCAACATAGGATAATCAAACGCTGTGCTTACAACCGCTTCCAGTGAACGGTTCGCGCCGGAATACACTCCCACAGTTTGTACATCGTTACACATGGTTTCGCAGCGGCGGCACATGACACATTTTTCTGCATCGCGAATGATACTGCGGCTGGAAGTGTCCTTTGTGTACTTAGACATTTTGCCCGCATATTTATCTTCGCGGATATTTAGCTCTGCAGCAAGGTCTTGTAACTCGCATTTGCGGTTACGTTCGCAAGTCAAACAATCCTTCGGGTGGTTGGAGAGGAAAAGCTCCACCACAGTACGGCGCGCTTTAGTTGCCTTGGGGGTATTTGTGGTTATAACCATACCCTCCCAAGCCTGCGTAACACAAGCGGGCATCAAGTTTGCGCGCCCTTCGATTTCAACCATACACACACGGCAACTGCCTACGGTGTTTACCATTTTAATTTCGGCCATGTCTAAATGGCACAGTGTTGGTATATTTACGCCATTGGCACGGGCCACTTCCAAAATTGTAAGCCCCGGGTCCACTTGGAGTTTCACATTATTGAGTGTAACATTTACCATTTTTTAGCCTCCTGTTTTTTGGGCGGATAGCCCCAAGATGTACCCTATTCAACAACAATCGCATTGGGCTTGCACCGTGCTACACATGCGCCGCATTTGATGCATTTGTCTTGGTCAATTACATGCGGTTTTTTAAGTTCGCCCTCGATACAGTCCACAGGGCAAACGCGCTTACACAGGGTACAGCCGATGCACTTTTCCGGGATAATTACATAGCTTACAAGGTCTTTACACGCACCGGCCGGGCATTTTTTGTCTATGACGTGGGCGTTGTATTCGTCCAAGAAACGGTCGATTGTAGAAAGCACAGGATTGGGCGCGCTCATACCAAGGCCGCATAGGGATGTCGCTTTAATCGTTTCGCCAAGGGATTTTAGCCTTCGAATGTCCTTTTCTGTTCCGTTACCTTTAGATATGCGGTCAAGAATTTCGTACATGCGGGTGTTTCCGATGCGGCATGGGGTGCATTTGCCGCAGCTTTCTTCTACAGTGAAATCCAAGTAGAATTTTGCGAGGTCTACCATGCAGTCGTCTTCGTCAACAACAATCATACCGCCGGAGCCCATCATAGAACCCGCCGCTTGCAGGTTTTCAAATGTGATTTCAAGGCCCAAATCTTCCTTAGAAATACACCCGCCGGAAGGCCCGCCGGTTTGAAGCGCCTTAAATTCTTTGCCGTTGCGTATACCGCCGCCAATTTTGTACACGATGTCGTGCATGGTGGTGCCCATGGGAACTTCCACAAGGCCAACGTTGTTTACTTTACCGGCCAAAGCGAACACTTTTGTACCCGCATTGCCCGGCGCGCCAATACTTTGGAACCAATCTGCGCCGCGCAAGATAATTTGCGGAATATTTACAAGCGTTTCTACGTTGTTAATAATCGTCGGTTGCTGCCACAAGCCTTTGACCGCGGGAAACGGCGGTTTAATGCGAGGTTCGCCGCGCAGGCCTTCAACGGAGTTTAGCAACGCGGTTTCCTCGCCGCACACAAACGCGCCCGCGCCTAGGTTTATGGATATATCGAACGAAAAATGTGTACCAAAAATATTTTTGCCAAGCAGCCCATATTCGCGCGCTTGCTCAATTGCTTTGCGTAAGCGGTTTACAGCCAGCGGATATTCCGCACGGATATATACCACGCCTTCGTCAGAGCCTATTGCATATGCGCAAAGCGCCATCGCTTCAATTACGCCGTGAGGGTCACCTTCTAAAATAGAACGGTCCATAAATGCACCGGGGTCGCCTTCGTCGGCGTTACACACGACGTATTTCTTGTCACTTTCTACTTTGCTGGCAAACTCCCACTTTAGCCCGGTGGGAAACCCTGCGCCGCCACGCCCGCGTAAGCCCGAAGCTTTGATAATTTCAGTAATTTCGTTGGGTTTCATTGTAGTTAGGGCGCGCGCCAATGCCTCGTAGCCTTCTACACCAATATAGTCGTCAATTCTTTCCGGGTCAACCATTCCGCAGTGTTTAAGCGCAACACGAACTTGGCTTTTATAGAATGGCATATCCCTATGGTGGTGGTATCTTTCGCCTGTTTCCGGGTCTTTGAAAAGCAGGCGTTCTATATGCTTGCCTTTGATCAGATGTTCGGACACGATTTCTTCCATGTCCTTGCCTTCTACACGCACGTAGAATGTATTGTCCGGGTAGATTTTTACGATAGGTCCTTGCTCGCAAAAGCCGAAACAGCCTACTTTCGAAATTGTAACTTCGTCGGTTAGGCCGTGATTTGCCAGGCTGTCTATTAATGCTGTTTCTACATCCAGGCAGCCTGAAGAAATACAGCCAGTACCGCCGCAAATTAATATTTGCAAGCGTGTTGGGTTCATGCTCATATTAGTGGTTTCTGCCGAGCAGCAGCCCGCCAGGTCTGTTTTTGCTATTTCTATCGCCCTGACGCAGTCTACGCCCGTATATTTTACAGGCTCTTTGCCGGGTTTTACTATCTCCACTGTGGTTCCGGATTCGCAGCCGTTAGTGCAATCGACCGCGACAACAGAAACCTTGTCTAACTTGGCATTATTTACTTCGTCAAAAAATGTTTTTAAAACATCACGCGCTCCGCTTTTTAAGCCGCAGTCGCCGATGCCGACATTAACTTCTACACGGTCGTCAAAAGACTCGTCGGTTAGAAGGCGCATAAGCACATTGCCTCTATACTTGGCTTGAAGCGCTTTCAGGTCGTCATGGGTTTTGATATGGGGGCCGTGTCCGGCACAATTTGCGCAATTTCCTGAACAGCTCATGATTGATTCCATTCCTTTCAGTTGGGCGTAGCCCTCCTTGCTGGCGCACAGTGAGCGAAGTGAACGCTTCCCGTGCGCGGAAGGCACAAATAACTTCTGATGAAAGAAGCAGCAGTTCGCTTCTTTCACACTTTTATTTCCTTGCTTTTGTACTCGTCAATTATGCCTTGCACGTCTTTTTCCTCTATACGCCCGTACACTTTGCCGTTTACAAGTACAACCGGAGCCAAGCCACATGCGCCAACGCAACGCAGGCCGTTTACAGTCCATTTACCGTCTTCACTTGTTGTGCCGCTTGGTACGTTAAGCTCCGATGCAAATTTGTCCAGCACTTTGCCCGCACCGCGCACATAACAGGCCGTGCCCATACACACGCTAATTTCAAAATCGCCTTTTTTGGTCATGGTAAAGTATGAGTAGAAAGTGACCACCCCATAAACCTTACTTGCCGGGATGTCTAATTTGTGGGCGATGTGCGTTTGCACTTCTACAGGCAGATATTTGAAAATGCTCTGCGCTTCGTGTAAAACAGAAACCAATGCGCCTTGTTTAGACGGCAAACTGTCGATAAAAGCATCTAGCCTGTCGTATAAAGCGGTGTCGAAGTTTGATTGCGCCATGTTTAGAACCATTCCTTTCTTAATATAATGGGGCTCTGCCCTCTCTCGCAAACTACGTTTGCTGGCCAGGCAGCCCAACGCTTCGCATTGCTGATTATGCCGGTGTATGCCATTCCCTGCTGTTCCGGAATGCAGGTTGCCTTGCAACCGATCCTGGAAATAAACCCCACCTACTCTTCCTCACACATGCCTTTCGGCATTCGCTCCGGGAAGCAACAGAGTTGCTTTTTTCACTTTACTTTACAGTTATTGTAACCTAATTGGGGAGAATATCAAGACATTTTCTTATGATGCCGGTTTTATGGCGGATGTGTTGAGCTCTGCTTTTAATTGATATGTTACAGAAATGTCATATTTTATAAAATGACCTTAGGCGGCAAAGCCGCTTCAGAGTGAAGACAAACCCCACGGTATAGTCATATCGTGGGTTTTTTGTTATAATGACCCAACAGGGAGTGAGTCAGATGTTAAGCAAACACCAAAGCCAAAACCGCCTGCAACAGCAA
>Ga0131853_10001546_pt1 | contig 41139 bp, 195 predicted proteins | sample TergutLab28metaG_FD_92764 | JGI IMG/M metagenome (GOLD analysis project Ga0131853, IMG submission 92764) | Labiotermes labralis P1 segment gut microbial communities from Petit-Saut dam, French Guiana - Lab288 P1 (version 2) (version 2) | ecosystem: Host-associated > Arthropoda: Insects >...
CTGGATCAATTAAAGGTTAAGGCAAAACTAAAATTATTTATTTAAATGTTGAAAATATTTTATTCTAAAACTTTTTTTTTGGGGGGGGGGGGGATTTACAGCTGTTTCCTAAATCCTTATTTACGAGGAATTTGAATCCACCAGTAATGAGAGCTTCAAACTCTCCAAATTTAAGCTTATTTATACTACTACTACTAATACTACTATCACTAATACTACTACTGCTACTACTAATACTACCACCACCCCACCACACCCAACACCACCACTACTACTACTACTACTATTACCACCACCACCAACACCACTAATAATACTACTACTATTACTGCTACTACTAATACTACCACTACCCCACCAACCCCACCACAACTACTACTACTACTACTATTAACACCAGCACCACAACCACTACTACATATAACTACTACTACTACTGCTACTACTAGTACTACCAACACCCCACGACCCCCACCAACACCACTACTACTACTAATAATATTACCTACAAAACCACCACCACCACCACCACCATCACAAATACATCTACGAACACTACTACTGCTACTACTAATACTAACACCACCCCACAACCCCCGCCACCACTACTACTACTACTACTATTACCACCACCACCACCACTACTATTACTACTACTACTACTACTGCTACTAGTATTAACAACACCACCACCACCACTACTACTATTACTCCTATTACTATTATTACCACCACTACCACCACTACTATAACTACTACTACTACTACTACTACTACTACTGCTACATCTAATACTACCACCACCCCCACCACCACTACTACTACTACTACTATTAAAACCACCACCACCACCAACAATAACACTAGTACTACTACTAATACTATTGCTAATAATAATAATACCACCACTCCAACACCCCCGCCACTACTACTACTAATATTACCACCACAACCAACACCACCAGTACTACTACTACTACTACTACTAATACTACCACCACCACACAACCACCACCACCACCACTACCACTACTAAAAATACTACTACTACTATTAGTACTACTGCTACTACTAATACTACCACCACCACAACAACCCCAACAACACCACTACTACTACTATTATTACAACCACCATCACCACTACTACTACTACTACTATTACTGCTACTACAAATACTACCACCACCCAACAACAACCATCACCACTAATACAACTACTATTACCACCACGATCACCACTACTACTACTATTACTACTACTACTACTACTACTACTATTAATACTACTGCTATTATTAGTACTACCGCCACGCCACGACTACCACCATCACTAATACTACTACTACTATTGTTACCAAAACCACAACCACGAACACCACCACCACCACCATCACCACCACCACAACAACAAATAATATTACTGCTACTACTGCTACTACTAATACTAAAACCAACCACCCACCACCATTATTACTACTACAATTACCACCACAACCACCAATACTACTACTACTACTGCTACTACTAATACTACCAATACTCCACCACCCCACCACCCTCAAAACCACTACTACTACTACTATAACCACCACCACCACCACTACTACTACTAATACTACAACTATTACTACTACTGCTACTACAAATAATACCACCACCCCACAACCCCCACCAAAAACACTACTACTTCTACTACTACTATTACCAACACCACCATCACCCTACCACCCCCACCACTACTAATATTACCAACACAACCAACACTACTACTACTAGTACTACTACTTCTACTGCTACTACTAATACTACCACTAATCCACCACACCACCACCCACACCACAACTATTACTACTACAATTACCACCACCACTACCACTACTACTACTACTAATACTGCTAATACTACTACTACTGCTACTACTAACACTACCACCACCCCACCAACCCCACCACTTCCACTACTACTACAAATACTATTACCAACAACACCAACCCTACCACCACTAATAATACTACTACTACTGCTACTACTAATATTACCACCACCACACAATCCCCACCACCACTACTACTACTATTACTACCACAACCAACACTACTAATACTACTACTACTACAAATAAAACCACCACCCCACCACACCCACAACCACCACTACTAATACTACTACTATTACCAACACCACCACCTCCACTACTACTACTACTATTACCTCCATCACCACCACCATTAACACTACTACCACTACTACTACTACTACTATTATATTACCAACACATCACCACCCCCACCACCACTACTACTACAATTACCACCACTACCAAAATTACTACTACTACTACTACTACTACTACTACTTTAACTACTGATACTACTTCTGCTACAACTAATACTATCACCAACCCATCATCCTTAACACCAACACCACTACTACTACAACTAATATTACCATCATCACCACAACCCCACCAGCCCAACCACCACCAATATTATTATTACAACTATTACCACCACCATCACAACCACCACCACTACTACAACTACCACTACTGCTACTGCTACGACTAATACTACCTTCACCCCAACAACCCCAACAACACTTCTAAAACTATTACCAAAACCACCACCATACTACCACTACTATTACTACTACTCTTACTATTAATACTACCACCAAACCACCACCCCCACCACCACCACTACTACTACTACTATTACTATTACCACCACCACCACCACCAACACCACCACTAATACTATTACTAATACTACTACTACTAATAATACCACCACCCCACCACCCCCACCAGTACTACTACTACTAATATTACCATCACCACCACCACTACTAATACTACTACTTCTAATACTACTAATGCTATTACTAATACTACCACCCACGCACAACCCCCACCACCGCCACTACTACTACTATTACTTTTACCACCACCACCACCACTAATACCACTATTACTACTACTATTACAACTGCTACTACTAATACTACCACCACTTCAACACCACCACCACCACTACTACTACCACTATTAGTACCACCACCACCACCAACCTCACCACTACTACTACTACTACTACTACTACTACTACTACTACTACAACTAAAAATACCACCTCACCAACACCACCACCACCACTACGATTACTAATACTACCACCACACCAACACTAACATCACCACTACTACTACCACTATTACCACCACCACCACCACCACTCCTGAGACTACTACTACTAATACTGCTATTAATAATATAACCACCAACCCACCAGCCCAACCAACACTACTACTACTACTAGTATTACCACTACCACCACCACCACCTCAACTAATACTACTTCTAGTACTACTGCTACTACTAATACTACCACCACACCACGAACCCTACCACCACTACTACTAATACTATTACCACCACCAGCACCAATACTACTACTTCTACTAATACTACTGCTACTACTAATAATAACACAACCCCACCACCACTACTACTACTACTATTACCACCACTACCACCCCTACTCCTACTACTACAACAACTACTACTAATAATACTAATGCTATTAATAAAACTACCACCACCCCAGCACCCCCACCAGCACTAATTCAACTACTAATATTACCACCACCTCAAACACCACTACTACTACTGCTACTACTACTACTACTACTACTACTACTAATACTACCACCATCCCACCAACTCCACCAATACTACTACTCTCACTATTAACAAAACCAACACCACTACTATTACTACTAATACAACTACTAATAATACTACTTCTACTACTACTACAGCTACTACTAATACTACCAACACCCCAAAAACAACCACAACATCCATACCAACATTACTACTACTACTATTACCACTACCACCACCAGCACCAATACTACTACTACTACTAATGCTACTACTAAAACTACTATCAAACCAATACCACCACCACCAACACTACTATTACTATTACCAACACCCCACCACTATTACTACTACTAATATTACTATTACTACTACTACTACTGCTACTACCAATAATACCACCACCACAACAACCCCAACAGCAGCAATAATATCTCTTTATTATTACCACCACCACCACCACCAGCACCAGTACTAGTACTAGTGCTACTTCTAATTCTACCAACACCCCACAACCTCCACCAGCACCACTACTACTAATATTAATATTACCACCACCACAATCACCACCACCACTAATATTGTTACTACTACTACTATTACTAATAATGCTACTACTAATACTACCACCACGCAACCACCCACACCACCACTACTAGTACTACTATTACCACCACCATCTACACCACTACTACTAATACTATTACTACTACTACTACTACTACTATTGATACTAGTATTACTACAACCACCCCACTAACACCACCACCAATATTACTACTGCTATTACCACCACCACCAACACTACACTACTACTACTAATACTACTACTACTATTACTACTGCTACTACTAATACTACCACTACTCCACCATCCCACCACCCAAAACACCACTACTACTACTACTATTACCACAAACACCACCACTACTACTACTACTACTACTAATACTACTACTACTGCTACTACTGCTACTACTAATACTACCACCACCCCACCACCCCCACCTACAACACTACTACGACTACTACTACTATTACCAACACCACCATCACCCCACCACAACAACCACACCCACTACCACTATTACTACTAATATTACCACCACCAACACCACTATTATTACTACTACTACTAATACTACTGCTACTACTAATACTACCACTATTCCACCGCCCCACCACCCACACCACCACTACTACTACTACTATTACCACCACCATCACCAATACTACTACTATTAATACCTCTAATACTACTATTACTACTACTACTACTAATACTGCTGTTAATACTATTATCAGCACCAACAACATCACTATTTTTATTACTACTACTACTATTATTTCTATTACCACCAACATTACAACTACTACTACAACTACTACTACTACTCCTACTACTAATATTACTACTGCTACTACTAATACCACCACCACCACACCACCCCACCCACCACTACTACTACTACTACTATTACCACAACCACCACCACCAACAACACAACTAGTACTACTCCTACTACTACTACTAATACTACTACTACTACTGCTTCTACTAATACTGCTACAACTAATACTACCACCACATAACTACCCCCACGAACACTTCCATCACTAACATTAACACCACCACAACCCCCACCACTACTACTACTACTTATATTAGTACTACTACTACTGCTACTATTAGTACTACCTCCGCCACAACAACCCCACCACCAGTAATACTATTACTACTAATATTACAACAACCACCACCACCACCACCACCACCACCACCAACACTACTAATAATACTACTGCTACTACTATTACTACAACAACCCCACCAACCCCACCACCACTATTACTATTTCTACTACCACCACCACCACTATTACTACTACTACTACTAATATTACTACTATTGCTACTACTAATACTACCACCTCCCCACCTCCCACACATCCACTACAATTACTACTAAGACCACCACCACCACCAATACTACTTCTACTACTACTACTACTACAATAACTACTACTACTACTACTGGTAGAAATTATACTACAACCAACTCACCACCCTTAACACCACCACTACTAATACTACTATTACCACCACCAGTATCACCAGACCACCACAACCACCACCACTATTACTACTACAAATATTACCACCACTACCACCACCACTACTACTAGTACTACTACTACTACTACTACTACTACTTCTACTACTAATACTGCTGCTACTAATACTACCAACACCCCACCTCACCCACCACAACCACTCCTACTACTACTATTATTACCACCACATCCACCTCACTACTACTACTACTACTACAATTCCAACACCACCACAACCACTACTACTAAATCTACTGCTACTGCTACTACTAATACAACCACCACACCACCAACCCCACCACCACTACTACAAATATTACCAATACCACCACCAATACCATTACTACTACTACTAGTACTACTACTGCTACTATTAATACTAAAACTACCCCACCACAACCATCACCACCACTACTACTACTACTATTATTACCACCAGTACCACCACCAAACCCTACTACTACTTCTACTACTAACACTGCTACTACAAATATTACAACAACCCCACAAACCCCAACACCACTACTACTATTACTATTACCACCACCACCACCACTACTAATACTACTACTACTACTACTACTACTGCTACTAAAAATACTACCACCACCTAACCACGCCCAACAACACTACAACTACAACAACAACAAAAACAAAAACAACAACTACTACTACTACTAATACTACTACTACTACAACTAATATTACCACTACCAACCACCACCACCACCACAAATATTACTAATCTTACCACCACCCCAATACCACCATCACCACTACTACTATTACTATTACCTCCGACACAACAACCACAATGAGCACCACCACCCACACTACTGCCATTACTACTACTAATACTACTACTACAACTACTATTACTATTACCACCACCACGACCAACACCACAACAACTACAACTATTACTACTGCTACTACTAATACTACCACCACACCACCACCCCCACCAACATTAATAATACAACTATTACCACCACCACCACCAATACTATTAATACTACTACTATTAATAATGCTGCTACTAATACTAGCACCAACGTACCAAACTCACCACCACCACTACCACCACTTCTAGTACTCCTGTACTTCTAGTACTACTGTTATCACCACCAAAACCACCACTACTACGACTACTATTGCTACTATTAATACTACTACCACACTACAACCCGCACCACAACCACTACTACTACTACAACAATTACCACCACCACAAACACAACCATCGCCATTACTACTACTACTAATATTTCTACTACTAATACTACCACCAACCCCACCACCACTATTATTACTACTATTACCACCACCACCACTACTACTATTACTCTATTACAACTACTGCTACTACTACTACTACTAATATAACTACTAATACTACTACTAATACTACCATGCCCAAAATCATCACTACTACTAATACTACTACTATTACCATCACAACCAACACTACTACTACTACTACTACTACTACTATTACTAATACCACTACTGTCACTACGAATACTACCACCACCCACCAACCCCACCACCACCACTACTATTACTACTATTACCACCACCACAACCACCACCACTATTACTACTACTACTACTACTGCTACTACTATTACTACCAACCTCCCACCACCCCCACCCCCACCACCACTACTACTAAAACTATTACCACCACCACTACTACTACTACCACTAATACTACTACTAATACTGCTGTTAATACTATTATCAGCACCAACAACACCACTATTTCTATTACTACTAATACTATTACTTCTAATACCACCAATATTACTACTACTACTACTCCTACTACTACTATTACTACTGCTACTACTAAACCACCAACACCACACCACCCAACCACAACTAATATTACCACCAGCACTACCACCACAACTACTACTACTACATCTACTTATATTAGTACTACTACTTTTGCTACTATTAGTACTACCTCCACCCCACCAACCTCAACACCAGTAATAAAATTACTACTAATATGACAACAACAACCACCACCACCACCACCACCACCACCACCACCACCAACACTAGTAATACTACTACTGCTACTACTATTACTACAACAACCCCACCAACCCCACCACCACTATTACTATTTCTACTACTACCACCACCACTACTACTACTACTACTATTACTACGACTATTGCTACTACTAATACTACCACCACCCCACCTCCCACACAACCACTATTACTACTACTAAGAACACTCCCACCACCAATACTAGTACTACTACTAATATTATTACTAATAATACTACTACTACTATTACTAATACTACTACTGCTAATACTACATCCACCACCCCAATATCCCCACCACCGTCACTACTACTACTAAAACTATTACCAATACCACCATCACCCCACAACCGCAAATTCCACCAATACTACTAATACTACAACTACTACTATTACCACAACCACAACTATTACTACAACTACTACTGCTTCTACTACTAATACTACCACCACCCCACCATCCCCACCACCTCCAATACTACTTCTAATACTATTACCACCAACACTACCACTACAACAAATATTACTACTACTACTACTGCTACTACAAATACTAGCCGAAAAACCACCAACCCCACCACCACTAATACTACCATTACTACCACCACCAAAATTACTACAACAACTACTACTACTCCTACTACTACAACTAATACTGCTACTACTGTTACTACCTCCACATCACCACACCCACCACCAACACTACTACTACTACCATTACCAGGAACCCCACCTCCACTACTACTACTACTATTACCAACACCAACACTACAACCATCACCACTACTACTACTACTACTACTACTACTACTACTCCTACTATTATACTACCACCACTACCACCAGTACTACTCCTATTAACACCACCACTACTACTACTACTATTACTACTGCTACTTCTATTAGTTACACCACCCCACCACCGACACCACAACTACTACTACTATTATTATTACTGCTACTGCTACTACTAACACTACCACCACCCCAACACCACCACCACCACTACTACTACTATTACCAACACCACTACCACTACTACCACTAATACAACTACTACTACTACTACTGCTAGAAATACTACAACCACCCCAACACCCTCAACACAACCACTACCACTACTACTAATATTAACATCACTACCACCACCACCACTTCTACAAATACTACAACACTACTGCTACTATTAGTACTAACACCAAACCACCTCGCCCAACACCACTACTACTACTATTATTACCACCACCACAACCACTATTAATACTACTCCTACGACTACTACTACTACTATTGCTACTAATAATACTACCACAATCCAACAACCACACAATCACAAACACTAATACTACTACTATTAACACAGCAATCACCACCACCTTAACTATTACTACTACTACTCTTATTTCTACTACTATTACTACCATCACCCTTCCACCCTCACCACCACTACTACTACAACTATTACCACAACCACAACCACCACCACAACCACTACTACTACTACTACTACTACTACTAATACTACCACCACCTCACCAAAACCAGCACCACTAAAATTACAAATACTACCACCACCCCACCAGCAACAACACCACTAATACTACTACTATTACCACCACCACCACCACCACCACCACCACCACCACCATCACCACCAACACTACTACCACTACTACTACTACTACTACTGCTACTACTAATACTACATCTAATTCACCACCCCACCAACCACACCGCAACTACTACTAATACAATTACCACCACCACTAACACTACAACAACTACTACTACTACTACTACTACTACTACATCTACTACTACTACTACTACTACTAACAATACTACCACCAACATGCCACACCCACCACCAACACAAATACTACCTCTAATACAAACATCAACAACACCACCACCACCACCACCACAACCATCATTACTACTGCTACTACATCTTCTGCTACTACTAATTTTAACACCACCCCACTACCCCACCACCACTACTACTACTACTGCTACTATTAGCAGCACCACCACCACCACTACTACTACTACAACATCAACTACTACTACTACTATTACTACTGCTTCTACTACAAATAATACCACCACCCCACCACCGCCACCACAACTACTATTACTATTATTACCACCACAACCACTACTAATATTACTACAACTACTACTAATACTATTGCTACTACTATTACTACTACTTCTAATACTAATATTACCACCACCTCACCACCCCCAACAACACTACTACTACTACTATTACCACCACCACTACTAATTTATTATAACTGCTACTAATGCTACTACTAATAATACAACCACAACACCACCTCCACTACCACCACTACCACTACTACTATTATCACCACCACCATCACCAATACTACTATTACTAGTACTACATCAGCTAAACTAATATTACCAACACATTTCACCAACACCACCACCACTTGTACTACTACTATTATCACCACATCCACCACCAATACTACTACTACTACTATTACTTCTACTACTGCTACTACTAATACTACCACCACACAATCACCCCCAAAACCACCTCACCACGCACACAACCAGCACTACTGCTACTACTAATATTACCACCACCACCACCAACACCACTATTAATACTACGAATAGTACTACTGCTAATAATAATACTACCACTCCTCCACCACCTCCTATACCACTACTACTACTACAATTACCACAACCACCACCAATTTTACTACTAATACTGCTAATACTAATATTACCACAACCCTCACCATCATCACTACTAATACTACTACTAATACAACCACCACCATTACCACCACCACAATCATTACTACTACAACTACTACTGCTACTACTAATACTACCACCAAAACAGGAAACCCAACACCACTACTACATTTACTATTACCACCACTACCACGACTACTACTACTAATACTACTACTACTACTACTGGTGATGCTACAACTAATATTACCACAACCCCACCGAAACCACCTCCACTACTATTACTACTATAACCAACACCACCACCACTAATACTAATACTATTAATCCTACTACTACTACAACTACTACTACTAATACTACCACCAACCCAACACCCCCACCACCACTACTACTACTACTATTACGACCACCAACAACACCAAAACCACCACTACAACTTCAACTACTTCTACTGCTAATACTAATTCTACCACCAGACCACCACCCCAACCAACACTACTACTACTACTATTACAGCCACCACCACCACCACTACTTATCTACTATTAATACTACTAATGCTACTACAAATAATACAACCACCCCACCACCTCCACCACCATCACTACTACTACTACTATTACCACCAATACTTCTATTACAAGAACTACTACAGGTACAATTAATATTACCAACACATTCCACCAACACCACCACCATTTCTACTACTACTATTATCACCACAACCACCACCAATACTACTAATACTATTATTACTTCTACTACTGCTACTAGTAATACTACCACCACACATCCACCCCCACAACCACCCCACCAGGCACACCACCACCACTACTGCTACTACTAATATTACCACCACCACCACCAACACCACCATTAATACTACGAATAGTACTAATGCTAATAATAATACTACCACCACTCCAACACCCCCTACACCACTACTACTACTACAATTACCACCACCATAACCACTTTTACTACTAGTACTGCTACTACTAATACAACCACCACCATTACCACCACCACAATCATTACTACTACAACTACTACTGCTACTACTAATACTACCACCAAAACAGGAAACCCAACACCACTACTACAATTACTATTACCACCACTACCACGACTACTACTACTACTAATACTACTACTACTACTACTGGTGATGCTACAACTAATATTACCACAACCCCACCGAAACCACCTCCACTACTATTATTACTATAACCACCACCACCACCACCACTAATTCTAATACTATTACTCCTACTACTACTACCGCTACTACTAATACTACCACCAACCGAACACTCCCACCACCACTACTACTACTACTATTACCACGACCAACATCACCAACACCACCACTACTACTTCAACTACTACTACTGCTAATACTAATTCTACCACCACACCACATTCCCCACCACCATTACTTCTGCTACTATTAACACCACCACCACCAACACCAGTACTACTACTACTATACTATTGATACTACTAATACTAGCAACAATCCACCACCAACACCACTTCTAACACTACTTTTACCACCACCACCACCACTACTACTACAACTACTACTACTAATACTACTGCTACTACAAAACTACAACAATCCCACAACCCACACCATCACAACTACTACTAATATTACTATTACAATCACCACCACCACCACCACCAACACCACCACCACCACCACTAGTACTACTACTAATATTACTACTACTACTGCAAATACTAATACAACCAACTCCTCACCACCCCCACCACCTCCACTACTACTACTATTTCCAACACCACCACCATAAATACTATTACTACTACTACTATTACTGCTTCTACCATCTCCCCACCATCCCCACCACCAACACTACTACTATTACTACTACTAATGTTACTACTACTACTAGTGCTACTATTAATACTACCATCACAACCACCACTACTACAACTATTACTAATACTACTGCTACAACTAATACTACCACCACCAACGATCCCCACCACCAATACTACTACTATTACCACCACCACTACTACTACTACTACTATTACCACCACTACCACCAACCCACCACCCCAACCACCAAAATTACTACTACTATTACCACCACCACCACAAATACAAAAACTAGTACTACTACTACTACAACTAAGACTACTATTGCTACTATTAATACTACCAACACCCCACCAAACTCAACACCAATACTACTACTACTATCACTACCATCACTACTACTACTAATAGTACAACTACTACTACTAATACTACTATTACTAATGCTACTACTAATACTACCACCAACCCACAAACACCACCACCACTACTACTACTACTATTACCATCACCACTACTACTACTACTACTACTACTACTACTACTAATACTACCACCACCACGAATATTACTACCACTACTAATAATAATAATAATACTGCTACTATTAATAGTACCACCACCCCAACACCCCCACCAACACTAGAACTATTTCTATTACTATCACAACCACTACTACTACTACTACTACTACTACTACTATTACTACTATTGATAATACTAATACTACAACCAGCCCAGCAACCGCACCACCAACAATACTTCTACTATTATTATAATCACCAACACCACCACCAACACACAAATCTAACCACCTCGTTTATTACTACTATTACGACCACCAACACCACGACCACCACCACTACTACTACTACTACTACTACTACTACTAGTACTCCTGCTACTACTAATAATACCACAACCGCACCACCCGTAACACCACTAATATTACTACTATTTCCACCACCAGCAACACTACTACTACTACTACTACTATTACTATAACTATTACTACTACCACCACACCACAACCCCCACCACCACCACTCCTACTACTACTACTAGTATTTCCACCAACACCACAAAAACCATCATCACTACTACAACTACTACTGCTCCTACTACTAATACAACCACCATCCCACCATCCCCAACACCACTATTACTACTAATAATATTACCACCACCACTACTGCTACTACTACTACCACGACTACTACTACTACTACGAATACTGATACTAATAATACTACTACCACCCCACCATCCCAAACATCACCACCAATAATACTACTAATATTACCACCACCACTACCATCACCAACACTATTACCACTACTAATAATACTTCTGCTACTACTAATAATACGAACAACCCACAACCCCCAATAACTCTACTATTACAACTATTCCCACCACCACCACCACCACTAATATTACTACTACTAATACTACTACTAGTACAAATACTACCACAACTTCAAGTACCCCATCACCACCCCTACCACTAATACTACTACTACTACCACTACTACTGCTACTACTAGTACAACCACCACCCCATCAAACCCACCACCAACACTACTACTATTACAACTACTAAAAAAACTAATACTACTACTGCTACTTCTAATACTACCAGCACCCCAACACCCCCACCACCACCACCACCACTACTACTACTACTACAATTATTACTACTACTACAATTATTACTACTAATGCTACTACTAATACTAACACCAACTCAAAACCTCCACCAACACTACTACTATTATTACTAATATTACCACCATCACCACCACAACCGCTACTGCTACTACTACTACTAATATTAATACTACTGCTACTAATACTACTACCACAACGCCAACAAAACACCACCACTACTACAACCACCATTAACACTTCCACCACCACAAGCACCACCACCACTACTACTACTACTATTACTACTACTACTACTACTACTATTACTACTACTGCTACAGCTACTACTAAAACTACCACCAAACACACTACCATCACTTCAAATAATATTACTGCTACTACTAACACCAACACTACCACCACCACTACTACTACTACTACTACTATTACTAATTCTACAAATACTACCACCACCTCACAACACCAACCACTACTTCTACTACTACTACTATTTTTACCACCACTACCACCATTACTAATACTATTAATAATACAACCAACACAACCAGAAACACTACTAATACTACTACTACTACAACAACTGCAACTACTAATACTACAACCACCAACCCATCCCCAACACCACTACTACTACTAGTACTAATACTACCACCATCACCACCAACATTACTACTGCTACTACTACTACTATTAATACTACCGCCATATCACCACCACCACTAATACTATTACTACTATTACCCCCACAACCATTACTACTAGCATTATATCTACTATTATTACCGCTACTATTAATACTATCGCCACCCCAGCAATTCCAACACCACCACTACTACTAGTACTAATATTACCACCACCAACACCACTACCACTACTACTAGTAATACTGCTATAACCACTACTACTAATAGTAACAACCCAACCACCACTACTACTATTACTACTGCTATTACTACTACTATTAATACCGCCACAACCCCAACACCACCACCAACATTCCTACTACTAATACTACCAACACCCCACCACCACCACCACCACTACTACTACTATTACCACCACCACAACCACCACCACAACAATCACCACCACCATCACCACCACCACTACTACCAATAAAACTACTACTGCTACTATTATTACTAACACCATCAAAACATCCCCAACACCACTACTATTCATACTATTACCACCACTGCTACTACTACTACTACTACTACTACTTCTACTAATACTACTGGTAGTAATAATACTACCACCATCTCACCACACCCACCACCACCACTACTAATACTACTACTACTATTACCACCACCACCACCAACAACACTACTACTACTACTACTACCACTACTGATACTACTAATACTACAACCACCACACCACCCCCACCACCACTACTACTACTACTGCCACTACCACCAACACCACTAATACTAATTCTACTACTTCTACTACTACTAATACAACAACCACCCCACCGCCCCACCACCACAACTACCACTACTATCATTACTAACTTCACCCCACTACCCCCACAACCAACACTATTACTATTACTACTAATACCATTACCATCACCACCCCACCACCCCAAACACCACCACTACTACTACTTCTACTACTACTAATACCACCACCACCACTACTCCTACTACTGCTACTACTACTAATACTACTCCTGCTACTACTAATACTACAACCACACCACTACTACCAACACCAACACTATTCTACTACTTCTAATAACATCACAACCACCACCCCACCGCCCGAAACACCACCACCACTAACACTACTACTATTACCATCACCAACTCTACTACTAATACTACTACTACTACTACTAATACTGCTACTACTAATTCTACCACCACCTCACCAACGCCACCACAACTACTACTACTATTATTACTACCACTAACCAACACCACCACTAATACTACTACTACTACTACTAATAATCCAAACTACCATCAACCCAAGACTCCCACCAACACAACTACTTCTACTACTACTACTATTAATACCACAACTACCACCAACACCACTAGTAATAATGCTAATGCTACTACTAATACTACCACCAACCCGCCAAACACACCACCACTACTACTACTACTATTACCACAATCACAATCACCACTACTACTTCTACTACTACTACTATACTACTGATACTACCACCACCCTACCACACCCACCAACATCACTACTACTACTACTAATATTACCACCCCCCTCCACCACTACTAATTCTAATATTACCACCCACACCACCACTGCTACTAATACAATTACCACCACCACCAATACTAATATTTCTACAACTGATACTTCTACTACTAATATTACCACCACCCCACCAACCCCACTACCACCACTACTAATACTACTACTATTATCAACACCACAACCACCACACAACCCCAAACACCACCACTTGTACTACTACTATTATTACCACCACCATCACCACCACCTCCAATACTACTAATATTACTACTGCTACTACTACTACTATTAATACCACCAGCACCACTATTAACAATATTACTACTACTACTACTACTACTGCTTCTACTAATACTACCACGAACCCACCACACCCAACACCAACACCTCTACTACTACTACTAATATTACCACCATCACCACCACCGCTACTACTACTAGGACTACTACTATTACTAGTACTACTAGTATTATTAATACTAACTCCAACCCACCTACCCAACTACCACCACCACTAATACTACTATTACCACCACCACAACTACCACCACCACCAACACCAATACTACTACATCTACTATTATTACAACTTCTACTAGTACTATTACCACTCCACCACCCTCACAACCTCTAATACTACTAATATTATCACCATCACCACCACCACTACTACTACTACTAAAATAACTACTACTACTGCTTATAATAAACCTAACACCACCCCACCACCCCCAATACTATTACTAATACTACTATTAAAACCACCACCATCACCACCACCACCACTACTACTACTACCACTACTATTACTAATACTACCACAACCCCACCACCCCCACCACCACTACTAATATTATTACCAACTCCACCAACACCACCACCACCAACACCAATACAACTACTAATACTACTACTTGTACTTGAACTACGTCCACTACTAATACTCCCATCACCCCACCATCCCCAACACCACTACTAATACTACTATTACCTCCACCACCACCACTACTACTACTACTACTGCTACTGCAAATACTACCACCACTCCACCACACCCACCAAAACTACTACTATTACTAATACAATTACCACCTCCACAACCACCACCACCACCATCACCACTACTAATAATACCACTACAAACACTGCTACTACTAATACTACCACCACCCCACCTACCCACCACCACTACTACTACTACTATTATTACCAACACCACCACCACTACAACTACTAATACTACTACTACTGTTACCATTAATATTACAACCACCCCACCCTCCCCCACCACAACTAATACTACTATTATTACTAATACTACTTCTATAACTACTGTTACTACTAATACTACCACCACCCCACCAACACCATCAACACCACTACTACTAGTACTAATAATAATAAATCTAATACTATTACTGCTACTACTAATACTATCAGCACGCAACCAACCCCACCACCACCACCACTACAACAATTACTACTACTAGTACTACTACTACTATACAACTACTATTACTACTACTAATACTACCAACGCCCACATACAAACCAACACTACCACTATTAATACTACTAATTTTATCAACCCCCTACCACTCCCACCACCACTACTACTACTACTATTACCACCACCACCACCAATACTACTATTAGTACTACTACTGTTACTACTAATACTACCATCACCCCACGAACTCCACAAACAACATAATTACTACTACTACTATTACCACTACCCCCACAACAACACAATCCAAACCACCAACACTACTACTACTATTACCACCAACACCACCGCCACCAACTCCGCTACAACTACTACTATTACTAATACTACCACCACCCCACTACACCCACCACCGCTACTACTACTACTATTAGCACCACCACCACCACCACTATTACTATTACTACTACACCTACTATTACCACTATTACTAATACTAACACCACTTCACAACCTCACCACCACCATTACTACTACTATTACTATTACCGCCAACACCAACACCCCCACCACCACTACTACTACTACTATTACAAACACGACTATTTTACTACTGCTATAACTACAACTGCAACTACTATTACTACCAGCACCACACCACCTCCACCACCACCTATACTGGTACTACTATTAATACTGCTACTGCTACTACTAATACTACCACCACACCACCACCCACACCACCAATACTACTACTACTATTACCACCACCAACATTACCAAAACTACTACTACTACTACTACTACTGATATTGCTACTACTACTACTCCTACTAATATTACTGCTACTACTAATACTACCACAACCCCACCACCCCCAACACCAATACTAATATTATTATTAACACCAACACCACAACTACTACTACTATTACTAATACTACTATTAATACTGCTTTAATTAATACTAATACCACCACACCACAACTAGCAACTCTATTACTACTACTACTATTACCAACACCAACACCATCACCAACACAATCACCACTACTACTACTCCTACTAATATTACTGCTACTACTATTACTGCTACTACTAATACTACCACGACAACACAACCACCACCACCACCACTAATACTACACATTTAACACCAACAACACCACTAGTACTACTACTAATATTACTAATACTGCTACTACTACTACTGCTACTACTAATACTACCATCATCTCACCACCCCCACAAACCCCACCTCCACTTCTATTACTACTATTACCACCACCACCATCACCATAATCAACACCACTACTACTACTACTATTTCTGCTTCTAATAATACTACCAACAACACAATAACACAAACACCACTACTAATACTACTACTATTACCACCACCACCATCACGGCTTCTAATAACACTACTACAACAACTATTACTAATGCTAGTACTAATAATACCACCACACCACCAAACCCACCACCACTACTACTACTATTATTAACTCCACCAAATACACTACTATTAATACTGATACTATTACCACGACTACTAATACTACCACCACACGACCACCCCCACCACCACCAATACTAATATTACTACTAAGATTACCAACACCGCCACCACCACTACTCTTACTACTAATGATACTACTAATACCACCACCACTCCATCAACCTGAAAACCACTACTACTACTAATATTACAACCACAACCACCACCACCACTACTACTACTACTACTGCTACTACTAATCCTACCACCACTCTACAACCCTCACCACCACCACTACTTCTACTAATATTACCACCATAACCACTACTACTACTACTAATACTACTAATGCTAATGTTAATACTAACACCACAGCACCAACCCCACCACCACTACTACTACTAATACTACTATTAGCACAACCACCACCACTACTACTACTGCTACTGCTAATTCTACTGCTACTACGAATACTACCACAGCCACACCACTACTACTACTAGTACTATATCCATTACCACTACTACTACTATGCTACTATTACTATTAATACTCCTGCTACTACTACTACTACCACCACCTCAACAACAACCCCAACACCACTACTACTATCACTATTAACACCACCACAACCATATCCACTACCACTACTACTAGTAATACTTCTACTACTACTACAGCTACTATTAATATTACCACCAACCCACCACACCTACCACCTCCACTACTACTACTACTATTACTATTACCACCACCACCACCACCACCACCACCAATACTACTACTACTACTACTACTAGTATTACTACTACAAAAATACTACCAACACCCCACCACCCCCACCATTACTACTAGTAAAATGACTACTATAACCACAAACACCAACACTATTATTACTATTTCTACTACCACCACCGCAACCACCAACACTTCTCCTACTACGACTACTACTATACTACTGCTATTACGAATACTAAAACCACCACTCCAACCCCACCACCACTACTACTAGTACTACTTTTACCAACACTACCACCACCACCACTACTAATAATACTATTAATACTACCGCCACCCCACCACAACTACAACTACGATTATCACCAACCCGACCAGCACTACTACGACTATTACTATTACCACCACCATCACTACTACTACTAATACTACTAGTACTTCAAAACTACTACAAATATTACCACCACCCCACCAATCCCACCACCACACTATAATTAGTACTAATATTACCACAACCACCACCACCACGACCACTACTACTACTAATGCTACTACTACTACTAATAATACTACCACCACCACAAATATTACTAATATTACTACTACCACCATCCCACCAACCCCACCACCTTCACTATTACTAGTACTAATATTACCAACACCAACACCTCCACTACTACTACTGCTACTAATATTACTAATAATCGTACCACCACCGCCACTAATACTACTAATAAAACCACCACTCCACCACCACCAAATTCACTAATACTACTACTATTACCACCACCAAAACCACCACAATCACCACCACCAACACTACTACCACTACTACTACTAGTGCTAATACTAATTCTACCACCACCCCACCACACCCACCACCTCCACTAATACTACTACTAAAATTATTACCACCACCACCACCTCCACCACCAACACCACCACTAATACTACTACTACTACTACTACTATTGCTACAGCTACTACTAATACTACCTCCAAACCAACTACCTCACCACCACCACCACTACTACTAATATTACCACCACCACCACCACCACCACTACTACTACTAACCTGCTAATACAATCACCACCACACCACCCCCACCACCACTACTACTATTACTATTACCACCACCACGACCACAACCACCACCAACACCACTAATACTACTACTATAATTACTAATACTACCACAAAACCACCACCACCACCACGACTACTACTACTACTATTACAACCTCCACTACCACCACCACAACCACCACCACTACTACTACTACTACCACTAATAATACTACTACTATTACTACTACTATTGCTACTACTAATACTACCACCACCCCACAACCCCCACCACCACTAATAATATTAATATTAACACCACCACCACCACTACTACTACTACTACTATTGCTACTACTAATACTACCAACACCCCACCACCCCCTCCACCAACACTTCTACAACTAATACTATTACCACCACCACCACCACCACCTCCACCACAACTACTACTACTACTACCACTACTACTACTGCTACTACTAACACTACCAGCACCCCACCTACCCACCACCACTACTACTACAACTACAACTATTACCAAAACAACCACCACTACAACAACTACTACTACTATTAATGCTACTACTACTGCTACTACTAACAATACCACCACACAAACACCCCTACCACCAACTCTACTACTACTACTATTGCTTCTACTAATACTACCACAACCTCACCAACCCCTCCAACACTACTACTACTACTATTACCATAACAACCACTACTACTACTCCTACTAATATTACCACCACCCCACCACCCCACCATCCTAATACTACTACTTAAACTACTATTACCACCTTCACAACCACCACCAACACCACCACTACTACTAATATTACTTTTACAACTACTGCTACTAATAATACAACCACAAGCCCATCACCCCAACACCACTACTACTACTAATATTAACACCATCACCACCACAACTATTACTAGTGTTACTGCTATTACAACCAAAATCTCACCACCCCCACCACCGCCACTACTACTATTATTACTATTACCACTATCACCACCACCACCACCACCACCACTACTACAACTACCAATACTACTACTGCTACTACTAATACTAACACCACACTTCCGCCTCCACCACCACTACTACTACTAATATTAACACCACCACGACCACTACAAATACTACTACTACTACTACTACTACTACTAATACTAGTACTACTACTGCTACTACTAATACTACCACCAAACTCAACATCACCACTTCTTCTACTACTAATATTACGACCGCCACAACCACCACCACTATTACAATACCACTACTACTAATACTACCACCATCACCACTACTACTATTGCAACTAATACTTCTACCACTACTTCTACTGAAAATATTAATAATAACATATCCCCACCAACTTCACCAACTCTACTATTACTACTCTTACAACCACCACCACCACTATACCAACTACTACTACTACTACTACTACTACTGCTATTACTAATACTACTACTACCACAAACGCCCCACCAGCAGTACTACTATTACTATTACCACCACAACCACCACTACAACTACTACTTCTACTACTACTACTGCTACTACTAATACTACCACCACACTACCACCTCAACCACCACCCCTACTAATACTTCTACTATTACCACCACAACCACCACCACCACTACTACTATTATTACTGCTACTAATATTGATACTAATATTAGCACCACCCCAAGACAACCAGTACGACTACTACTCCTACTATTACTACCACCACCACCACTACTACTATTACTATTGCAACTACTACTATAACTACTACTAATACTACCACCACCCCACCACACACACCACCACAAATACTAATACTACTATTAACATCAACACCAACACCATCATTACTACTAGTGCTACAGCTACTATTATTACTATTTCTAATAATACAAAAACACCAACACCACCACCAACACAAATATTACTTCTACTAACACCAACCCACCACCACCACCACCACTAATAATACTACTATACCACATCCACCACCACCACAACCACTATTAATACTACTCCTACTGTTACCAATAATACTACCAACAATCCACAACCCCACCACCACTACAAATAATATTATTATTACAACCACCACCACCACTACTACTAATACTACAACTGCTACTGCTACTACTAATACTAACATTACCCCACTACACCACCACCACCACTATTAATCCTACTATTAATCTTACCACCATCAACACCACCACCACCATCACTACAACTACTACTATTACAACCAAAACCACTACTACTATTACCACTACTACTACTACTGCTAATATTAACACTACCACCAACCAACCACCCCCACCACCAGCACTAACACTACTAATATTACAATTACCAACACCACCCCAACCACCACCAGCACCACCACCACTACTACTACTAATAATAATACGAATGCTACTACTAATATTACCAACACACCCCCACCATCTCTTTCACTACTACTAATTTTACTACCTCCCCCACTAGTACTACTAATACTAATACTATTACTGCTACTACTACTACTGCTACTACTAATACTACCACCATTCCACCACCCACACCTACAAAACTACTAATACTACTACTATTACCACCACCACCAAAACCCCACCACACCAAAACTCCACCAATAATACAACTATTACCAGCACCACCACCAACACAACCACCACCTCTACTACTACTACTACTACTACTAATAAAACCACCACCCCAACATCCCCACCACCACTACTAGTACTAATATTACCACCACCAACACCACTACTACTTGCATTACTACTACTACTGTTACGACTAATACTACCACCAACCTACCATCCCCACCACCCGTACTACTACTACTACTACTACTACTAATACGACTACAACAACTACTACTACTAATACTGCTACTACTAATACTAATACCACACCACAAACTTTACCACCTCCACTACTACTATTACTAACCCTAATAAAACTAATACTACTACTGCTACTAATAATACTACCAGAAACCCACACCCCCCACCACCAACACCACTACAACTACTACTACTACTAATACTACTACTAATATTACCATCACCAAACACAACCCACCAAAACCACTACTACTACTAATACTATTAACACCATCCTACCACCCCCACCACCACTCCTACTACTATTATTACCACCACCACCACCACTTCTACTACTATTACTAATACTGTTACTACTAATAATACCATCACCCCACCAACACCACAAACAACACTATTACTACTACTACTATTACAACTACCACCACCACAACCACTATTACTACTACTACTACTGCTACTAATATTACTACCACGAGTCCACTAACCCCAACAACACTACTACTACTACAATTACCACCAACACCACCACCAATTTTACTACTACTACTACTACTATTACAACAACTACTAATAATACTAATACTTCCACCACCCCACCACCAACACTACTTCTACTATTCTATTACCAACAACACGACCACTGCCACCACCACTACTAAAATTTCTATAACCAACACGACTACTACTACTAGTACTAATATTACTACAACTGCTACTACAAATACTACCACCACCCCGCCACAACCACCACCACCACTACTACTACTTATACTATTACCACTAACCCGCACCACCATTACTACTACTACTATTACCACAAACACACCACTACTAATACTACTACTACTACAACTACTACAACTAATACTGATAATACTAACAATACCACAACCTCACAAACCTCACCATCCTCACCAACACTATTACTTCTACTATTATCACCACCACCACCACTAATAATACTAGTACTACTACTAATACTACTACTACCACTACAAATACTACCGACAGCCCACCATCCCCACCACCACAACTACTAATATTGCTACTATTACCAAAATCACCTCCACAACCACCACCAATACTACTACTAATACTACTACTGCTACTACTAATTCTACCACCACGCAACCACCCCCCACAACCACTATTACTACTACTACTATTACCACCAACACCACCTCTACTACTATTAATACTACTTCTGCTACTTCTAATACTTCTACCACAATCACCGCCACCACCACTACTACTACTACTATTACTACTACTACTAATACTACTATTACTACTACTAATACCTCTACTACTAATACTACCACCAATATACCACACACATCACCACCTCTACTACTACTACTATTATTACCACCAACACCACCACCCCACCAACCCAAACACCACCACTACTACTACTATTACTGCCACCACCGCAACCACCACCACCACTACTACTAATAGTACAACTACTAGAAATGCTACTACTAATATTACCAACACCCCACCAACCCTACCACCAGTATTACTACTACTATTATCACCACCACCACAACCAACACCACCACTACTACTACTTCTTCTACTACAACTACTACTACTACTGCTACTACTACTACTACTACTACTACTACTGATACTACTAATAGTATCACCACCCCCACTTCCTCACTACTACAACTACTAAAACTACTATTACTAATACTACGACTGCTTCTACTAATACTAACAACACCCTACCACACCCACCACCACCACTAATACTACTACTAACATTACCTCCACCAACACCACCAATACTACTACTACTACTACTACTACTAGTTTACTACTAATATTATCACCACCCCACCACCCTCACCACCATCACTACTACAACAAATACTACTACTACTACTACTACTACTAGTACTAATACTACCACCAACCCACCACACGCACAAGCTCCAACATTATTATTACTATTATCACCAACACCGCCACCACCACCACCACCACCACTACTACTACTCCTACTACTAGTACTGCTACTACTCTTACTACCACCATACGACCACCCCCACCACCACAACTACTACTACTATTACTACCAACACCACCACTAGTACTACTACTACTATTACTACTACTGCTTCTACTAATACTACTGGTACTACTAACACTACCACCACCTCAACACCCCACCACCCCCACCACCACTACCACTACAACTATTACCATAACCACCAAAACTACTACTACTACTACTGCTACTAATATTACTACCTATAATCCAAAAACACCACCACCACTACCACTACTACTACTACTACTACTACTATTACCACTACTACTAATACTACCACCACCCCACCACCGCCTCAACCACCACTACTAATTTTACTACTACTATTAACACCACCACCACCAGCAAGAACAACACTACTACTACTACTACTGCTACTACTAATACTACCACCACCCCACCATCCCCAACACCACTACAACTACTACTATTACCACCATCACCAACCACACTACTACTATTACTACTACTACTACTACTACTACTACTACTACTACTACTACTATTACGTCTACTACTAGGACTGCTTCTACTAATACAAACAACACACCACCACCCCCACGATCACCACTACTACAACTAATAATAATATTACAAACACCACCACCACCACCACCACCAACAATACTACTACTACTACTACTAATAGTGCTTCTACTAATACTATTACCACCCCACAACCCCCACCACCACAACTACTACTACTACTACTATTACTAGTACTACTACTACTACTACTACTATTGCTACTAATATTACTACCACCACCCCTTCACCCGCAACACCACCAATAATAAAATTACTACTTTCAACACCACCCTTAACACCACCACCACCACCACTAATACTACTACTTCTACTACTACTATTACTATTTCTTCTGTTACTTCTAATACTACCACCACCCCAACACCCTCAACACCACCATTACTACAACTAAAACTAATACTATTACTACCACCACCACCACCACCACTACTACTAGTACTACTACTACTACTACTACTGCAATTACTAATACTACCTCCAAACCACCACCCTCATCATCATTACTAATACTACTACTATGATTACCACCACCACTACCAACACCACCACCACGACCATACAACTATTACTTCTAATAATGCTACTACTAATACTAGCAACACCCCACCATCCCCACCACACATACTACTAATACAATTTCCACCACCACCACCAATAGTACTAATACTATTATTTATACTATTACTATTACTACTGCTGCTAGTACTAATACTACCACAACCCCAACATCCCCACAACCACTAATAATAATACTATTACCAAAAACACCACCACTACTACTACTATTATTACTATTATTTCTACTGCTACTTCTAATACTACCACCAACCCACAACCTCGAACACCACTCCTGCTACTACTACGATTACCACCATCACCACCAACACCACCAACACCAACGAAACTAGTACTTCTATTAATACTACTACTTCTGCTTCTACTAGTACTATCACCGTCCCACCACCACCATCACCACTAGTAGTATTACTACAAAAACTAATTCTACTACTACTACAACTACTACTACTACTGCTACTAGAAATACTACCAACATCTCACCATAACAAAAACCTCCACCATCACTACTACTAACAATGTTACCAACACCACCACCACCACCACCACTTCTACTACTTCAACTACTGCTACTACTAATACTACCACCACCCCAACATCCCCACCACCACCAAAAGTACTACTACAAATATTAGCACCACAAATACCACCAACACCACTACTATTACTACTACTACTACTAGTGCTACTAATAATACTACCACCACCCCAACACCCTCAACTCCAGCCCTAAAACTACTACTAATACTACTACTGCTACTACTACTACTACTGCTACTACTAATACCTCCTCAACCCCACCAACCTCAACACCACCACTACTACTATTATTAACAGTAATAAAACTAATATTACTATTGCTACTACTAATAATACCAGCACACCACCACCCCCACCACCACCGCCACTACTACTACTAATACTACTAATCCTACTACTAATAATACGACCAGCTTACAAACCCCAGCAACACTACTACTACTACTACTACTACTACTATTACCACCACCAACACTACTACTACTATTACTACTACTACTACTACTGCTACTACTAATACTACCACCACCCCACCAACACTACCACCTCCACTACCACTAGTAGAACTTTTACCACCACCACCACCACCACCACCACTATCACTATTACTACTGCTACAACTACTACTAATAATACTACCACCACCTCATCACCACCACCACCTCTACTACTACTACTATTACCACCACACCACCCCCACCACCACCACCACTACTATTACTACTACTATTACCACCACCACAACCACAACCAATTCTACAAATGTTACTGCTACTACTATTAATACTACCACCACCCCACCATCCCCACCACCAACACTACTACTACTACTACTACTACTACTGCTAATACTTCTACCATCACAACCGCACCATCCCCACCACCACCACTACTACTAATATTACAACCACCACGAACACCACTACTATTAATAATACTACTGCTACTTCTACTAACACTACCACCACCCCACCGCTCCCAACACAAACACTACCACTTCTACTAATAGTATTTTACTACTACTACTGCTGGTACTAATATTACCAACACTCCACCACCGCCGCCATCACCACTACTACTATTGCAACTATTACCATCACCACCACGACCACCACCACCACCACCAACACTACCATTACTAACACTACTACTTCTACTGCAACTACTAATAATACCACAATCCCACCAACACCACCACGAGTACTACTACTACTATAAATACCACCATTACTAATACTAATACTGCTAGGACTACTACTACTACTAGAAATGCTAATACTAATTCTACCACAGCCAAACCAAACCCCACCACTACTACTACTATTATTACCACTACCACCACCACAACGACTACTACTACTATTACTACTACTACTACTGCTACTATTACTACTACTGCTACTACTAATACTCCCACCAACCTAACATCACCACCACCACTACTACTATTACTATTACCACCACCAACACCACAACGACTACTACTACTACTAATACTACTAATACTACTATCACTACTACTACTACTAATACTAATACTACTACTGCTATTACTAATACAACCACCACCCCACTACCCGCACAACCACCACTATAATTTCTACTAATATTATCACCACCACCACCACCAACAACTTACCACACCAAACACCACCAATAGTGCTACTAATACTATTAAAACCACAACCACCACAACCACCACCACCGCTACTACTATTACTACTACTACTACTGCTACTACTAACACAACCACCACCCCACTACCCCCACCATCACCACAATAATTTCTACTAATATTATCACCACCACCACCACCAACAACCCACCACACCAACCACCGTCCATAGTGCTACTAATACTATTACCACCACAACCACCACCACCGCAACTACTATTACTACTACTACTACTGCTACTAATAATACAACCACCACCCCACTACCCCCACCATCACCACTATAATTTCTACTAATATTATCACCACCACCACCACCAACAACCCACCACACCAACCACCGCCAATAGTGCTACTAATACTATTACCACCACAACCACCACAACCACCACCACCGCTACTACTACTACGATTACTACTACTACTACTGCTACTACTAATACTACTACCAACCCACCAACCCCACCACCAATATTTCTACTACTATTACCACCACCACCAACACTACTACGACTACTGCTACTACTACTACTACTATTACTACTACTGCTACTACTAATACTACCACCACCCCACCACACCGAACACCATCACTACTACTATTATTACTTACCACCAACCTCACCACCACTACTACTACTATTATTAACAAATCAACCACACTACAACTACTACTACTATTACCACTACCACCACCACTAATATTATAACTACTACTACTACTGCTACTAGTAATAATACCACCAACACACCAACCCCACCACAACCACTACTAATACTACTATTCTTAAAAAAAAACACCAACACTCCAACATCACAACCACCACCACATGTACAACTACTACTACTATTACCACCACCACCACCACCACCGCTACTACTACTATTACTACTGCTACTTCTACTACAAATACTACCACCACCCATTCATCTCCACCAACACTACTACTATTTCTATTTAAAAAACCAACACCAATGATACTACTATTACTACTACTGCTACTGCTAATACTACCACCACGCCACCACCACCACCACCACAAATATTAATACTACTGTTACCACCACTACCACCACAACTACAACAAATGCTACTACTACTACTAATACTACTACTTCAACTGCTAATACTACCACCACACCACCAGCCCCACCACCACCACTACTACTACTAATATTATTACCTACAAAACCACCACCACCACCAACACCATCACAAATACATCTACGAACACTACTACTGCTACTACTAATACTAACACCACCCCACAACCCCCGCCACCACTACTACTACTACTATTACCGACACCACCACCATCACCCCTACTACTACTGCAACTATTAATACTACCACAATCCAACCAACCCCACCACCACTAATAATACTACTATTAGCATCACCACCACCACAATAACTACTACAAATACTACTACTACCACTACTATTACTGCTACTACTAATACTACCAACACCCCACCAACACTACGACCACAATTACTACTATTAATATTATAACCACCATCAACACTACAACTAATACTACTACTACCACTACTAATAATGCTACTACTAATAATACCACCACTCCTCAACACCCACCACCACTACTAATACTACTATTTCCACCACCACCACCACTACTATTAGTACTACTACTACTACTACTGCTACTACTACTACTACTACTACTATTACTACAAAAACCCCAAAACCTCCACAACTACTACTACTACTAATACTACCACAACACCACCAACCCCACCACCACTACTACTACTACTATTATCACCACCAACATTACCACTACTAATACTACTACTGCTACTGCTACTACTATTACTAACACCAACCCATCACCTCTACCACCACCACTACAACTATTACTAATACTATTAATACTACTACTACTGCTACTTCTAACAATACCACCACAACAACACCAACAACACCACCTCTTCCTACTAATATTACCACCATCACCACCACCAACTCTTCTACTACTACTATTGCTTCTACTAACACTACCACCACCTCACCAAACCCAACACCGCTACTATTAGTACTACTATTACCACCACCACCACCACTACTACTATTAATAATATTACCACCACTATTATTATTACTACTAATATTACCACAACCACACCAACGCCACCATCACAACTACTATTACTAATACTACTATTACCAACTCCAGCACCACCACCAACACAACCGCTACTCCTAATATTACTATTACTACTACTTCTACTAATAATACAACCACAAGTCCACCACCCTAACACCACTACTACTACAACTGTTACCACCACCAACACCACTACTATATCTACTGCTACTGCTAATAGAACCAACACCCCACCACCTCCACCACAACCACTACTACTACTACAATATTACCACCACCACCACGACCACCACCACCACCACCACCAACACCACCAAAACCACCACCACTACTACTACTACTATTACTACTATTATTATTAATACTACCACCACCCAACCACCCGCACCACCAACACTAGTACTACTAATATTACCACCACCACCACCATCACGAACACCACTACCAATACTACTACTACTACAACTACTTCTACTGCTACTACTAATACTAATATTACCACCACCACCACCACCCAACCACCCCCACCACAACTACTACTACTTCAATTACATCCACCACTTCTACTACTACTATTACTACTACTGCTACTACTGCTAATATTATTACTACCACCATCCCAACACCCCCACCACCAACACTCCTATTACTACTACTATTACTACTACCATCACCACCACCAACATCACCAGCACCACTATTACTACTAATACTGCTACTGCTACTACTAATACTACCACCACCGCACCACAACTACTACTACCATTACCACCACTGCCACCACTACTACTACTACTACTACTACTACAACTACTGCTACTACTAATAATACCACCACACCTCCACCCCCAACACCACTACCACTACTACTACTGCCAATACCTCCACCAACACCTCCAGCAACACTACTTCTACTACTACTACTACTACTCATATTACTAATACTACCCCCACCCCACCAAGCCCACCACCACTACTACTATTACTGTTAACACCACCACCACCACTACTACTATTACTTGTACCACTAATGCAAATAATATTACTACCACCACCTCACCATCCTCAACACCCCCACCACCACTACTAATACTACTAATACCACCACCACCAACACCACTTCTTCTAATACTACTACTGCTAATACTAATACCACCACCACACCACCACCCCCACCAACACTACTAGTACTAATATTAGCACCACCAACACCACTACTACTACTACTAATACTATTACTTCTACTAATAGTACTGCTAAAATTAATACTAACACCAACACACCACACCCACCACCGCCACTACTACTAATACTACTATTACCACCACCACTACTACTACTACTACTGCTACTCTTTTACTACCAAAACACCTCCTACCTCACCACCACTAATACTACTACTAGTATTACCACCACCACCACCAATACAACTACTACTACTACAACTACTGCTACTACTAATACTACGACCACCCCAACAAACTCACCACCACCCCTAACACTACTACAACTATTACCACCCCAACCACCACCACCAACAACACCACTAGTACTACTACTACTACTACTGATAATACTAATACTACAACAAACCCACCACCCCCACCACTAATACTACTACTACTACTAATACTACCACCACCACCAATAAAACGTCTACTACTACAACTACTGCTACTACTAATACTACGACCACCACACCAACCTCACCACTCCTACTACTAATACTACTACTACTACTACTACTTCTAATACTACTACTACTACTGCTACTATTAGTACTACCCACAAACCACCACCCCCACCAACCCCCCAAAATCACTACTAATACTAGTACTATTACCAACACTACCAACACCACCACAACCACTATTACTACAACTATTTCCACCACCACCACTACTACTACTACTACTACTATCGCTACTATTGGTACTACCTCCAAACCACCATCCCCAAAACCCGCACCATCACTACTACTACTACTATTACCAACACCACCAACACCACCAACACCACTATTACTTCTACTATTACCACCACCACCACTACTAATACTACTACTACAACTACTGCTACTACTATTACTACCAACACCCCACCAACTTCACAACCACTACTACTACTACTATTACCACCACCACCCATACTACTAAAACGACTACTACTACTAATGCTACTATTAGTACTACCTCAAACCCACCACCCTCACACACCCCCACCATCACTACTACTCCTATTACTACTGTTACCTACACATCCAACACCCCTACCACCACCAACACCACCACCATCAGCACCACGACTACTAATACTTCTAATACTACTGCTACTGGTATAACTACAACCACCCACCCAACGCCAACGCTATTACTACTACTATTGCCAAGACCACAATACAACAACTACAACTACTACTACTACTACTACTACCACTAATACTACTGTTACAACTGCTTTTACAAATACTAACACCACCCCAACAACCCACCAACCACCACAACTAGTACTACTACTACTATGACCAACACCACCATCACCACAGACCCCAACCACCACATCTACTACTACTTCTAATAGTACCACAACCACCACCACTAATACTCCTAATAACACCACCACCTGTACTACTCCTAATACTAATACTACTACTACTGCTACTATTAATACTACCACCAGCCCACCAACACCACCCCCACTACTACTAGTATAACTACCGCCACCAACAATACGACTACTACTACTACAATTACTGCTACTACTACTACTACTATTACAAATACTGCTACAACTAATAATACCAATACTACAACAACCCCACCAGCACTACTACTATTATTACCACTACCAGCACTACTATTATTACTACATCTACTACTACTGCTACTTCTAATACTACCACCACCCCACCACCACCACCACAAACACTACTACTATTACAACTATTACCACCAACACCACAAACCCACCAACCCATCCACGACCATTAGTACTACTAATACAAATACCACCACCAGATCCACCATCACTACTACTCCTACTTTTACCACCACCACCACCACCACCACCACCACAACCACTACTACTACTACTACTACTACTGCTACTACTAATACTACCACCACACCACCATACACACCATCACTACTACTACTACTGTTACCACAACCACCACCACTACTAATACATCTACTACTACTACTACTAATACTACAACCACACCACCACACCCACCACCACCACCACTACTACTACATTTATTACCGCCACCACCACCAATACTACTACTACTACTAATACTACTACTGCTAATACTAATACTACCACCACCCCACCACCCCCACCACCACTACTACTACTATTTCCACCACCACCACCACTACTACTACTACTACTACTACTACCAATACTACCACCACACCTCCTACCCTAGTACCAACTCTATTACTACTACTACAATTAGCACCAAAACCACCACCATCACCATCAATACTACTACTACTACCACTACTGCTACTACTAATACTACCACAACACCACGCCCCCCATCACTACTAATACTACTATTACCAACAAAACCAACACTACTACTACTACTACTATTAAAAACACCTCCACCACCACTACGATTACTACTATCACCACCACCGCCACCACCACCAACAGCACCACTACTACTATTTCTACTACTACTACTACTACTACTACTACTGATACTACTAATACTATCACCACCCCACCATCCCTATCACCACTACAACTACTAATACAATTAACACCACCCCCACCAACACTAATACTAATACTATTAAAACCACAACCTCCACCACCACCCCTAGTATTACAACTATTTGAAATACTACTACTGCTACTACTAATACTACCACCAAAACAACACACCCACCATATATACTACTACTACCATTACCACAAGAACCACCACCATTACTACTACTACAACTACTACTACTAGTACTATTAATGCTACTAATAATACTACAGACACCAAACATTCCCCACCAAAGCCACTATTACTACTACAATTATTATCACCACCACCACCACCATCACCACCATCACTACTACTACTACTACTGCTGATATTACTAATACTACCACCACCTCACCACCCCCACCACCACTACTACTACTACTTTTACCACCACCACCACCACTAATAATACTACTACATCTGATGCTACTACAAATAAAATCACCACACCAACACCACCACGAGCACCACTACTACTAATGATACTATTATCACCACCACCACCACTACTACTACTACTACCACTAGTCCTACTGCTACTACTAATACTACCACCACCCTACCACTCCCACCACCACCAATAAAACTACTACAACAACTACTATAACTGCTACTATTATTATACATTCCACCCCCACCACCACTACTACTACAACTATTACCACCACCACAACCACTACTACTACTCCTATTACTACTACTACTGCTACTACTAATATTATCACCACCCCACAATCCTCAGCAACATCACTACTATTACTACTAATACCATCACCACCAATACTACTACTAATTGTACTACTACTGCTACTACTAATACTACCACCACACCACCATCCGCACCACCACTACAACTACTACTATTAGCACCACCACCATCTCCACTACTACTAATTCTACTAGTACTGCTATTACTAAAACAACCACCAGCCCTCCAACACCACAACCAACACTACTAATACTACTATTATTACCACCACCACCACCACCACCACCTCCACCACTATTACTAATACTAGTACTAATGCTACTACTAATACTACCACCACATTATCAACACAACCAGCATTACTACTATTAATATTACCACCACCTCCACCATTACCACTATTACTACTACAACTACTAGTACTGCTGCAATTAATACTACCACCACGCCACCAACCCCACAACTATTTCTATTACTATTATCACCACCACCACCACCACCACCACTACTACTACTACTACTACTACTACTACAACTACTACTAATACTACTACTATTACTACTGCTGCTGCTGCGACTACTAATACTACCACAACCCCACCACACCATCACCAATACTACTACTACTATTACCACCACAACCACCACTACTACTACTACTACTACTACTGCTACTACTAATAATAACACCACGCCACCAAAATCACCACCACTACTACTATTACTATTATCACCACCATCACCACCACTACTACTACTACTATTACTAATAATAATACTACTGCTGCTGCTAATACTAATACTACCACAAACCCACCAAACCATCACCACTACTACTACTACTATTACCACCACCACCACCACCACTACTACTACTACTGCTACTACTACTGCTATTAAGAATACTACCAACACCCAACCATAACCACCACCACTAATAATAATATTACCACCACCACCACCACCACTAGTACTACTACTACTACTACTACTGCTACTACAGCTAATGCTACTACCAATACTTCCACCACCCCACCATTCCCACAACCCCCACCACCACTACTAATACTAATATTACAAACACCACCACCAACACTACTACTACTACTACTGCTAATATTAATACAACCACTACAACAACACACCCACCACTACCACGAATATTACTACTAATATTACCTCCACCACCACCACAACCAATACATCTACTACTACTACTACTACTACTACGACCGCTACTTCAATACTACAACCACCCTACAACCCTCACCATAACCACTACTACTACTTCTATTAATACTACTTCTACTACTACTAATACTACTGCTATAAATACTACCATCACCCCACCACCCCACCACCACCACTACTACTACTACTAAAAATACCTCTACTGCTACTACTAATACTACTACCACCCCATCACACCCACCAACACTACTACTACTATTATTAAAACCACCACCACCACAACTACTAATTCTACTACAACTACTACTACTAGTACAACTACTGCTACTAATAATACTACCACCACCACACCTTCCACACCACCACAACTACTACTACTACAAATATTATCACCACCCCCACCACCATTACCACTATTAATACTACTTATATTGCTACTAGTATTAATACCACCATCCCACAATCCACACCACAACTACTATTACTACTATTTCCACCACCACCACCATCACCACCACCATTACTACTAATACTACTACTGATAATACTAATACTACCAAAACCTCACAACCCCCAACACCAGTAATACTACTACTTTTAACACCACTACCATCACTAATACTACTACTACTACTAAAACTACTGCTGCTACTACTAAAAATACCACAACCCCACCACTCCCACCAGCACCACTACTACTAATACTACAATTACCAGCACTACCACCACCAAAACTACTACTACTATTCCTACTACTGCTACTAATAATACTACCACCACCCAACCGCACCAACCACCACCACTACTATTAGTACGAATTTTACCACCACCACCAACACCAAAAACACCACTACTACTACTACTACTACTACTACTACTACTGCTACTATTAATACTGCCTCCACCCCCACCAATAATATTAACACAACCAACACCACTACTAATATTATTACTACTACAAAATCTAATACTACCAACACCCCACAAACATCACCATCACTACTATTACTACTACTACTACCACTACCACCACTACTACTACCACTATTACCACCACTACCACCACCATCACCACCACCACAATTACTACTACTAGTACTACTACTGCAAATACTAATACTGTCACCACCATCACCACCAATACTACTAATAATATTACCTCCACAACCACCACCATCAATAATACTACTACTATTACTACTGCAACTTCAATACTACTACCACCCCACCACCCCCACCAACCCTCCTAATTCTATTTCTACTAATACTAATACTACTACAACTATTACTACTACTACTACTACTGCTACTACTAATACTACCACAACCCCACCAACCTCACCAACACTACTATTAATATTATCACCACCACCACCAACACTACTACAACTACTACTACTACAACTACTACTATTACTGCTGCTGCTACTACTAATATTACCACAACACCACCAACCCATCACCAATACTACTACTACTATTACCACCACAACCACTACTACTACTACTACTACTACTACTACTACTACTACTACTACTACTACTACTACTACTACTGCTAGTACTACTAATGCTACTACTAATACTACCACCATCCCACCATCCCCACAACCCCACCATCCCTAATAATACTATTATTAACAACAACACCACCACCAACACCACCACCACCACCACTAATACTACTACTACTACCGATACTACTAGTACTACCAACACACCACGACCCCCACCGCCACTACTACTAGTAATATTACCACCACCACCACCACTACTACTACTACTACTGATGCTACTAATAATACTACCACCAACGCCTCACACCCACCACCACAACTAATAACACTACTATTATTACCACCAATACACTCACCACCAGCACTACTACTATTTATACTAATACTACTACTACTACTACTACTATTATTAATACTACCACCCCCCCAAACACCACTATTACTACTACTATTATCACCACAACCACCACCACCAACTCAACCACTATTACTACTGCTAGAATTACTACCAGTGCTACTACTAATATTACCACCACCCCACCACACCTACCACCACTACTACTACAACGGTTAGCACCACCACCACCACCATTACTACTACTACTACAACTATTACTACTAGTGCTAATACTGCTACCGATAATACTAATACCACTCCACCTTCCCCACCAACACCACTACAATTACTACAACTATTATCACCACCCTCACCAACACCACGACTATTACTATTACTATTATTGCTAATACTACTAATGCTACTACTAATACTACCACCACCCCACCATTCCCTCAACCCCCACCACCACAAGTAATACTAATCTTACCAATACCACCACCACCACCACCACCACAACTACTACTACTACATCTATTACTACTAGTACAACTACTTCTGCTAATAATACAACCACCAGACCACCTTCCCCAACACCACCACTATTATTACTAAAATATTATCACCACCCCTACCAACATTAAAACTATTAATACTACTTCTACTGCTTCAAGTAAAAATACCGCCATCCCACCATTCACACCACCACTTCTATTACTACTATTACCACCACGACCAACACCATCACCACCATCACTACTACTACTACTACTACTGATAATACTAATACTATCACCACCTACCCACCCCCAACACCAGTACTAATATTACTTTTACCACCACCAGCATCACTACTACTACTACTACTAGTAATAATACTCCTGCTACTACTAAAAATACCACAACCCCATCACCCCCAACAGCATCACTACTACTAATACTACTATTACCACCACCACCACCACCACCAAAACTAATATTACTACTATTACTACTACTGCTACTAATAATACTGCCACCACATCACCCCCCCCCATCATCACTACTACTACTACGACTATTACCACCACCACCACTACCAAAAACACGACTAACACTTCTACTACTACTACATCTACTATTAATGCTGCCTCCACAACCACCACCACTACTACTACTACTAATAACACCACCAACACCACTACTACTATTACTACTACTACTACTTCTAATACTACCAACACCATACCATCACCACCATCACTACTATTACTACTACTACCACCACCACCACCACTACTACTACCACTATTACCACCAATACCACCACCACAACCTCAACCACCACTAGTACTACTACTACTACGACTGCAAATACTAATAATACAACCACCCCCACGACCACTACTACTACTAATATTACCTCCACAACCAACACCATCAATACTACTACTACTGCTACTACAATACTACTATTACCCCACCATCCCCAACACCACCCCTAATAATACTTCTACTAATACTAATACTACTATTACTACTATTACTACTACTGCTACTACTAATACTACCACAACCCCACCAACCCTAACACCACTACTATTAATATTATCACCACCACCATCACCACTACTACTACTACTACTACTACTACTACTGCTACTACTGCTACTATTATAGTAACACCAACCCTTCCAACCCCACCAACAAAACTACTATTTCTACTACTATTAACATCAAAACCACCAACACAACCAACACTACTACTACAATTAGTACTACTGCTACTACTAATTCTACCACCACCCCACCAACCCCAACATCGCCAATACTACTACTACTTCCACCACCAACACCATTACTACTATTACAACTACTACTACTACTGCTACTTCTAATACTACAACCACTCCACCACAACAAACTTCATCACTAATATTTACTACTACTATTACCACCACCAATAACACCACCATCACCACCACTACTACTCCATCTACTACTACTAATACTACCACCAAATCACCACCCCCACCATCACTACTAATATTTCTATTAGGACCACCACCACCACCACCACCACCACCACCACCACCACCACCACCACCACCACCAC
>Ga0131853_10001547_pt1 | contig 41125 bp, 59 predicted proteins | sample TergutLab28metaG_FD_92764 | JGI IMG/M metagenome (GOLD analysis project Ga0131853, IMG submission 92764) | Labiotermes labralis P1 segment gut microbial communities from Petit-Saut dam, French Guiana - Lab288 P1 (version 2) (version 2) | ecosystem: Host-associated > Arthropoda: Insects >...
ATAACGCCGAGCACAAGAGTCCAACCCGAAAGGATTGGTTGGTTGCGAACAGACGTACGTTGTTCAATGCTTGGAAGGAGTGGCATTCAAGTAGTGCTACAACGCTTGCAGCTGCCCAAGAGTATGGAATGAATGCCGCGCTTGGTTGGAACCATCTTGAGTCAGCTGAGGGTATTAAAGTTCCGGGAGGTAACCAATGACAGCATTTGAAGCCAAGGTTAGTAATGATCCGGACATCGTGATGATCGTTCAAGTGATTCATCGCGGCACACGTCGGACGTATGAGGGCAACAGCGATTCGCAACAACAGTTTGCGAAGAGGTTTAAGCACTGGTGTGATGGCGGTCTCGTGACTCTACAAGAGCGCGAAGCATTTAGCAAGCTGTTGTCGGACTACGGCAGCGCGGAGGTATAGCAAAGTGCTTAATACGGCCAGTGGGTTTTTATAGCAACGGTAATACGTTCGATAAAGACCCACTGGTCTCTTACACAAAACCTAAAAGCATTCACGTACATAATACTAATTTATTTACTTAAAAATGAGATAGGATTTTATTTTCTTATTATTAGAAATCGATAAAAATAAATTATTATGTACCGAACAGAAAAGATGTTTTGTGTAAGCGATCATGGGTATCGCGAGGAGGAAAGATGGTGTACTTGTTCGATGAGATTAAGGCTCGCAAAGGAAAGATCGAGCCTTCGGAGATTGGTATTCATGCACGACGTGAGTACCAATGGTTGCGGACTCTTCACCCAAATGGTGAAGTGAGAGACAGTTGGGCTTGGTACTTTAAGATGCTGAGTGAAGATTATCTGAACAAAGGTAATCCACAAACGGTAGAGTACATGAAGAAGTATCTTACTACTGAGGCAGTAACGTATTGCCCGTTTGATTTAATCTATTCGGAAGTTCAATCCGGAAAGATGAATGAGCGAAGAGGCTTTAAGGTGTTGCGTACGTTGATACGATCGCGGTACAAATATCTGCAACTCTCGAAAGATGAATGGCGTTCTGTGATCCAGACAAAGCAACTTACGCCAGAAGGGTTGTTGTATGCCGTACAGTTCTTTGGTACCGCAGGTCAGTACCCAAAGATACCGGAGAAGGTTGCACACATATGCACGACTGAATTCCTCCGGAGAAAGTTTAACCTCCGAGAGGTAAGCCACCTTGCTAGAGACACGAACGCTGACGTGCATAGCATCGTATCGATGAATCATCTTCAGCAGTTGCATGATGACCAAGCAGCAGTAGCAAGGAAGAAGGTTGCGGATAGTAAGAAAACGGTGTACGAGTATAATGATACGTTCGTACATACATGCGCAGCGTATGGTTGGAGACAGCCTAAAGGCAGCGCTGATATGTTTATGCGCGGAGAGCAACACCACAACTGTGTTGCTTCCTACACAGCGAAACAAGTAAGTGAAGTACCGGATCAAGGAACTATCAGCAGGCTGGTGTTCAGTGATATGGCAACGGCTGAGATACGTATCTCTATTAAAGGAGGAAAGGTAACACAAGTAACGCTACAGCAATGTAAGGGTATGCGTAATAAAGATGTACCTTTCGGATTGTGGGGAGAGTTCAGCGATGCTATTAAAGCATTGTCGCCAAGCGCGTTTGAAGTTACGTGCAGTGGCGAAGATTACGTTCCTGCTAAATAAAATAACAGGAAAGAAACTTTGTGTAAAAACATATCTTTAATTTTGAAGATATGTTATTATAGAGTAAGATGATACGAAAGGAACAAGCGTTCCACAAGTAGCGCGTTGCGTGAAAGGGATGCAATGGTTCACGAGTAGGTCATCATAGGAGTTCAAGTATGGGTTTACTTGACAAAGAGGGCGCTGCTCAGACTGCAGCCAAGGCGACGGGAGCGACTGCTCAGGGTTCAGAAGCGACTGCGAAAGCAGGTGATGGCAAGTCCAAAGCCTACGAGTACCAGAAGAAGCTGAAAGAGAAAAGGAAAGCTGGTGCGGAACGCATCCTGGCCAACAAGGCTTACAACCTTGATCCCACGGACAGGGCATTCCTCGAAGGCCTGACGAAGGTCGGAACCGGCACAGGTGGTGGTAACTTCGGTACACCCATCTTCAACAAGCTGTTCGGCGACACGCCGGCAGTGGGAGCCAAGGTCACGCTTCAGGAAGTCTTCGACAAGACTTACAAAGGCAAGGCCCAGATGGATTCCCAGATGAAGAAGTGGAAGGAGAAATCCGGAATCGAGATCGACTTTGCCTTCAACAAGGACAAGCCGGCTCAGTCCACCTACACCATCAAGTCGCTGGGCAACTAACCCGAAAGACTTCGCCCGCACAGGTTCCCTCCCAATTTACCTGTGCGGGCACCTTTAAGTAAGGAGATGGTGATGAGGACAGAGAGGTTGCACCACGTCAGAAAAGGCATCCTGTCTAAGGACGACGGTGGCTGGAGTAAATTAAGTGGCAGTGATAAGACCTTCATCAGAAGTTGTATCGACTGCTGTGGCGGAAAGCTGAACACTGGAAAGTGGAATAAGCTATTTGCCATCTTGGCTGCGTTGAATAACAAAAGCCATAAGAACTATCGCGTATATCTCTCTGCTCAAGGTTTTTACTTTGACACCACTAATCATACACTAACTACTAAGCAAGCGCTCGACGCTGAACCTACGCATCAAGATGTAGAGTTTGGATTACGCGGGCCTGATGCACAATTGCAACGGCTAGAGTTAGAGCATGAACAGCTGGGTGTTAAGATTGAGCAGATGTCGGATCGGCGAATCGAAATCGGCGCCCGCATTAAACAGATGAAGGAGGCGAACGATGGGAACCGTTAGAAAGGTGGTAATGTCCGAGCGATCAGGCCCGGACAAAGCTGACGAGCAGATGCTCAGAAACCTCGCGTATCATTGCGCTGAGCATAAGTGCTGTGTTGATTATCCGAACCACGATGCTTGCAACCAGTGTAAGTATAACGTTGCTAATTATACGGATTGGAACCACGCACGATTGCTTGTTGCTGATGCGCAGATAAATGAACGCAAGTCGCGAGAGTCTTGTGAGCGTTATTATAGGTCACAGATTAAAGAGAACAAGAAGGGTAGCTTTCGGTTCTTGCTTACGGCAGGTGTGATAACGTTCCTCGTTATATACGGATGCAACAGTATCAATAATCACGGATACATCCGTATGCCGCTTGAAGACCAGATGCGAAGCCGTGCAACTAATTCTGTATCGCATACATCTTCGCCAGCAATCTTCACACCTATACCAACTGAACCGCAAAGTAGTTTGCCAACGCAAGAGCAGGCCGTTGCTGATATACAGAGGGTGTTGCGTGAGATGAATGGAACGGTTACGGTTATACGTTCTAGTCCGTCGTACAGTGGTCCGGCGCACATACCTAACTGTCAGGACTATGCGGCGTGGTTCCATCGGCGTATGCCTTCATCAAGAATCATTTACAACGGGAAGTTGGGTGACGGCACCGGGCATGTATTCAATGCTGTGCAGACGACGGCAGGCTGGATATACATTGAGCCGCAGAACATTGGAGGAAGATGGTTGATGAGAGATGCTTGGCCAGACTGGGAAAGACATCGTAATGCAAGTGTTGATCAAACATCAAGGTTCAGGAGGTAGCATGACACAGGAATATATACTTGAGCACGTTGATTGTCGATCGTGTGATAAGTATCGTAGGTATCCTGCTACACAGGAAGACCCGGAAGAGCATGTATGTGTCGAGTGCGACTTTGGACAAGAAGGTATCTGCGATAGCATTGAGAGTGCTATTGAAGATTTAGTGAGCGAAGATGAACGCTGTGAGTTGTGCGGCGGCCACTCTGCAACTAACCTGCAGGTGTGGGAAGCATTAAGGTGACCTCCTAGGGAACGAGCGCTCCCTGAAGGTATAGCTGTCAGCCCTTTAGCAAGGCTGGCGCCCTCGGATGTTTGAGGTTAAACATATCGCTCCTGGGCATGTGAGCATAAACCCATGCCCAACTGCCCGTGTGGTGGGAACAAGTGCGGAGGTAACGTTACCGCACTCCCCGGGTTCGACTCCCGGCGCGGGCGTAGCGATCGTTGATCGCGGCATATTTTGAGAACAGGAGTACGACGATGATTAAGATTAAGATGACTTCGAGAGGTGGCTACGTAGTGGGTGATGGGCCTTGCCCATTCAACCCGGATGATTTCCTCAAAGCGTTTGGTGAGAAGTGTATGAGGGCATGGGCAGCAGGACAGGATGAGATTGAAATCTCTGATGAAGAGGTTGCTGCGGTTGTGGCTGAGTATAATATGGAAGTCGATGCGGCTCCTGTTATCGAGATTGATGACCGCTTGATGCTCGGAGATGGTAACGTTCAGAGGTTGCTTGAGAACGTGACAATCTAAAAAGAGATACACGTGTCCGAGGGTTTTGACTGAAATTCCGGGAAAAATAATTTTTCGGATTGATTGGGAGGTTGAGGGGATGAGAAAGTCCAATATCGCGATGCTGTGGCTTCGCGTGAAACAAATAAAACGCCGGCTCTGGGTATGGTGGAATGAACGCCGTATCAAGAGATATGAGAAGAATTGCCCGAAATGTGGGACGCCTAGCGTATGCCGCTATTACTGGAAAGGTGTGTGCGCACATCTGGATAGAGAGAAGGGTACGATAGCGCATCTACAGTGCGGGCTCTATGAGAGGGGTGCATAATGACAATTGAGAATTGCGGCAATGCTATTAAGATATGGGATCGCCGCAATTCGCTTCTCCGTTTGGTAGAAGCGATTAAGCAGAAAGGGTTTGCGGTTCAGGCTCGATGCTCGGGTGTCGATGCGTGTATATTACAAGGCGATGTTCAGACATGGTCGACATTACAAGCGCGTATACTTACGATGCTTTGTGAAGAGGCTTTGTTCTGTCAAGACGTGCTTAATGAGATGGGGATTACGGAAAGTGGAAAAACAGGAGATAGTGGAGAAGCTGGAAGCAGCGTATGCGAAGAAGAACTGGAAACTGATTCTTGAACTCTTGGAGGCATTGAAAGATGAGCATATTCAAGGTTGAGATGTATTGGCACGATGGTAACTCGCGGTCATTTACGACGCGAGTACCTGAGACAGTTCTCAATGATGATGGGGAGCCTGAAGAGGTTGAAACTCAAGTCAAAGAGATTGAGGCGGAAGGACCGCAGGTTAATATCCAAATGCTGGATGATACTGTATGGTCGTTCTACGGCGTGCCTTATGTGGTGATGCGCGTATGACTTTGATTCAACTCCAACAAGCCATCCTTAATCATCGAGGTAGTAAGGATGGTTTCTTTCGTATTAACGAATGGGAGATTAACGAAATCTTCAACGAGATTAAATCGTTAATGATGGAGAACGATGAATTGAAGCGTGGCATTCATAAGCGCGTAATGAAGGAGTTGGGTGTACGCCGATGACATTACGTCAATTAGCGCAGGCTTTGATACGAGAACGGTGTACTTCTTGCTTCGATAAACGAAGAGGGTGTATCAAAGGTTGCGTTAAGGTAAAAGAAGTGTGGAGAGGTTTGTATCCGGATGGTGAGAAAAAGCGTTTGGATTCGGTATCAATGCGCAAGGGTAAGTCGCATAGAACGAATTCGAAGAAACTTAAATGATCCAGACTATATCGCAAAAGCTATTGGCGGAATTGCGGATAGATGGACCGACCTGTTTCATAGGAGGATGAAAGGTGAACGAATTTGAGAAAGCGCTAAACAGCCGCCGCGAACTTGAGAAAGTGTTAAAAAGCATCGAGGATGACCCAGTCTCGATCGAGGCGGCTAATGAACTTTCCGCCGCCGTACATGAACTGCCGTTGAATGTTATTCCGATGTTGTTCTATCATTACGGAATGATGTGCCAGTGCGCGAAGTATACCCGGCATGAGGAAGAAAGCAATGATGATGTTAAGGGTGGCATGTTGGTGTTTGATAGCGATGGAAACATGCTTGACCACAAAGTTGGACTTCCAAAGGAAGTTGTTGACTTGTTAAAGAGGATACGAAACGATGGGTAGATGTACTTGTAATGTATGCTGGGCTTGGCAGCCGAAACAGTGGAATGGTTGGAAATGGGCAGATGAATTTGCACCATGTAAAATACACCCTGAATTAGGTATGCCGGCGCCTATTTATACTTGCCCCGATGCTGCGCTTATACAACCAAAAGTTATTGCCGAGAAGGCCACCATTGCTATGAAAGCGAAACCTGAAAGCCTTGAAGATGATTTAGAGGCTTGGTATGTCGCCAACGAAGCAGAACTGAAGCAAGATAACGCTTTTATACAGGAGGCACAAGTTGTTAAAGAGGAGAAGGTTCTTTTCAAGCATCAGGCAGAGGATAGAGACAGGTACACAAGTAGCACAATCATTCCCCTCTTTCACGAGATGGGCTGTGGGAAGTCAGCCACAATACTTCAAATCGCCGGCGAGAAGTATCTGCGCGGTGAGATTACGACTCTATTGGTGGTTGCACCAAATGGCGTACATAAGCAATGGGCTGTTGAACAAATTCCACAATGGCTTCAACCAGAGATAAAGAGGCAAGTACAGTGTTTCGGTGGGCGTGGCGGTTCTAAATATACACGACCGTTTTACGAAGAAAATGCACTACACATATTGTGTACGAACATCGATACGTTCAGCACACCCTCAAAGTGGAAAGATATTGCTGATTGGGTTAATAGCACGAAGTGTATGCTTATACTTGATGAAGCAACATGCATTAAGTCGATTAAGAGTAAACGTACTGAACGTATGTTGTATGCTTTTAATAAGGTGCAGCGGAAGGGAAAGCGGGTATTAGGAAGCGAGCCCAATACCGTTGCTAGAGCGATACTAACAGGAACACCAGTTACTAATGGTCCAATGGATTTATGGGCTATGATGGAGTTCTTACAACCTAATTTCTTTGGGAGGAATTGGTACGCGTTTCAGAATAGGTACGCGATGCATGTGGTCATATCGATTGAACAAACGCGTGATGATGGTGAGATGAGGACCCATCAGGTACCAATTTTGCTTAATGAACAAACGTGGCAAGCTATCAAAGATATTAAAGAATATGGTATGGCGAATGCTGTATTCGGTATAAGCACGGATACGTTTAATACTATCCATAGTCAAGATTGTTATCAAGGACCATATAAACATGCCGAAGAGTTGCGGGAGCAGTTGGATAAAGTTGCTTCATTCCGATTACTTAAAGACTGTGTTGATATGCCTCCACAGAACTATCGGCGTAGGTTAATACCTATGAGTGATGATATTGCTCAATGCTATTACGATATGGAGCAAGAGTTACTTACCGAGTATGAAGAGAAGGTGATGACGGCGAAGAATAAGATTACCGCTATCATTCGCCTCCAGCAGATAAGTTCTGGATTTATTGTTTCAAAGGTATATAATCAGGAAGATGATGATATGCCGTTATGGCATGAAGACACAGACTTTAATGCAACTGAGGTTACTTGGATTGGTAAAACTAATCCAAAGCTGGATGCATTGTATGAGGACGTAAATGAAGCGGCTAAGCCGTTAATCATAGTAACTCACTTCACCGCAGAAGCAGAACGTATATACGAGGACCTTGTAAAGAAGGGGATGCGTGTATGCTTAATGACAGGCTGGAAGAAGGTAGGTACAATTGAAGAGTTTAAGGAAGGTAAATATGACGTCTGCGTTGCCAACATTAGAGTCATATCTCGAGGATTTAACATGCAGAACAGCACAACAATGTTATTTTACTCCAATACATTCAGCCTGGAGGATCGCTTACAGGTTGAAGGACGTATATGGCGTATTGGACAACAGTGTCCTTGCCAATACATCGACTATATCTACGAGGATACTGTGGACATGAAAATTGTTGGTGCGTTACGACAGAAACGATCGTTACTTGATTATATACGAGGAGTTAGCACTAAGTCCTTCCTTACGGAACAGGACGAAGTTTTTCAAACGGAGTATGCGGAGGTGTATGATGGTACTAGGTGATGGTTCGATACCTAATGAGACGACGGTGAAGTGTTGCTCATGTGGAATGATATTCGGGAAGATTGCTGATCCGAAACCAAAACCGAAAGAAGTCGCTAAGCAGCATGGACTTGTGCATAAGAAAGGCGGACATTGGCAGTGTAAAGAATGCTGGGAGGCAGGGCATATATGACGCTAAACGGGATAAAGGATAAGGCTTGGCCTGATACATATGAGGCTGTAAAGTTGAAGAAAGCGCATACTCCAGAAATGGATATACGTTTGATTTGGAATCTTTGTCCGTGGTGCAAGTATGAGGCCCGTGCTTTTGCTGCTGAATACGAAGAAAAGGCGGCAGATAAACTTTCTCAAGATGATATCAAGACGTATCTCTTGAGGCATCATGATTACGATGTGGTGGATATAAGTCATCTGATCGCAGCGTATAAAAAGTACCGCGAAGAAACTTTGGGTAAATAACTTGATTTATTTTTTGTGGTATGTTAAAATATGTATACTAGGAGAGAACAATGAGTGGTAGTATGCTGAAAGGGCTTTGGCAGGCGTATCAAGAGCGCAATAACAGGTATGAGAATATGTCTGATGTGCAGCGCCAACTCTACCTTGAAGAGCAGCAAAGAATCAAGGAACATAACTTGGCTGTAGCGTTGCGCAAGCAACGAAAAAATAAACAGCAGGAGGCTAAACATGGCTGATGAAGACATGGAAGATGAATTTGAGGATGATGATGACCTCGAAGAAGATGACGACTGGGAAGGGGATGACGACGAAGACCCGGACGAGTGGGATGACGACGAGTGGGATGACGACGAGGAGGATTTCGATGACGAAGACCTTGATGATGCCGAAGGCGAAGAGGTTGAGAGCGTCGAAAATTAGTTTCGGGCGGCCCTCGCAAGAGGGCTTATTTTTCAGGAAGGAGTGTTCGGATGGACGAAGAAAAAGTAAGTGATGACCTCAGTTATATGACTGAAGGCGAATCAATCAGCGATGGAGATACCCAGGTTCTGGGAAATCTATCCGCTATGGCCGATCATATGAAGGCCTTGGCAAATCGAGTGATGGAGGCGGAGGCTGTGTATAAACAAGCACAGCAGGAATATGATACTTATCGGTATCAGGTTCTTCCTTCAGCGATGCTTAGCGCGGGCGTGCAAAATGTTACCACGAGTGATGGCGCACGTATCGAAGTCAAAAATAAGTTCTATTGTAACCCCAATAAGAACGATGCCGATCGGATGAAGATTGGCGCTTGGCTTCGGGATCACGGCGCTGATCATCTTGTCAAGAAACAGGGCATCGTAACTGAGATGGAAGCGTTGCGTGAGAGCGGTGTTCCGTTTGTCGAGAAGTGGGATATGAACACGAATTCATTGAAGGCGTGGATTAAAGACCAGCTCGGCATGAATGGAGGGGTTGCGAAGTTCAGCATCGGAGATGTTCCTGAGTGCATCCATTTCACTCAGATTGATGAAGTCGAACTTAGCGCGTAGCGCTACCGGCAGCCCGCTTCGGCGGGTTGACCTAGAAAGTGAAGTGGGGCCGCTGTGGAAAATTGGGATGATGTGACAGGGGAATCCTATCGTCAGGCACTAGATAGTATGAAGTTGACGAGGGAGTTGTTAGAACAAAAGGAACGAAAAGGGTTCAAAGATGCGGAAGAAGCGTATGCCTTTGGAGAGCAGACACACTGCTTATTGCGGGTATTTTCCCCGTCCAATCATTGTTACTATTATGTCAATCACGTTGGAGAGATGCTGAATAAAACAACGTGGGCTGAGAAATACGAACATATATTATATTATACTTATGAGGATGACGGCGGGAAGATAAAGAAAATATCTATAAGTCCCAATAGGTTTAAGGATACGGAAGATGCTAGGTCTATGGGAGAGTTATATGATGGACTTCGGCAACCAATGTTCTATCGGAATTACTTTTTACCGAAGGGGCATTTCGATGAAGGTAAGGGAGTATTTAATGTAGCAAGACCTATACGATGGTTTGCTAAAGAAACTGGAGCAGACACGTCTCATATCTATGTATTAATTGAGGCTATTGCTGGGGTTAATTCAAAATATGTTCTTGCGTGGTTGCGCGAGAAGATGATGAATCCTATGCGAAAGACAGAAGTTGTTCCGGTATTTGTAAGTAAAGAGCAAGGTACAGGTAAGTCTACGTTCGCTAATGCGATATGTAAAGCGTTGTTTGAAAAGGAAAATGTTATCGTTGGTGATCAATACGACAGTAGCGCACGGTTTAATGCAGATTATGCTGATGCGCTTATCGTTTGTTTGGAAGAGAAGAAACAGGATGATAAGCGCAATGATGCTTCATCATTAAAGAGTAGGGTTACATCAACTGAAATAAGGAAAGAGCAAAAAGGAATTGACCCTATATATCAGGAAAGTTATACAGACTTCGTTATGACAACGAATGGTGAAGTGCCTATTAAGTTCGATAGTGCCACACAGCGGAGGTTTATGGTTATGGAAGTTGATGATACCTTCACACGTGAAAATCCTTTAGCGGATGAAGTGTTCACTAAACTTTACGGGTACGATGGAAATGGAGTTAAGAAAGGCCCCGGCTTGGTTGAAGATTCAAAGACCATTCAACAGTTCAAATGGGAACTTCTTAATAACCAAGAGATAGCGGAGACGAGCCCACGAGACTTTATTAAGACAGACGCATATAACAGATGCTTCACAATGCCCAGGACTAATGAAGCAGTTGAGATTGAGGCAATGATTAGAGCGCTGGCTCCGTTTATTCAAGAGACGTTGGTGCAGCGCAGGAAGATTGAAGATGTTACAATTGATGGAGAAGAAGGTGCGATAGTATCAAGCCTTGATTCAATATGTTCAACGGAAGGTTTTGTATTTCTAAGAGCAAGGGAGCATGAACCTGATCGTGTAGCAATCAATAGACTTGCTATATTTCTTGATAACTTCAGCCAGAAACCATTTGCGCATAGCGTTGTTGAACGTGCGCTGATGGATGCTAAATCTTGGTTGCGTAAGGAGTACGGAATTGTATTACTTGGCCGCACTGATCCTCCTGTTGGTGGGTATAAGGCTGTTATGTCTAGATATCGTACAAGTCCGACCGCTTGGTTCGTTCTTGCTGGGTCTATTGACGATGCGCCTGTTCCAATTATTAAACCGCAAATAGGTTTAGATAGTACGGGTAATGTTGTTGATTTGACACCTCGTCTTGGGGAGAGAGCACGTTATAGTGATAAGTCGTATCTTCCCGATGAAAAAGGTGCTCTTGAAACCATCAATGAGTTGAAACCAGGTGCAGGTAGTAGAGGGAAAGATAACGCTCAATACCTTGATACGTTCTTGCTTGAAGCAGATGATACATCCATACAGAATATGGAGATGGAAGAACGATTATTGAAGACGGGTATTACAGAGATTGGTGCGGAACAACTATATCAACTGAGATTAAGAACTCAGCATATAGAGGCAAAGCGGTTGTTCGATGAGCAGATTGCTTGTCGTGTTGTTTACAGCGGCGCTAAGTCTTTGCATGTACTCGTACGCGTTGATCCTGCACCCCAGAACATTGATGAGCGCAGATGGTTGTTTGCTTATCTGTGTAAGACGTTAAGCACAAAACTTAACTATGATGATCAGGTTGGCGACCCAACAAGACTTACACGTGTTCCGAATGATGCAGAGCGTATAACACATCGGAACAATGTTAAGATTATTGGACAGCAGAAACTGTTATTCGAGAACTGGGCGCATACATACAAACTTCATTGGCGCCCTATGTACGATGCTTGGCTTAATCAACCTAAAGATACCTATGAGCAAAAAGGTAAAGCCATGCTACCGACGAAAGAGATATATCGGGATGCGGCACGGGCATTCATGGAAGGAACATTCTTCACTGACAAGCGTTGGAGCGGCAAGAGACAATTAACATTCTTCCCACTCTACAGAATTGTGCGCGCTTTGGGATATACATACGATCAGGTATGGGCTGAAGTGAAAGAGCAAGTACAGCATTATGCTAAAGTTGAAGATAGGGCTTATTGGACTAATCGTCAGGACAGCGATATAATTCGAGAGATTGAGAGGGATTTGGAATGACATTTAGAGGTCAGAACCCTTTTATGAATCTCGGAGGGTTTCAGTTTGATATGAATGAACAAATGTCTAGTGAACAACTCGTGAGGATAATACCTACGCGATATGATGTTGACTTGGCGTTTTGTACGTATGAGTTGTTGCAGTATAACCAAGAGTGGACGCCGCTAGGGCATCAACGATGGTTACGTGAGAGGGAGGAGTGTAATGTCGGAAAAGTTTAGTCCCGTTGAAAGAGAACGGGACCCAATATATGAATACGTTTTTCGTAATAAACTTGAACCGTTTATCGAATGGTCGAGGGAGTGGTGGAAAACGTGGAAGGAGGAAACGTTCTATGAAACTGGTTCGTATCCTGGTAAAGGCGCTCCTAATGGCCTATTCATACGATTCAATAGGACTATAGCACATAGCCCTATTAAAGGCGTACAGGCGTTTCCGTATGTTGCAGTGCCGTTTTTGCAGATAGCAAAGGTACCTGGAGGTATACGGAAAATGGTCGATGAGGTGTGCCATAAGGGTTTAGTGATTGATGAATTCACAATCATTGAAAAGAAATACCTACACGGCACAGAGCGTGGAGGTCAGTTCGTTTGTATAATTCCAACAGAGATACTAACAGAGGGAATGAGGGGGAAGTATGTGTATCTTAACTCAGATGACCTTATTAGTCTTGCTAGTGGTAGTGTTGATTCAAAGTTACAACGACGATTCACTGCTCTGATAGGCGGATAAGGTTCAATGTGGGCGGATAAGAAACTTTGTGTAAAATTATTGTATTATACTTAATAGTATAATATAATAAATTATTCAATAACCTACGATGTGGTAGGTAGAGGAGAGAAGTGTATGGCGTTTGGACGTGGAACACAGAACAATGCGAACGGAGCGGGACAGGCCCCCTCCAACGAGGAGCTTCGTAAAGAAGCGGAAGCACAGCAGCCACAGGCTGAGGATTTCCTCAACGAGTTTGCTGGTGAAGGGCTTGGTGGATTTACAGCCGAAACGGTATCAACACCGTGGCTGTCCATCATGCAGGACAGGACGCAGCACGTCATTGACGGACTGTGTGAATCGGGCATCTGGCGGAATAGTGCCAGTGGCGATACTCTCGGTAAAACGCTTCGCGTTGTTCCGGTAGCCTTTAAGGTTCTCTGGAATGAGCGTGATAGCGAGACCGGGAAGACCGTCGCGAACTATGACCCCGGAACCATTCAGGTTAAAATCGTACAGCCGAAAGGCGGCCGCGGATTTCCAAAGATGGTCAATCCCGAAACGGACAACAAGATCGACGAAACGTTCTTGTATGCCGTTGTCCTTGCAGATGCACCGAGCGAAGGTTTCTGCCTTCTTCAGGCGAGCATGGGTTCCATTGGTACCTTTAAGAGGTGGAACGCACAGTTGCGGGCGCAGGTACTCCCTAACGGGATGAAAGCACCTTTGTTCGCGTACGTGTGGGAACTCAGTATCGGCGATACGCAAGCCAAGAATGCCAACGGACAACTGTACTACAAAGTGCAGGACGTCAAGAGGGCGGAATTGGTGAGCAAGCAGTTGTTTGTTGAAGGCGTACAGCCCAATAGGCAACTCGCACTGACATCGCAGATGGCGCTTGCCGCACCCGTGGACAGCGAAGCCTCTGAGCGTATCGAGGAATAGATACGCAGCCCGCGCGTACAATGTTTTCGGCTTGGCGCGCGGGCGTTTTTATCTTTGAAGGAAAAAGAAGTATGGGTGAGGGACGTAAACACGACGCAGGTAAGCTGGAATGGCATCTTGTACCGTGGGAAGGCGTTGAAGATACTGTTCGTGTTCTTATGGAAGGCGCGAAAAAGTATGAACCAGATAACTGGAAGAAAGTTCCCGATGCTGAGAAGCGGTATAAAGATGCAGCAATGCGACATCTTACCGCATATATGAAAGGGGAGAAAATCGACCCTGAATGGGGTATATCTCATCTTTCGCACTGTATGTGCAACTTGCTGTTCTTATCTTGGTTCGATGCGCAGGAGGCGGACGATGCCAAATGTGAGTAAAGAAAGTGTCAATTATCGCTACCCTAAAGAGTGTTGCGGTTATTGTAAAGGTGCGTATGTCAGTACGTATGGGGACATACAGTGTAGCTGCTTGGTAAGTGGCAATACTATAGATTTAGGAGGCGTATGTGATTTATTCGTTCGCGACGGGCAAACCGATCAAGCCGACGATAACACCGCAACAGTGGAAATCCCTGTTTAAGAACGGTGCGATGATTGTTAAGAAGTGTGTTCAGCTGTATGGCTGGCGTGTTGGTATCGTATCTGCGTTTGCGTGGATGCGTGATATGGCGGTAAAGGCGAGGAAGCAACGCGGTGTATGTAGTTGATATTGAAACAAAAGACCCTAACCTGAAAGACCTTGGAGACGGGTCTATCCGTAAAGATGGCCGTATCCTGATGGTTGGGGTTCACGGAGAGGGTGAAGAAGGGAAAGTATCCGATGTGTTCCTTCCTACTGACCCCAAACTCGCCGCTATCCTTGCTACTAACGATACTAAGGTCTTTCACAATGGTGTATATGACCTTGCTTGGCTAGATGTTGGATACGGTTTTAAGGTAAATGGAAAGATTGATGATACAATGACGCGGGAAGTGTTATTGAATGAATATCAACCCTCATACAGCCTTGATGAGAGTTGTGCGCGTAGAGGTGTTGAGGGGAAGAATTATCACGATACGATTGACCGCTGGTGGAAAGATAATGGTGGTAAAGGTAAAGCGATAGAGAATCTTGAGAACATGCCGGAACAAATTGTTGCGAAGTATTGTCATAATGACTGTAGAGCAACGTATGACCTTTGGCATAAACAACAACCGCTTATAGACCAGTGGGACTTACAGCATGTTGTAGATACAGAGAGCGCATTATTTCCTATACTAATGGAGATGAAGAGGAATGGTATACGGGTTGACTCCGAAAGGCGTGATGCATTTGCTTACGAGCTTATGGAACAAATCGCGGATTTACGTTTGGCTCTTGAGGAAGAATGGGGAATTGAGAATATCAATAGCCCGGTTCAGATACGCAAGTTCTTTAATAACTTGGGAATTCATTCTCCGGAAACTACAGATACGGGTAATGAGTCTTTTGGGTCTGACGTTCTTATGGATATTGATCACCCTGCCGCCCAGATACTCGCTAAAGCAAAGGTGTTTGATAAAGCCTACGGAACTTTCCTTAAAGGCTACTTCACAGACTGTGAGGTCAGTGGACGTATTCACCCTACATTCTACCCCTCACTTCGGGACGAAGGCGGTACGATAACAGGCCGCTTCTCGTCTCGAAATCCGAATATGCAGAATATACCTGCGGACGATAGGACATTAGGTCCGCAAATACGCGCAATGATACTTCCTGATGAGGATTGTATATTAGGTGCATTTGACTATAAGCAAATTGAATATACAGTGTTTATACATTATGCTATAGGGCCTGGCGCCGAGAAAGCACGACAGAGTATTATTGCAGGTGTTGACTATCATACGATGGCGCAGCAGATGTTAAAGTGGGATACACCTGAAAGACAAGCCGCTTTGGGATGGTCTAAGCATGACGCGCGTAAGATGGTAAAGAACTTTAACTTCGGTTCTATATATGGACTTGGGCGTAATGGTTTCAAAAAGAAGTTTGGGCGCGGTTTATTGATAGGTGCAAACGCACTTGGAAAACCGCTTGATGTATATGCTGATAAGTTGTATGATGAATACTTTACGATGCTGCCTTTTGTAAGACCTACTTGCAAGGGTATTCAAGACCTTGCTAAGAGTAAGGGGTATATGCGCTCTGTAGGGAAGCGTATTCATCATCGCCCGGTTCGACGTGGCGATTACGCAATGGTAAATTATATATGCCAAGGCGGAGCGTCGGATATTCTTAAACTAGGCTTCGTAAAAGCCTGGAAAGCAGGAGTGTTCGACTATATTAAATTACACATAACAGTTCACGATGAGAACGTGTTTTCAGTCTATCCTAACAAGACAAGTATTGAGGCGGCAACGGAGTACAGTAAGATAATGACTGAAGCCGTGCAACTTAAAGTACCTGTTAGAGTGGATGAGGAGGCAGGTTTTAACTGGGCTGAGTGTGATACAGACCAATGGAAAGCATGGAGGGAAAAACATGGCTAAGGGTTTGAAAGTGTATTGGGCAGCGGGACTTCATAGGTGGAGTATCCAGCAGCTTAATGAACAGATGGCAAAGCGGCTCGAGGATGCAGGGCAGATAGTTCTGCTGCCGCAAAGACACGGCATCTGGGAGCCGATGATTAAAGAGCGTATGGCGCTTGACTCAGACCTTTCGTATGAAGATGCGCTTAACCTGGTTAAGATGCATTGTTACGAGATGGATATGCGGGATATGATTGCAGCAGATGCTTGCGTTATGTTCTGTGCGGATAAACCACCCGCGGAAGGTGCGGTATTTGAACTCACGTACATCACGGAGAAAGATAAACCCGGGTGTATGTTTGTTCCCGACGATAAGGTGTGGGCTGAGATTAACCTCATGCTCACTCAACGCTTTATACGATGCCGGACAATTGAAGGAGTCATCGAGTTCTTGGACGAGGTGGCGAATTGAAAGCAGTTGTGTTGCTTAGTGGAGGCGTTGATAGTTCCGTCCTCCTGGGGAAGATGCTTTCGTATCGCGATGAAATCGCACTTGCGCTGTCTTTTAATTACGGGCAAATCCACCGTAAAGAGTTGGATTGCGCTCGTACAATCGCGGAGCATTATCACGTGCCGTGGAAGTGTATGGCAATAGCCAACACCTTCGAGGATATTAACACACCGCTCTTGGGTGTAGGTGATATCCCGGAAGAGGCATACGACACTTCGCCTGGTGTTCCTGTAACGTATGTACAGAACAGGAATATGATATTGCTGGCAATTGCTGCATCGCAAGCATTAAACATTGGCGCAGATGTTGTTGCATATGCCGCGCACGCCGATGATGCCAAGATTGCGGCGTATCCGGACTGCTCCGAAGAGTTCTTCGACAAGATGAACGCTGTATTGGAAACGCAGGGCGTTAAATTATTCGCACCATTCATCGATAAGAATAAATCGTCGATCGTTGCGAAGGGGCTTCAACTCGGTGTACCTTTCGAGCACACTTGGTCTTGCTATAAAGGCGAGGAAGAAGCGTGCGGTGTATGCGGAACGTGCCGGGATAGAGCAGAGGCATTCAGAGTTTGTGGGGCAGTGGATCCCATCAGATACCAAGCAAGGAGAGGATGAATGGACAACAAAGCGCTCGGAGTTGGCTCAGTTGTGCTGGGCTGGACGATGAAAGTTGGTCGCGATGACCACGTCGAAGATGCAGGGCCGTTGATGCAAGTACAAGTAACGATACTGCCAACGGATTTCCTTCACGAGGATACGAATAGTATCATATCGGAATGCTGCGATATGAATGTTCGTACGGGTAAGAAACCTGAACAGGTTGCGTCTCACGTATTCCAGACGATGAAGAAGGCGTACACTGGTAAAGGGTATTCGGCAAAGCTGGAAGTAGTGATTGAAGTCCCTGCGCAAGGGGAAAGCGGTCATTACAAGCGCGTTCATTGCGCGGGGTGATATATGGCTTGCGATTGTAAACGTTGTTCAGATGTTGAGCACAAGTATGACATTTACTGGGCGGCCGGATTATTCACGGATAGCGAGAGGCGGTATAACGCGGAGTGCGTTGCGCGTCTTGAGTCAGCCGGGAAGAAAGTATTCCTGCCGCAGCGTGATGCGGGCGAGCTTGGCAGAGATGGCGATAAATACGCTATCCGAATGAAAGATGTCGAAGGCATCAGATCAAGTCGCTGTATCGTAGCAACGCTTGAAGGGCGCGCGTACGATGAGGGTACGGTATACGAAATAGGTTATGGGGAGGCACTTGGAATGCCGGTTCATATCCTACATTCGGATGTCCGCAGCATTCCGAAGAATGCAATGCTGTGTACTTGTGCGTGGTACACAAACATTGACGAGTTGTTTGCACGCTGGGAACTGTAAGAGAAAAGACCAACGGTTGGTGGTTAAATTGATGCGGTTACTAACCTAAACTAAATAACCGCACAGAGGAGCGAACTATGAAACCTAACAAGGGTAACCACAGTTTCGCACTGACGATTCTGGTGTCGTTGGCAGTAGTGATGTCCATTGCTGCTAACATCATCAGCGGTAGGCTCGGGTTCTTCGGGCCTTTTGTTGCGCCGATGGGAGTGTTTTTCTTTCCATTCATCTTCATCCTTTCGGATGTAGTTGGCGATGTCTACGGTTACAGGGTAAATCGATGGATGTCGTGGACGGCGTTGGGCGCGAACTTATTATTCGTTGCCCTAATTCTGGTTGTAATAAATGTTATACAACCGGCGCCGTGGGTTATCCCCCAGGACCAGGCAATACGCTTGTTGCTTATAGGTGGTGAGGGGACATCGGGCATGATACGTATCGTAATTGCCGGCGTAATAGCAGCGACCATCGGTATGTGGATGAATGACATTGTGTTTCAGAAACTGCGGCATCGGGACGGAATAATGAAGTTCATGCGTCGTAAGTTTGCATCGTCCGCGGTTGGTGAAGCCATTGACACGATACTGTTCATCACGATTGCGTTCGTTGGAGTAATGCCGTTCACAATGTTGCTACAGATGTACGTTGTTCAGTTCATACTGAAATACGGTGTTGAAGTGGTAACTGCACCACTGGCTCGTTGGGGCGCGCGATACGTCCGGTCTATTGAAGGTGAAGAAGCATTCGAGGATAGGAACAGGTTTAATATCTTCGGGTTCGAGAAGAAGTCGTAAGGCTTGGTAAAGCGTTCTGGTTGTTAATGCGGGTTCGATTCCCGCAACGCTTATTGGAGGTTACTATGGTAGCGTGTATATTAGTATCCGCAGAATGGTGCGGTGCTTGTCAACCAATGAAAGAGTATTGGAAGACAATGAGTTATCCAGGTGTGAGATTTCAGAACAGGGATATAGACGCTATAGTTGGTAATGTCTACGGTTACGGGGTAAATCGATGGATGTCGTTGGGTGCGAATTTATTGTTCGAAGTGGATTCATCGCGGCGTATATGCTCATTGCCTACGATTGTCATTATGGACAGTACGGGAGTACTAGCGCAGGAAAGCGGCGCAAAAACTGAACGCGGAGTAATAAGCATGCTGGATAGCGTGATAGGAGGATAATGTGGCGGACTTGAATCATATAAGCGTCATTGGACGTTTGACCAGGGATGCTCAATTTAAGACGTTGAACACAGGTACAACGTTAGCGGAGTTTTCAATCGCAAACAATCGCGGTTGGGGTGATAATGCAAAGGTTCATTACTTCGACGTAAAGATGTGGGGTAAGGGAGCTGAAGCATTACGGAAGTACCTTGTGAAAGGTAAAGCCGTTGCTGTAAGTGGAGAACTTAATCAGGAGCGTTGGGAAGGAAAAGAAGGACCTCGGAGCAAGGTTGTGATAACAACTTTTGACGTGCAGTTGTTGAGCGACGGAAAGTCTTCCGAGGGTTCAAGTACACGTTCAGAAGAGTATGGGCGTCCGAGCAAGGATGATGATTCGCTCCCGAGCACATCCGATGATATAGATGACATTGCATTCTGATGCGTGTATATCTTAAACACATTGGGTGTTTACTAGGTGGCCCCAGTCAGGAGAGCAGGCACATGTATCGTGCGTTTGCTGACAGTGGTTGGGCTGGAGAGGTATTTGATGAGAACTATGTTCGTACGGGGTATTATGAATTACCTGACGATATGTTCTCGGCAGATAGCGGATGGGTGTATTGGTGCTGTGATGCGTGTGAGCATACGTGGTGGCAACGATCGCGCCCAGGTGGAAAGGTGACATGCCCGCTCTGCGATACGGAAGGTACAGTTCCGGAGAACGCAGTGATGGGTGAATATGAAGGAGACTTGGATGGACCAACAGATGACGATTAGCCACGGACTAAAGTTGTTCGAGGCGAAGTACTGGGTACGGGAATGCTGTAATGCAGGAGAATGTAGCATTGTGCATAAGTGCTCTTCGGAATGTGAAGGTATGCGGGAACCGGTGGGGGCAGAGAAATTCTGTAAATACTTCGGACCGCTTCACAATGGTGAACGCGCCATGATGTGCAAGGAAGCGCAAGCGTATCATGAGTCTATTAGTCGGATACACACTGACCTGGATAAGGTCATTGAGGTGATGCATCAATGAGTGCGGCTGATAAACTTGTAGAAACTCTGGAAGAGGCAAAGCAAGTACACTTTTCGGTGTACTCTAGTAAACCTCTGTCAGATAGTTTTATTGAAATGGTGGAACGGGAGTATCCGTATACGGTTATCAATCGAGCGGAAAAGACAGTTCACAAGGACATCGAATGCTGGAAATCGGTATTCGAGCATACAGTGATGCAACGTGCGCGGGATATGGGAATTATCTCGATTCATGCTGATTGAGGAGGATGCAATGATTGAGATTAAACAGACTGCGACTATAATTGTACCGCAGAAAAAAGAGGGCTGGGAAGTGATGATAGATGCTATTGCAACAACTGCAAGAGTATGTTATCAATCCGAAGCCGATAGCTACGAAGACAACGTAGCATTGGTAAAGAAGTTGGTTGCACGCGGACATCACGCAATGCTGGAGTTCGGTCATGTTACGGTTGACTTCATAACAGATAGAGGTATATCGCACGAAATAGTGAGACATCGCCTCTTTTCGTTTGCGCAGGAAAGCACGAGATACTGCCGATACAAAGACGGACAAATCCTATACGTGCTTCCATCAACGTGGGATTCATTCAGCGAACGATCAAAAACACTCTGGCGGCATTCTATGGCGCAGAGCGAGGTAATGTATATCGGCATGCTTGAAGAAGGTTGTTCTCCTCAACAAGCAAGGGCCGTATTACCAAACTCGTTAAAGACGCAATTGCGTGTAAAGGGCAACTTACGGCAATGGCTTCATTTCTTTGAACTGAGAGATAGTAAGCAGGCGCACCCGGATATGCAAGCGCTGGTTGCGCCTCTTCATCAAACATTCAAAGATAACTGCCCTGAGGTGTTTGGATGAACGAAGCAGAGTTTAGCCGTTCATTGGTTAAACATTGGAGAGGCCTCGGCTACTTTGTCCAGCGCGTTGAAACTGGGCAGATTAGTCGAGGCGTCCCTGATTTATATGTTGCTAATCGTGCAGGAAGTACATGGGTAGAACTTAAAAGTGTTAAGTGGAACCCCTATGATGGCATGCAGGTTCCTTGGCGTCCCGGGCAGCAAGGGTGGATGTTGGACCACTATTTATCAACAGGTCGTCCATGTTTCACTGTGATAAAATGCCCTAATTTAATTTTGGCTTTACCAATGATTAAGCGATTTAAGAATAACACTGTTAGCCTTGCGGACGTACAAGTGTATAGGAAACTATCGGATTTAACGTTATGACAGAAGAAGAGAAGAACGAAATAAGATTAAAGATGCTTAATAGGGATATTGATATTCCAGTATTCGCTACCGCGTTTCTAAAGTTATGGTTACAAGATAGGTGCCCGAGTATAGATAAAGAATGGTATGAAATGATGTTAGAAGTAGTTGACCCATTGCTCAAGGACGAATGCATCCGCCGCAAGAAGCAATGGGAGCAACATTAAATAAGACCTGCTTTCCTAGCCCGCTCAATCATTGCCGCAGTGAGTTTACCCTCCGGAACAATCTTACGAACTTTTGCCTTATCCGCTTCGGATAGGTCAACGGATTTTGTTTTGGGTGTGGGCACGTATTGGCCGGCCGCTTTTTCAATCTGCTTCCGTTCATTCCTCCACTTCTGGATGAGTTTCTTGCCCGTAGGTAGTTCCATATCCTGACCACGAAACTCTCTAGGAACGTATCCAATCTCGTCTTCTTTCCCGCCTGAAGCCTTTTCAAGTTCCGTCTGTTCACGGCCTTTAAGTACTGGTGTGATGCCATCACCGTTTTGAGGGGCCATTGCTTTTCTTTTGAACGCTTGATCCTCTGCATTCTTGGCAAGGAGTTTGTTGATGATATACGTGTCAGCGTTATCCTGGAACCGTTCCTCCGGATTAAGAGCAAGGTCATAGTTCGGACTAGCTGGGTCAAGGCCTGTACGTTTTAATAGTTCCTCACGACTAGGTTCCTTGAATTCAGGCTTTTCATCATCGAAAGGTTCAATCTTGAACTCTTCTGTTGGCTCAGGTGTTGTAAGCGTTTGCGCTTTCTTGAGGAGTATAGCTCGGCCTCTTTCTCCAGAGACACCGTCGCCGCTAAGACCCTTGCTTGGATTGGCTTTAACCCACAATTCGGCAGCAGAAAGAGGCCATTCTTTCCCTGCTCGAGGGTTATCTGGGTTTACCATCGGATTTTTCGTTGGGTCTTTATAGAAGTTCCAGAAGCGTAAAAACTCCGGAAATTCCATATTCTCTGCAACGGTCCAGTAACGCTTAGTGCCGTCGGGATTGCGCGATTGCATCTCTCGGCGCCACCAAGACTTCGCCTCTTGTGCAGTAGGGTTCTTATACTCATCAAAGAGGTCCGCAGTGGCTTTTTTGGCCGATATTAAATCGGGGTCGTCGCTACCCACTTTCGTAGGTACACCAGCCATTTTGCCATACATGCCGGCCTTCTGATCCGGCTTATAGAACGTCAGATACGATTTCTTTGCCATTTAGCTGCTCCTTCAACGAATCCCACCTTGCGTCTCCATCGACGACGTGGGGCGTATAAAAACGGGGGCAGTCCTTCTTAGTCCACTCATAATGCCTTACAAGCGGAACCTTCGGAAGGGTTGCTATAAGTTCTTTAAGCGTTGCAATTGTACGCTCACTGAACTCTCCTGCTTCATTCATCGGTATTACTTCAATACCAATGGACCTTGTATTCCCGGGGCCACGGGCACCATCACCCGCATGCCACCCAATCTCATCGATAGGCAAGCATTGTATGCATCTATCATCCTTTACGATGAAGTGCGCAGATGCTTGCATACCCTTTCCGGAAGGACCGGTTAGCCACCAGTTGCGTGGGGTCTCAACTGCTTGGCGGGGATAAGGGCCTATCCAATGGATAGTGATGGTATCGATGTTTGATAGTTTAGTACCAGGCCGTGCAGGTACTCCTACCGGTATCAACAGTTGCTCAATCTTCAGTGCCATCGTCATCCTCCTTATCATCGTCGTTACGATGTTTGATATACATCACTATGCCGAATATAGCGCAGAAAATGATTGGACTCAACGCTACCAGCATTACAATTAGGTCCTTCACTACTCTACCTCGTCACTACCATCGCTGTTATCAGGCCCGCTGATAATGCCCCTAACACCATCGAAATAGTCCTCCAGAATTTGGAGCTTCGCTCTAATCGCTCCATATATGTCTGTCGATCGTCGATCAAGAAGCCCAAGTTCGTAGAGAGTTGAATCTGTCGCTTCAACGATTCTTCCAATGCGGTCAACTGCTCCAATAGCAGTTGTTGTTCGGTCGAGAGAGTCTCGTTGCTCTCCTGCAAGCTCATCAACAACTGCTCTCTCTGCGCTTGTATAGTCTCGAGCTCGTCGATCATCGCCCCTAAATCGCTCACAATACTTGCCTGTGAGAAAACTGGCAGAGACAAGTGCAATAATAAAACACACGCCAATAACTTTTTCACGAAGGTTCATCCTCCCCCCTATCGGTTGATCGCCGGCCTCTATTCATACTATCTGGACAATGCTTACGCTTCAATGCTGCAATAAACAAGTCCATCCAACTATTCCCGCCTAACTTTTTATATTCATCGTATAGTTCTAATTTTCTATCGAACGGGGTCTCGTTAATCAGTATCTGTGTCTTAATCACATCGCACTGTAACTTCCCGACTTTTATTTCTAAGTTCGTCTGCCTGGTAGATATACTATCAAGCATGGCTTTTATCTCTGCGAGAGTATCAATCATCTCACGACTCTCAGCGGCGATACTATCTAATTTGTTTCCACCAGCCTTACTAAACACCACTCCATCCTTAGTCAAACTCGTAACCCTGCCTTTCAATACCAATAGAGTTATACAAACGATCGCGACGATCAAAAGTATGTCAAATACAGGCTCTTTCAGCAGGGCTACGATATGTTCCATTATGACTCCAAGGACTGCTTGAGCTTCGCTCTGCGTTCCATGTGATCGTCATGGAGCATGTGTTTATACATTTTACCAATTTCGCATGTAGGCTCCACTTTATGGTCCTTCATGCGTTTATGGTAACCGTCATGTCTATCAAGGGCATCTTTCATGAACCCCTTGATGTCCGAATGATGCTTTTCATCTGCATGCTCCAGATGGTCTTCCAGCATTTCTGCTTCATCGAGTGCATGCTCTGCGAGCATCCAAAGGCATTTAAGCACCTTTGATCTCCTTGTAAAGGGCATCAACATCGGCAGCAGTAAGTTTCAAAGTACCAACATTCAACCCCAAGAGCTTAAAATCAATCGACGCATCCTGCTTTTGCGCTTGCGGATAAACCGCTTTATACAACGCGTCGATATCAACGTTCTGTCCGTCAACAATGCCTAAGGCTTTTACCATAGGCTGGTCTGCGAACTGGCTTATCAGGTTGGTAGCCTTATCAGCCACTAAGACCGATAAGGCACCGATGCCCCAAGCAGGTAAGCCGCTGACCTTTGCGACGATGTTATTCTGCACGTAGCGATTAAAACCATCAGCTACCTGCTTAATGGGCACCATCATAGTTACGGCGTCTCCGGCAGTGTCGTAAGAGCCACAACACTAGAGGCGGGCATAACCATTGCACCTGGAACGTAGGTCGCTTTGACCCACTCGCGAATACGCTTGTGCTCGAGGTCGTTGATTTCCCGACCGAGCCTTACGTCTGCTTCCAGGGAAGCAATCCTTACAGCCAACACACCACGTTCCCGCTCAGCGGTAAGTGCCTGTGCATCCGCATACCTTTCGGCACGGACAGCGGCAAGTTCCGCACGAGCCTGCGACAACTGCTCAGACTGGGCCAGGCTGTGATGCTTAACGTTGGAACCTTCATGGTTACCAATTCTATCAAGCAACATGCCGGTATCCATACCGATTGCCGCCGCAGCGGGAGCAGAAGCCCCACCGTTAAAGAGACCACCGAAACCGCCACGAAGCAGTTCGATGCCGAGGGCGCCAGCTCCAAGACCAAGTGCGGTCCCGGCTACGCCTTTTGACGCAAAAGAAGGTTGAAAATCAGCCATCTTTTCCTCCTAGAGATTTATTCACTATTGACTCGAGCGCTCGAGGTATAGCTTTGACGATAACCTGGTAGCCACATTGAGTAACTGCCAGTGAGAGTACGACGATATTAAAAATAGCCGTTGTGAAATGACTCACTAACGGCGTATTCATAATCGCGCACGTACATGTAACGAGCAAGGACAGTATAGCGTATGTCTTGTTGCCCGCTTTCTTCGTATTTATGAAGTTCTTGAGAAACTCCACTACTCCAATAACCTGAACGGAAACAGTAATAACAATCTTCACCAGAACCGCGGGCTCAATTGCCACGAGGTCGCTTAACGCGGGAAGAATGTTTCTGCCTTCGACAATCAGGTTTGGGTCCATTAAAACACCTTCATCCCGTTATATATGAGGCCTTTCACCTCAGTACCATTGAACATAAGTTTAGTAACATCTGCTCCATTATACTTAATCTTTCCTTTCGGACCCTCATCAATAGCAAATACCACACGATCAATAATATCATTGATACCAGCAGGTGTATTAGTATTCGTGTTAATACGTATATAGCCATGTCTTGCGTTCGGCCTCTTAATAGAAGCGCTTGACTGTATTGATCCCGGATTACCTATAAACCCAGAATTCAATTTTTCAACGATATTTGGGAAAGGAGTATTGCCATTAGTCCATCCAGATGGAATGATAATCCCATACGTCATACTGGTTACACTAAGTATTGTGATAGCGCTATTTACTACACCGACGCCAGCATAGTTGGAACCTCCGCATCCCGCAACGCGCCCATTACCGCCGTTTCTCCATCCGCCCCCACCACCATTAAATAAATTACCAACATTAGGCGTATCAACACCATTCTTTGTTTGCAATCCAGGGCGGGGAGTGAAATCAGTTTCACGCGTAGAGCCTGCGATAAATTGATCCGGTTGAAATAGGCCGCATAGGCCCATTGCTCCGCCGGCATGCCCACCTTTATATCCACCATTGCGGCCCGAGCCACCACCACCAGCAACAGCAAATCTAGCACCGAGTGTAGCAGCCTGACCCCAATCGGTTAGTCCCGCAGTATTTACCCAAGAAAGGTAAGACTGCCCCCCTCCGGATAAGTACCAATTTGAATTATTACCTGAGCCTGGACGACCCCCACCGAATGTAGTTTCAGCCAGGCCGGGCTGTCTTGGCGCTTCACCTACACATAAGGTTATCTGAGTTGCTGATGTAACTTGAACAACTACTCGAAGATACCCACCCTTGCCTACTGCATGCGATTCTTCCGCAGAACCATCTGCACCCCATAACTCAATAGTATGAGTACCAACTGGAAGAGTAACTCTTTGTAGTTGACCTGTATACAGGTAGTTCGTTATCGCCATAGTTTACTTCGTTGTTATGGTGAGTACACCACTTGCCAAATTGAAGGTTAAGTTCGCCTTCTCCCAAAACGCCGTATCTGCCTTACCGTTCAATTGGGCACTATTTGCGGCACGTGCCGTAGCATCAAGTTTCCCGTTCCACGAGGTCTTATTCGCGGAAGTGACGTGTATAACACTATCACTCGTGTGCGACGTCAAAGCTGATTGATCGGCTTTTCCATTCCATGTCGTTTTATTCGCTGCTGTGACGTGGATGTTTGCATCGCCGGTATGAGCTGTCAAGGCTGATTGGTCAGCCTTTCCATTCCATGTTGTTTTATTCGCTGCTGTGACGTGGATGTTTGCATCGCCGGTATGAGCATTAAGCGCGGTTTTATCCGCCTTATCATTTTTCAATCCAGCAGTATCGGATTTCAGAGTTGCTATATCTTTTTCGATACCAGATACATCAACGGAGTTATCCGTGGCAAGTTGCCAGTGAAGGGGGCTTTCCGCCACAACGATATACGTGCTTCTCTTACTCGCATTAGTGACGTCTACAAGCACGACAACGTAATCCCCAACGCTTACCTGTCCATCGGGGCGTATTCCGCCGTCGTAGTTCATCGTATAAAGGCGCATTTCATCGTACGTATTGAATTCCCGTACGAACATTCCGCCTGGTTGAACATTAGCAAGCGCATCAATCCGATTGGATAGGACTTTCATTGCGCGATTAGCCAGATTATTCTCAAGTACGCGTGATTCCGTCTCGAGGGTTATCCGCTGTGAGTTATCCTTGATATCTGCCTCAACCTGCGTGAAGCGTGTTTCAAAGTCTCCTATATCTTTCGCCAGAGCGGTCTCAAGGTCCGCGAGCCGGGCATTAAGTTTATCATGCTCACCCGTTACGAGGTCATTAAGGTCATCAATATAAGTACGATTAGCGTCTATCGCCTTATATATGTCAACTTTATCATCAGCATAGTCTTGGGCATTGACGAGGTCAGACAACGGAATACCGGCGTCAATCTGCCCGCTTGAACCCATACGCACAAGTTGACCTGCTGGTACATTCGGAACGCGGTCCATTTTCCCTGACACATCTGTTGATAAGTCGTAATCATAAACCCATTCAAGTCCACCGCCCTTATCAATAAGAGTGTAGATATGAACCTGGGGCACAATAGCCTTTGTTACATTATCACGCACCGATGCATAATCACCAACCTGAGCTGTCGCGGGAATGACAAACGCGTTGAGTTCTGCTTTATTCTCAAATGAGCCTAAGAATACGCCACGCGCACCCCTCAAGGCGTCTATTTGAGCCTGGAGTGTTCCATCCGCCGCGATACGCGAGTTCGTTTCAGCCGCGAGCAATGCCTGATCGACTTTTGCATCCCATCTTGCTTTCTCAGTAGCAGTGGTGTGCGCTACCATATCAGCACGGTGCGCAGCAATATCCGATTTTGCGCCTACTTCGTTATCCCATGCATCTTTCTGCGTCTTAACAACGTGAACATCGTTGTTATTGATATGACTGCTTATCTGCGTCTGAAGAGACCCATCCGCACTTTGCCTATCGAGACGCTCCTGAGCAAGGTCCAATTTGGTTTGATTTACGTCCGCGCTCACTCCATCGATGCGCACATCAAGAGCTTTATGCGCATCTTCATTCGCCATCTTTTCGGCGGCGGATGTATGAATCGCTGTATTAGACGTATGCGCCGTAAGTTCATTATCAACGCGATTTACTTCGCTTTCAATATGCTGATGTGCTGCTGAGTTAGCATCCTTCTCCTGCTGGGAAGTATGAATCGTTGCATCTGATACGTGCGTTACGAGTTCACCATCAACACGATTTATCTCATCAGCGAGACTCTGATGCTCTGTAGCATTATCATCCTTCTCCTGCTGGGAAGTATGAATAACGGTATCAGCCGCATGGTTAGCAAGGTCTTGCTCGATGCGTACGTCTTCGTCTTTGCGCTCTTGAACCTCGTCAGCAAGGTCTTGCGCAATATCCTTAGTAACCTGATCAAGCCGAGCAGTATCGGCTTTCCTGTCAATAATCTCCTGTGCGATATCACGGGAGTTATTGTTTATATCGTTCCGCCAATTTGATTTCTCATTCGCGAGAAAATGGACATTTGCTTCACCAACGTGGCTATCGAGATTGCCCTGTACAGCATTGACGAGGGCATCGACCTCAGTGACGTCGTATATGTTGATTGAGCTCTTTTCGCCTCTCTTCAGCTCTGTTACTTGGGGCATCTTAGTCTCCTTTACTCAGCACGAATTATCGTGTTATCGCGTTTCGGCAAAACCATACGCGCCGGATTACCGGGCATACTTCCAATCAAATCTGCAAGTTTCTGCCATCGCCCGATCGGGTGATCAGTTCCATCGCAACGCACAAATCCCAGCGGTATCTCGGAATCAGGTAGTGTATCAAGCCACATAATCATACCACCGATAGGTATGCCGGTGCCTTGCGTCCCGCCAAGACTAGGCGCTGAATCAATCATGCGCCACCGTCCGTTGATGGATATATACAACGCATTTTCATCCGTTGAATAATACAGAAGCCCAGGATTTGATGCAGGCCCACCCCCACCGGGCGGGTTCATATCTTGCTTACGACCCCGCTGTATGGCAAATAACGCGGAAGTTATTCCGCTTGCAGCTCGAAGACTTACACGAAGAAGGTTCATAGGGACAAGCACGGGAGCATTTACAGTCCCTGCATCGCGCCATACAACCTTTAATGGGTCTGTATCATCGGCGATATATAGCTTTGCATTCTGAAAATCTCCGGGGATTTCCTGGAAATATACCGCGTTTGTCGTTGCAAGCACGGGCGGTGTTTTCGTAAGGCCCGTGCCTTCACGTTCTGCTGCCGTGCCTACATACGCAATCAACTTTTCGCCTATAAGTCCGGCAACTGATTGATGTTTTGCTGCGATAAACTGTATCGCAAATTGTCCTAGTGTATACATTACGGTATATTCCTCCATCCCATCGTACCGGCTGCGGAATCCCACGCCCACGTCCAGTTTCCACCGCCTGCAGGGGGATTACCAGTTGGAACCCATTTAGCCAACGCTGTAAGGTCCTCACGAAGTTTCTGAACTGCGCCAGTTGGCCCAAGAAGTGGGCCCAATCTATTATCGACGCTCGTCACATGCTGATCGATGACATCAACTTCAGCTTTGAGAGTAATAAGCGCCTGGGCAACGACGTCTACATCGGAGTTGATTTTACTCGTAAGGCTTGATTCAACGCCATTGATTATGCCTTCAAGGTCTGATCGTGTATCGTCGATCTTTTGATCAAGCGCACCGTCAACACCATCTAAACGACTGACTTGATTAACAACTTCTGCTTCAAGGTCTGATGTAGCCTTCGCGAGGTCGATTTTCGCTTGCTGCAAATCGTCGTTAACACTCTTGATAACAACAGTCTCAAGTCTGACGAGTTCGCCCTCGATATTATTGATTTTATTCTGCGCATCGGCCATATCCGATTCAAGCGCATCAACACGAGGAGCCGTTACCTTTACACCCGACGTGTAATCGAAGTGTAGAATATCGCCTGTTATAGCGAATATAGACTTCGTAATCGCGGAGGAAATATCTTCCATCGGATTATGCGCGGTGTATTCAATCTCGAAGTTCGGACCCGACGTAGCGGTCTTAACATTGACACCCGTCAACCACAATTTATTCAACTGCTCTTCAAGTTCATCCATCCGTGGGGACGAGACTTCAATATCCCTACGCCCCGCAGCCTTCTGGATAAGTTTGAAAGCAAGGGTCTGTTTGTCGAGATTGAGAAGAAGTTTTGATGTATCCGAGGTCCAAGACGACATTCTCTCAACGAGTCGCGTTTTTCCCTTTACGGAGAAGTCCGTGCTTTCATACTGAAGGTTGATAGTTCCGTCGTTGTTATCAACCCAGTGCAAATGCTGCATAATGCGCAACATAGTGGACTTAAATGCTTCCATTGGGAGGAAACGATAAATCTTTTCGTTTTGCCCCTCGTCAGAGAAATACAATTCGGGTTCATTGTTTGCGGAGGGTACAGGCTGTGCAACATCAGCTGATGCTGCTAAGCACCATCGGAATGTTCGTTCGAACGCTTCCCATACACTTGATACACTTGTACCGGCAGTAGCGGCAGCAACAAGTTCCATCATCTCGTCGTACTTGCCGTGCCACTGACGCATAATCGCCTGGCCGAAAAAGTTTCCAGGTGGTACATCTGGTGCAATTAGTGTAGGCGCAACGCCGCCAGAGAAATCTCCGCCATCAATAAGCCACTGATGTCCAGTGGGTTGAAGAGCAGCGCTCCCGCCACCTGCATCAATGAACGCTTGTCCACCCCAAGGGCGATTATGGATGTAAGCTGGGTTATTAACTGTAGCGATTGGGCGCTCCGGTATTTCCAGCTTTATAGTATCTTCCGTAGCGTAATAGTCAGAACCAATAAGACTATTGTTAAGTATAGCAGTGTCAATAGTGTCCTGTTGGTCAGCATTGCGAATACCTTCCAGAGGAAGGTCAATAAAGTTCCAGTCAGGAAGACTGTACAAAGACTCGTTTTGAAAACGCGGAGACCACCGGACATACGACGAAACGTAGAAATGATACCCACTTTTGCTCATCCTTTGAAGATTTGATATGAGGCCCGCCCACTCGTAAGTGATGTCCATCATAAATCCATCTGCGGAGCGAGGTACGTTTATACGCTCTTCATCTACCCAGTTTCCATTTTTGAATGTATAATACGCAGCGTTATTATACATAAATCGAATACCGGGCGCATCACTAGAGAGCCACACATCATCTCCGTCCGCACGGATTAGATTGTATACGGCTCGTTCACCTGCAGTATCTATGGATGTATCACCTGTAGCAATAACGCTTACAGGGAAGTTGGCTTTAGGTGCCCACTTATCGCCAGGTAGGTCAAGACCTACAATCTGACTACGTTTATACGGGCCTACGTTGTTAGGCTTACCGCCAATGTTCAATACGCCATTAGGTAAACCTTCAGTGAGAGGGTTATTGGAAAGTCCACCCTTCATAACAAGAGCAACGTCTTCTTCCCTGAATACTTTCCCTGTTACATTAGGTCGTTCTGGGTCAGAGGTGTATATACCAGGTACAGATACCCCTGAAGTAGAATCGGGGGGAAGAAATACTAACTGATCATCCGGAACATTGGGGTCTTCGACACGAACTCTCGAATTGATCAATGTATCGCTATCTGGTACTACAATATCAACTTCGCGTTGCCACGTCACTGAGTTCACAATATCCGAAAGGTACGCCATCTTATGCGCACCGCCAGTATCTCCGCCCTGACGAATAGTAGGTCTATTAAGACTGTTAATCGTTAGCGGTTTCGGCCTAGAAGGATCACCTATAGCAAGAGAGCCTGGTTTAGGGTTATGTTCCGTACGAATAACATCATTGCCGCCCGTATCAAGGATAACATCACCTGTTATCGTATCAGTGGCGTAAACGTTATTTACAAATACGTTGCCCGGTTCTTTGAGGTTCGTAATTGCAATCTCATGCACCTGGCCATTGTTAATGAGTTCAGTTGCACTGCCATGTGCAAGAGGTATAATGTTTACACCGGAGACATAAAAGTCCATTCCCGATGTGATACCGCCATCTCCGATGTCAGGAAGGCGTGCACCTTGAGTATTATTCCCGAACATATCGAGCTGAGGAAGCACGCCTATATATACCTGCCTGGTTCCATTGCGGTCTGTACCTTCGTACAATCCAAACATCAATGCGCAGTCAAGAATAATCTCATCCCCATTAACACTATGCGTATTACCTTTCGGTTGAAGGGTAATAGGAACCGCAGGTCGCGTACCGCGGGTTCCCGATGCTTCAATACGCCCCATGAAGTTCATTCCACGGCTGTTTGTCTTTTCATCAAAAGCAACGGAGAAATCGACGTAAGCATTCCAGGGGTGCGAGTTTGACCACTTGATATAAATGCGGCCCGGTTTAATACGCTGATTTCGGGTCATTCGGCTAAACGCAGTCTTCCCTTTTATCGCACTATCATTAACAACATCACTTACAGCATCTGCCTTAGTAACATCGTCATATATAGCATCCGCTGAAAGTCGGGCAACAAGAAACACAGGGCTACGGCGCGGCACAAGCGGGTCTTCAAAAGGCCATTCTCCAGCTGTAGTATGTACGGCGACCATACGTGCATCAACGCGCGTCCAATCAACATGGTCAATTACTGCTGCTGTGGTGAACCGAGATACGTGTGCACGCAGAGCGTTGAGGTATCCGGTATCAATGAGGCCAATTCCGCCTTTCATTGCAGATATCAATGCATTAACATCATTGATGGCTTTGAGAATACCGCTAGCAGTTGTACCGGCTGTTCCGTCTGCACCAATAGCAGTTGTGATTGCTATAATACGGTCATCAAGCTGTTTACCGGTGCCTGTGTAAGCACCAGCATTTAATTTGCCATCCCAATTCGTACGATCAACTTTCTTTACATGTGCAGCAGGCTCTGTACTATCGACAGAACCAAGATGGCCGGAAAGGTCCGATGCCTTAGCAAATGTATTGAAAATCGGAGCGGTTGTGGTTTCTCCGATAATCGCACGAAGATTAGCAAGTCCGGTGTTAATTCCGGTTATACGTGTTTCGGCATCGGTAATAAGCTTAAGAATAGACGGATGTGAACTGGCATTACCATCATGATTCGATACTGCGGTTGTAATCTGCTTAGATACCTCATTAACCTGAGATATAAGTTGCTCAAGCGTCTGCACCTGAGGAAGACTAGCTCCCGGAGTACCACCAATGCCGTTATGCATGCTAAACGTGCTCATCCTTGTTCTCCTCTATGCGCGTTAAAGTATCGCGCTTCCTTGCTCCACCTTGCTAACTTATTTTGTAACTCGGCTGCAAGTCCGCACAATGCGGGAGAATCTCTCCCCATTGTATCTGCCGCATAATATACTTGGTTCGTTTTTTCTAATATGATGTCTAATATACTATCAATTATTACTATTGCAATTTCTCTATTTACTTCACCCTCGTGAGTTGTAAATTGTACTCTGGTAGCAGCATCGTTCAAAGATGGATACTTGTCAAGGGCACACCATTCATAAAGATCATCAGCATCATCACCCATATCCTCATAATACTTTTTAAGGACATCACGGTGAAAAGTATCGAACTCACGGCCTCTCATAGCAAGATGCAGGGTATGGAGGCCTCCCGCTGCCGCTTGATAACAGTCCGCAAGTTCGAATAATGCCGATCCGATATTCACTAGAATACTCCTTTAGATGCAACTGTCGATATAATCGCATCTGCATCATCCGTATCCAAGTCGAGAACTTTCTTCATCAGCATCTCTACTGACTTCTGCATACCGCAGATTTTTTCTTCCATCTTTGAGATACGTTCTTCCTGCCACCGCTCTTCACGGTCTTCAGAAATTGCCTTCTCAATAACGGCACGTTGTTCATCGTTTACTTTCGCTTCGTCGAGAGCGCGCCAAACGTTAGCCATTTACGCCCTCCTCTTTCGCCTCGAAATCTGCACACGCCTTATTCTGCTGAATACAAGACTTGTCGCAAACATCTCCCGCGAAATGGACGCAGGTATTAGCGTCGAACAAGTCGGGGTTTTCAGGTACTACCGGAACTTCGGCTGCAGGTATTGCAGGAGGTTGTACGGCAATATGTGCAGGAGCCGCAACCAACTTGGCATACTTCTCCTTATCGACAACTCCCATCTCTATGAGGTCTGCCATAATAACCTGGTAAGCTACGGACCTGCGTTCCGCTTGCTTCTTAAAGTGATTCAAAAATGCCATCTGCGCCTCCAATCTATCCTAAGTAACCCTGCTTAACACCGGTTACATATAGTTGCTTGATTAACGTATAATCCTCTGCATCATACGCATCAGTCAACCTATCAACAAACTTCTGAACTTTATCCGCTTCTTCCACGGAATAGTTCGTTCTCCAACTCGGAGTATCAAATACCTTCAACTCTTCATATATCACCTTATCCCACTGTTTCTTTTCTTCTGGTGATATACCTTCGTTAGCAGCCGCTCTGTCCGATGCCGCACTGCTTCCTTCTTTTGCTACGTACCAAGGATACTTTGAACCTCCTGCTTGCCCTCTATATCTTACGATGTCCCAGAAAGCCTTACCCAGGCTTTCACCGCTTTTCGCAATGTATTGCAAATGCGCAATAACTTCACGAGGTACGTGGTCATACGTTACCATCGCGCCATTGCTTCCAAATGTAACTAACATCAAGCCCTTCTTTGGGTTCGCCTTGATGTTGCTTATCATAGTATGCTTATTCACATACTTGTTAAGCCTTGAGCGCCAACTCTTTGGCACCTTATCGTTGACCGGATCAAAATCTACCGGCCATTCCGAATTCGTCACTTCCGTCGGGTCAATCATCGAGGGCGCTTTTTCCCTCTTAAACCCCGGAACGTGTTGGAACGGTTTCGGATTAGCCTCTTTAGCATCATCCGAAACCGCTCTGAACGGCTCTTGCCATCCCTCTCCTATGACGTGGTCTTTATACCGCTTGGCCCGCTCTCGCTGGTCCCATCGGTTCCCCATTAGCCATGAGGAGAGGGATTGTGGCATTACGGACCCGCCGGCGCACCCCAGTAGGCTGCTTCAGCCGGATTAACAATCTGCCGTGCCAGCTTGACGACCACGTAAGCGTGGGGGTTCTCGGTGAAGATACTTCCCATCTCGTGGTACGCAACCGGTATGCGATTGCCCGGATGTACGAACAACCCTTCTGCGGTCTTGCCATCACCCATAACCGGTGAACCAAGGACAAACCTCTTACCGATATTGAGCGATGTAACAAGGTCATTCGGAACCTGAAGATTCTCCGGTTTAGGCGGAGCTTCCTTACTGAACGTGTTCTGGACGAAGTCGTCAATTTTCATAAACGCATTGTCCAGCGTGCAGTAGCTCATATCTAGCTTCGGCCCAACGATAACGATGTCGGTTGGGAAGTTATCATCACTGATAACATCCGGGATTTCCTTGCTTCCGATGGTGTACGTTGTTGCCGTAACACCTCTCTGGAATACAATCGGCTGGCTGACGTTAATCTGCCGGAAGATTTTCACGTCGTCCGCTTCTTGCGCAGCAATCGCAAGGCGGGTATCGTGATTCATCCACACACCGAGTTCCTCGTACGGGACTGCAAGGGTAGCAAGTCTTACGCCGTTAAGCACAGCATCGATGATGCTTTCCGTCGGATTACCGGCCGCATCAAGCTGCTGAGCGTAAAATCCACCCGCGAGCTGCGTCTGGTAAATAAGGCGGTTCTGCTGACCGCGGAAAGGCCTATCGAGGCCAATGCGATTGAGTGATCCGATGACGGTGGGGTCGTGGTGCCAGGGAAGCAAGTCCTGAAGACCTTCCATGAAACCGGTTCCAGCCGTAGCCCCGGACGTGTAAGCACCCTGACCAACGGAACGTCCGTACTGGTTACCGCCGCTAGGCTGTTCGTAATCCACGAAGCCAGCGCCAACCGTAGTACGGTTATCGGTGAGCTGCAAGAACTGCCCGGGGTTCCATTCGGTGCCAACGTTCGTACCGCTGGAATGCGGAAGAAGAACGAGGGTAAGGCGCCGGGGCTGGTTATCCAGGATGAGGTACATCTCAGCACAATCTGCCGGACCCCAAGGGGCCAGGTCAGCGGATGAAGAACCTTTGGTCTTCATCAAAAGGCGCCCGGCCGCAAACCCTGAAGCATACACGTTCGACGGCGCTGCCAGAGTAAACGGAACACCCGGAGTCGGAATACCGCCCGCCGGGATAGAGGTCAAATCTCTCTGCTGAATACGATGCACAACACCGAAGCGCCCGTTGATTGCGACATTCTTGAAAATGCTCGCAACATTCATGCGCATCGAATGCAACTGGGACGCGTACCTGGTAAGGAACGCCCTCTTTGCATCACTAGTTTCCATGTTCTCAATCATGTCGATATCGAACCCGTCGCTTACGGTACCATAGGTCGCCCGGAAAACGCCAATATCAATCGTCCCGGGTTTCCTGAGGGACCCCGACGGGTTGAACAACTGGGAGTTAATCGAACCACCAGTATTGGAATTTGCCAGCAACATACGATACTCGTAGAACTCGTGGAAGTTCCAATCTTGCTTCTTGTTTCGCAGGAGCTTCGTGAAGTCGGACTGACAGGGGAACATCCCGTTCAGAATCGTCTCCTTGATAAACATCTGCTTCCCAAGAGATTCAAGATAATCGGTAGTTATACCGGTACCCCACGGAGATCCATAAGTCATAGCCATACGTTACTCCTTGCTAAAACTTTCTCGCCAAAGCTTTGGCGATAATTTCATTTTCATCTATATCATCCATAAGACCCGGTTTCGCAGGACCTGCTTCCGGTTTCTCAGAATAATCCCCTTCACTCATCTTGGCGGCATCGCGTTTGGACTTAAAATCGCCCCATTGCTTTAGCCAATCAAAATCGGATGTGTCCATACCATCGAGATTTTCTCCCGCGGCAATAGCATCGGCCAACTGATCAAGTTCTGCGACCTCTTCAGGACTGTAATTCTTCGGATCAAACTCAGTTACGTCAATCGTACCGTGACTAAAGTTATTATCCGGAGAACCAACCTCATGCCACTTATTAAGCAGAAGTTTATCACCGACAGATAGATGCCCGCCGGTTTTAGTTCTCTCTTCAAGTTCACCGAGGTATTTCCGTAGGTCCTCTATCTCCATCTCGGGAAACCCTACATGGGTAGCGAACTCTTTTACATTTTTATCGGAAAGTTCACGCCCAATTTTCTTGCCAGCTTCTCCACCAACAACTTTTCCAACGGCCGCACCAGCAGGCCCGCCAATTGCACCACCGAGCGCTCCACCTGCTAAACTACCAGCTACGCCACCAACATCTGCACCTTGTACAATGTCCATAACGGCTTGTTGTCCTTCAGATGGTTTCCCGGTCTCAGAGTCGGGTCCAGATTTCTTATCCTTCATAGTTTCATCAGAAAGCGCGTTTCCAGGGGGCATTCCCCCAGGAGGCGGGGGAGGAGGTGCGCCGCCCATATCTCCACCAGGGGGCGGGGGAGGCATATCACCCATCGGAGGTGCGCCGCCCATATCTCCACCAGGGGGCGGGGGAGGCATATCACCCATCGGAGGTGCACCTCCTGCATCAGGTAAGGGTGGAAGGTCCGGAGGTAAATCAAGAGGGGGCATGTTATTCATATCATCTGCTCCTTTATCAGAGCCGCCCCCAGCAATCTCCTCTTTAACTTCTGCGATAGCGTCAGATATTTCTGCCACTTCCTCGCGAAGGCGGTTGAGTAAATCTTCGACGACACTGTCAACGGGCTCAACGCCACGAGCATCAATATCATTTAGGAATGATTCCGCGATGCCGCGGTTTCCTTTGAACTTTTTGCCGTGCTGCCCGATGAAGTCATCGATACGTTTATTTCGCTTGGAAGACTTTGAATCAGCCTCAAGTGCTGACAAGCGTTCCAGCAAATCGTCTCGAGACATTTCAGTCTTATTCTCAGTGTCAGCCATACTTATTCCTCCATTATAGTATACATCAGTATTAAAAAATTGTCAACTGCAAACTTTTTTGGGTTTGTCATAGCAGGTCTCCCAGCGTACGAGGCGTTGTCCTATCCATACGAACCCACGCGCTCTTATTCTTATCCAAAAAGTTCGCCATTTGATAACTTGCCGATGCTACTTCATTGTCTACAGCTGTAAGCTGCGCGCCGTTAAGGTCAGCAAACTTACTAGCAAGATTAGCAACAAGATAATTTCGCATAATTGGAGAAGGATAATGCATGATCGTGTCCGGTGTCCAACCCAGTTCCTTAATGCGGTTATTACCTTGTGCATCCTGATCCAACTGGTCTTCAATAACTACCCCCATCCCTGTATAATCATTCCATTTTGCTTTTATATACCGCACCTGACTAGGGCGTCCTTGAAAATCAAAAGGATTATACGGAACGGGTATATCTTGATCTAATATATCTTTTAATATCCACGATGACCAGTCTTTTGTGGCATTATCCTCATAAGATATAAATACATAAGGGTGGTCAAGTATAAGCGCATTTATAGTGTATCCAGGTTTTACAAATGTATGTTGCACGTTAAACGTATTACTAGGGCTGTGCATAGACCTAAATACATACGGCAATGCAGTAGTACCATTTCCTTCGAGCATATAACCCCCATACCGTCTTTGTGGTAATATGGGATTATCAGTCGGCAGTGGTGTAATAAGTTTTGGGTCGCGATTATTTTTTGTAAACGTTATGAATGGAGGTTCAGGTGTATATTCACACCATACCCATCTGCCCCTAGCAACGTCGGGACAAAGAACATCATTACCGCTTATATGAAACGTAAGAGGTGTTTGAATATCTGTCATTGAAGATTGTTTATAGGGTTGTCGAGGAGCATCTATAATGTCTCTGCTGGCGTATATACGTACAGTATTACGCACAAAAGGCGGGAGTGTTGTTAGCTTTTCGGTTAATTGAACTGTAGTAGAATAAAAACCTTCATCTATCTGCGCAATACGTTCATAACAATGTTGCCACAACTGGGTAAGCCAATTCATACAATCGCGAAACGAATAGCTATTAAGAGCCTTGCTTTGAGCCAATTCCATAGCAGATTCAAGTATATCGCTCGCGTAGAATGTATACCTCATGCAGGAGCTCCTTCAGGTGGTGCGGCTTCTTCCTCTGCACCCGCAGGAGGAGCAGGTGGTATAATCAGTGCACGGAACCACTGCGCAAACGATTTCGATATACGCTTACGAGTATCGATTGAATCTTTAAGTGTATCGGTATACTTATCAAGTATTATCTGCTGCATCTCAGCTTGCGTCATTATCTACCCCCCGGCCAGAACATATTATTAAAGAACGTAGACACAGCTCCAGGTATCTGTGCGCCTGGGCCCATGTATGCCTGTAGCATCATATAGGCCTTTCTCCAATCGGGTTCTGCAAGTATATGATCTATCTGCTGTCTCGGAATACGAATACGAGTAAGCTGCTGTTCAAACTCCATCTTTGCTTGTTCAAGTCTATTGAATCTAGCAATATCAGAATATAACCTGCGCTCTTCCATTCTTGAGAACGCTTGACCTTGCCTTTCTAACAAGTTAGATTGATCGCGAAGTTGTTGGTCAGCGCGTTGTCGCCGCATATCTTCTGTTTCGATAGGCTCCATTCGATAAGAGCCCGAATCCTGAATCCCCATACCCCCCGACATACCAAATGCGCCTCGCGCGGATTTGTAATATCTTCTATTGTTAAGCTCATCAGCGAGCCGGCTAAGCCGTTCTGTTGTACCCTGCTCGTTACCAGTATCATCATACTCGTGTACCTGACGTTCTGCAGGATTCGGAGGTGTTGGAATTGCTCCGGCGACACTTCCGCCTCCTGGAGGCGGTGTTTGAGCAGCGGCAGATGGCAGTGCTGGATGTGGGGCCATAGCTTCAAGATGTTGGGCCTGTTGTATTACCTCATGCGCATTGCCCGCAGCTTGCATCATATTTGGAAATGATGTAGTAGCGTGAGAAGTGCCGCCTATACTTACCATTGTTGTAAGAGGCTGAAGCCGACCATATAGTTCAGCATGTAATGTATTTAGTTGCGACGATAATGCTGAAAACTCTCGCTCAGCTCCGCGACCTCTCGCAGGATGAGCTCGCGTAAAATTACGCATCGCATCCATCATTGATCTGGTATCGTTTAATAATTCGGTTGCTCGTGTTCTATCTTCATCTGATAACGGGTCACCGCTTAATGTATCTTGTATGACACGTCCATTAGGTAGCGTACGTGAATTTGCTTTTGCCTCTAACGCGCGTATTTCTGCCATTAACTCACGCGCATGTGTAAGAAGATATTCACCATACCCTCGAGGGTTCTCTTCATAATTAGGGTGTTGTTCTTCACCTGCGTGATGATGCACGAATCTATTTTCTTCTCTCTGGCGTTCTGGTCGATTATCAATACCATATTGACGAGTAAATGTATTTATCTGGGGTCCATGCGAACTGCCGCGTAATCTAAGTAAGTGTGTATTTACTTCCGCAGCTTGCTCAGGTGTGAGTCCTTGCGCTGATCGTGGGAGTTGTAAAGTATTGATATTCGTAGTCATTCCGACTCGAATACCCAATACATCTCGCGCTACCTGTTCCGCATTAAATTCAGGTTGTGTTGGAGCAGCACCTGATATCGCGTCTACTTGCCCTTGCCCTTGCCCTTGCCCTTGCCCTTGCCCTTGCCCTTGCCCTTGCAAAAATGTCGCATATGCCGC